>Ga0181526_10001878_pt1 | contig 19224 bp, 20 predicted proteins | sample PEATcosm2014_Bin_35_FD_119750 | JGI IMG/M metagenome (GOLD analysis project Ga0181526, IMG submission 119750) | Peatland microbial communities from MTU Mesocosm Facility, Houghton, MI, USA - PEATcosm2014_Bin06_30_metaG | ecosystem: Environmental > Terrestrial > Soil > Wetlands > Peat | place...
CCCGGCACCGAGCCGATGGAGCGGTCGGCCACCACGGACGCTTCGCTCGAGGATCCGAGGCGGAGAAGGCGTCGGTGGTAAGAGCGGACGCCAGAAGTGAACTGCCGCTCCGAGATCTTGCGTATCACCATGGGCGTGAGTGCCACGACCCATACGACTCCTAGGACGACCACGATCATGATGCTCACCGTCCTCGTACCATCCCCTGCTCTTCGGGAGACCCTACAAGCGGGCCTCGTGTGATTAGTGGATTTCCGAGCGGCGCCAGGTCCCCGAACGTCCTCCCGTTTTCTCCCAGAGGCAAAGATCACCGATCATCATCGACCGGTCAGCCGATTTGCACATGTCGTAAATGGTGAGGGCAGCGATGGCACAAGCCGTCAGCGCCTCCATCTCCACACCCGTGCGGTCGACTGCTTCTACCTCGGTCTCCACTTCGACGCAGTCGTCGCCGATGGTGAAGTTGATGGCCACGGCGCCGACCAGCAGCGGGTGACACAAAGGGATGAGCTCGGCGGTCCGTTTGGCCGCTTGTATGCCCGCGATGCGCGCTGCTCCGAGTACGTCTCCTTTGTTGATGGCGTTGGAGGCGATGGCAACCGTCGTCTCCGGCAGCATGTGCACCGTGCAGCGGGCAAGAGCCCGCCGGTGCGTCGTCTCTTTCGGGGTGACGTCCACCATCCGGGCCCGACCTAGAGGGTCGAGATGGGTGAGGCCACGCTCGGGCATTGCACCGAGTCTAGGGGGGTCGCCCTTGTTTTGTCTCTCCGAGCGCCGTGACCTGCAAGGATGCCAACGGCAGCGGATTTGGTCAGGCGGAACGGTCCGCGGCCCGTATGTCAAGCCGTTGCCTGAAGTTGAGCCGGTGCTCAGCCCCCGATTTGGCTCATCGAGCGGCGGGGACGGACGAAATCGACCTTCCCGATGCGGTGGCCGGCCCATTTCAGCCCGACCGCCATCGCCGCCAGATCCGCTAATTCGTCGTCACTGGCCCCGGCCCGCATCGCCGTGCGGAAGTCGTAGTCGTCCCTGGCGAACAGGCAGGTCATGAACGAGCCCTCCGCCGTGAGGCGCACGCGGTCGCAATCGCCACAGAACGGTTTGGTGACAGACGGAATGACTCCGATCTCTCCGGCACCGTCTCTGTAGCGCCAGCGGGAGGCGGGTTCCGGTCCGTGCTCGACTTCCTCGAGCGGATGCACGGCGTGAATGGCGGCGACGATCTCGTCTGCGCCCACCACCTTGTCCATCGACCAGGTCGCGTCGGCGTCGAGAGGCATGAACTCGATGAAGCGCGGCTGTACACCGGTCTGACGACCGAACTCGGCGAAATCGACGATCTCGTCTTCGTTCCATCCTCTGACGACGACGACGTTCACCTTCACCGGGTCAAGGCCGGCCTCCAGCGCGGCCGAGATGCCGGCGAGCACCTCCGGCAGGGAGTCACGCCGGGTGATCTCAGCGAAGCGCTCGCGCCGCAGGGAGTCGAGCGAGACGTTGATCCGTCCGAGGCCGGCTTCGCGGAGGCGTGCAGCCAGCCGGTCGAGCTTGGCGCCATTGGTCGTCATGGCGACATCGATCTGGCGCCCGTCAGGGCGGCGAAGGTCTGCGAGCATGCGCACGAGAACGGGCAGGTCCGCTCGGACCGTGGGCTCGCCGCCGGTGAGGCGGATGGACTCGACGCCGAGTCGCTCGACGAACAGGCGGGCGACTCGTTCGATCTCTTCGAAGGTGAGGATGTCGGTACGCGGCAACCATTTGAGGCCCTCGGCCGGCATGCAGTACTGGCACCGAAAATTGCAACGGTCGGTCACCGAGACGCGCAGGTCACGCACGACCCGGCCGAATGAGTCGGTCAGGAGGCGGACATCTGCGTGCGAATCCGGCACCGTCATCCACCTCAGCTTAGAGGCCTGAGCTGGCCTTTCTCACATGACAGTTTCACTTGTTCATGGCAAGAAATGCTTTACATCTCTCAGCCGGCCGCGTCCGTGTCCCGGCCGGGGCCGACGGGACCGAAGAGGATCACCTCAATGGCCTCTCCGGCTGCGAAGCCGTCGCCGTCCGGCACGATCGCCAACCCGTTCGCCAGCGCCATGCCGGCGAGCTGGTGCGACATCTGGCCGCCCACGGGCGCCGCCCGCAGGCGACCGTCACGTTGCCAAACGACCTCGACGCGGGCGAGATGGGTCTTCCCATCGGGTCGCCGGCGCAGGCCATCGCCGGCGACGGCGGGAACCGTCGGCGGCGGGGCGGCCGACTGACCGGCGAGCACGCGCAGCACGGGCAGCGCGATCGTCTGATAGCTCACGAGTGACGAGACGGGGTTTCCCGGCAGCCCGAACACGGGCACGAGGCGGGACGCCGCGCTGCCCGTGCCCGGCAGCCAGCTGATGACAAGGGGTTTCGCCGGCCGGATGGCGACGCTCAGCTCATGCACGCCGCCCCCTGCCGCCGCAGCACCGAGCTTGGCGAGCACAACCTTCACGTAGTCGAACTCGCCCTTGCTGACCCCACCGGTCGTCAGGACGGCGTCGCAGGACTCGAGGGCCCGTTCGAGACCGGCCCTGACGGCATCCTCCGTGTCAGCTGCCAGGCCGAGGTCCACGGCCTCGAAACCGTCCCGGCGCAGCGTGGCGAGCATGGCGTGGCGGTTGGAGTCCCGGATCTGCCCGGGCGCCAGGGGCGCCGCCGTCCCGTCGGCTGCCAGCTCGACGAGTTCGTCACCGGTGATCATCACGCCGACGCGAGGGCGACGGTGAACGGTCACGACGCCAGCCCCGACGCTCGCCAGTACGCCGATGTGAGCCGGTGAGAGCAGCGTGCCCGCCGCCACCGCCACCGCTCCGGCCCTCAGGTCACTGCCGGCGGCACGCAAGTGAGCACCGGCCTCGACGGTGTCGAGGATGCGCACCCGTCGCCCGCCGCCGTCGTTCGCGAGGACGGGCTCAGTCCGCTCCACGATGGCGATGGCGTCAGCCCCGGCAGGGATGGGGGCCCCTGTCATGATCTGGACGGCTTCACCTGCCCGGACGGGGACGGTCGGGGCCCTCCCGGCCCCCAGCACGTCGACGACGTCGAGCTCGACGGGTGCGTCGATGGTGTCACCGGCGCGCACGGCGTAGCCGTCCATGGCCGTGTTGGCGAAGGGCGGCACGTCCTCGGCGGCGATCGCGTCGGCCGCCAGCACGCAGCCGAGGGCATCGTCGAGGAGCATCCGCACCGGCGGCAGCGGATGGGCCAGCGAGAGCGCCAGACGTTGCACCTCGGACAGGGGGGCAAGGGTTTCCTCGTCGTGAGCTGGCATGGTCCTCCTCCGATCGGGCACCCGGCCAGCCCGAACACCGGGCTGACGGGTCTGTCCGGTGGCGCTCCGGGTATAGACTTAGCACTCACGCGGTGAGAGTGCTAGCGCTGTTTGGAGGAATGAAGGAGCGATGCCGACCTACGAGTACGCCTGCAGGCAGTGTGGTGAGCACCTCGAGGTCGTTCAGTCGTTCCACGACGACGCCCTCTCCGTCTGCCACAACTGCGGCGGCGAGCTGAAGAAGGTCTTCGGCAACATCGGCATCGTCTTCAAGGGCAGCGGCTTCTACAAGACCGACAGCCGGTCGAGCTCGTCGGCCTCGAAGAGCTCGGCGTCGGATTCCGGCTCGGGTTCTGCCTCCAAGGGCGACGGGGCCAAGGGCGACGGTGCCAAGGAGACGGTGAAGTCGGAGTCGAAACCCGACTCGTCGGCGTCGGCGCCCTCCTCGAGCGCGCCCGCCCCCGCCAGCTCGACGAAGGCCGCCGCCGCCTCCTAAGAGCGTCTCAAGGCCGAGTGGACGGGACGATGCGTTGCCGCCACGGCCGGGCGCTGTCGAAGTGGTGTCCGACGACTCGCCCTTGGACGAGGGCTCGCAGGAAGCCGGCGGCGTCCTCGAAGTCGGGCACCTCCACGTAGGCGGCGCCGACGGCATCGGGCACGTGGGCGTCCGACCCGGCGCCGGCGGCGAGCCCGCACCGCCGAGCCGTCTCGGCGGCGGCCTCGTTGAGGTGATCGAGCGATGTCTTGGCGTTGCGCGCCTCGATGACGTCGACGAGCCCCTCGGCCGCCAGGTGCTCGAGCGCTTGGGCGTCGATGCGGTGGCGGAGGGGGTCGTAGGGGTGGGGGACATAGACGAGACCACCCTGCAGGCGGATGTGGAGCGCCGCCTCCCGGACCGAGCGGCAGCCCGGAGGGATTCGCTCGGAGAGGAAGAGCCCGATCACCTCGCCCTCCGGCGTGCGCTGCTCCTGGCCGACAACGACGCGAGCGTCGAGCTCGCCGGCGAGCCGCACCGCGCCGGTGATCGTGCTGTGGTCTGTGATGCAGATGACGTCGATGGCGGCGGCTGCCACGGCGGCGGCCAGCTCCTCGGGCGTCGTCGTCGAGTCGCCCGACCACATGGTGTGCAGGTGGCAGTCGACGCGCACCTGCCCGGCCGGCAGCGGCTCGGCGAGATGGGGGTGGCGAGCGATCGCCGCTGCGCTCGGCCGGAGCGGGCCCACCCCGGTCAGTACCGCTCCTAGGTTCCGCTCATCGACATGTCGTCGATGGCGAGGGTCAAGCCGGCGGCCGCCCCCGGCAGCCATTCCACATCGCCCCCGATGAAGGCGATGTGTTGCAGCATGCGCTGGATCGTAGAAGCCACGGTGATCTCTCGGACCGGCTCGGCCAACGATCCCTGACGGATCATCAAGCCCTCCGCCCCGACCGAGAAGTCGCCGCTCACCGAGTTCACGCCGGAGTGGGCCCCGCTCACCGACTGTACGAACAGGCCGTGGTCGATCCGGCTGATGATCTCCTCCTGGGAGAGCTTGCCAGGTTGCATGGCGACAGCGCGGGCGCCGATGCCGGGCGTCGTCCGGTAACCGCCCCGCACGGCCGAGCCCGTGGAAGCCGTGCCGGCGACCCGGCCGGCGTGCGTGTCGTAGAGGTAGCCGAGGAGCTCACCGCCTTCGATGAGCGAGTTGCGCCGGCAGGCGAGGCCCTCGGCGTCCGCCTGCGATGCCCCCCAGGCCGACGGGTTCGTGGGATCGTCGACGAGGGAGAGCTCTCGCACGGCGACCTCCTCGCCGACCCGGTTGGCGAACAAGCTGCGCCCTTTTGCGACCTCCTCACCCGAGAGCGTGCCCGCCAGGATGCCGAGCAGCATCGCCGTGATGCGCCGGTCGAGGACGACGGTCAAGCGGGCGGAGGGGGGTTTCGTGGCGCCGAGCAAACGGGTGGCCCGCGTGACGGCGTCGGCAGCGGCTTTCTCGACATCGAGGTCGGCGACATGGCGTCCGGCGCTGTAGCCGTAGCCCGTCTGGCTGTCGTCGCCTTCCCCGGCGATGGCCGAGACCGAGACGAAGCACGTCGTTCGCCGCGTCGTCGCCTCGATGCCCGTCGAGGTGGCGATGGCGGCCTCTCCCATGCCGTCGGAGTAATCGCTGTGGACGATCTGGCGGATGCGCGGGTCGGCCGCTCTCGTGATCCGCTCGAGCTCGACGGCGAGATCCACCTTCGTCTCGGTCGGTGTGGCGAGGAGGTCCTCCCGCCACAGGTCGAGGGCGGCTGCCTCGACACCGTCCGGCATGGCGAGGCCGCCGTGCTCGTCGATGGTCGCGAAGCGGCTGTTGTCGCGGGCCGCCGCCAGGGCCTCCGAGGCCGAGGAGTCATCGAGGGCTGCCACCCAGGCGAAACCCACCCGACCCTGCGAGACGACGCGCACGCCGAGACCGGCGGACTCCGCCGAGGAGAGCGACTCGATCTGTTGCTCGAAGATCCGCACGGAGGTCTCCCGCCCCCGCGACACGTACGCCTCGATCTCCTCCGCGGCGTCTGCGCGTTGCGCCAGCGAGCGCGCGACGCCGAGGAGATCAGTCACCGGCGGTTCCCCCGATCGTGACGCCGCTGATCCGCAGCGTCGGCTGCCCACAGCCGACGGGCACGGACTGCCCGTCTTTGCCACAGGTTCCCGGCGACATGTCGAAGTCGCTGCCGATGGCGTCGATCTTCGAGAGCACGTCCGGGCCATTGCCGATGAGGTTGGCGTCGCGGATCGGCTCGGTGATGCGGCCGTCCTCGATGAGGTAGGCCTCCGTCATGCCGAAAGTGAAGTCGCCTGTGGCCGTGTTCACCTGGCCGCCTCCGAGATGGGAGACGTAGATGCCGTGCGGAGTCTGGGCGACGATCTCGTCCGGGTCGTCGTCCCCGGGCAAGAGGAAGGTGTTCGTCATACGGACCATGGGCAAGTGGCGGTAGCTCTCCCGCCGCCCATTGCCGGAGGACTCCCGCCCCTGCTTGCGGGCCCGCAGGTAGTCCCACATGTAGTCGGTGAGAACTCCGTCGCGGATGAGGACGTTGCGCTGCGCCGCACGCCCTTCGTCGTCGACGGTCATGCAACCCCATTCCGGTCCCACCGTTCCGTCGTCGACGAGCGTCACGAGGGGGCTGGCGACGAGATCACCGACCCGGCCGGTGTAGACAGAGGTGTCCTTCAGGATGTGGTCGGCTTCGAGGCCGTGTCCGCACGCCTCATGGAAGAGGATGCCGCCGCTGCCGCGCTGCAGAACGACCGGAAGGACGCCGCTCGGGGCGGGGCGGGCCTGCAGTTTGGAGACGGCACGGCGGGCGGCCTCCTCCGCCACCTCCTCGACGCTGCGACGCTCGAAGAGCTCGAAGCCGAGCGTGAGGGCGAGGGTCTCGTAGCCGGTCTGCAAGCCGGCGTCGCCGGCGGCAACACACACGACGCTGAAGCGCGTGCGGACGCGCTCGTCGCCCGTGAGGAGCCCGTCCGAATTGGCGATCTGCGTCCGGCGCCGTGAGTCGCCGTAGCCGGCGCTCACCTGCGCGATCGACGAACTCTTCGATCGGGCGATGTCGTCTGCTCGGAACAGCAGCTCGACCTTGGCGGACTTCGAGACATCAGACGGAAGGCCGGTGATGCCGTTCGGCGAAGGGAAACGGCGCTCGGTGAGGGCGATGGTCCGCGTGCCACCGCCGCCCTCACGAGCGACAGCGGCTGCTGCCTGGGCAGCGCTCCGCAGCCCGTTCTCGGAGAGGTCGGCCGTATGGGCGAAGCCCGTCGTCTCCCCGATCACGACCCTGATGCCCGCCCCGCGGTCGTGCCCGGAGGAGAGCTCCTCGACCTTTCGGTCGTCGAGTGAGATCCCCGAGGCCGTGCGGTCCTCCACGAAGACCTCGGCGAAATCACCCCCCCGGTGCAAGGCAGAAGCAAGCACTCGTTCGAGCACGTCGGGCTCGACGAGATGGGTGACGGCGCGCCCGGCCGGCGGGGTGTCCGCCGACCGGGCCTTTGCGTCGCTCAGCGGAGGATGTTCCCGAGCATGCCGCCGACGGCGCCGGCACCGACGGCGTCCTTCTTGTCCTCGCCGATGTAGGGCTTCAGGCTGGCGGCGAGGATGGCGAGCGGCATGGACTGCAGCCAGATCTTGCCCGGGCCGGTGAGGACGACGAGCCAGTGACCGTCAGCGCCGAAGTAGCGGTTGACGATGCCTTGGATGCGCGTCATCGAGAAGTTCACCGTGTCCTGGAAGACGCCGACGTGCCCAGGGTGGACGAGCAGCGTCTGGCCGGCGGCGAGGTCGTAGGTCGTGATCTCACCCGACAGCTCCACCCAGGCCGTGCCGTTGCCTTCTAGCTTCTGGAGGATGAAGCCCTCACCACCGAAGAGCATGCCGCCGAGGCCCTGGTTGAAACCGACGGTGCAGTTGATCTCCGGCGTGCCGCAGACCCAGCCGTGACGGTGCACGAGGTAGCCGCCGGCGGGGCTGATCTCGAGCGGGAAGATGCGCCCGGGCATCTTGGCGGCGAAGGCGATCATGCCCTGGCTCCCCATCGGCTCGTACTTGGTGAGGAAGATGCTCGTGCCGGACATGACCCGCTTGAGGCCACCGAGCAGTCCACCGCCACCCCCGCCGCCCATCGAGGTCTGCTGTGTCATCTGCATGTTCGCCGTCATCCACGAAAGCTCACCGTGGTCGGAGATGAGCGATTCGCCCGGGTCGAGGATCATCTCGAGAACCGGCAGTGTTGAGCCCTTCACTTCTGCCTGCATCGTCACAGCCCCTTTTGTGATGTCGTTCGCCGGCGGGTGTCGGTCGTCCCGCCAGTTTGCCCTGCGGAGATGGGACAGTCGAGACGGTCGAGCATCCACCCCTCGCGGCAGCCCCGCGCGTAGCATCCCGAGAGAAGATCGCGTGAGCCGGAACACGTGAGAACGAGCCGAAGGTCGGAGCGTCGGCCCGACAGGGGCCGACCCGAACAGGTGCATCGCGCACCCCAAAAGGGCAGGCCAGCATGGACGAGAGCGAAGCAGTCGAGGAAGAGGCGGCTGCCGCCACACCGATCTTTGGTGTGTACCGCCGCGGCTACGACCCTGAGCAGGTCGACCGTTACGTCGGCGACCAGCAGCGCCGGCTCGACGAGGCGGTCCACCGCGCCTCCGAGTCCGAACGCAAGCTCGCTGCTGCTGTTGGGCAGCTGCGCGAGCTGCACCGTCGCGTGGCGGTCTACGAGAGCGAAGCCCGCAACGCCCAGCCACCGCAGCTCGACACGCTCGGCGAGCGTGTGCAGCGGATCCTGCAGGAAGCCTGGGAGGGGGCCTACAACCTGCGGCAGGAGGCCGAACGCGAGGTCAACGAGCTGCGCGAGCAGACCCAGCAGGACCTGGAGGGGATGCGGCTGCAGGCGCGCTCGGAGGTCGACGAGCTACGAGAGGTCGCCAGCCGGGAAGCGGCCGAACTGGTCGACGAGGCCACCCGCCGCGCCCTCCACATCCGAGACGAGACGGAGCGGCGCCGGCAGGCCTACCTGGAGCGAGTCGAACGCGATCGGGAGCAGGCGATCGCCCAGATCACGTATCTCTACGATCAGCGCCAGGGAGCGATCGCCGAGTTGGCGCGCCTGCAGGCGACGGTGCAAGCGACGATCGAAGAGATGGTGCGCAGCCCGCTCGGCCGCCCGGCGCCCGGCGTGGCCGAGGCAGCCGCCGACGGCGCCAAGGCCGCACGTGCCGCTTCGGCTCGCGCCCATCCGGCGGCGCCGTTCTCCGGGCTCATGTCGGGCGTCGGCCCCGGCGGCCTCGGGGGCGCCGACCGCCCGGGAGCTGACGACCTCGGCGAGCGCTCCGTCGCGAGCCGGGCGCCAGCAGAGGCGGCCGCCGCCGAGGGTTCCGCCGCTGAGCGCGTGCCCAGCGAGCGCCCTCCGCGTGCCGAGACGATCCTGCCCGAGGTGGAGTCACCCCACTTGCCTGGCGTCCTCGGTTCGACCGAGCAGCCGGCGGTGCAAGGCGCCGGACTCGACGTGCCCACCGGGCCGATGGAGCGTTTCGTGCGCCCGAGCGATCGTGACGCAGCCCGCGCCGCGGCCCGTCACGCCGATGCCGAGGCGAACGCCATGGAGCGGGTGATGCGAGACAGCCCGCGTCCGTCTCCGGCCGGGAGCGGCGAGCGCCGGGTTGCGGATCCCGGTGTCGCCACGCCGGGACTCGACCCCGAGCCGCCCGGCGAGGCGGGATTCCGCGGCGGGCGTGGGGAGAGCTCAGCTGCCGGCAAGGCCGGTGCCGTGTTGAGCGGCCTCATCCGTCCTCGGCGGCAACCGCCGCAGCAGGGTGTCTACGACGCCGAGCAGGACGACTGAGGCTGTCGCAGGCGGCGAAGGTCATCCGAAGCGGGCACCGGCAACGAATCTGAGGCATGCGACTCGATACAGCGACTCTCGTCGAGCGTTCGTCTGACCGCCTGCGGTGGGACGACCTCGACCTCGGTTCGTTCGTGAGCCAGCCGCTCGACGCCTTGGCGCTTCGCTGCATCAAGTACATGCACGACGTCGAGTTCCACACCGTCTGCTACCTGCGGGAGCTGCTGCTCACGCCGGCGCATGCCGACGCCCGCGTCACCGCCTTCCTCAACATGTGGACCTACCAGGAGTACTGGCACGGGGAAGCCTTGGCCGCCGTCCTGGCGGCGCACGGCGAGGCCCATGGTGAGGAGCGCGTGGGCGCCGTTCGCCGCAAGCTCGGTTTCCCTGACAAAGCGCGCCCGATCCTCATGGCCCTCGGTGGGTGGCTCTGGGGGAGTGATTTCACGGCCGTGCACATGACGTGGGGAGCCCTGAACGAGTGGACGACCCAGACCGGCTACTCACAGTTGAGCCAACGCGCCGGCCACCCCGTCTTGTCCGACCTCCTCAAGCGCATCATGAGACAGGAGGGGCGCCACATCGACTTCTACGTCGGGGAAGCCGGAGACCGACTGGCCGCCAGCCGCCGCGCCCAGCACCTGACGAGGATGGCGCTCCGGCGCTTCTGGGCGCCCGTCGGCTCAGGCGTGATGCCTGACGAGGAAGTCGATTTCTTGGCGGGCTATCTCCTCGGCGACGAGGCGGGCCAAGCAGCCGCCCGTCGCATCGACCGCCACATCGACCGTCTGCCGGGGCTGTCCGGTCTCCACCTCGTCGAGACGGCGACGGCCGGCCGCCTTCGAGACGGTCTCAACGAGGTTGAGCCTGCGTCGCGAGCCGCCTGACTCAGCGGCCGGGCCCTGCCGCCACGAGGTCGTCGAGAAGATGGGGCACGGCGATCGGCACGGTGGAGAGATGACCTTCGCCCTCGGCGATCTCGAGCTGGGAAGAGGCGATGTTCGCCGCCAGCCAGCGGCCGTGGGCGACGGGGACCATGCGGTCTTCGCTTCCCTGCCAGATCGAAACGCCTTGATGGATGTCGCCCGGGCGGAACCCCCAGGGGCTCATGAACGCCGCGTCATCGTCTCGCCATCCCGCCGTGCCCACCAGGATGGCCTGCTGCAGACCGGCAATCATGTACTCGGCCAAGCCGCTTACCCTGAGCGCCTCCTTGTCGTGTTCTGTCACGAGCCCGCCCAAAGCCTCTGCCACGGTCGACGGGTCTGTTACGGCGGCCATCATCTCGCTGGCGAAACTGAGGAAGGCTTCGAACTCCTCGCCTCCGGCGCGAGCGACGTCGAACTCCATCAGGTTCTCGGCTGCCATGCCGGCCGACCAGTCGAGGCCCTCGCCGTCAAAGGGTGCCACGCCGGCGATGACGGCGGTGCCACGGCATCGGTCGGCGAGCAGCGCGGCGCAGGCGAGCGCGTGTGGTCCACCACCCGACCAGCCGACCGTGACGAAGGCGGAGTCTTCCCCGTAGCCCAGTGAACCCAGCACGGCGGCAGTGTCGGCGGCGGCGTCAGCCACGGTGCGGCCACGGGCAGCCGTCGAAGTGCCGTAACCGGGCCGCGAGTACGTGATGGTCCGCAAGCCCCGCTCGGCTGCCGGCTCTACGAGGAGCGGCAGGGCTGCAGCGCCGCTCGGCGTGCCCGAGTGGAAGACAAGTGGGAAGCCGTTTTCCGGGCCGCCGCTCAGGACCTCGAGGCGGCGGCTGCCGGGTAGTTCGATGTCATGCCAGGAGTAGCCGGCAGGAGCCGCTGGGCGCTCGGTCATGGGACCTCCTTGTGCCGGTGCCGATCCGGCGATCTTCGGCGACGGTCACCGGCTTGGCAAATGCCGCCGGTGCTCAGGCGGGCTGCGGCGTGGAGATGCCGATACCCCCGCGAGTGGTGGCACCGTAGCGACGCTGTTCGGCGGCGATATCGAGCGGCCCGATGCCCTTTCGCGCCTCCAGCGTGGCCGCGTCGATGAGGTCGGCCGGCACGACCCATGCGACCTCGAATTCGATGCCGTCCGGGTCCTTGGCGTACAGCGACTTCGTCGTGCCATGGTCGGAGGCTCCCACCAGTGAGCCGACCTCGCTCAGGACGGCCGAGAGCCGCTCCAGCTCCGCCAGCGTGTCGACCTCCCAGGCGAGGTGATAGAGGCCGACCTCGGATCGTCCGGCTCGGGAGGCCGCCGCCTCGGTCCCGATCGTGAACAGGCCGATGTCGTGGTCGTTCGTGGAGCCCGGCGCCTGCAGGAAGGCTGCTCCCTTGAAGCCGTCCGGACCGACACCGACGGGCCGGAAACCGAGGACCTCGGTGTAGAAGCGGGCACTCTTCTCGGCATCACGCACGTAGAGGACGGCGTGGTTGAGGCGGGTGATCGGCATGTCGGGATCAACGACCTACGGCGCCGGCGCATTCCGCCTCAACCACACCTGCCCTCTTTCAGGCGAAGCTCACGGTGACGGTGAGCTCGTCTGCCGCCCGGGCGATTGCCAGCTCGAGCGAGTCACCTGCGAGGTCGAGCGCCTCGTAGAGGGCATCGACGGACGTCAGCTCGATGCTGCCGGCCCGCAACAGGACGTCACCTCGCAGCAGGCCGGCGCGCTCCGCCGGGCTCCCTTCTTCGACGCTTCGGACGAGCAGGCCCTCGACCTCGGGGAGACCGGCTGCCGCCCGCAGGCGGCTCGTGACGTGCGGGGGACCGATGGCCGTGCCGAGGCGGCGCCGGACCGGCGCCTCACCTTTGGAGAGCGCCTCGATGCGACGGGTCAGCTCGTCGTTGGCGGCGATCGCCTGGTAGAAGCCTTCCTGCACCCGGTTCGTGTTCACCCCCACGACACGGCCCTCACGGTCGAGAACCGGGCTGCCCGATGAGCCACGCGCCAGGGGGGCGGTGTGCTCGATGCTGCCCGGGATGCGCCGGCCGCGCGGTCCGCGGAACGCCCGGCCTGTCGCTGAGATCGTGCCGATCGTCGCCCGCAGGCCACGACCGCGAGGGTTCGAGAGCGTGACGACGAACTGCCCGACGGCGACGGGGGCGGTCGAGAACTCGAGCGGTGCCGTGCCGGTGGTGTCGACGGCCACGACGGCAAGGTCGCCGTCGAGGTCGACGCCGGCGCTCGTCCCGGTGACGCCGTGGCCGTCGGCGAAGGTGACGTAGCTGGCCTCGCCGCGCAGGTTGTGGGCGTTCGTCACGACGAAGCCGTCGGCGACGACGAACCCGGTTCCGTGGCGGTTGACGCCGACGACGGCGGCGCCTGCCTTCTCGGCGACAGCAGTGATGGTGGCGGTGATTTCGTCAAGAGCGGTCATGAGCGGGTGTTTCTCCTTCAGCGGTAGCTTGTTACTTGCAGAGTACAAGTTAGTGGTCAGCGACGCAACCCCATCCGGGGTTCGCCCGCCCTATGCGGCCTTGGCGGGCCGCTGAGGTGTAGAGATCTCTCGTGCCAGACACAACCGCAGCCCTGTCTCTCGCCCTGCAGCGCGTCGGCGATCGCTGGACGCTGCTCGTCGTGGCAGCCCTCCTCGACGGCCCGATGCGTTACGGGGAGTTGCAGGAGGTCGTCCCCGGTATCGCCACGAACGTGCTCTCGAGCCGATTGAAGGACCTGGAACGGCAGGGCCTTGTTACCGCCTCCCCTTATTCGCGCCGCCCCCCGCGTTTCGAGTATCAGCTCACCTCGCTCGGGGCCGAGCTCGCAGGGGTCATGCGGATGCTGGCGGCGTGGGGCGCAGCCTCGGTGGTGCCTGCCGACGCCTCCTCGGAGGCGACCGAGGAGGCAGGTCATCCGGCTCATGCCGTCTGCGGGACCCCCCTCGAGGTGCGTTACTGGTGTCCGACCTGCCAGCAGGTCGCCGAGGACGACGACGAGGTGTGGGCTTAGGGCTGTACCGTCAGGCCTCGGCCAGGATCTCACCGTGGACAAAGGCCAGCCAGGCGTCCGGCGAGGTCGCCCAGCGCCGCCAGCCCTCGGCCACGCGGGCGAGCTCGTCGGGGTCCGACAGTCCAAGCTCCAGCGCCCGCGCCCCGAGCGTCGACGACGTCGTGCGTTCCGCCCAGAGATCCGCCCACCACCCGCACAGCTCCGGCGTGTTGGCGCACCATGTGCTGGTGTTGGAGACAACGGTCGAGAAACCCGCCTCCCTCGCCCAGGCCTTCAGCCTCCGCCCGGCGTCCGGTTCCCCGCCGTTGCAACGCGCCACCTCGCAGTAGATCTCGAGCCAACGGTCGAGCATCGGCTCCTGCGGCCACCAGATCTGGCCGTGGTAGTCGCCGTCGCGGGCCGCCACCGTGCCTCCGGGCCGGCAGACGCGACCCATCTCCCCGAGCACGCGCACCGGATGCGGCACGTGCTGCAGCACCTGATGGGCGTGAACGATGTGGAAGCTGCCGTCGTCGAAGGGAAGAGCTTCGGCGTCGGCTTGTTGAAATTCGACGTTGTCGACACCCCCTTCGGCGCACGTGGCCCGAGCCTCCTCGAGGACGTCGGCGGCGGCGTCGATGGCGACGACACGACCCGGTGAGACGAGACGGGCGAGATCCCTCGTGATGGTGCCAGGACCGCAGCCGATATCGAGGAGATCGAGACCGGGGTGCAGGCGCGGGATCAGGTAAGCGGCGGAGTTCTCCGCCGTACGCGAGCGGTGGGAGCGAAGAACGCTGTCGTGGTGCCCGTGGGTGTACAGGGCAGGACTCCTAATCGTCCGAGCGGACCAGCTCGACGACCGGGATCACACGGGTCGTCTTCGCCTCGTACTCGGCAAAGCCGGGGTAGCGCCTTGCCTGCTCTGCGAAGATTCGGTCGCGCTCGTCACGTGCAAGCGGCGTGGCCGTCGCCTCGTAGGTGTCCGGGCCGACCTCGACCGTCACCGTCGGGTTGGCCACGAGGTTGTGATACCAGTCGGGATGCGTCGGAGCGCCCGCCTTGGAGGCAAAGACGTAGAGGCGTCCGTCCTCCGCTAGGTACATCATCGGCGTCGTGTGGCGCTTGGCGGACTTCGCACCCGTCGTCGTGAGCAGCAACACCGGAGCTCCCTCGAATTGACCGGCGACCTTGCCCCCGTTGGAGCGGAACTCCTCGATGATCTTGCGGTTCCAGTCGTTGACTTCCGGCATGGCGATTCCCTCCCGCCCGTTTGGCGTCGTCGTTGTTCTTGTCTTAGCGCACCATGCCGGGCACTCCGGCCGTCCGCAGCGGCCTGCGGGTCGGGAAAGATGTCCCCGTGGAAACCACCCCAGACTCCGGCGAGGAAGCCGGCGGACACGCCGCGAGCTCCGCCGATTCGTTCGGTTCGCCGGGTACGAGGAGCGAGCTGCGTGTCAGTTTCGACGAGGTGGCCGAGATCTACGACCGAGCGCGGCATTCCTACCCGCCGGCGGCCTTCGCCGACCTCTTTGCGTATCTGCGCGAGCGCCGCGATGTCGCTCACCCCGATGTCCTCGAGATCGGGCCGGGCACCGGCAAGGCGACCCGCGCGTTCCTCGACGCCGGCGCCACGGTGACGGGAGTCGAGCTCGGATCGAAGATGGCGGCCTTCCTCCGCAACGCCTTCTCAGGCGAGAAGGCGCTCACCGTGGTGGAGGGCGCCTTCGAGGAGGTGGACTTGCCGGCTTCGAGCTTCGACGTCGTCACGGCCGCGACGGCGTTTCACTGGGTCGATCCTGCCGTCCGCGTCGACAGGTCGGTCGAGCTGCTGCGGCCTTCGGGCGTCCTGGCGACGCTGTCCACGGTGCAGGTGCAGTCGGATGTGGCGAGAGGTTTCTTCGAGCGGACGGCTCCGATCTATGCCAGGTACCACGAGGCAGGAGACCACGGTTACGTCGCGCCGGCCCCCGAAGAGGCGACTCCGCCCGAGTTCGAGGAGTTGCGCGGCCACACCGGTCTGCGCGACGCCGTCGTGATGCGATACCGCTGGGACCAGACGTACTCGACAGCGAGCTACGCCGACCTCCTGCGGTCGTACTCGAACGTGCAAGTGATGGCATCGGACGACCGAGAGGGACTCATTGCCGAGCTCTGCGAGCTGATCGAGGCCGAGTTCGGCGGCACCGTCGTTCGCCCGCTCGTCATCGCGCTGGCGATGGCTCGGCGCTTTGCGGAATGAGGAGCCGGCTCGGAGCGTGCGACGGTGCGGTCTGTCGAGTCGATCGTCTCGAGGCCGTCGCCTCGGGGTCGGCCGATTGGTGTTCTACGCTCATCTATGACGGCTCGGCTGACTCAGGATCTGCCGACCGAGCGAGGGCCGCTAGCTCATCGGGTAGAGCAGGGGACTTTTAATCCCAAGGTGCAGGGTTCGAGACCCTGGCGGCCCACCGAATAAGTCCTGGTCAACGGTTTGCCGGAAGCTGACCGGTTGACGCGCCCTCGGCACGTCCCAACAATCTCTGTCACCGGGTGATGAGAGCGGTCGGAGCATCGCACCTGTGAGCAGGTGTGCCTAGCCGATCAACGACCGCGCCCCGCTCCCGGACCCGTGTCGCGGACGCGGCCTCGTTGTCTGCGATTCTCACATCCAGCCTCACGTGCAGCTCGGACCTCGCGCTGCACACAGTGCCAGCCGCTCGCGGACGTGGCTCAGCGCACCGTTGGTGCCCGGCGACCATCGGCTCGACTCGACCGGCCATGACACATTCGAGGTTCCTGGGCAGCTATGACTGCGCTCGACAAGGGTGAAGCGGCCCCGGACTCAGGTAATGCGCTGCAGCGCTGCGTTCACCTGGGCGAGATCGAACTTTGTCGCGTCGAATTCACGTCCGGCCCAACTCGAGCAGTGCTTGCAGTCCTCATGAGCTGGATCCGCCAGCACCTTGAGGAGTTCCTCGTACCCCCCGGTGCCGCCGACGTCTTCGGGCGGGCAGGCATTTGCGCCGTCGATGCAGACCGCGAATTTGAGGACGGGATGCACCCTCCTCATCTGCTCGATGACCACTTCGTGGTCCCAGGAGTCGCCGAAGTCGTATTCGTAGACGAACCGCTCAGTGGGTCCGACCACGGTGCCGAGGACGAACTTCCTCTCGTCGAGCTCGTCTTCAGGGTACTCGTCGAAATGCGTGCCATAGAGCGCCTCATCAATCCGGAACGCATGCAGGTGACTGTTGGTCCAGCCCATCACGTTCTGGAAGATCAGGTGGAGCTTGTCGAGGCGGACGGAGCTGGGGTCGAGCACCCGACGCCAGATCCGGGGCGAGTCGAGCAGGGAGATGCGCATCTGGAGGACGTTGGGTTTTGCCGGCGGTGCCATGATCCCAACGCTATGCGCGGTCTCTCTGTCGCCGGAGCGACGGTTGAGGACGTGGCCATCTCCATGCGTCTCACGCCTCGTTGTCCGTGGCGTCCGCGTCGGCGACTCGCCGTTCCATCGCGCTTCTGAACCCGACGCCCCGCCACCTGTCGCATGTGTCAATCCTTTCGATCTCGCGGCTGTTTGCTCGCCGTGAGCGCCAGGTTGGGGCGGAGGCTGGCGATGTTCGGTGCCTGCTCGGCCGTCTCGGCCAGTCCCTCAGCCAGGCTGAACGCGTACAGGTTGTGATCGTACGAGCCGACGTAGACCATGCCGTTGACCACAGCGGCGGAGGAGTTCACCTCGCCGCCGGTCTTGTACACCCAGAGCCTGGCACCGCTGGACGTATTGAGGGCATAGAAGTTGTGGTCCGTCGAGCCCACATACACCACGCCGTTGACCACGGTTGGTTGGCCCTCCACATCTCCGCCGAGGGCGTCGATCGTGTCTCCCCAGATGACTCCGCCGCCGAACGCATTGAGGGCAAACACGCCGTCACCGGGGTAGCCCACATACACGACGCCGTCAACGACCGCTGGCGAAGAGACGACCCCGGAGCCGTCATTGGTGGTCGTACTGAAGTTCCAGAGTTCGGTGCCGTTCGTGGCGTCGAGGCAGTAGAGGCGTTCGTCGTCCGAGCCAACGTACAAGAAGTTGTTGTAGACGGTGGGCGAGGAAGACACATTCCCGTCGGTCACAAAGTGCCACAGCTCGGCGCCGCTGGTCGCATTGAGCGCGTACAGGTCGTCGTCATCAGATCCGACGTAGACGACACCGTTCGCGACCGCCGGCGAGGACTCGAACTCGTCGGAGGTCGCGAAGCTCCAACGTTTAGTTCCGTTGGCCGCATCGATGGCGTAGAGGCCGTTGACAGAGCCCACATAGACCACACCGTCGACTACGGTGGGGGAGGAAACGGACTCGTCGATCGCGTATCTCCACAGCTCGGCGCCGGTGTTGGCATTGAGGGCATAGAAGTAGCCGTCGGTGGAATCGATGTAGACCACACCGTTCGCGACCGCCGGCGAGGACAGCACGGCGGCGCCCGTCTTGTAGCTCCAGAGCTTGGCACCCGAAGCGGCGTTGATGGCATAGACGTAGTCGTCATACGACCCGACATAGGCGACGCCGTTCACGACCGCCGGCGATGAGGTCACGGAGTCACCGGTGGTGTAGTGCCATTGCAGACCGAGGTCTGCGACGTTGGCGGCGTCGAGGGTGTTCTCGTACGGGTTGGTACCAAGGTGCGCTCGGCCGAAGCCAAACTGATACCAATTCGTCCGGACGGTGAAGGTCGCCTGGGTGGCAAAGCCGCTCCGGCGTCCGGCGGCGCTGATCCAGGCGGTCCCGGGCTGTGTCGAGGCCGGAATGGAGAATCCGGGGTACGTGAAGTCGCCGTTGGCGTTGGTGGCGACCAGAGCCTCGTCAGTCTCGCCGATATACAGATCGACGATCTCGTTTGGGTCGTAGCCGGTGCCGTTGATGGTGACGAGTGTCGACGGTGGGCCGATGTTCGCAGAGAGGGCCAGTCCCAGGGTGACCGTGAAGCTGGAGGCCGTCGTCACGGTTGCGCCTCCGGTCGTGACTGAGATGGTTCCTGTAGCAGCCATGGGCGGGACGGTCGTGGTGATCTTCGTGGTCGAGACGACGGTGCAGCTTGTCGCCTTCGTCGTGTTGAACTTGATCGAACAGGGCGAAATGAACCCGGTCCCGTTGATCGTGACCGTCCTCCCCACACCACCGGAGGTGGGAGTGAACGAGGTGATCGTCGGGTCGACCAAGAGCTTCTTCGGGCTCGTGGCCGTGAGGGCTCCGGCGGTCACGCTCACAGGACCCGAGGTGGCCGTTGCCGGCACTGTTACTTCGATCTTCTTGGTCGAGATGACTGTGAAGTGGGCGCTGACATCGTCGATCGAGACCTTGGTCACCTTGGTGAAGCTCCGCCCGGTGACGACGACGACGGCGCCGGCCTTGGCCGGGGAAGGACTGACCGTGGTGATCATGGGGCGCGTGCGCACCGAGGCCGTCGCCGCACCCGCGGCCACGAGCCCTCCGGACATGGTCAACAGGGCGATCACCGCCATGGCGACGGGCCGTTTTGAGCCTCGTCGTAAGACGCTCATGACATCCCCCTCCGTTGTTTGTCCCACGTCGTTCGTGGGTGATCAGGCAAGTGTCGCGCCGAAACCGGCAAGAATGCGCCGGGAGGGGCTGCTCTCGTGGGGGGGCATGTGCGAGCGA
>Ga0181526_10001879_pt1 | contig 19221 bp, 21 predicted proteins | sample PEATcosm2014_Bin_35_FD_119750 | JGI IMG/M metagenome (GOLD analysis project Ga0181526, IMG submission 119750) | Peatland microbial communities from MTU Mesocosm Facility, Houghton, MI, USA - PEATcosm2014_Bin06_30_metaG | ecosystem: Environmental > Terrestrial > Soil > Wetlands > Peat | place...
CCGTTCCATTCGCCAGATTCACTCCGCCTTGCAGGAGATCCAGACGTTCACAGGTGGTCGTTTGGCCGGCATCACCGCCAAGCTGACGGTTCGCCCGGAGGAGGCCACGTACTTCGACCGGAAGGAGAAGAGGAAGAAGACTTCATCCATCTGGGCGCTCGGTCTCGAAGTCGAAGGCGATGACATGCGGAAACTCATCGCCAACTTGACTGAGAATGCCCGGCTGTTTGCCGAGACCCGCAAGCTGCTCGGGTCGGGTGGTAAGGTCTTTGAGGTCGTTGAGGACGAGCTAGAGCAGGCGCCCGAGGTCGCGGCAGAGTTTTACCGGGCGTCAGCGAATGGCGCTGTGGCTGCCGAAGGCGCGGCGGCCGGTTCTCCTTCTGATGCGACCCCCGCCGCTACCGCACCGCAGCCCACGACGAATCCTTCGCCCCCTGAAGACAGCATTGCCCCGGCTGGGGGGAACGGATCTGGTAAGCCGACCGCCGATCGAGCCGCGACGTCGAAGCCGATGACTACGACTTCGTCCCCTGCAAACAACAGCGCCCCGACTGGGAGGAACGGATCCGCCAAGCCGGCCGCCGAAGGGGCTGCCCCACCTCCCGTCAACAACAATGGTAACGGATCGGCCGCAGGTTCCGGGTTCAATCAGCTCCGGAACGAGTTCCTTACGGCCGCACGGCGCGTTGCCACGACCAAGAAGCAAGGCATCGGTGAAGTTGTGGAATGGGCAAGTGGCGGCGCGTTCAAGTACGGCGACGTCGGCCGAATGACGGAGGCCGATACCCCGAAGCTGCGGGCGGCCACTGAACTCATGGCGTCGGCCATCGCCAGCACACCTCGCTGATTGAGACGTTCTCTCTTTCCCACCTTGACCTGCCTTATAACCCCTGCCTCAGCTCCCACCACCACCCTGGAGCGCTGGCACGTCACTGCGCTTTGGACCGACGCAAACTTGCCGGCGCTCCAGCCCCACCGACTTCGCTGAGCACTGCCTTCCAGGTTTTCGCAGATAATTGAGCTCGAAAATGCAGGTCAAGCTGGTCTGCGGCACTTTGTCTCTGTTGAGTGGGCTTGCACGCAAGGAAGGTCACCCGCCATCCAAGCATTGGCGTCAAAGATGACGCTGCTGACCACAACCACGGTTTGCCGATTGTTAAGTGACCGAAGGTTGTGGAAGCTAGTTCCCCTTTTCGCGGCTACACCCCAGCGTTGGGTGGCGCATGCATTGATTCGTCTGTATGCGCCCTTCACCATCTGATGCAAACTACCCCTATCTGTCGATGGATTGGTTGCCGCGAACACTGGGGACGAGAGGTCGCAACGCGACGGGTTGGGTTGCAGCATACATAGAGGTCAATGTGTGGACCACCCGCAGTTGCTTGATTACACGAAGAGAGTATACTTGCGCTTTGCTATCGTTTCGACTGTACCCGCGGCCCGCCGATCATTGGAACGGTACTGAGGTAGCTTTCTGGTTCTCAGGTCGCCGGAGAAGAGAGAGGTCGGCGCGCGCCATGAGCGTCGAAGCCCAAAGCCTGACGGCGCGTCGTGGAGGATGTACATGAGTTTCTGGGAGAAGCTTTTCGGACAACGGCACCAAGCCGCAAGTGGGAGTCCTACACCCAACGGACAAGCTGAATCCGCTACTTTCGTTGAAGAGTGCGCAAAGCCGGCCTATGTGGAACAGGCCGAAAGCCGAACTGGAGGCGACCGGGCATTCCGCCATGTACCTGATGCTCTGAATGCGCGACGATACGCCGAAGCTGGCCAAATGGCACAGCAAGTGATCTCAAACAACCCCGACTTGGACTTGGGCTATTGTTGGGCCGCTTCCGCGTATTCTGGCACGCAAAAATACGAAGAGGCGCGTTCCATTCTGACTGAAGGCCTCAAGAGAGCAAAGAGGAAATACAATCTTTGCATCAGGCTCGGCAATGCAGAACGGGATCTTGGGAACATCCAGGGTGCTGTGTATTGGTGGACTCAAGCTGTCCACTGTCAGCAGTCCATTCGGACTGGAGATGAGCACGACCCATACCTTTACCTTGCCTATGTCGCCGACACTCTGGGACTCAATGATGTTGCCGGCTCGCTTTTTTCTCGTGTTGATCGAATGCGGCCTGGCACCGCGCGACTCAGTCCTGCTGCGGAAGACACCTTGCGGGCTCGGGTCAAGGATGGTGACTCGACGTCAATGACCGCGGTCCTGCGATCACTTCACAAGCAGTATTTCCCCCAAGACGCGCCGTTCGTAACGGCGGAGAAGGCCACCCCACCGACTGCGTCAACAGCGCTTGCGGAATTGAATCGAACGCTAAAGCAACTTGAGGTAAAGCTGCAGCAAGAGGGCGCTCCAGCCCTTCCCATCATTACGCTGCGAGTAGGGGAGGCCCCTGGCCAGACCGTCATTCGGTGGCACTATGTGACCGGTTATGGGGCGACGAGCGTCCTGTTGGACTCCGACGCAGCTACCCAGTGGCTTACGAAGGAGTTGTCACCGTTCGGCGTCAAGATTGTAAAACGAGGATTCACCGATGGCAGTCGGGAGCGTGGCAGTCCGGAGCGGTGCTTCGTTTGGTCCGTCGAGATGCAAAAAAACGCAAACCCATCGAAGAGTAACGCTGCTCCAGAACCAGCGGCCGAACTGAAGCCGCAACTTCAATCCGCGGCCGCCCCGCATCTGTCCGCAGCTAACGACGGACAATCCAGAACGGTCGCTCCCTCGTGCGAAAGCTGCAAGAGCACCCAGCGGCTTCGATTGTGGTTGGACGCTCCACAGGCCGACCAGTACCTTTGTCAAGATTGCGTCCATGCCAAAGGCCTGGACAACGCCGACGGCGATACCCCGCTGCCTTCAGTCATGCCACAACTAATAGCCATGACTGAAATTCGCGACGCACCCGGAAAGGGCGCAACGGCCTTCATGGCGGGATCTGATGCATCGAAGCGCGATCGGCCCGTCGAAGCTGTTGAGAAATATTTGGCGGCTATCGAGACAGGATTGACCCCGGCGTTTGACGCAGTGGCCAGGAACTACGTCGGTGGAATGTTCTTAAAACAAGGCCACATTCAAGCGGCGCTTCTGCAATTAAGAAGGGCGCTCTTCGCCAGCCCGCAGGCTCCAGAAAGCGTCCATCTTGCAGCAATTCGCTTCTCAATCGTCTCCGAAGAACTTGGAGCGACTACCCAGGCCAAGAAGGCAGCACAGATCGCCACGCTTGCGGCGGCTAGAATGAGCTCACCGCCTCCCCCAGAACCCGTGGAGTACATAAGGCAAGCCGTCAGAGAGCATCGGTCAAAGACCCGCTCAAAATAGCGCGCCAACTCGACGATCTTAAAAGGTAGGCGGGGCGACTTGCATGGTCAGCCCTTTGTTCGACTAATCCACTCCGTCAGCGGCTTAAGGTTCAGCGCCCAAAACAGCGTCAGCCCGCGCTCTTGCGCGTCCAGGAGATTGTGCAGCTTGTCGACGCCGGAGAGCACGGCCGTGGGGACGACCTGGCGCAAGCCGAAATCGCCTTTTCCAGCTCCCCGCCTTCACGGCGGCGTCATTGTGGAGCCGCTTCACGGAGTTGATACACGAATTCGACACACGCTCACCGGCAAGGCCATGCGGCAGCAGGACGCCTATCGCATGATCCAGCGTCGGACGCGCGACACCGGCATCAAGACGCGGATCGGGAACCATACTTTCCGGGCAACCGGCATCACTGCGTATCTGAAGAACAAGGGCACGCTGGAAGCCGCGCAGCACATCGCCCACCACGAAAGCCCGCGCACGACGAAGCTTTACGACCGGCGCGAGGAAGAAATTTCGCTCGACGAGGTCGAGCGGATTGCTATTTAACAAAGCAGAACGCCTTTTGTGTCGCGCCGCGTGTCTTTGAACCAGTTGTCTTCCTTGATGCCGAATCGCGCAACCCGAAGGAAAGCGGCAAAAATCAATAGAAGAAATATGGACCTCCCTTCGCCTTGCATGATGGGCAAACGGTGGTACCGTCTCCTGACGTCGCGCACGAGGGGCAACAAACATGCCCGCAACCTTGGCATCTGAATGCCCAGTTCTGGATAACTTTGGGGTCAGCTACCGCGAACTTATGCCCCTCTCGCTCGTACCGAACCAGAAGCATCTTGCCGCATTTACTGCAACTGACTTTATCCCCGTCACGGTAGGTAGCTTGATTGGAAGCAGCGGGAGGCACGGCGGCGGGAGGTTCCTTCGCACGCGGCGGGGGCTGTTGTTTCGGTTCATACATGGTCAGCATGATGCCCTTTCCGCCGTCTGCATCCGTGAAGCTTTCGCGGAACGTCGTTTCGAACGGCACCTTAATTCCCTTCGCCATCCACCTAGCAATGGCGAACTGGGTCGCAGCCTCTTCGTTGGTCCCTTCCTCCCCTGTATGAATGAAAATTTCGGCGTCCGCATGGAATGCATCAGGACACAAAGCATCGAGCGTCATCGTGGCATAACTGGATGCGTTCCGTGGCTTTGCTGGTGCTTTGAAGATGCATATCTGACGAAGCCTTAGTTCAGGCCGTTTCGCAGGACCCAAACCTCGTTTCCGACCCGATGGCTCCTTCAGGATTTCGAGCGCCACTCTGCATTCGGGACAGTTCAGAGACATTTCGCCAGGCGCGCACTCGCGACACCAGACTTTCTGACATTTTGGGCAACGACCACCAGCGGGGTTCGTTACCATCTGTTGTCCTCGGAATCCTTTAAGCGTGGGATTCCCAGGCCAGCAACGATGACATCGATTGCATTGGTTAAACAGGCTGTCGAGCAAAGGGTCTTCCGAAACAGACGGTCGAATCCTCTCTTGCGAATGAGCACTTGAACACTGGTAAAGGATGGTTCCGGCCAAATTCAGGGCTTCACCGTTTTTTGGATCAATATCAAGTGCGGCGATGACTTTGTCCATCGCCGCACTGTAGTGATGGTCCGAAAAAAGCAATCGGCCAGCCTCTAGCCGTTTCTTTACTGCTGGGCCACTCCCAGCCATGGCGGATTCTGACGGTCCAGGCGACCGATCATCGGTGGCTGTTGTTCCCAGTGAGCCCCCCGCCTGCTGCGACATCAGGATCCGCAAGTTCTCTTTGGCATTGGCATCATCAGGCGTGAGACGAAGAACCTCCCGGTATTCGATTATAGCTCCGTTACGCTCACCGTGGCCCGCGAGCGCATTGCCGAGGTTGAAGTGGGCTTTAGGGAAATCCGGACGTGCGCGGATTGCTTCTCGGTACTCCGTAATGGCGGAATCGTGCGCGCCGTGGTCCCTAAGTGCGTTGGCGAGATTATAGTGAGCGTCAGCGCTGCTCGGCCTCAGCCGGACCGCTTGGCGATACTCCGCAATCGCGCCGGCAAGATCGCCCTTTTTGTAAAGCGCGGTGCCCAGATTTGTATGGCCGTCCGCAAAGTCAGGCCCGAGCCTAACAAGTTCTCGGTACTGCCGAATAGCCCCGTCCAGATCTCCTTTAACAAGAAGTACCGCACCGAGATTGTTGTGTGCTTCTAGGAGATCCGGCCTGATACGGATCGCCTCCCGGTATTCTGTAATAGCGCCTTCCACGTCACCCTTGCTGTAGAGCGTGTTACCGAGATCGTAATGAAACTCTGGGCCGGCAGTGGTTGCCCGGTTCGACGGGGAAGATTTTGGCGCGGGCACGGCGGTGGGTGCCTGTTCGTCGACTGCATGCCCTTTCTCATTGCCGGTTTTCCGTCCGACCACCTTCTGCCAAATGCTCATGGCTTCCCCCTGCCTCTTGCTCGCATGCTAATTCGACTCTGACCGTACGCCGCGAGGCTTACGGTCGAAACGGCAGTCAGAGCAAGTGTCGCAACCCCTGTGCTTGTCATGGATTGCACCCCCTGAATAACATCGAAACGTGGCGGCAATTGTAATGCTCGATATCTCTTTTTTCAAGCCCGCAGAGTCCCCTGACTCTGCAAACCCGCACCAACAAAAGGAGGAAATATGTTCGGCCCAATGCATGTCACCAAGCTGTTTGAATTGAGTAAGTTGGAAACCGTGGACGGAGCCGTTGCCAAGCTGTTGGAGTTTGCCGAGTACCCCAAGATCCTTCGCTGGTTCCAGTTCCCCACGGCACTGATAGTATTTGCCGCCCACCCTGAGTCCCACGACTCCGGAGCGGTTTACGTCTACGACCGGAAGCGGTGTATCTGGCTGTGGGTTGATTTCGATGATCGGAATTACGGTGGGTATAGCCCTTCGCAATTCGATGTTCTGATCAGCCAATGCCACTTTTTCGGGCTCGTGGAATCCCCGGGATTGCTTGAATCGCCCGTCCAATGGCTGGTTACACCAGGTCAGAGACCCACCGTTCTGGGAAGACTCCCAGCTTGAGGACTGGTCTCCCTGCAAAGATCACAGCGCGGCCTTTGGCCGGAATGTAAATTCCAGATTGCAAATCGCAGAGTCAGAGCCTCCACCGAATCCCCCACCTGTAAGTAATTGAAAACACACAACCGTCCCGACTTGCAGCCGCCCCATTTGACAGAAAATATTTCTCGTTTTATTTCCAATCAATATGGACTTGTGGCGACCACCGGGTTTCACGGAGGAAAAAATGCAGCGGCTTCGTCTGAAAGCGCCCGCTGACGTGGTGGAGGAGTATTTCCGCCTCTTCGTGAACCGGCGGGCGTTCACGCTCCAGTCCGATCGGCCCCATCCGGAAAGCGGCCGGCATTACTATTACCGGCCCACCGACAAGGCCACCGCCCAAGGGCTCAGCCTGACCTCAGATACGATCCGGCGCCACCTTGAGGGCGAAATCACCATCGGCCTCTACGCCATCAACCCCGCCACGCAGCGGTGCAAGTGGGTCGCCATCGACGCTGATTACAAGGGCGCCATGGAGGACCTCGTGAAGCTCCAGTACTACCTGAGCCAAGATCAGGTCCAGGCAGCCTTGGAAATGAGCCAGCGGGGCGGACATTTGTGGATCTTTCTAGAAACACCCCTCCTGGCCCGAGAGTGCCGGATCTACATCCACAACCTGGCGTCGCGGCTTGGCGTGCCGGTGAAGGGGAATGGACTTGCCGAAGGAATCGAAATCTTCCCCAAGCATGATGAACTCGGGCCAGGCGAGTTCGGAAACGCCATCCGAGGGCCGCTCGGAATTCACCGCGGGGCCAGTCGTCGGTTCTGGTTCTACGGGGCTGAATACGACCCCGAAAAACAGATGGCCTATCTGAAGCAATTGAGAAAGGTCAGTGAAGAGGACATGAGGCGCTTCGTTGCAGGAAAAACCCTGCCTGCGGAAGCGGTCCGCCGCCCGCGCCGCCCCGAACCCGCAGCCCCGCGCGGGGGCTCCGGGCGTTCGGAATTCCGCATTCTCGAGCATGTGGGAAAGGTCCGCAAGGTCGGCCGGAATTACGTCACTCGGTGCCCATCCTGTGCTGCAGCAGGGCATGACCGCAGCGGGGACAACCTGGCTATCCAGATCGACGATCCGCGCTTTTACAAGTGCTGGGCGGGTTGCACCAAGGAGATGATCCGCGAGGCGGTTGGCTGCCCGATCCGCGTGCGGCAGCAGGATTGAGGATTGTGACGCAGATGGGACTTGATAGGGAGGCCAAGAGATGAAAGTCGGAAGTCAGAGCTCGTCGTACCGAGGTCTCAACTTGCCCGGGCAAGTGCGCAGGCAGTTGCGGCAGGTTGGAATTCTGGTTCGGACGGAAGTGGGATTGGAGCATCAACATCTGGCGCGGCGCTACGTGATCCGAGGGATGGAATCGGGTGGGGCTATTCGTGAGATGGGCCACTACGTCACCTTCTCCGGCGAAGATGGCGAACCGTTGGCTTATCTCCATCCCATTGACGCAATCGGTGTGAATGGCGTTCATGCCGTGGTGGTCGCTCCCGCCTTGGTGCGGGTAGAAATGCTGCGCACGGGGCGCACGTACGAGCTCCTCATCACGGGCTATCGCATCGACGAAGCTGAAAACGGCCATCGTCCGCCTCTGGAGAGTCAGAGGTTATTCCGCGGAGTGCATGGCTACCTGGAGCTCGAGCTCTGGGGAAAGGACAAGGAGAGCGCCGGGTCAGTCTTGCCAGTTTTCTACTCTCGGGGAGGAGAACGTCTGGAAGTACCCGCAAAATTCGAAGCGGTAACTCGTGCCATTGTTAAAGCGGTGGCGTGCTGCGGATGTTCCCATTGTCACTACTTGGTTGCCGCGCCTGCTTTCTCCTCATCTGGAGGGTTACCGGAGGTCCGCGCGTGACACCCATCGGAGATATCGAAATTGAACTCGTTTTCCGGATTGCGGTGCGCGGGCGAACGGGTGATTTTGCGCGCCTACTGGAGGCAATCAGTAACGCAGAAGCGGTTGCAATCGGAATCGTCGAGAAGTTTACCGCTACGGAAGAGCAGTGCCAAAAGGGTGTAATAACAACGGTGGGACGTCTTTCTGAATGACAGAGCGATTCGAGCTTCGAATACGAGAAAACGCCATTATTGGCTCGCAGCAGAGTGGGTTGAGAGGTCTCCATGCCTGAAGTCGATGAAGCCGTGGCCGCGCAGCCCATTCGGAGGCGTCAACCCGACGAGCGCAAAGCCATTGTCCATCACTTCAACGTAGGCGGGTACGAAGGGTATTTGACGATCGGGCGTTACGACGACGGGCGCCCTGGGGAAATGTTCATCACCACAGCGAAGGAAGGCTCGACGGTATCCGGCCTTATGGATTGTTTTGCCACCGCAGTGTCGCTCGCCCTGCAGTACGGCGTGCCGCTCAAGGTGCTCTGCGACAAGTTCAGCAACACGAGATTCGAACCGAGTGGATGGTCAGGGAACCCGGAAATTGGGTACGCGAAGTCCTTTATGGACTACATTTTCCGCTGGCTAAAGAACAGGTTTCTCCCGCCTGATTCTCCTCCCCCAACGGGCGCCGAAGACGACGCCAAGGCTTTGGCGCCCGCCCACCTCTTGGGAGACGGATCCGGCACGGGCCAGACGGACGCGCTGATATGTAAGGGATGCGGAGCCATTATGGCCCGCAGCGGATCATGCTACCGCTGCGGGAACTGCGGGAGTACGAGCGGCGGTTAGCGACTATGTTTCCGGCGGTCGTCCTATAGGAGGCGACGAGAGGGCCGATTTCCAGCGACTTCGGATACCCGCGACTAGGCCCTCGTGCACGTCGCTTACCAACTTTTTTTCGCGGGTCGACGTTTGTGAGAACTGAATCTTGAAGTTCCGGCCTTCCCATTTTTCCTGATTCTCCCGCCACCATCCGATTGTGCGTTTCTGCTCGTTCTGGCTGAAAGGAGTTCGCCATGAAAGCATCCGCGGTATCTGGCGCCTTGCGCGTTCTTGTGTCAGCTCGGCAACCGGTCTTTATCTGGGGCGGGCCGGGCACAGGCAAGAGCGCTATCGTCAGTCAACTCGCAGTAGCCTTGAGAATCCCGCTGCAAGACGTACGAGCACTGCTGCTCGATCCGGTCGACCTACGGGGTCTGCCGTTTCTTGGCAGCGACGGCCGATCGAAGTGGGCGACGCCGGAGTTCCTGCCGCAGAACGGGACGGGCATTCTTTTTCTGGACGAACTGAATGCGGCGCCAGCCATGGTGCAGGCTAGTTGCTACCAGTTGGTCCTGGACCGCAAGCTCGGGGAGTACGCCCTGCCTGAAGGGTGGGCCATTATCGCTGCCGGGAACCGAGATTCGGACCGGGCCGTGACGACACGGATGCCGACTCCGCTCCGGAATCGTTTCGTGCATTTGGAGTTTGAGGTCGATGTGCAGGAGTGGTCGGAATGGGCGATTCAGGCGGGGATTCGTCCCGAGGTAATCGCTTTCCTTCGCTTCCGGCCGGAGTTGCTCAGCGCCTTCGACCGCGACGCTAACGCTTTCCCATCACCACGTTCTTGGGAGTTTGTCTCACGCATTCTCGATTCCCTCGACTCGCAGTCGAACCCAGCGATTGAGCACGAGGTCATAGCAGGAGCGGTGGGCACAGGCGCCGCCACGGAGTTTTCGGCCTTTCTACGGATGTTCCGGGAATTGCCCAACATCGATGCCATTCTGCTGAACCCTACCCAGGAACCAGTTCCGGAGAATGCAGCCGCGCAGTACGCAGTGGCTTCGGCCCTGGCCCGATGCGCTTCCGATACCAACTTCGACCGCATTCGCGTGTATATGAATCGCCTGCCCACCGAGTTTCGGGTGCTCTGTGTGCGCGATGCCACCCTTCGGCAACCAGCCATACGCTGTACCTCTGGCTACACCAAGTGGGCCGTGGAGAACCACCTCGCGATCGCCTAGCCGGTTGGGGGACCTCCGGCGCCGCCCGGGAGCCAACCAGAGATTGACAGACCCCGCGGTGCCTGAGTCGAGTACTCATCATGATGCACTTTCTCGAATGCGACAGGCCCGGTCGAGGCTGCCGCAGGCGTCCGTCGGGGATTCAAAGACTATTCCCCGCTTCCCAAGCCGGAGAATGTCGGGGTGAGCCGGCGAAGCGCAGTCGGACGGAGTGGGCGGTCTCTTTCCCCCAAATGGTTTTGTGGGGCCGCGCGAGTGCCACCGAGCCGATTTGAGCTGCTCACTACCTAGAGCTGCAGCTTTTCCGGGGCAAACTTACCAAACGGTCCCAGAGGTGCAGACGAGACATGGCATGCTGTTCACAGAATGAAGTTTGGGTAGACTTGTGCACCGTTTTGTGCTATGAGAATGCGTCGGTTTCGCATATGCTGCTGCACGTAATGATGCGAAAGGAGGAATCCCTGGGAGAGCGGATGTTAGATGCTCACGCGTCTTGGGAAAAAGGCCGATGGACATCGAATATCTCCGTACTACAGTGGCCAATTCATCGCTGCTTGATGAGCTGCGTTCACTTTGAGAGACTGTGGAGCAAGGCACGACGTACACGCACGTATCTAATCTGGTGATCGACCGTTCGGACAACAGTTCATTCGAGCTGGAAATCTCGTTCCTAATTAGCAGTGGCTATGATTGGAACCCGATGGCGTCCTCGTTTAAGGCTGCAGCCAACCGATATCTGAACGCGGTTGGCTGGAAACTCTATGAGGGGTGGCCGTACCCAGAAGTAAAGGCGAATTTTCCCTCAGGGAATTGGGTTACGTATGCCATCCAAAGAAAGTAAGGAGACGAGGGCGAAGGACCAAATGTTGGTAATCAGCGCAATGACGATTCGTTACAACCGTGCCAAGTCGCAGCAAGGGGCCTGCGGATTGTGGCTTCTGGATGCTTTCCAAGATGTTGGCGCCAGTCAGAGGAGGGCTAGCTTTCACGCCAGGATGTAACACGGGTTCTGAAGATTCCGTTCACTGATACAAGACTTTGAAGGCTGGGGGCTTTCCAATGAGCAAGCTAGGGCAATTCTTCTCGAGAATAACCAGAAGGGTGAACTGTGGATCGTGTGGCCAGTCGATCCTCCTGCTAGATGAAAATGAGGCGAGGAAGGTGGGGCCGCAGAGATACCTGGCCGAAATCGAAAGCGATTTGGATCGTGTGGGGAAAACTGGTTTGGCCTGCAAGGTATGCCAAAAAGTGATATGCGTGTGGTGCTCCGCTAGAGCAGGTGCAGCTAGGGGTAAGGAGGGAGAGGGATACTGCCCGCTCTGTAATCAGAGCCTTAAGTCTGCACACCGCGTCACCACACTCCAGGTTGGAGAAGGCACAGTCTTTGAGTAACGTACCCACCATATGCGGGTGGTTCAGCGGGGAAACTGCAACCATGTCCAATGCCCTTTGGCCGGGCACTTGCGCCGTACAAAGCCGCTCATCGAGACCTGGCGTCATGTGGTAGGAAAGTACTCGAATACGCGCCTTTTCGTTCTCGGGGTAACGGAGTGCCCCCGTCGGACTGACGTTTCGTTGCGGCTCTTCGCCCTTGGGTTCAATGCATCTCTGGTGGCCAGGTGTGATCTTCCGCCGCGACTCCAACTGATTGCACTCGTGCGTCGCCAAGCGTATATTAACTTTCGTTCCAGACTCCGCGCTGGATTTCCTATTAGACTTCTTCGATTGGGCGGGAGGACCCTATGGACTGGCTAAGCCGGATATTTGGTCGTTCCGGATCGAAATCGAAAAACCCTCCATCACCAATTTGGCATCATCAGGGCTCATCTTCACCTACACGGAACCAGATGAGTCCTCCCAATGAGGCAAAGTCCGCCTTTTCGATGGACATTGAGCGATGGGGTGCGCTTAATTCGGACGAGACCCTTAAAGAAGCTGACCGTCTTGTTAAGGAACGGCGATATCCGCTGCTGATTGCGATATTGCGGGAGGCCAGGTACTATGGCCGCGCAGCCGAGGCATTACAGCAATGTGGCGACACTCAGGTGGCCCGGGACATCATAGGCCTACTAGCAGACCCTTCCGAGCGAGTGCGTATGAGGGCCGCATCCGCGTTAGGACCTCTTGGCGGAGAAGACGCGGCCCGCGCCCTATGTTCTAGACTGCCACAGGCTGTTGGGCAGGAAGTGCTTGAGATCGCCTACGCTCTTGACAGACTTCCATGGGCCGGTGCAATTCAGCCGCTGATCCAAGCCTTACACCGAGCTACTGATTTCTTTCAGCGAGTGTACCTCGCAAAAGCCCTCGCACGTAGTGGTGGGCAAGAGGGATTCGACTTCCTCATAGCCGGGGTCAATAAGGCTGACGCCGGCCAAACAGAGAACGCGCAGGCCCTTCTTAAGCTCGACCATCCCCAGGCCATACCCGCACTAAAAGCGTATTTGCAGCGACTCGAGAGACGAGGTGCGAACGAGCAAGTCTACCGCAAGCCCGTGAAAGAGTTCCTGGCGCGGCATGGAGTTGCTCCCGATTGAAAAGAACGCCGTGCTTTGCAATCCATCGTTTTCTCAACCAAAAAGTCGCCGAACGATACATCGTTAGGCCGCCAATGCGAGTGGAGTGCTGTGTTTCTTGAACAAGACGGTTTGCATCAGGGAGTGGCAGATGCTTTGAGAACTGAGAAGATCACAAATCATGAAAGCTGCGCTGGCGAATCCTGAGGAGACCTACATGAAATACATTTGCGATAAGTGTAACTCGGCCACTGACGAGCCCGCATCTTTTGGTGATGCCAAGGTCAGTGGTCTAAGCTATCGAAATGCGCCTCTTTGTCAACAGGGCCACCTGTTGGCCAAGCCTTTAACGTTCGGCACAGCGCTTCTTAGGGGTTTTTACATAACGGTCGGTCTCGCGATTCTCTTCGGAATCGTGGAGTTCGTGACACGGGCCACGGCTCCCGGTGTCGCCGTTATTTTTGTGGTTTTGTATTTCGGCTGGATACTGTACGGCGTGTGGCAAATAGTTCAAGGCTACAATCTGTCAAGGCGGACGGGGCCGGTCCGGGAGATTGGGCGAGACAATCTTGGTTTGGGCACAGGAATCATTGTCACCTGGCTTGTAGGACTACTCGTTTTCTTGGCATGTAATTGGTTTGTACCCTGAGTAATTTGGCACCGTGCCGTTTGAGTGCGCCGGTCGAGATCGTTACGAGACCGCCACACGGCGGCGGAATCGCATTTGGCGCTTCAATACACACGCGACCAGAGGCTCTGAGACCGTCCCACGTCAGTTGAGCCCACACTCTGCTTAAGAGTGCGTGCAGGTGATTATAGATGTGATTACTATACGTATGGTCATAAGATGATGGGGCATTACATAGTCTGCTAAACGCTGGATTTTAGGCGACCCGAAAGGTGGCCCGTTACACCTGCCTTACCGCCCCGTGTTTGCCCGTGATTGGGCGGGGTTAGTCCAAGATTCTGCACTTCACCATGACTGCCGGAATTATGAACGATCGGCACGAAGGCAACTTCTATCACATCTTCAATCTCATTATGAAACCCCGCCGATAGCGAGAATTGGAAACGTCAAATACTGGGTTCTTGCACCCACAGAATACTTCCCCAACAATGGAGACAAATGCCATGTACCCCATCTCAGTTGCAGAACCATCTCTGTCTTCGCGGGCTATGCTGTGCTCGCTTTCCATCAGCATGTGGTCGGCGCGGAAGCATGACCCCGAGGCATCTGAGGAAATCGCGCAGCGCCACGGCGCGCAGCCCGATGCCGGCCGCTATCACAAGGTGCTTCTTCCCAAAGCGGCTCTCGCGGAGGTCCAAAAGATCGTGAGCGAGGCTCGTCAGGATCACTACTTCATGACCCTGCCCTGGGATGATAACGGCTATCGCGTGCTCCCAGCCGCAGCGTATATGGACCACACGGAGAGAATGCGGCAGCTATCGAACCAGTTCACACCAGCCATCGATACCTTGGCAGAGCAGTTCGGACAGCTTGTGGAGGAGGCCAGGGTACGACTTGGCGGTCTGTTCCGTTCCGAGGATTATCCGACTCCCTCAGAACTCCGTTCCAAGTTCTCTTTCGAAACCAAAGTGATGCCTCTTCCGGATGCCGGCGACTTCCGAGTCACATTGGGCGACGAGGAGAAAGAGCGAATCAAGCGGCAGATCACCGCCGCCGTCGAGGCATCACTTCAGGTCGCGAGTCGTGAGCTTTGGCAGCGGCTGTACGAGGCTGTCAGCCACCTAGCTGAACGCCTCCAGGCCTACAAAGTGACGGGGGACGGGATTGAACATCCCTTCCGCGATTCGGTCGTCACTAACCTGGTGAAACTCGTCGATGTCCTCCCCAAACTAAATGTCACTGGGGATCCAGAACTTGAACGCCTTGCTGCTGAGGTGCGCTCCTCGCTGCTGGTTGATCCCCAACAGCTCCGGAAGTCGGAGTCGGTAAGAACGGAAACTGCCAAAGCCGCGGCGGCCATTTCTGCACGGATGGCGGGATACATGAGTGGGTACTTAATCCCCGTGCCGAACGAAGGGAGGGCGGCGTGAAGCCTTCTCACACCACCACGGCACAAAAGCTGACGCGGGCCCGCGTACAACTCCTGCTGGCGCAGCCTTTTTTCGGCACGCTCAGCTTGAGGTTGAAACTGATACCCGGAAGTTTGCCAACGATGGCGACTGACGGCTCGCGGATCGTCTATAACCCCGCCTTCGTGGATCAACTCAAGGCACCGGAACTCGAGGGAACACTAGCCCATGAAGTCCTGCACTGCGCGCTGGGCCACCAGTGCCGCCGCGGGGAACGCGATCCAGAGCTTTGGAATGTAGCAGCGGACTTCGCCATCAACCCTATTCTGATCGGAAACGGTTTCACCCTCCCTGCCGGGGCGTTGATTGATCCTACCTTCACGAACTTGAGCGCCGAAGAAATCTACGCCCGGTTACTGCGGAAAAGAACCGAGGGGGGCGCAGGGTCGAAACAGGCGCCGCGACAGACAAATGGTGGCGGGGGAACGGCTATCGATCAACAGGGAACGCACAGTACTGCGCCGTCCGATCCGATGTCTGACTCCGCTAACGGGTCGGGTCCAAGCCAGAGTGAGCTGCAAACGGGTCGAGTCGTGGGCTCGATGCGGTCCGGAGGCTTCGGCGAAGTCTGGGACGTGACAGACGAGCACGGTCATACGGCTTCGCCGGCTGAGAAGCGTCGTCAGGAGCATGAATGGGGCATCGCCGCGGAGCAGGCCCAGCGGTCAGCCAAAGCGTGGGGACACGAACCTGCTGGAATCGACAGGCCGCTTAGCGAAAGCCGCCAGTCGCACCAGGAATGGCGCGCGATCCTGCGTGATTTTGTGGCGGCCCCGACGCCCTCTGATTATCGCTGGACCCCGCCGAATCGCCGTTACATCGCTTCGGGCCTGTACTTGCCTTCGGTCGAGCGCCGAGGATTGGGCGAGATCGTGATTGCGGTTGACACGTCTGGGTCGATCGGAAAAATCGAGCTGGAACAATTTGCAGGTGAGATCTCGGCGATTTCCGAAGAGGCACAGCCGGAAGCCATCCACGTGGTCTATTGTGACGCAGCGGTCCAGTGTGCTCAAGAGTTCAGACCCTCGGAACAAGTGCAACTCGAACCCAAAGGCGGTGGGGGCACAGACTTCTGCCCGGTTTTCGAGTGGGTCACTGAAAAGGACCTCACGCCGGCCTGCCTTATCTATCTCACCGATTTGTGCTGCCGTTCATATCCAGAGGCCCCGGAGTACCCAGTCCTTTGGGTGACCGATTCGAGCAGAACGGCGCCTTTCGGCGAGACGCTCCGGATTAGTCTTGAGTGAGGTTACGTGCTTTCAACCAGCGCGGGCATAATATTGCCCAGCCATTGGCTTCCATTTATTGTCATCCGCGTCCGTGGTCAAATCGCTTGCCAACTTTCTTTCGCGGGTCGACGTTTGTGAGAACCGATCCTGGCGCTCCGAAAATTCCTGCTTGGGCTCCTTTTTTCTCCTGGGCTTGGACCTGTTACGCCACGATATTTCAGCAAGTTACAATTTCTGGTTACCGCCATCAATCATGGCCAATCAAGGCCATTTGACGCCGAGGCGGAATCTGTTTTATGTAATTGGCACGGGGATTCCGCGGCCAACCGCTTTCTCAGGTCCGCGCGACACTGCAGCCCAGTCAAACATACTTTCAAACGCAGCGGCGTCGCGCTGAACTGTCTTTGATGCCTAAGGGCGAAACATTCATTTGCCAACACGCAAGGATGGGGATGAGGACCATCGTGTTCTCCATGACTTTATTGCAGAGCGGGTATGGTCGTAGGAAAAGGAGATGCGCCCTTAACTTCGCTTTGCGCGAAAGGGGTGTTTGGGTAGAAGGGGGTGCCAACAGCACTTTATGCCTATGAACAATACGAACGGCGGCCACGATGGCGATCATGGGGCGGTCATGCCAGCCGGGTCGATCGTGGGTGAATACATGGAACCCCCCGAGCTCAGCCGCGACCTTGGCATTTCCAAACGCACTTTGGACCGCTGGCATCGGCAGCGAATCGGTCCACCACGCACGGTAATTGGACGGACGATCCTATACCGGCGCACAGCCGTACAAGAGTGGCTGCGGTCGCGGGAAGAACGTAAGGCATCGCGATGAGTGTGATCCAGGGTCGTTACTCAGCGCAGGCGGCCTTAGATTATGCTCTCAGGAAACTGGCTACCAAGGCTGTCCGTTCTGAAAGTGTTTATCTTTGACTATCTGAGCGAATGAGGTGTGACCTACCGCAGGCAAGATAGGAGTGCCTCCGTAATGAGCCCGCTTCGTGTCGTGACGTCAACAATCTCCTTTCTCAAATCCTCCGACCGTTTGCCAATAGTGTGACAGGCCACGTGATAATCTCGGTAAGCAGTCCAGGTTCGGACTACGCCCGATCGTTTCTCCATATGACGCCCGGAATCAGCTCGGGTCGGGCTAAATAGGACCTACAATGCGGAATCGCCTGGGAGCCATCATCTCACGGCGGTTGGCGCAGAGGAGGGGAGGGTGGGAGTGCAGGCGGCCCCTATCCACCTGCCTGCGAGCTATGATAAGCCTTGTGCTCAAGAGCGAAGGAGCAGATGCCGGAACCGGCCACATTTCTGGACGGTGTCTCGTCTGGCGGCGCGCCTAAACATTTCGGTCGAGATTCGGGCAGACGGTCTCACCCTTGCCGACATCGTCCGATTTTTGTTGACACAGTGTTGACACCGGAGAGTTGCTAAAAGAAAGAATTGCTCAAAACCGCATGAAGACTGGCTGGGAGGCAGGGATTCGAACCCCGATACGCAGATCCAGAGTCTGCAGTCCTACCGTTAGACGACCTCCCAGGAACAATGACTTACATTACCATAGCTGGTGTTTGGAGTCTATTTGGACGGTTGCAACGGATGCGCGACGTCATAGTCCGAGGATTGGCGTTGCTTGGCTCAGACTACCAATTGCGGGCATTAATCTGCGGTTTATGCTGTCGACAGTCAACCGTTGACCGTCAACCGTTCTTCAGAACAAGCGGAAACTGACTTCCACAATCACACGCACTGGAACTGGCGAGGCATTACGCATCGCCGGCTTGAATTTCCAGGTTCGCACGGTCTCCGTGGCCTTTTCGTCGAGCCCCAGGCCCAGTGGCCTCACCACCTTACAGTCGGTAACATTGCCTTGGGCGTCCACGACGATCATCAGCACCACAGTGCCCTGATACTTGGCCTTCCGTGCTTCCTCGGAGTAAGGCGGTTCAGGTTTGAAGATCGGGATAGGCGCGCTGACGCCGCCACCTACGCTATAGATCCCGCCGCCAGTCCCGCCGCCCTCTCCAGGGCCCAACCCGGCGCCTTTGCCGGACCCGATGCCGGTACCCTCACCGGAACCGATGCCGCCGCCCGTTCCTGGCCCGTTGGAAGGCGGGCCTGCAACACCCTGCGGATCGCCCCAGTTGGGTAAGTTGGACTGCATCTGTGGGAGTTTCAACTCGGGTGGGCCCAGCAAGGTTGGCTCAACCTGCAGGATGGGGTGAAGATTTCGAATTACCGCCATGGGGGGAGCAACTTGTGTCCTCGAAAACCTGGGAACTGCGCCCTTCGATGCCGGAGTCGGCGAGCGGTCGCCTCCACCACCACCACCTCCAGCCTTCTTGCCGGCCGCCTCGATTTCGGCCAAGTAGGGCGAAATGTCTATCACTTCGCTCTTTGCGGACACTTTGGCCGGCTGTTTGAACCCGGAGATCAGAAATGGCAGCAAGATGATCGCTACACCCACGACGTGAACCAGCAACGAATTCATCCACGAGCCCGACTGGGGCTGATAGTCCTGCCACATGTTGGGAACATCGACGGGGTGGGAAGTAATGGGGATCGACGGGGGCTTCGGTTTCTCGAATAAGGCCCTTATCTGGTTTGGGATGTCGAAGATCCAGGGACGCATATCCGTGGCGGGCAGATCCACCTCGCCCCGGTAATATTCGCTTCCGATGTTGGTTTTCGGCTTCTCAAACAGCGTCCTTAGTTGGTTGGGGATATCAAAGATCCAAGGGCGCAGGTCGGTGGCAGGCAACGCGACCTTGCCGCGGTAATATTCTTTCGGAACGGTGTTTTTCGGCTCGTGCAGCGACTGCCAGATCTGGCGGAAGAGAGAAACAGGCGGAAGCGCGGAGTCCACAAAAGTCAAGTGATACTCGGGTTCGGGCTTCGGCGCGGTGCCGTGGGGGTTGCCCCCCGCGTTAGCGTCAACCTGGGTATCGCTCGTTGCCGTCACACTCATGTCGTGTCCCTCGGGCATATTCGAAAAACTCTACAGCGGTTCTCCTGGCCCTAAATTAATGATGGCCGCAAGCCCTCCGAAGTTGCATGCGATAGCAATTATTCCTTTGTTTTCTTCTC
>Ga0181526_10001881_pt1 | contig 19197 bp, 17 predicted proteins | sample PEATcosm2014_Bin_35_FD_119750 | JGI IMG/M metagenome (GOLD analysis project Ga0181526, IMG submission 119750) | Peatland microbial communities from MTU Mesocosm Facility, Houghton, MI, USA - PEATcosm2014_Bin06_30_metaG | ecosystem: Environmental > Terrestrial > Soil > Wetlands > Peat | place...
GATGGTGTGGGCGTGGCGTCCCGGCCGGGCGCGGCGCATGGTGCGCTGGTACAACCACCTGATGACGCTCTTGCCCTTCGAGCCGCCCTATTTCGAGGCGGTCGGATTGTCCTGTTCCTATGTCGGCCATCCAGTGGTGGAGATGGGCGCGGACAAGGGCGACGGCGCGGGCTTTCGCAAGCGCCACGCCGTCGCATCCGGCGACAAGCTGCTGGTGGTGCTGCCGGGCAGCCGGCGCGGCGAGGTGAAGCGGCTGCTGCCGATCTTCGTCGGCGCGGTTTCCCGCTTAGCCGCGCGCTATCCCGGGCTGGTGGCGGCGGTGCCGACCACCGAGAACGTGGCCGAGGATGTGGCGAAGGATATAGCGCATTGGCCGGTGAGGGTCATCCTGCTGCGCGGCCCGGCCGAACGCTTCGACGCCTTCGCCGCTTGCGACGCGGCGCTCGCCGCCTCGGGCACGGTGACGCTGGAACTGGCGATGGCCCAGGCGCCGACGGTGGTGGCTTATCGCGTCAACACGTTGACCCATTGGCTGGTGCGGCACCTGGTCAAGATCGACTACGCCCATATCCTGAACCTGATCTTGAAGCGCGAGGCGGTGCCCGAACTGATCCAGGGCGATTGCACGCCCCAGCGTTTGGCCGACGGCGTCGCCCATCTGCTCGACGACAAAGAGGCGCGCGCGGCGCAATTGGCCGCGTGCCAAGAGGGCTTGAAGGCCATCGGCTATGGCGGAGTTTCGCCCGGGGCGCGCGCCGCCGCGGATGTGTTGGCGTTCATCGGCGCAAAGGCTAAAATTCGCTAGGTTTTCCGGTCGGCTTTATTTGGGAGATTGCGATGGACGGCCCCGCGCTCGACGCCAGGAATTCGCGCCTGCTGCACACCATGCTGCGCGTGTTCGATCTCGACAAATCGATCGATTTCTATACGCGATTGATGGGCATGAAGCTTCTGCGCAAGCGCGAAACCGCGGAAGGCCGCTATACCCTCGCCTTCGTCGGCTATGGCGGCGAAGAAGACAGCACGGTTCTTGAACTCACCTACAACTGGGACCAGAAGGAGCCTTATGCCATCGGCACCGCCTTCGGGCATCTCGCCGTCTCGGCGCCGGACATCTACCAGGTGTGCGAGCGCCTGGCCAAGGAAGGCGTCAAGATCACCCGCCCGCCCGGGCCGCTCAAATTCGGCACCACGCACATCGCCTTCATCGAGGATCCGGACGGCTACAAGATCGAACTGATCCAGCGCGCTTAAGACCGTTTTTCTTCGCTTCGCAAAACGCCATCGCCCTTGATTCGGGCGACAGCCGTGCCGCGCCGACTTTCGCGGCTTCGCACGACGCCGAGGGCCTTGCGCGGCACCTGACGCGCGAAGCCAAGAAAATTAGCCCTCGGCTGTGCTACGCCTAGCGGCGTTTCTCCAGCGGCATGAAGGAACGGCGGGGGCGGCCGGTATAGAGCTGGCGCGGCCGGCCGATCTTCTGGTCGGGATCGGCGATCATCTCGTTCCATTGCGACACCCAGCCCACGGTGCGGGAGATCGCGAACAGCACGGTGAACATCGAGTTCGGGAAGCCCATCGCCTTGAGGATGATGCCCGAATAGAAATCGACGTTCGGATAGAGCTTGTGCGAGATGAAATAGTCGTCCTCGACCGCGATCTTCTCCAGTTCCATGGCGATCGACAACAGCGGGTCGTCATGCACGCCGAGCTCGTCCAGCACCTTCTTGCACATCTCGCGCATGATCTTGGCGCGCGGATCGAAATTCTTGTAGACGCGGTGGCCGAAGCCCATCAACCGGAACGAATCGTCCTTGTCCTTGGCGCGCTTGATGAATTCGGGGATGCGCTTCTTGTCGCCGATCTGGCCCAACATCTTGAGCACGGCCTCGTTGGCGCCGCCATGGGCCGGACCCCACAGCGAGGCGATGCCGGCGGCGATGCAGGCGAAGGGATTGGCGCCCGAAGAGCCGGTCAAGCGCACGGTCGAGGTCGAGGCGTTCTGTTCGTGGTCGGCGTGCAGGATCATGATCAAATCCATGGCCTTGGCCAGGACCGGATTGACCCTGTATTCCTCGCACGGCACGGCGAAAGCCATGCGCAGGAAATTCTCGGCGAAGCCCAATTCGTTGCGCGGATAGATGAAAGGCTGGCCGAGCGAATATTTGAAGGCCATGGCCGCGATGGTCGGCATCTTGGCGATCAGGCGGTAGGAGGCGATCTTGCGCTGCTCGGGGTCGGTGATGTCGGTGGAGTCGTGATAGAAGGCCGAGAGCGCGCCGACCACGCCGCACATGATCGACATCGGGTGGGCGTCGCGGCGGAAGCCGCGATAGAATTGCGACAACTGCTCATGCACCATGGTGTGACGGGTGATGGCGTTGACGAATTCGGTCTTTTGCAGGCCGGTGGGCAGCTCACCGTAAAGCAGGAGGTAGCACACCTCCATGAAGTCGCTGTGCTCGGCCAATTCCTCGATCGGATAGCCGCGATAGAGCAGAATGCCGGCGTCGCCGTCGATATAGGTGATCTTGCTCTCGCAGGAGCCGGTCGACATGTAGCCGGGGTCGTAGGTGAAATGGTCGAGGCTGGAATAGAGCTTGCGGATATCGATGACCTTGGGCCCGACCGTGCCCGGGATCAGCGGCAACTCGAGCGTCTTGCCGGTCGAATTATCGCGCAGCGTGACGGTTTCCTGATTGCTCCCCGGGCTAAGCGGGGACGCGGGTACGGTCTTGAGTTCGGGCTTGGCCGCCATGGTTGCGCTCCTTTTTCCCTGTGACCCCTATTATATTATTGTTTATGTTGCACTGCAACAGAAGCCGGTGAAGGGAGCATAGGCCGCTCCGCCGGGTTTGGCAATTAGGGCCGTTTGCGAACTGCTTTCAAGCCCCGGTTCGGCCCTGTTGCGAACTTATCGCATCTGCGAGACGGCCGAGCGATTCCGCGCGTCCCAGGGCGGCCATGACCTCGAAAATCCCGGGCGAGACCTTGGTCCCGGTAAGCGCCGCCCTGAGCGGCTGGGCGATCTCGCCGAGCTTGAGTTTGGCCACCAGGCAATAGTCTTTGACAATATTTTCAAGGTGTTCGGCGTTCCACTGGGGCCCGTCCGCGAGCAGGGATAGCGCGGATTGCAGATCCATGAGTCGCGCCCTGGCCTTGGCGTCGAGCAATTTCCTGGCTCCGTCCTCGATCGGTATGGGCCGGGATGCCACATAGAAGCGGGCATTGGAAGCGAGCTCCACCAGCGTCTTGGCGCGAGTCTTCAAGCCGGGCATGGCCTTGAGCAAGAGCGCGCGCTTGGCGGGGTCGGGCGGGGGCGCAATGAAAGGCGCGACCAGCCCGGCCAGCTGGTCGTCCGGCGTCTCGCGGATGTAATGGCCGTTGAGGCTGTCGAGCTTGGCGAAATCGAAACGCGCCGCCGCGCGGCCGACCGCGTCGAGATCGAACCAGGCGATCGCCTGCTGGGTCGAAATGATCTCGGCGTCGCCGTGGCTCCAGCCCAGCCGCAGCAGATAGTTCCTGAGCGCCTCGGGCAGATAGCCCATGGAGCGGTATTCCTGCACGCCCAGCGCGCCGTGGCGCTTCGACATCTTCTGCCCGTCGGGCCCGTGGATGAGCGGGATATGGGCGAAACGCGGCACGGCCCAGTCCAGCGCCTGATAGATCTGGCTTTGGCGGAAGGCGTTGTTGAGATGGTCGTCGCCGCGGATGACATGGGAAATTTCCATGTCGAAATCGTCCACCACCACCGAGAAATTATAGGTGGGCGAACCGTCGGAACGCAGGATGATGAGATCGTCCAGCTCCTGGTTCGAAACCGTGACCTCGCCCTGCACCAGATCGGCGATGGTGGTGGCGCCTTGCTGCTCGGCGCGGAGCCTTATCACCGGCTTGACGCCGGCGGGCGCATCCTTGGGATCGCGGTCGCGCCAGGTGCCGTCATAGCGCATCGACTTGCCCGCCTGGAGCGCCTTGAGGCGCATCGCCTCCAATTCCTGGGGCGTGCAATAGCAGTAATAGGCCTTGCCTTGCGCCAGGAGTTTTTTGGCGATTTCGGCGTGGCGGGCGAGGTTGTTCGATTGATGGACGACATCGCCGTCCCAGCCCAACTCCAGCCAGCGCAGTCCTTCCAGGATGGCGTCCATGGCCTCCTTGGTCGAGCGCGCGCGGTCGGTGTCCTCGATGCGCAGCCGGAACCGGCCCTTGTGGTGCTTGGCGAACAGCCAGTTGAACAAGGCCGTGCGCGCCCCGCCAATATGCAGGAATCCGGTGGGCGAAGGGGCGAAGCGGACGGTGACGTTCATCGGGCGCGGTTTAGCATAGCGCGCGGCTCAGCGCAGCTTTTCGCGGCTGCGGTCCGTCATGAGATAAACCGCGCCGGCGGCGATCAGTCCGCCCAGCATCAGGTACCAGGCGGGCGCCAGCGCATTGCCGGTGGCCACGATCAGCGCCGTGGCGGCCAGGGGCGCGGTGCCGCCGGCGAATCCGATGCCGATATTGAAGGAAACCGAATAGCCGCTGAGTCGATAGGCGCGGGGGAAGAGCTCGGACAGCATCGCCGGCGCGGTCCCCATCACCAGCGCCAGCAGCGCGCCGAACAGCAGCTGCGCCGTCCACAGCCCGGCAAGGCCGCCATGACGGGCTAGGTAAAAGCACGGCAGAGCCGCCGCGATTTCGCCGCCGAAGGCGATGAGCAGCAGCGTCCGCCGCCGCAGCAAAGTATCGTTGAGCCACCCCGCCAGCGGCACCACGCAAAACGCCAGCGCCTGGGCGGCGGTGTTGATTTGCAGCGCCGCGCCCTCGCCGACGCCGCCATACCGGCTGGCGAAAGTGGGCAGGAAAACCAGGGTCAGGTAGTTGACGATGCCGTAGCCTGAGGTGAACAGCACGGCGAGGATCATCTCGCGCCGGCCGCTGATCAGCGCCCGCTCGAGCGGCGGCATCTTGGCGCGCGAAGCGGCGGGCGCGGCGCGGTCGCTGGCGCCGAGGCGGCGGCGCAGGAAAAAAGCGAAAGCCGCCAACACGCCCCCGAACAGGAACGGTATCCGCCAGGCCCAGCGCAGGCTTTCGCCGTCGGCCAGCGTCACCGTGACGGCGGCCATGGCGGCCGCGAGCAGTACGCCGCCGGTCGAGCCGAGATTGGCGAAGCTGCCGGCGAAGCCGCGCCGTCCCGGCGGCGCCGTCTCCACCAGATATGTCACCGAGCCGGTGAACTCGCCGCCGACCGAGAAGCCCTGCGCCATGCGCACCAGCAGCAGCAGGACGGGCGCGAAGACGCCGATTTCGGCATAGGTCGGGAGAAGTGCCAACGCCGACGTCGCCAGCCCCATCAGCACTACCGACAGCACCAGCACGGCGCCCCGGCCGATGCGATCGCCGAGATTGCCGAGCACGGCGCCGCCCAAGGGCCGCATCATGAATCCCAGGGCGAAGCCGCCATAGGCGCCGATCAGCGCCGCCACCGGATCCATCGAAGGGAAGAACAGCGGCGCCAGCACCGGCGCGAGCAGGCCGTACAGCCCGAAATCGTACCATTCGAGCAGATTGCCGACGGCGCCGGCGCCCAGCGCCGCCGCCGAAAGCGGCGCGTAGGGCGGGGGCGGAGACCGGCTCGCGGCGCTGCTCATGGCGCGCGGTCTTTAGCATATCCCGGAAGCGTTCTACACTTTCCCCATGGTCCGGGCGGTACTATGGGAACGCCGGGTCAAGAGGCCGGTTGGAAACGGAAAGGCCAATGCGCAGCAAACCCGTCATGATTTCGATTGCGGTGTGCGTCATGACAAGCGCGCTCGGCGGCTGTGACGCGTACCCGTCTCCCGTCACGATGGTCAATCCGCAAACCCATGCCATGCATCAATGCGACTCCCATAAGCCGGATGCGCGCGAGGCGAGCGATGATATCGACATGTGCGTTATGGAATATCGGTCGATCGGATATGAAAAAAAGTGAATATGGAAAAGACGGTCCAAGTTGAGGTTCGACGCGCGGCCAAGGCCGGGACCTAAAGCGGGCGAGCCGGTAAACTCATGCCGCCGTATATGTGAGAACGATAAAATTTCCCGCGTCTTTTATACGATAATCTTTCCGCGGTGCGTTTTCCGCTTGGCTCTATAATAAAACTGGATTAAGCCGCTACCTGCCATCGCAAACGCGGTATTTCAAATGCTCAACGACATAATTCTGTGGGGGTCCGATCGGGTTTGTAATGTCGCCGGTCTTTTCGGGCTGACGAACCCGAACGTGGCGTGCGTTTACAGCGATAGTATGGGCGCCGGCATTATCTTCTGGTCGCTGGTTGGAATAGCGGCAGTCCTGGTGACCAGTCGCAGCATCGTAAAATAGAGGCGGGATAAAATACCGCCCCCGTTTCCGTCGTCTAGCGGCGTAAAGTATGCAATTTCTAAAATAGAGAATGACTTTGCGTGGTCAAATCTCCGTTGTCGGGATGATTGCCATAGTCGTCGCAATTCGTCGGACAGCCATAAGGCGGCGATAGGTAAACGCATCCGCTCAGGAGCAACGCAACCGCGCAAATCGATAACCTCACCAGGATTTTCATTGTCGCCTCTCCCTGATTTCAACCCCGCTCATGATACGATCCCTTGAGGACCCTGGGTTAAGTATATAATCCTCTCCCGGCCGGCTGATGACGAGGGGGATCGCCGTGGATCTGGCCCAAGAGGGCGCCCAGGAGAATGCCGCGCCTGTCTGGCGCGGATGGGGAAGGCGGCTTGGGCATTGGCTCGGGATCCAAATCGCCGCCGAGCGCGAGCGCTGGCCGCTTTGGCTGCCCGTCCTCATGGGCGCGGGCATCGGGCTTTATTTCTCGCTCAAATCGGAGCCGCCGGTTTGGATCGGTCCGGCCGCTCTTTTGCTTGCCGCGCTCGCTTCGGGCCTGGCCTGGCGTTCGGAACGGGCATGGTTTCCGGCGGCGGGGTGTTTGGCTTTCGCCTTGGGCTTCGCTTCCGCGCAATTCCAGGCGCATGACGTGGCGGCGCCGGTGCTGGAGCGCCGCGTCGCGGGAACTCTCGAAGGCCGCGTCTTCTCGGTCGATCCGCTGCCCGAGGGCTCGCGCATCGTGATCGCGCCCGCCAGTCTCGGCGATCTCGCGCCCGCGCGATTGCCGGCGCGGGTGCGGGTACGGCTCCGGCACGGCGATGGCGGCGTCGTGCCGGGCGATTGGGTGAGTCTGCGCGTCAGCGTTGAGCCGCCGCCCGCGCCCGCCATGCCCGGCGCCTATGATTTCGAGCGCGCCGCCTGGTTCCTGCGCCTGGGCGGTGTGGGCTATGCGCTGTCGGCGCCCGAGCAGACCGCGCCGCCCGCAGGCGCGGCGCCCGGCGAGTTCGGCCAGGCGCTCAACGCCTTGCGCCAGGGCTTGACCTCGCGCATCCGCGCGGCGCTGCCCAATCCCGAGGGCGCGATCGCCTCGGCGTTGATCACCGGCGAAACCCACGCCATACCGCCCGAAGATGCGGGCGCTTTCCGCGACGCGGGTCTGGCGCACATCCTGGTGATCGCTGGCCTCCACATGGGCATGGTGGCGGGAATCTGCTTCTTCGCGTTGCGCGCGATCTTCGCGCTCATTCCAGCGATCGCGCTCAATTACCCGACCAAGAAATTCGCCGCCGGTTTGGCCCTGGCCATGACCTTCGGCTACATGCTGCTCTCGGGCGCGACCGTGTCCTCGCGCCGCGCCTTCGCCATGATCGCGCTCGCGCTGCTGGCGGTGCTGGTGGACCGGTTCAGCATCTCCGCCCGGGCCTTGGCGCTCGCCGCCGTCGCCATCATGCTGATGACGCCATCCTCCGCGATGGGGCCGAGCTTCCAGATGTCGTTCGCCGCGGTGGCGGCGCTGGTGGCGTTCTACGAAAGCTACCGCGTGCAATTGTCGCAATGGTACCGCGAGTCCGGGGGGATGCGCCGCTTGAGCCTTTATCTCCTCGGCATTTCCTTCACCACCATCGTTACGACATTGGCGACCGCGCCCTTCACCATTTATCACTTCAACCGCTTTCCGCTTTATTCGGTGGCGGCCAACGTGGCGGCGGTGCCGATCGCCGGTTTCTGGGTGATGCCCTGGGCGATCCTGTCCGTGCTACTGATGCCGGTGCATCTCGAATTCCTGGCGCTGCATCCGATGGCCTGGGGGATCGACGCGATCTGGGCCATCGCCAGGGGCGTCACGTCCTGGCCGGGCGCGGTGATGAACCTGCCGAGCATGCCCGCCTGGGGCCTGGGCGTGCTGGGGCTGGGGGGCTTGTGGCTGTGCATCTGGCGCAGGCGCTGGCGCTATCTGGGATTTGTCCCGGTGGCGCTGGGCTTGGCCTCGATCTGGCTTTCGCGTCCGCCCGACATACTCTTCGCCGATAACGGCAAGCTGATGGCGGTGCGCGCAACGGACGGCAATTACCTCCCTTCGCTCGCGCATGGCGACCGGTCGGCCGAAGAGACCTGGAGCAAGCGCGCGGCCTCGCATCTCGGCCCGGTTTGGCTCGGCAGCGGCGCGAGCGCCGACGGGAGCTTGAATTGCGACGCGGGCGCCTGCGTCTATCGCGCGCGCGGGGTGATGGTGACGCTGATCCGCGACGCCAATCATTTCGACCGCGCGCAATGTTCGGCCGATCTGGTGCTGGCGAACGTGGCGGCGTGGAAAATCTGTCCCGGCGCGCGCATCATCGACCGCGTGGACACCTACCGCAACGGCGGCTATGCGGTGTGGCTCGACCCGGGCGCGATCCGAGTCGAAAGCGTGCGCGCCGATCAGGGCGCAAGGCTGTGGAGCCCCAAACGGGGGCGGGATAATCTTGGGGCCGATAACGGAGGCCAGCCATGAGTGATGCGAAAAAGCCGAGGACGACGGAGGTCCATGCTCGCTTGTGGGGTGCGCGGGCGCGCGACTGGGCGGATTACCAGGAAGGCCAGGTGCGCGCGATGTACGAAACGGTGCTGGCGCGCTCCGGGCTGAAGCCGGGCATGGCTTATCTCGACGCCGGTTGCGGTTCGGGCCTGGCGGCGCAGATCGCGGTTTCGCGCGGCGCGCGCGTCTCGGGCATCGACGCGGCCGGGGAACTTCTGGCGATCGCGCGCGAGCGTTCGCCCAAGGGCGATTTCCGCGCCGGCGATCTCGAGGAACTGCCTTACGCCGACAAGAGCTTCGATATCGTCACCGGATTCAATTCCTTCCAGTTCGCGGGCAATCCGGCGCTGGCGCTGGGTGAGGCGCGGCGCGTGACCAAGCCGGGCGGTATCGTCGCCATTGTCACCTGGGGCAAGCCTGAAGGAATGGAGATGGCGTCCATCATCACCTCGCTCAAGGAGCTGATGCCGCCTCCGCCGCCAGGATCGCCCGGACCCTTCGCGCTGTCCGACGAGACGGCGTTGCGCGCCTTCGCCGTCTCGGGCGGGCTCAAGCCCGGCGAGGTCTTCGATATTCCCTGTATCTTGGATTATCCCGATCTGGCGACGGCGTTGCGCGGCTTGAATTCCTCCGGCGTCGCCGCCCGGGCGATGGAGAATTCGAGCGAGCAGGCGGTGAGCGCGGCGCATACCAAGGCGCTGGCGCCGTTCCGCCAGAAGGACGGCCACTACAAGACGAAGGCGATGTTCCGTTGCCTGCTGGCGCGGCCGTAACGGCTAGTATCGCCGCAGCAACCCCACCAGCTTGCCCTGCACCTTGACGCGGTCGGGGCCGAAGATGCGGGTCTCGTAGGCCTTGTTGGCGGGTTCGAGCGCGATCGAATTGCCGCGCCGCCGGAGCCGCTTCAAGGTCACCTCGTTGGCGTCGATCAAGGCCACCACGATGGCGCCGTTCTCGGCGGTGTCGCATTTCTGGATCAGCACCGTGTCGCCGTCGCAAATGCCGGCGTCCACCATGCTGTCGCCGGCGACCTCGAGCGCGTAATGCTCGCCGCCACCCAGCATTCCGGCGGGAATGCCGATGCTGTTGGAGCCGTCGCCCAGCGCCTCGATCGGCTTGCCGGCGGCGATGCGGCCGTAAAGTGGCAGGTTGGCCGCCTCGGCGGTTTCGGAAACCGGCAATCCGGGCAGCGCGGTCTTGAAGTCGCCCCTGACCACGGTGGGCGAGAACTTGCCGCGCGGCGTCTTGGCGGCGCTTTCCTCGGGCAGCTTCACCACTTCGAGCGCGCGCGCGCGGTGCGGCAGGCGCCGGATGAAGCCGCGCTCTTCGAGGCCGCTGATGAGACGGTGGATGCCCGATTTGGATTTGAGGCCGAGCGCCTCTTTCATCTCCTCGAACGAGGGCGACACGCCCGAATCGGCGAGACGGCGATTGATGTAAACCAACAGCTCGTGTTGCTTGCGAGTCAGCATGGGCGCTCCCCCGAGGGCCGTTTGGAACAAAAGCAAAACCGTTGACCGTTCTAGTTTAGTTCCAAAGCCTCGTCAAGCGGCTTTATCCACAAGGCCCTGTGGACGCTTTCAGCGACTCAGAGGGAAAAGGCCGAGTCCGAAAGGGGAAGGATTTCAACGCTTTGGCCGCGCTTGGCGGCGGGGGAGCGCCTAATTGGCGTGGAGCGCGCGGCCGAGGAAGGCAAGCGCGTCGGATGTGGAGCGCGCGCGAATGCTCTCGTCATAGGCCATGGTATAGCCGCGGCTCGATTCCCGGCAGGACTGGAGCAACGCCGGATCGTCGGCTTGCAGCTTGCCGTCGATCAGAAATCCCCGCGCGCCCGGCATGATCATCAGCGTCGGGCAGGCGCGCGCGCTGCGCGCCTGCGGGTTGTAACGCGGCGCGGAAAAATCCGGGTTGGTCCAGCCGTGGCTTGCATTGGGATAGACGATCTCGGTCGCCGGCACCGGAAAGCCCGCGCTCGCGGCGTAGTCGCGATAGGCATGCCATTTGGCGAGGGGCATCGCCTCGTCGCGGCCGGCGAGTAGCATCAGGATCGGCGCGCCGGTATAGGCGTTGGGATAGGCGATGACGCCGAACACGCCGGCCGGGTAATAGGCGACATGCGCGGCGAAGCGCGGACCGCCGGGCCCCGCCGCGTCGCGCGCGAGGCTCCACGCCGCCAGACGCGCGATCTCGCCGCCAAAGGAGAATCCGACGATGGCGATGCGCTTGGGGTCGATGCGCGGGTCCCGCGCCAGGAAACGGAGCGCGGCATAGGCGTCGGCCAGGGCCGAGGCCCAGGGCGGCGGATTGGGCGAGGTGGAAAGACCGGAAAGCCCGCGCGCGGCGAAGCTGTCATAGGTCAGGGTCGCATAGCCCGCCTCGCGCAGCCGCGCCGCCATCCAGCCCTCGTTCTCCTCGCGGTAGCCGCCGATGGTGTGCACCACGATCACCGCCGGGTAGCGCGCGGTCTTCGCCGCCGGAAAGCCCAAACGCCCGGACACCGTGACCCGCTCGCCCGGCGGCTGCTGGCGGAAGAATTCGCGGAAGCTGGGATAGCTCGCCGATTCGAATTGCACGGTCTCGACGATCTCACCCGGCTGCGGCGCGCCCGCGTTGATCGGCGCGGGCGGCGGCGCCTGCGCCGTCTGCTGGAGGCAGGATGCCAAGCCGAGGCCGAGGGCGACGATCAACCAGCGCATGGCGAACCCTCTCCGAGCGGTGAAAAGCATCCCCCGTGATAGGCCGCGATGACGGGCGCTATCCCCGTTCGCCGGGGACTACAGCGTCTCGGCCTGCGATAGCGGGATGATCTCGACCGCCTCGCCTTTCTTCGCCGCGGGGGCAAAAGGCGCGCGCACCACCAGGCAATCGGCCTGGGTCAAAAGCGACATCATCGAGCTGTCCTGTTTTTCAAAGGGCGAAGCTTCCAGCACGCCAGAAGCATCGCGCGTCAACCGGGCGCGGAGATAATCCTGGCGCCGGTCATTGGCGGGAAGATCGGAGGCGAGCCGCGCCTTGGGGTTGGGTGCGTTGGCACTCGCCAGCCCCATCATCTTTTCGAGCGCCGGCTTGACGAACAGCAGCGCGCAGACCAGCGCCGAAACCGGATTGCCCGGCAGGCCGATCATCGGCGTGTCGCGGTATGTCCCCACCATCAAGGGCTTGCCCGGGCGCATGGCGACGGTCCAGAAATCGAGGCTCAGACCCGAAGCGCCCAGCGCCGAGCGGATCAAATCGTGCTCGCCCACCGAAGCGCCGCCGGTGGTGAGCAGCAGATCGGCGCCGCGCGAGGCCGCGGCGATCTGCTGCAAGGCCTCGCTGTCGTCGGGCGCGATCGGCAATTGCACCGCCTCGCCGCCCAGGCTTTCGACATAAGCCGCGAGCGCGATGCCGTTCGAGCTCACGATCTGGTTGGGGCCGATGGGATCGCCGGGCAGCACCACCTCGTCGCCGGTCGGCAATATCGCCACGCGCGGGCGGCGAGCCACCAGCAGCCAGGGCCGGTTCATCGCCGCCGCCAATCCCAGATCGCGCGCGTTGAGCCGCTTGCCTGGCTTCAAGCCCAAATCGCCTTCGCGGAAATCGAGCCCGGCCGGGCGGATATAACGCCCGGGCTTGCCCGCTTCTTTCACGATCACCCAATCGCCGTCGCGCGCGGTGTCTTCCTGGATGACGATGCAATCGGCGCCGTCGGGCACTGGCGATCCGGTGAAAATCCGCACCGCTTCGCCCGCTCCGAGTTTCTTGTCATAGGACTGTCCGGCCGGGACGTTGCCCACCACCTTGAGCTTGGCCGGAACGGTTTTGAGATCGGCCGACCGCGCGGCATAGCCGTCCATCGCCGAGGCCGGGAAAGGCGGCTGGGTGCGCCGCGCCGTCACCTCTTCCGCCAGCGCACGGCCCAGGCCTTGCGCCAGCGCCACCTGTTCCGCGCCCAAGGGCTTGACGATGGTGAGCAGGCGGTTTCGCGCCTCTTCGACCGAGATCATGCCGCCCGAAGTTTTGGGGGCCTTATCAATATCGTTCATGGCGCCCCCACCCCAACCCTCCCCCCTCGAGGGGGAGGGAATGGGAGGGGGGTAATTCCCGCGGGAATAATCACGGCGCTTCGAAACTTCCCGACTTTCCGCCGGATTTGTGCACCAGGCGGATTTCGGAAATCTTCATGCCGCGGTCGACCGCCTTGAGCATGTCGTAGATCGCGAGCGCCGCCACCGCCACCGCGGTCAACGCCTCCATCTCGACGCCGGTGCGGCCCGTGATCTTGCAGGTGGCGGTGATGTCGACCGCGTTGCGGTTCTTGTCGCAACGCAGCTCGAGCTTGACCGAGTTGAGCGCCAGCGGATGGGCGAGCGGGATCAGCTCGGAAGTGCGCTTGGCGCCCATGATGCCGGCCAGCCGCGCGACATTCAGCACGTCGCCCTTCTTGGCCTTGCCCTTGCGCACCAGATCGAGCGTGGCGCGCTTCATCAGCACGCTGCCCTTGGCCACGGCCTCGCGCTCGGTCTCCTCCTTGGCCGAGACGTCGACCATGCGCGCATCGCCCTTGCGGTCGAAATGAGTGAGCGTCTTTTTCATCCGCGCCACCTTAAACCGGCGCCTTCGCCGGGGCGAGCAGCGCGCGCGTGGCACTCGCCAAATCCTTCTGCCGCAGCAGGGATTCGCCCACGAGGAAACAGCGCGCGCCCGCGCGCGAGAGCCGCGCGAGGTCGGCCGGGGCGGAGATGCCGCTTTCGCTCACCAGCAGCCGGTCCTTGGGCAGCAGGGGGCTCAGCGTCTCGGTGGTGGCGATATCGGTCTTGAGAGTCTTCAAATTGCGGTTGTTGATGCCGATGAGCCTGGTCTTGAGATTGAGCGCGCGGCCAAGCTCTTCGCGGTCATGTACCTCGGCCAGCACGTCCATGCCCAGGCTCCTGGCCGCGTGCTCCAGCAAGGCCGCCTCGTTGTCGGTCAGCGCCGCCAGGATGAGCAAAATGCAATCGGCGCCCATCGCCCGCGCCTCGGCCGCCTGGTAGGGATCGAGCATGAAATCCTTGCGCAGCACCGGCAGCGAACAGGCCGCGCGCGCCGCCGAAAGATGCGCCGCTTCGCCCTTGAAATAAGGCCGGTCGGTCAGCACCGACAGACAGGCGGCGCCGCCTTGCTCATAGGCGCGGGCGATGGCGGCGGGATCGAAATCCGGCCTTATCATCCCGCCCGAGGGCGAGGCCATCTTGATCTCGGCGATCAGGCCGTAACCGCCGGCTTTGACCTTGGCTTCGAGCGCCTTGGCGAAGCCGCGCGGCGGGGAGGATTTGGCGGCTTCGCGTTCGATCTCGTGCAAGGGCCGCGCCGTCTTCGCCCGCGCCACCTCTTCGCGCTTCTTGGCGCAGATCTCGGCCAATATGTCGCTCATGGAGACGGCACCGGCTTGGAATTGGTGATCGCGACCAGCTTCGCCAGCGCGCGCTTGGCGTTGCCCGAGGATATCGACTGGCTGGCGCGCGCCACCCCGGCTTTGAGATCGATGGCGCGGCCGGCCACCACCAGCCCGGCGGCGGCGTTCAACAGCACGATGTCGCGCAACGGGCCGGCCTCGCCCTCGAGCAAGGCCTTGAGCCGGGCGGCGTTGGCGGCCGGGTCGCCGCCCTTCAAATCGGAAAGGCGCGCGCGCGGCAACCCCGCCATCTCGGGCGAAATCTCGAAGCTCGCAAGCTTGCCGTCCTTCCATTCCGCCACCTGGGTCTTTCCCGCGGTGGTGATCTCGTCGAGACCGTCGCCGTGGACGACCCAGGCATGTTCGCTGCCGAGCTTGCCCAGCACCTCGGCCAGGGGCTTCACCCATTGCGCCGCGTAGACGCCGACCAGCTGGCGCTTGACCCCGGCCGGGTTGGAGATCGGCCCGAGCAGATTGAAGATGGTGCGGGCGCCGAGCTCGACCCGCGTCGGCCCGACATGGCGCATGGCGCCGTGATATTTGGGCGCCATCAGGAATCCGATGCCGGCCTCGAACATGGCGCGGCGCACCACCCCGGGCTCGGCGTCGAGATTGACGCCCAAGGCCTGCAAAATGTCGGCCGCGCCCGACAGCGACGAGAAATTGCGGTTGCCGTGCTTGGCCAGCGGCACGCCCGCGCCCGCCACCACGATCGCCGCCGCGGTCGAGACGTTGAAGCTGCCCTGGTTGTCGCCGCCGGTGCCGACGATGTCGATCGCGCCCTCGGGCGGCTCCACCTTCAGCATCTTGGCGCGCATGGTGCGCGCGGCGCCGGTGATCTCCTCCACCGTCTCGCCGCGCACCCGCAGCGCCGCCAGGAACGCGCCCATCTGCGCCGGCGTCGCGTCGCCCGACATCATGGCGTCGAAGGCGGCGGCGGATTCGGTCTCGCTCAGCTTTTCGCCCGCCAGAACGCGGCCGAGCAGCGTCTTGAAGGCGGCGGCCTGGCTGATGCCTCCTTCGCTCATGCCGGCACTTTGGCGGCGGCGGCGAGGGCGAGGAAATTCCTCAAGAGATCGTGGCCGCCCGCCGAGGCGATGCTTTCGGGATGGAACTGCACGCCGAACACCGGGCGCTCGCGGTGGGCGAGGCCCATGATGAGTCCGTCGCCGGTTTCGGCGGTCACTTCCAGGATTTTCGGCAGGCTCGCGCGTTCGACGATGAGCGAATGGTAACGCGTCGCCGGAAACGGGTTGGGCAGGTTCTTCAACACGCCCGCGCCTGTGTGGCGGATTTCGGAAATTTTTCCGTGCATCGGCACCGGCGCGCGCACCACTTTGCCGCCGAAGGCCTGGCCGATCGCCTGATGGCCGAGGCAGACGCCGAGGATGGGCACCCGCCCGGCCTTGGATATGAGTTCGAGGCAGATGCCGGCATGGTCCGGATCGCTCGGCCCGGGCGAGATCACGATGCCCTGGGGTTTCAAGCCGAGTGCATCGTTTACCGACAGGGCGTCGTTCCTTTTGACAACCACTTCGGCGCCCAACTCGCCTAAATAGTGCCAGAGGTTGTAGGTGAAGCTGTCGTAGTTATCGATCAGCAGGAACATATGAAGCCCTCGCGGAAAGCGCGGTTATATCAGGGCCCGCCTTCCGGGAAAAGGCGCGGTAAAGTGCCCGGGCGCGACCTGGCCGTCATTGCGAGGCCGCGAAGCGGCCGAAGCAATCCAGCTTCCAATGCTTCATCCCTGGATTGCTTCGCCTGCGGCTCGCAATGACAAAAAGCCACGGGGATTGCGGCGCGGGGTTAAGAAATCGGCTAAGCTCAAGCAGAGAGCCGGGAGAGGCGGGGCATGGAAGTCAGGTGGGAAGAGGACGGGCGCCGGCCGCGCTGGCGGTTGTGGCTGGGGTTGCTGGCGGCGGCGGCGGTGGCCGGGCTGCTTTTCGGACTTTACCGCAACGCGCAGGAGCAACGCGAATTCGAGGCTCAATTGCCGCAGGGCGCGAGCGCGCCGATCCTGCCGCCGCAAACCGAAAACGGCGCGTCCGCGCCGCAGGAAACCACGGCCGCTTCCGCGCCGGCCTGGCTCGCCTATGCCGTTCCCGCGCCGGCCGCCGCGGGCAAGCCGCGCATCGCGGTGGTGATCGACGATCTTGGATTGGATCGCGCGCGCACCGAGCGCGCCTTGAAGCTCAAGGGTCCGCTGACGCTCGTTTTCCTGGCCTTTGCCGGCGCTTTGCCGCAACAGGCCGAGGAAGCGCACAAGGCGGGCGACGAATTGATGCTGCATGTGGCGACCGGCGGCATGAGTCCGGTCATATCCCTCGGCCCGAACCAGGCGCCGGGCGCGCCGCCGCCGGAGGAAACTTTGCGCCGGCTGCGTTGGGATCTCGACCGGCTGCCGGCTTATGTCGGAATCGATCTGCCGGCGTCGGTTTCGACCGATCCGCAATACCTGCCGGTCATCATGGGCGAACTCAAATCGCGCGGGCTGTTGTTCCTCGACAACCACGCCGATGCCGCCGCTGCCGCCGCGGCGCAAGATTCGGGCGTGCCTTATGTCGCGCGCGACGCGACGCTCGACGGGCAGACGGCGGCCGATATCGGCGATCAGCTGGCGCGGCTCGAAACCCTGGCGCGCCAGAACGGCGCCGCAATCGCTTTCGCCCACGCCAACGACCAAACGCTCGACGCGCTCCGGCGCTGGCTGCCCACCTTGGCCAAGAAGGGCATCGTGCTGGTGCCGCTTTCCGACATCGCCAAGACGCGCAACGCGGCGGGCTAGGTTTCACTTCACCGGAATTTGCAGCGGCTGGCCCTTGTCGAGCACCAGCACGGCGATGCTGCGCGTGCGGCCCTTGGACGCGTTCTTGGTTTCGTGCACCACGCCCTGAAGGTTGTGATAGGCTTGGCCCGCCTTGATGATGCGGGGCGGCTGGCCGTCGACGTCGAGTTCCAAGGCGCCTTCCAGCACCACGGCGTATTCGTCGCCGGGATGGGTGTGGCGGCCGGTGGTCGAGCCCGGCGGCCAGTCGATCGAAAGCATGGTGGTTTCCTTGCCGGGAACGCCGCTCACCGCTTCGTTGTGCAGATAGATGACGTGCGGCTTGGGCCGCGGCGCGTCCTGCGCCAAAGCCGGGCCGGAGAACCCGAGCGCCAACAGCGCGCCGGCGATGATCGCTTTCCTGAACATGATTTCCTCCCTGAAGGTTGGGCCTGAAGGTTTGGCCTTATTGCCCCCTCCCTAACCCTCCCACGTTTACGGGGAATGAGCTAGGCCGTGTAATGATAAAGCGCGACGGTTGATCTATGTCCGCTTTACACCCATAAACGGACATTACCCCACGCCAGTCGAATGTCCGTTTTGTGCCAATTCCGGACATCGCGCCTGAGGTTCGAAGTAACGGTTGAATCTGTCGGCGCAACCGGCTTTTACCTCAATTTTGCAATTCTTGGATCGGGTCGTGCCCATCTTTTCCTTTTAAATATGGCGTTTACCCGGGGAAAATCGCTGTAACGCTTATATAATCAGAGGATGGAAAACGCTCGCGTGCCGCTGTTACCCGATCAATTGGCCCGCCGGGCGCTGGTCGGTTTCATCCTGACTTTCATCGCCGCCCGCTCGGTCGTGTTTCTCATCATGTCCGGGAGGATGCCCAACTTATATTTTTTTCTGGGGGACACGCATGTCCATCACTTGAATTACGGCATATTCCTGCTCGCGGCGGTCGGCGGCTATCTCCTGTTCCGCACTCCCACCCCGAGGAATTCGAGCATCGCTGCCGTGGTCTACGGAATAGCGATGGCGTTGACGTTCGACGAATTCGGCATGTGGCTGCATTTGGGCGGAAGCTATTGGCAACGGGCCAGTGTGGATGCCATCGTCGTTGTCGCCGCGCTGCTCGCGCTCGTGGCATTCGCAAAATCGATACGGACCTATGAATCGCGCCATCTCATGGGGTTTGCGGCTCTCGTGATTGCGGTGACCCTATTCACCGTCGTTCTGTACGACGCATCGGTTCGGATCGGCAGCCTAGAGGGGCCGCGCCTTCGAGAACTGGAATTGGAGTCCTCACCTTAATTGGGCATCGTCACATGTTTCACTACTCTGACTATCTACGAGAACAAGCAGCCAAATACCGAGAGCTTGCTGAGAAGGCGGAGGATCCGCTTATCAGGAAAGAATTTCTCGAGTTGGCGAGGGTCTGTGAAGAGGTGGCTAACAAAATCGACGATCGGCGGGCAAGCGGATAATTACACGTAATGTCCGCTTTACCCCCAACAGCGGACATTGGTTGGCGGCGCCCTTTCGCCCTAAACCGCCCCGCTCGCGCGCCGCATCCTGGTTGCGCTATGCTCGGGGAAGAGGGCGCGTTAGACGCCCCAGGGGAGGGGACATGCGAAACCACATCAGGGCGTTTTTGGCCGCGGTTGCGGCGCTGGCGGTAATCGGCGGCGCGGCAAGCGCCTTCGCGCAATCGGGCGCGCCAACGGGCAATCCGATCAAACTCGGCCTTTCCGCCGAATTGACCGGGCCGCTCGCCGTCAACGGCAAGCAGATGATCGTCGCGCTCGAAATCTGGCGCGACGACCTCAACGCCAAGGGCGGCCTGTTGGGCCGCCCGGTCGAACTCGTCTATTACGACGACCAGAGCAACCCGTCGCTGGTTCCCGGCATCTACACCAAGCTGGTCGATGTCGACCACGTCGATCTGCTCTTCGCCCAGGGCACCAATGTCAGCACGCCGGCGATGCCGACCATCATCGAGCACAAGATGGTGCTGATGAACACCTTCGCCATCGCGGTCAACGACCATTTCCACTACGGCCGCTATTTCCAGATCATGCCCTACGGGCCCGACGGGCGGGATTCGATCTCGCGCGGCTATTTCGAGGCCGCCATGACCATGAACCCGAAGCCCA
>Ga0181526_10001882_pt1 | contig 19193 bp, 18 predicted proteins | sample PEATcosm2014_Bin_35_FD_119750 | JGI IMG/M metagenome (GOLD analysis project Ga0181526, IMG submission 119750) | Peatland microbial communities from MTU Mesocosm Facility, Houghton, MI, USA - PEATcosm2014_Bin06_30_metaG | ecosystem: Environmental > Terrestrial > Soil > Wetlands > Peat | place...
CATCACCCGCGCCATCGCCGATCAGGCGCGCACCATCCGCATTCCGGTGCACATGATCGAGACCATCAACAAGCTGATCCGCACCTCGCGGCAGTTGGTGCAGGAGCTCGGTCGCGAGCCGACTTCGGAAGAGATCGCCAAGCGCATGGACATCCCGGTGGCCAAGGTGCGCAAGGTGCTGAAGATCGCGCAGGAGCCCATCTCGCTGGAGACGCCCATCGGCGAAGAGGAAGATTCGCATCTCGGCGACTTCATCGAGGACCGCGCCGTAGTCTCGCCCGCCGAGGCGGTGATCAACGTCAACCTCAAGGAGCAGACAGCCCAGGTGCTGCGCACCCTGACGCCGCGCGAGGAGAAGGTGATCAAGATGCGCTTCGGGCTGGAGGACGGCTCCGAGCACACTCTGGAAGAAGTGGGGCAGTCGTTCGCCGTCACCCGGGAACGCATCCGCCAAATCGAGGCCAAGGCACTGCGCAAACTGCGTCACCCATCGCGGTCGCGAAAGCTGCGCGCCTTCATGGACGGAGTGCACGACTAGGTAGTTGTCAGTGGCCAGTTGTCAGTCAGGGCAAGGTGGAAGAGCGGGCCTTCAGGGCAATCTAGAGATTGGGGCTTTAGCCCCGGCGGGGCGCGAGAGCGTCCCGTTTTTCCTTTTTGAGCGACGAATGCGACGTAAGCTTTGTGTCAGGGCACGACTTCAGTCGTGCCGATAAGGCTTCCCCCTTTCTCTCCCGAGCGGGCTTTAGCCCGCGAGGGATTTCCGCCGGAGTGCGGGTGCCCCGGGTCTCGCGACGTTCGAGACCCGGGTGAGGACGGACCCTTCACTTTGGGAGAGCCGTCAGATCCAGAGGCTCCAGTATCCGTACATTCCATGAATCGGTGCAGCCCCGAATATCTCCCAGGTCTCGAACCCCGCGAGACCTGGGGCACCCGATAACGGGAAAGGATTGGCCGGCCGAAAGGACTCCCCAAATTCAAATGGCTGCCAGTAAGCGGTAAAATGAAGCCCTTGCAACGAAACCCATGTCGATGACAGCATCCGACAACGCCGTCGCGCATTCCCGCGTGCTGGTGCCGCTGTTAGGTGTCGTCGTTTGGCTCCTCATTTATTTCCACGCCCACTTCGCCTATAGAATGGCGAGGGGCGCGAAGAAGCGTGGATACTCTCATTAACGGTCGCGGCCATACTAATTTTTCTTTACAGGTCTATACCATGGACCGCTTGGCACCCGCGGACGCTTATGGCAATTACTTTTTCGGGTTTGTGGTGGTCGAAGCCGGAGGTGGGCTAGTGGTGTTGTTTACAACGCTCCTTCGAGAAAGAGCGACGAGCAGGAGACAGGCGCCGCCTCGGACTCACCGGGGGTGATTCAAACCTCTAACGAGTATGGCAGGTGAGCTTGGTCATCGCAGCGGAGAAACGCGCGCTGACCTGGTTTGCAGCGCGTGCTGGCCGAGCAGCGCCGAGGCGACCGCTGCCCGCGACCGGATCTGCTTGAAGACTGTCTGTCGTACCCACCCACGTCTCGAAAGAGCGAGACGGGGGGCACCCGCAGACGGGTCTGGCAAGCCCGATACTTCGACTTCAATGTCCGCACGACCAAGAAGCGGGTGGAGAAACTGCGCTACCTGCATCGCAATCCGGTGAAGCGCGGCTTGGTGGAAGCGCCGGAGCAGTGGCCCTGGAGTAGCTTCCGCGTCTATGCCTACCAGGAGATGGGAGCGGTTCGGGGTGAACGAGTGGGGCACGCCGGAACTGAATTTCCGAAAGAGGGTGGCCTTTCCCCGGTGATGCATCGTACCCGCCCACGTCTCGAAAGAGCGAGACGTGGGGCACGCCGCACCCCGCGTAACGGATAGGGCACCCGGCAGCTTACAATTCCCTTTTGATCATGACCGCAGACCAGTACCTACACAAAATCCTTCTGCGTGAAGCGGTGGATGCGGGCCCAAACTCACCGCTACTTGCCGTCCAAACTACCTTAATGCCCACGCTGCGGCAATGGGCACGGGACAATCTGCTGGGTGTCTATCCTAGCGGTTCTTTCATGAAAGGCACCGCCGTTCTCAGCGGAACGGATATCGACCTGTTTATATCGCTGTCGGAGCATACGAATGAAACGTTGAAAGAGGTATACAACAAACTATTCGACTGCCTGACATCCGCTGGCTATTCGCCCAGGCGCCAGAACGTTTCGCTGAATATAACAGTGTCGAAGTACTCCGTGGATCTGGTACCGGGGAAACGCCAGAACGCGCTTTCGAGCGATCACAGCCTCTACCGACGCAAAGCCGACACCTGGACCAAAACCAACGTTCTTACACATGCCCGAACGGTGATTGGCGCGGCACGGGGAAACGAGATACGCATTTTGAAGCTCTGGAGAAATCAGAAAGGGCTCGATTTCCCGTCGTTCTATCTTGAACTCTCCGTCATCCGCGCTCTATCGGCGAGACCATTGCCGGGCCTGTTATCGAACAACGCGCTGCCAATGCTATCGCAGCGCGTCAGGGCGGTCTTCGATTATCTCCGCGACTCATTTCCTGCCGCCAGAATCGCCGATCCGGCAAACACCAACAACATTATTTCGGAAGATCTCACGGCACAGGAAAAGGCAAAAGTCAGCGCAGCCGCCAAACCTGCGAGGGAAGCCGCATCTTGGGAGGACATCGTGCGATGAGCAAAAGCGACTGGTCGCTGTCGAGACTCATGCAGGCCCTGCATGAACGCATAGCGCAAGATTTGAAAACCGCCCGCGAGGCACTCGGGCATCCTGTTGCCAAAGGCGACGGGAGCGAAGCTGTTTGGACTACGCCTTTCAGAAAATACCTGCCTCAACGCTATGCCGTGGATAAAGCAACCATCGTGGACAGCAACGGCCAGTTTAGCGATCAGATTGACGTGGTGGTCTTCGACCGCCAGTACACGCCACTGATTTTCGAGCACCAGAATGAGATCGTTGTGCCGGCCGAAGCCGTCTACGCCCTGTTCGAAGCGAAGCAGGAGATTAAGGCGGAGTTCGTGAGATATGCACAGCAGAAGGTCGCGACAGTACGCCGCCTCCATCGCACGAGCGCGTCCGTGCAGACGATCGATGGCCGGCGCACGGCAAAGCCGCAGCCTATTCTGGCGGGATTTCTAGCTTTTGAAAGCGCATGGAAAACAGCGACCATCGAAAAATATCTTTCGCCCGCCCTCGCCGCCGACCAGGACGAAGGTCGGCTCGATTTCGGCTGCATCGCTGCTTATGGAACCTTCGGTTGCCAGGGGGCAAACTGCGTTTCCTCGGCCCCACATGACAAAGCGACTACATGCTTTCTCCTCGAACTCATCACCCGACTGCAAAGAATAGGCACCGCCCCGGCCATTGACATGGCTGCCTATGCTCGTTGCCGAGAGAACTGACCGACGTACCCAGCGGCCGGATGCATTCTCCGGTGGGGGCGATTTCTCTGGGTAATCGTTGGGGTGTCGTTGTAAATCCAGGCGGAGGCCTCACTGCAGGCTCGGGTTCCCGGCGGTGTCCTGCGAGAGTTTTGCCTCCAGATAGGCAACGTGCCCATCTTCCATCTGGGCCAAGTCGCTATAAATCTGCCGCAGCGGTCCGGTGGGAGTTTGTTCCGCCAGCTTCGTATAGAAGCCTTGTGCGCTGAGCTCCGCGTAAAGCGCCACCTGTAGCGCGCGCTCGCGCACCGTAATAGCATCGTTGCCGGCTGCGAAAACGTCACCGTGTTCCAGTCTGGGCACTTCAATCAGCTCAACCAGGTCGTCCTCGGTCAAAGAGCTGCTCGACCTTCCATACTGCTCCACATATTTTTGTTGCAACAGGGCTTGGTGAGCCCTTTCTTCAATCGCCATCTCCCAGAATATGGCGCCGATCTCCAGCGATACCTCGTCACCAAACTCGGTGAACATTTCCGCAAAGCGGTGGTAGATCTCGGCATTTCGTTTCTCGATTGAGATGGCGACATCCATGGCCTGTTGAGGGGTCAGCGAGGCAAAATTTCGTTTCATGAAGAACTCTCCACAGAGTGTAGGGTACCGGGGAATTCTATATGCAAACAGGGGCGGACGGGCTTGGGCCGAACGCGGAAGTTGCTGGCTGGTTTCAAAAAGGGAAGATGCCAGAACAGGAACAGGGCGCTGATCTGATACAAACCGATCAGGCTGGTTGCTCGACCTGCTTGGCGTTGGCTTGCTTCGCGCGCTCCGCTTCTATTCTGGCAATAGTGCGCTTCAGCCAATGTTTGACGTTTTCGCGAAGCTCCTCTTCCGTCTGACCAGGTGTGGCCACGGTTATGCCATGGCGATTCAGCGGAATGTGATGGCACGGCACGTCGTCAGTGCGGTACTCCTCAGGCACAAAATCGTAGAGCAGGCATTCGTGGCAGGCGTGCGGACGCGTTGGGTCACCATGGTTGGGGCAGGTCAAAGAATCCTGGAAGACAGAAGCCGGTCCCCAGGGCGTGCTATACCAATTTCCATAGCCCCCTTGTTCAAGGAAATTCAGCTCGTAACGCAATACTTCCAGCACATCGCGCTTGTCTTCGGACATACTCGACTCCCCCGGCAGGTACGCCTTTCGGCGCCCATCCCTGCTGCCATTGTGTCCGAGGTTGCACCTTCCGGCTGTGACGTACCTCACGTCCATACGTGATCTGTGTCCGCCGCAAGCATCGTGTAAGAAATTCCCGCCCTCCCAGGCAGAAATTACCTACTGACTTGGCGTGCTCTTAGCCGCTGCCGCCGGATGACGCGGATCGGTGATCTTGATGCGAATGATCTTCGGCGGATCGTACGGGCGAGCAGTTCGCGGGTCGGCTGCAAGGCGCGCGATCTTCTTCACGATGTCGATGTCCTGGCACTGCCCGAAGATGGTGTATTTGCCGTCCAGATACTGGGTGGGAACTTCGGTGATAAAGAATTGTGAGCCGTTCGTGTCAGGTCCGGCGTTCGCATAGGCCAGACGCCCCGCCTGATCGAACGTTAGACCCGGGCTGACCTCATTCTTGAATTTATATCCTGGATCGCCGGTGCCGGTGCCGATTGGATCTCCACCCTGAATCATGAAGTTGGGAATCACGCGATGGAAGATGGTGCCGTTGTAGAGCGGCACACCCTTCATCGTCTGTCCGGTCTTCGGATCCTTCCACTCCTTGGTGCCGGTAGCCAAGCCAATAAAGTTAGCGACGCCAATTGGCGCCTTATCGGGGAAAAGCGTGCAGTTAATGTTGCCGGCAGAGGTCTCGATGACGGCGGTCGGCGCGCCTCCCTTTTGGGCGCTCTTTTCAGTGCTGCCGGTCTGCGCGAGTGCGAAACTGGCCAGACATAGAACCGCGATCAATAGCTTATTCATGAATCCTCCTAGGAATAGTGGCCAATGGCTAGTGACTAGACATGCAGGCCGAGTGCGAATTGGATATCTGGCCACTGGCCACTAGTCACTGTCTTTTAGCATCTGCTGCGAAACCTTCTCCACATCCCCAAACACACGCAGCAGATTGCCACCAAGAATCTTATCAAGATCCTCGGCTTTGTATCCGCGCTGGTAGAGCGCTTCCGTGATTTTCGGCAAGTCGGCCGCGGAGTCGAGCCCTTGCGGCGAGCAATCGATGCCGTCGAAATCCGAGCCCAGTCCAACGTGGTCCACGCCGGCGACCTTCACCATGTGGTCGATGTGGTCGATCAAGTCGCTCAACGGCGGACGAGGCAATTTGGACGCAATCCGCGCCTTGGCGTCGGCCAATTCCTTTACGACTTCCGGGGTCTGCGGCTGGATAAACAACGCCTGCACCTTCTCGTAATCGGGATCGTGCTGGGCAGCGAGCTGCTTGGCCGTGTCGAGATATTTCTGCGAGACGAAGGCGCAGTAGTAATTGACCTGAGCAACGCCGTTCTTCTTGGCGAGCGCGCGCAGCATGTCGTCGGTCATATTGCGGGGCGCGCTCGTCAACGCACGTGATGAGGAGTGCGACGCAATAACCGGCGCCCGGCTCAACTCCAGTGCCTGGTAGAAAGTTGAGTCGGCAACGTGCGAAATGTCAACCATCATGCCCATCCGGTTCATCTCGGTCACCACCTCGCGTCCAAAAGGCGTCAGCCCGCCGTGGTGCTGGATCTTCGGATCGCTGATGTCGCCGCTGGAGTCACCGATGTCGTTGGTGTTCGACCAGGTCAGCGTCATGTAGCGTACGCCCAGGCGGTAATAGTCGCGCAGGATGCGAATGTCGCCCTCGATCGCGTGGCCGCCTTCCACGCCCAGCAGCGCGGCCAGCTTGTGTTCGCGATGCGCCGTCAGGATGTCCTGTGTGCTGAACGCCATCATCATCTTGTCAGGATGACGGCGCGCCTGCTCGTAAACCGAATCGATCATATTGAGCGCGCGCTTGGCTTCGTGGCCTTTGTTGCCCTTCGGCTCAACCCAGATGGAGAAGAACTCCGCGCCCAGATTGCCGGCCTTGATCTTGTTGAAGTCGAGATAACCGGTGCCCGCGTCCTGCGCCAGATCGAAATTCTCGTCGACGAAGCGGCCTGGCGTGTCAGCGTGTGTGTCAATGATGATGGCGGAGTCGTGGATCGCGAGGGCTTTTGCGTTGGCTTGCGGTGTCGAGGACGATTGTGTAGCTTGCGCCGGAGCAATCGCGACAGAGAGAAGCAGGAAAAAGATGAGTCGGTATGCACTTGGCATCAGCTGATGGGAAGCTCCCGGAAGAATTAGGTGCGCTTGGATTGTAACCGAAGTGATGAAGGAGGGGTTCGAGAGATTAAGTACAATGCAAGTACGGAATCATGAAAACGAAATTGGTCCGAATTGGTAACTCGCGCGGCGTTCGCATCCCGAAGCGCATCCTTGAGCAGTGTAGGCTGGGCGATGGCATCGAGATGTGGATCGAAGGAACCCCGCCTCGTGATCTCTTCGAATTGTGCGCCACGGGATGGTTGGGAGAAGGCGTTTCGCTCTGCTGGTGTTGCAGAGAATGACAGGCCTCTGCTGACATCGGCACCTCGCAACAAATTTGACTCTGAGGAATGGAGATGGTGAAATCTGCACGGGGCACGCGATAGCATTTCCCCGTTGAATATCAAGGCGCGGAGCGCCGGCTATGCTGTTACACTGCTAGGCGCGAAGCGGCGACATTGATCCTTACGTTCGGAAGAAATCCTTAATCGCTTGCCACATCACCTGGCCGCCGACATCGGCGATGGACTTGGTCAACGGGATGTCCTTGGGGCACACTTCGACGCAGTTCTGCGCATAGCTGCATTCCTGGATGCCGCCATCGCCCATCAGCGCCTGTAGGCGCTCGATCTTTAGGCCTTTGCCTGTGGGATGGGAGTTGAAGAGCCGCACCTGCGAGATGGTGGCCGCGCCCACAAACCCGGTCTTATCGTTAAACTGCGGGCAGGCTTCCATGCAGCAGCAGCACGAGATGCAGCGCGACAGCGGATAGGCCTCTTCTTGTTCCAGCGCCGACTGGCGTAGGCCGGAACCGAGATCGTAGGTGCCATCCATCGGCACCCAGGCCTTGACTTTCTTCAGGTTCTCGAAGAGCACGCTGCGATCGACCGCCAGGTCGCGGATGATCGGGAATTTGGAGAACGGTTCCAGCGTGATGGGCTGCTTCAGTTGGTGGATCAGCGCCGAGCATGCCATCTTCGCAGTGCCGTTGATGATCATGGCGCACGAGCCGCACACCTCTTCCAGACAATTGGAATCGTAGGTAACCGGCGTGGTGGCTTTGCCTTGGCGCGTCACCGGCTTGGCGGCAATGTCCATCAGCGCCGAAGTCACGTTCATGCCCGGCCGGAACTGTAGTTCGAATTCTTCCCAGTACGGCTTCGAATCGGGAGTGTCTTGCCGTTTGATTTTTATGAGTACGGTCTTAGAGTTTGCCATGTTTTAAGAAGCCTTCAGCTCTCAGCTGTCAGCAAAATCGCAATTCGCTTTCGCCCTTCACTCTTTGCCAGAATCGCAAATAAGGACTTGTCATCCTGAGCGGAGGCGCTTCTTTTGCGCGCCGGAGCCGAAGGACCCCTATTCTGCCAGCAAAGCGCAAAGTCGCACTGACGCTCCATCGTTATCGACAACTGACAACTGACAACCGGCAACTGACAACTGCTCTTTTACGTCGCCGCGTCGTACCTTCTTGGCCGCGGCTTGATCAGCGACGTGTCCACCGGCTCGAACTCGAAGCGCGGCTCGTCGGCATCGGCGGCGAAGTAGGCCTTTGTCGTCTTCAACCAATTGGCGTCGTCGCGCTCGGGAAAGTCAGGCTTATAGTGCGCCCCGCGCGACTCGTCGCGCATTCCCGCGCCTTGTGTAATCACGCGGGCCAGTTGCAGCATGTTGTAGAGCTGCCGCGCAAAGACGAACGACGTGTTCGCCCACATTGACTTGTCGCTCAGGTTGACGTGGCGATAGCGCTCCAGCAACTCAACCAGCTTCGCGTCTGTCTCCTGAATGTTTTTGTTATAGCGGATGACCGTGACATTCTTGGTCATGGTCTCACCCAGCTCGCGCCACAGCAGGAACGGGTTCTCGGTGCCGTCGTTCTTCATCAGGCGAGCATTAATTTCTTCCTGCCGCTTGCGCTCGGAGTCGAAGACGTGCTGGCCGGGATGTTTTCCGCCCTTGATCACGCCGTGCGCGTACTTGACCGAGTGTGGTCCGGCAATGAACCCACCATAGATGCACGACAACAGCGAATTTGCGCCCAGCCGGTTGGCGCCGTGAATCGAATAGTCGCACTCGCCAGCGGCATACAGCCCCTCGATGTTGGTGCGCTGATCGAAATCAACCCACAGGCCGCCCATGGTGTAGTGCATACCAGGGAAGATCTTCATCGGGACGTCGCGCGGATCGTCGCCGACGAACTTCTCGTAGATCTCCAGGATGCCTTCCAGCTTGCGGTCGAGAATCTTGCGGTCGATGTGCGTCAGGTCGAGATAGACCATCGGCTGGCCGTCGATGCCGAGGTTATGCTCGTAGACCACTTTGTGAATGGCGCGGGTGGCGATGTCGCGCGGCACCAGATTGCCGTACTTGGGATACCACTCTTCCAGGAAGTACCAGCGCTCGCCCTCAGGAATGCTCTTGGGATCGCGCTTGTCGCCCGGCTGCTTGGGTACCCACACTCGACCGCCTTCACCGCGCGCCGACTCCGACATCAGCCGCAGCTTGTCTTCGCCGGGAATGCATGTCGGGTGTACCTGGATGAATTCGCCGTTGGCGTAAACGCGCCCTGCTGGTAAAGCGCCGATTGCGCCGAGCCGGTACACACGACCGAGTTGGTGGACTTGCCGAAGATCGCCCCGTTACCGCCGGTCGCCATGATCACGGCTTCAGCGGGGAAGGTGTGCACCCCCATGCCGCGCAGGTCCAGCGCGCAAATGCCGTGGCAGACGCGATTCTCATCGATTACCGCGGAGAGGAACTCCCACGCTTCGTATTTCGTGACCTTGCCTTCGGCTTCGTAGCGCCGCACCTGCTCGTCTAGAGCATAGAGCAGTTGCTGACCTGTGGTCGCGCCGGCGAAGGCGGTGCGGTTGTAGAGCGTGCCGCCGAAACGGCGGAAATCCAGCAGCCCTTCCGGCGTGCGATTGAAAGGGACGCCCATGCGATCGAGAAGGTCGATGACGCCCGGCGCCGAATCGCACATTGCCTTCACCGGCGGCTGGTTCGCCAAGAAATCACCGCCATAGACGGTGTCGTCGAAGTGGATCCAGGTGGAGTCGCCCTCACCCTTCAGGTTTTTCGCCGCGTTAATGCCGCCCTGGGCGCACACCGAGTGAGACCGCTTGACCGGAACGATGGAGAAGAGGTCGACGTGACCTCCCATCTCGGCAATCTTGATGGTCGCGGCAAGTCCTGCCAGTCCGCCACCAACAACGATAATATTAGGATGTGCCATAAGAAGTTCTAGGGTAGAGCAGGCCTTCAGGCCCACGTCCAAGCCTCATATTCTATTGTCATCCCTAGGCGGCTTCAGCCGCCGAAGGACTGCGTTCCCGCAGATACTAATCGTGCTCCACCCAGGGAACCTGGTCAGCCGGCGTCCGCACAAAACCAGTTACGCTCCACAGGCCGACGCCGACTAGAGCAATCGCCAGGCCCAGGCACACAAAGCCGAACTTGCGGCGCGCCTTGTCGCCGACCGTCAGCCCCCACTTGGCGGCGAACAGCCAAACACCGTAGGAGAAGTGCCACGAGGCGGCTACGATTCCGATTACGTAAATGGCCACAACCCACGGGTTCTGAAAGTCGAACCACACCTTCGAAAACGAATTGTTATAGCCGCCGCCCATCAGATGCACGCCCATAAAGCGCATGTCGATGACGTGATACAGGATGTAGGCGAACGCGATGATTCCGGTCCAGCGCTGCGAAGTATAGAGCCAGTTGCCGCTCCACGGATATTCGCTGACGTTCGAGTCGCCGCGATACCAGATCCAAATTCCGTAGAGCGCGTGATACAGCAGCGGAATAAAGATGAAGACCCACTCCAGCACGTGCACGAAAGGCAGGCTGGTGAGGAACTTTACTTGGTCGTTGTAGGCCTGAACGCCGTTAGCCGATTCGGAATTGGAGATGAAATGTTCGATCAGAAACGCGCCGATGGGCACAATGCCGGAGAGCGAATGCAGCCGGCGCAAAACAAAAGAATAGCCCTGACCTGCACGCAGCGGAGCTACTCCCTTTCCAATCCGTGTGACGCTGGTTTCAACAGAACTGGCCGAGGAAGCCACGAAGCAAACTCCTTATGAACGCGGAGCGTATGAGCAAACATTTCATTATCGAGTTCGCCAAGAGCGCAAGTCAAGAAAGCTGCCGTTCAACTTGCGATTGACGAACCGCCTGAGGTGGGCCGACTCCGGCGGATAAGCGAGAATCAGAATAGCTTTTGGACGGGCCAATAGCTTGTGACGTGCGTCACAGGCTCGAATGATTTAACACGCTGCTGAAAAAGTCGATTGCGGCGAGTTTTGAAGGGGCGCACCTTTAGGAGCGCCGTCGCAAGCCCTTCCAGATTTGTCATCACGAGGAGGCCTTTAGGCCGACGAGGGATATGCTTTTGAGTTTTTTAGCGCCCTGTTAAGACCGGGCCCGCGTAACGAGCCGATCAGGCGGAAGCGCGCATCTTTTCCACAACATTTATAGTGTCTTCATCCCCATGCTGATCCGCGAGAATGTTCCTCTTGCCCCCTTGACGACGCTCGAAGTCGGCGGACCAGCGCGTTATTTCGCCGAAGCCAGGGCAGAAGCCGAGGTAATGGAAGCCGTCGAGTTCGCCCGCTCGCGGGGGCTGCCGTTGTTCGTGCTTGGAGGCGGAAGCAATCTCGTCATCGCGGACGCAGGATTCGCCGGATTGGTGCTGAAGGTAGGCATCACGGACCTCGCGCAACTTACGGCGTCACATGGTCAAGTGACGTTTGTCGCCGGCGCGGGGTATGACTGGGACACCCTGGTGAAGGAGTCTGTGCAGGCCGATTGCGCCGGGCTGGAGTGCCTCAGCGGAATACCCGGCACCGTGGGCGGCACGCCGGTGCAAAACGTCGGTGCCTACGGCCAGGAAGTTTCTCAGACGATCCGGGAGGTGCGTGTACTCGACTTGCAGTCGCGTGAGATTACTACACTCTCGAATACGCAGTGCGGGTTCGCCTATCGCAGCAGCATCTTCAACACAACCGAGCGCGGGCGCTATGTGATCCTGCGCGTCTCCTTTGCTCTGCGGCAGGGTGGCGGCCCAAGCATTCGTTACGCCGATCTCGAACAGTTCTTCTCTCGGTCGAATGCGCCGACGCTGTGCGAAGTGCGGGAAGCGGTTCGCGACATCCGTCAGCGCAAGGCAATGCTGATTGTTCCCGGCGATGAGGACTCCCACAGCGTGGGATCATTCTTCAAGAACCCGATTGTGCCGCGGGCAATTTGCGAAGAGCTGTCGGCGAGACTCGCATCTCGCGGTCTGCAACTGCCGAGTTACCCCTCCGGGGACGGATTCCGCAAATTACCGGTCGCCTGGCTGGTAGAGCACGCGGGCTTCGCCAAGGGCTATCGCAAGGGCAGGGTGGGAATCTCGCAAAGGCACGCGTTGGCAATCATCAACCGCGGCGGGGCAAGCGCGGCTGAGATCATCGCATTGAAAGATGAGATTCAAGCGCGCGTAATGGACACTTTCGGGATCAGGCTCGATCCCGAGCCGGTGTTCGTGGGGTTTTGAAGGCTGCTATGATGCTTTTCGCGATTCGCTCTTCGCCGTTCGCCGGATGAAGATCCGTCGATGCTGTCTTGCTAATTGCTAGTTGCTAATCGCTAATTGCTGGTTTCTTTTGCCACTCGGTTGCCTGTTCGTAGGCGTGGGCCAGGCGTAGTGTCGTTGAATCCGCGCCCGGGCGGCTGGAAATCTGCATACCAACGGGCAGCCCATCGCGTGTGAAGCCGCAGGGAACTGACGTGGTCGGCCAAAACATCACGCTAAACGGCGAGGTATTACGCAGCAGATTCTTTACCTCGAAGGGACGCACATCTGCCACTGGCAGCGCCTCCACCTCGGCGAGCTCCGGCGCCGGGACCGGGACCGTCGGCGAGATGACCACGTCCACCTGCTCGAAAATTCGCTCGGCGGCGCGGCGAAACTCAGCCAGTCGCTGCCGCTCGCGAATGTATTGACTGGCTGTGATGCCCGCGCATTTCTCGATACGGTACAAAGTCCGCGGGTCGTAGAGCTGCGGACTTTTGTTCACCATTGCTTCGTGATACTCGTAGATCTCCGCGTCGAAGATGGTGCGAAAGCCATCGACTGCGATGTCCACCTCCCGAATCTGCGAGGTCAGCTTCCCGACCATTTGTATTGCGGTTTCAAGACACGAGGCTACGTCCTGATCGAGATTGTCAAAAAATGGCTTGCGGGGGATCCCGATCCTCAACGCAGAAACGTCTTCGGCTAGCAACGCTGCTAAGCCGGACTTCTGAGCGAGAGCGTCGATTAACGTAGCTGCATCGCGCACTGTCGCCGCCAACGGGCCGACGGTGTCGAACGAGGTCGACAGCGGCACCACTCCGTCGAGGCTGATCAAGCCGGCGCTGGGACGATGTCCCACAATGCCGCACAGAGCGCTGGGACAGCGAATCGAGCCTGCGGTATCCGTGCCGAGGGCGGCGACACACAGTCCCGCAGCCACGGCGGCGGCCGAGCCCGAAGAAGATCCACCAGAGATACGCTCCAGATTCCAGGGATTTTTCGTCGGTCCAACTGCGCTTACGACGCCGCTGATGCCGAAAGCAAACTCGTGCAGATTAAGCTTGCCGACGATGACCGCGCCAGCTTGCTTCAATTGCCGAACGACCTCGGCGTCTTCCGCTGGGATGCGGTCGCGGTACTGATTGCTGGCCGCCGTGGTCCGCACGCCCGCAGTGTCGAACAAGTCCTTCAGGCCGATAGGAATGCCGTGGAGCGGGCCCCGATAGTTTCCAGCGTTTATTTCGGATTCAGCGTTGCGAGCCTGCTCCAGAGCTAGATCGGCAGTGACCGTGATGAAAGCATTTAATCGCGGATTCAGTAGCTCGATGCGCGCCAGGCACTCGCGCGTCAGCTCGACGGGCGACAGCTGGCGGGTGCGAATCTGTTCCGCTGCTTCAGTAAGGGTGAGCATCGCGGAGAATGGTAGCACTCCAAGCCTTCCGGCAAGTCAGGCCTGGGTTTGTATCAGGGCGATCCGTGAAATTGACGCTACGCTCTCTTCTGCTTCTTCTGGCATTTCTCGCAGATGCCATAAATCTGGAAGGTATGGCGCGTAGGTAGATACTTGTGTTTGCGGCCCACGGCGTGCTCGATGCGTTCGATATCAGTCGAGAAGAACTCCACCGAACTGCCACACTCGGTGCACACCATGTGATGGTGATTGCGCCGCTGATACTGATGCTCGTAACGCGCAACGCCGTCGTTGAACGCTACTTCGCTTGCCAGACCGCATTCCGCCAGCAGCTTCAGCGTGCGGTATACCGTCGTGAACCCGATGCCCTCATCCTCTTTCTTCACCAGTCGGTAGAGTTCGTCGGTGGAAAGATGGTCACGGGTGTCGAGAAACGTCCGCAGGATGGTATCGCGCTGCCCGGTGCGCTTCAGGCCCACTTTTTTAAGATGACTGTGAAACGCGGCTTCAGCCTCGCGCACCATGTGGCGCGAGATCGTGGGCTGATCGTCGATTCGTTTCTGGAGCATAGGCAAGTGCCCCGATGGGGCCCTCGTTCGCTGTTGCAAGCTAGTTGTTACAAGCATAACACTGGCCGCCGGGCGGGGGGTGTTGGTAACATCGGCGGTCGGCAGAATTCCCTACAGACATTAAGAGTCGGCTTCCAGCCGTCATTGCCGAGGAGGTTTCGTGTGCTGGGCGTTGGGGAACGATTCCCGCACTTTGTTCTCATCGCCAATGTCGGCGCCGAGGAGCGCGGCTTCTTTCGCTCCGTTAGCGACCGGGATTATCGCGGCAAATGGAAGGTGTACTTTTTCTGGCCGAAAGATTTCACCGAGCTCTCACTTGCCGAGATTGTAGATTTCGGCGAGCTGCTCCCGGAATTCACGGCACGGGAAGCGCATCTGCTGGGTTGCAGCGTCGAGTCGGAAAACGCACATCAAGCCTGGCGCAAAGAAGAGCAAGGCTTACGGAAACTCGCTTTGCCGATGCTCGCGGACACTAAGCGCGAGCTATGTGGGGAACTGGGCATCCTGGATGAAGCTGAGGGTGTAGCGCAACGTGCAACGTTCATTGTGGATACTCGCGATGTGATCCGTTTCGTGTATGTCACGGATGCAAGTGTCAGCCGTGATCCGGGAGAAGTGCTGCGCGTGCTTGCGGACCTGCAGGGCGAGAATAGGCCGTGAATAGAAAAACCTGGGTAGATTCCTCTACCTTGCATCCAGCAGTCGTATCGTCTGCAGCACCACGTCGCCGGTGATGGCCAGCGATTGCGGGCTGAGCTTGTCGATGGTGTCTTCGGGCGTGTGATGGAAGACATTGTTGTAGCCATAGTCAAAGTCGATCAGGTCCACGACGGGCACGCCAATCTTGGCGAACGGAATGTGGTCGTCCTCGATGGCAATGGTCTGCTGAAAAAAGTGTGACTGATAGCCAAGATCGGTGGCCGCCTGAGACACCACGTCGGTCAACCATGGCGTGGAGTTGGTGTCGCGCTGAATATCGAGATCGGCGTCGCCAATCATGTCGACTAGCAGGAAGGCTTTCACCTTCTTCGCGGTGCCATCCTGCTGCCACTTGTGAGCGAGCTGTCGCGTTCCGTAGAGGCTGTCCGTGTCGGACCACTTCACGAATGCCTCTTCACCGTCGGTCCACACCAGCCATACGCTATAGCCGTCAAGCTGTTTGCCGCGGAAGTAGTCAGCCAAAGCGAGCAGCAGAGCGGTCGTTGACCCACCGTCGTTCGCGCCGACGTAGGACTTCGGCAATGGGTAGTTCGTGTCGTAGTGTCCTGCGACGACAATGATGCCGTCCTTCTTTCCTTGAAATTTCGCGATGATGTTGTTGATGGGGAACTGACCGGCGGGCGTTGTCGCCGTGAACCTGTCCTGCTCCACATCCACTCCCTTCAGGTTGGACAGGATGTACTGCTCCAGTTTGGCATGCGCGGCACTCCCCGGCGGACGCGAGCCGAATGCCACAACCTCCTTCACGTATTGCATGACATGATTGCCGTTAATGTCTGGCGCCAAGCCTACGCCCGCGGGACTGGCCGGTGCGCTGGCGGGCTGGGACGCTGCTGCGGGCTTGACTGTAGCCGCGGGCTCCGACGCCGTCTCCGTGTGTCTGCTGCAGCCAGCGCTGAAAGCAGCGATCAGAAGCAGAGCGAAAATGGGGGCAAAGGATATGCGGAGCCTGGGCTTCATGCTGGACAGTATTGTAAATCGCGGGCCTGGTCGCAGAGTCGCTGAGGCCGAAGTGGCCCACCGCCCGCTCATCCCTCGAAAATCTGGTATTCTGCCCGCCGTGCCCAAACGTACATCTTCGAATCGCCGTCCTGCGATCAGCATTGTTGGCCCCGGAAATCTTGGCATTGCACTGGCACTAACTCTGGCCCCGGCAGGCTATGAAGTGCGATTCCTGGCCGCTCGTGGAAAGAGCGTCGGCAACGTTCACGTCAGGGCGCTGTCACGCCGATTGAAGGCGCGCGTGGTTGAGATAGGAAAGCAGCAGCTCGATACCGAGATCGTTTGGATTACCGTCCCCGACGATGCAATTGCAGGCGTCGCGCGCGTATTGGCGCAGTCCCAGGATTGGAAGGGCAAGATTGTATTGCACTCCAGCGGGGCGGTCACCAGCGACGAACTTTTTCCCTTGCGAGACAAGGGGGCGCGCGTAGCATCCGTGCATCCCATGATGACCTTCGTTCGCGGCGCTGTGCCGGAGATGGAAGGCGTGGCCTTTGCGGTCGAGGGAGACGCCGCGGCGGTGCGGGCTGCCATATCCATCGTCGAAGAGTTGGGCGGAGACGCCTTCGTCATCAAGAAGCAAAATAAGGTTCTGTACCACGTCTTCGGAAGTTTCGCCTCGCCTCTGGTGATCGCATTGATGGCCTCGCTAGAGGAAGTGGCGCAGGCGGCTGGTATCCGCAAAACGGATATCAGGCCGATGATGGCGCCGCTGCTGTGGCAGACGCTGCGCAACTACTTGAAGCACGATGCGGCTTCTGCTTTCAGCGGGCCGCTCATCCGTGGAGACGTGGCGACTGTGAGCAAGCATCTGGCGGAACTCAAGAAGCTGCCGGAGGCGAAGGCCGTGTACGTCGCCCTGGCTAGCGCGGCTTTGAAACTTCTGCCGGTGAGGAACCGCAAGATTTTGGCGAAGACGCTCCGTAGTTCTTGAGACGCGGTTATCTGCGCACACCGTGTTCCCGCCGGCTCTCCGCCATGCACAAGACCCGTTACCTTACCTGCAGAAGCACCAACCCGTTCACCGGCAGTTCCAGCGTCATACTGCCATCGGTCAGGTTCGTAGTGTCCGGCCCTTCGAGATGTGATTCCTGCCGTAGATCCTCAAGCTGGTTTTGTGTCGGATAGCGCGGGCTGCCCATTCTTTCCCACAAGCCCAGCGTGTTTCCATGCTCCTCATCAACCCGGCGAATGGCAACATGTGCGTCGGGCTTTATCCCTTTGAATTGCAGCGTCACGGTTTTCGGAGCGCCGGTTGAGCCGGGATTAACGAGATTCCAGACGGCGACGACCAGCGATCCATCGCTAGCCTTCGTCACCAGCACATTGGGGTCGCTGTTCTCCATACGCTCCCCGCCCAGGCGATGAAGCAACTGCATGGCGTAAAAAGAAGGCTTAGGCAGGTTGCCAGCGGCAATTAGTCCGAAGCCGCCGTAAAAGGGTGTCTTCACGACGCCCTGCTCCTCGAACACATCGGAGAAAGTCCAGAGCGATATCATTTCCGTAAGGCCATCACATTGGGCGATGGTGGTGGCCAGCCAGGGCCCCATGTAGATGGAGTCGGTGACCGCGACTTCGTTGTCGTAGGCGGCGTTGTACTCGCTCCAGATCAGCGGCATTTCTGGCCGTGATGAGGCCTTGATCTCGTCATGGACCTTCTTTACCGCGCGGCCAACCATCTGGTCGCGGGAAATGTTTTCGTTGGTATGGAAGACGTCGCTGGCCTTGTCGTTGCCATAGACATGGGTGGAGACAAAGTCGAGCGGCACATTCGCCTGGTCGGCGTGCTTGATCATGTCGCCAACCCACGCTGCCTGCGCAGTTGCCGGACCGCCAACCCGCAACCTGGGACTTGCCGCTTTGATGGCGCGCGCGGTGTGGTCATACAGCTCGAAGTAGGATTGCTGCCGCGGCGTCCCTGTCCAGAAATCGAGGTTGGGCTCGTTCCACACCTCGAAGTACCAGCTGGCGACTTCCTCGATGCCATAACGCTCGGCCAAGTGCTTGGCGAACTGCGTAATCATGTCGTCCCACCTGGCATAGTCCTTGGGCGGAGAGACGTTGGGGTGGTACCAGAAGGCCTGCAGATCCTGCCGCGCCGCCAGTTTGTATGGCATGAAGCTGAGCTCGATGAAAGGCTTCACCCCAGCGGCCAGCAGGCCATCGTAAATCTGGTCAACGTAGGAGAAGTTGTAGATCGGCTTGCCCTGTTTGTCCTCGTCGTATACGCCGACATCGTCATCGAAGATTGCATGGAAGCGAACGTAGTGGAATCCAGTGCTCTGATGCACCGTCCGCAAGTCACGGCGATAGGAATCGCGCAGGCTCAGAATGGCGCGCCCGGAGCCAAACATCTGCTCCCAGAAGTGTGGAAAGGGATGAGACGGTGCAGAGGTATCGATCGCGATGGTTTCCACGGAGGATTGCCCCAACAGAGGAAGTGCACAAAGCGTGACGACAAGTAGAAAGAAAATTGGAATGCGCATGGCTCTTAGAGGGCGCCGACGATTAGCCCGTAAGATGATTATGCGCACCGCGCAGTTTTCTGCAAAGGGCTTACTCCCTCAAACGAATCAGCTATGAGTGATTTCCATCAGAGCTCTGCAAGGAGCGCCAACGCAGGTGATCGTATTGGATGAGGCTGTTGGCGGCTTCCGGCCCTTCGCTGCCGGCAGCGTAGTTGGGGAACTGCGGCGGCGGAAGCTCGGCCCAGGCATCCTCGATGGGTGTGATGATGCGCCATTCCGCTTCCACTTCGTCGCGGCGGGTGAACAGCGTTGGGTCGCCGCGCATGGCGTCCAGCAGCAAGGTCTCGTAGGCGGCGGGCGTTTCCGTCCCAAAGGCCTCACGGTAGGAGAAGTCCATATCGACGCGAGTGGCGCGCATCTCCTGGCCCGGCTGCTTGGCGCCGAAGCTAAGTGAGATGCCTTCGTTGGGCTGAATGCGCATGGTGATCACGTTGTGATGGACATCGTCGGGAGTGCGCGAAAACAGCGCCTGCGGCGTGCGTTTGAAATGCACCGCGATCTCGGTCACCGGCTTCGCCAGCCGCTTGCCGGCGCGAATGTAGAAGGGAACTCCCGCCCAGCGCCAATTGTCGATGTGCAGTTCGACTGCAGCGTAAGTCTCCGTCTGCGAGTTGGGATTGACGCCCGGTTCCTGGCGATATCCCGGAACTGTTTTACCATCGATCTGGCCCGGGCCGTACTGACCGCGAGCGGTGCGTTTCGCGACCTGTTCTTTGGACATGG
>Ga0181526_10001884_pt1 | contig 19184 bp, 16 predicted proteins | sample PEATcosm2014_Bin_35_FD_119750 | JGI IMG/M metagenome (GOLD analysis project Ga0181526, IMG submission 119750) | Peatland microbial communities from MTU Mesocosm Facility, Houghton, MI, USA - PEATcosm2014_Bin06_30_metaG | ecosystem: Environmental > Terrestrial > Soil > Wetlands > Peat | place...
ACCCTTGTCATCCTGAGCCCCACCCTTGTCATCCTGAGCGCAGTCGAAGGACGACAAGGGCAATATCCTTCATCGCAGTTCTCATTCCAATCGCCATCCTATGGATTCTCTACAACGAAGCGCGCTGGGGAACGTGGAGCGACATCGGCTACACGGCTTGGTACCATCAAGACCAAGTCGGAATGCCGACCGGCTCGCCGTTTCGAGTCGAGTATCTGCCCTACCAGCTCTGGTCGTTCTTCGTGCAGCTGCCGACGTTATTGCCGGGCTTTCCGTGGCTGCGGCCCGAGTTCTCGGGCGTCGCGTTGACGTGGACGTCGCCCGCATTGCTGCTCGCGTTTTTCGCTCGTTCACCCGCTCGTTGGGTGCTCGCACTTTGGGCCGCAGCGGTCCTCGTTGCTATCCCGAACTTCTTGTATTACGTCAACGGGTTCGCGCAGTTCGGCATGCGCCACGCGCTCGATTTCGAGCCGTTCCTCGTCGCGCTGATGATGCTTGCAGTACGCCAGCGCATGCCGATATGGGGGAAAGCACTCGTCGCCTATTCGATCGCTGTCGGGTTATGGGGCTGCTGGTACTGGCAGACGTTCGTGCGAACGTAGCCAAAAGCCAGCGGCGCCGTCGTCGTGCCGCTCACGGCGCGAGCGCGTCGTAGGCGGCGCGCAGCTCCGAGGCTTGCGTCACCGGCGCTCCGCAAACGGTCCCAACGCACACGTAGGCCGCGGGATGCGGCTCCCCCGGAAACGCCTGCGCTGCCGCTTCGTGCGGCGACAGCGTACGAATCGAAGCAAACGGCGCCGGCAACCGGAGCGCCGCTTCACGAAAATCGTCGGTTCGCGCGGGATCGCCGACGATGCGAACGACGATCTCTGGGGAGAGATATCTCCGTAAGCCGCGCGCAAAGGTGGCGGCAAACGATCCGGCATTTGTTACCGTACCGGCGTAAATCGCCAGCGTTTGCGCGACGCGATCGCGGTGCGCGGACTCCCCGGTGAGCGCATCTAATCGTAAGAGTGCGTCCGCCAGCAGGCCGTTCTCCACAATCGGACGATCGGGAAAGGCGAGATTGCCGAAGGACTCGCTGCCCGCAAGCCGGTCGTAGAAGCCACCGCCGGGCGCTTCGAAAGAGTCGATCGTCGTTTGCGCGAGCGTTCGCGCGCGGTCCAAGAAGCGCTCCTCGCCGCTTACTTCGTGCGCGTCGAGCAGCGCGCGAAGGTAGGCGACGTGATCGGTGAGCAGCCCGCGCACCTCGGGCTCGCCGCCGGGCGCCAAAACGTGATAGAGCAAGCCTTCTGCATCGACGAGACGCTCCGCCACGTTATCGAGTGTAGTTACGGCTTGCGCGAGCAGCGCATCGTCGTCGAGTGCGTGCGCAACGTGGAGGAGCGCGCCCGCGAGCGCGCAGGTCCAGTTGGTGTACGACGTGCGATCGACGAACGGAGCAATCAAGTGACGGCGTTCTTCGAGCGGTAGCGCGAAGTACGCTTCGTCGGCATCCTGACTGCCGCCGAAGAAGCCAGTCTGCGGGTCGAGCAGAACGTTGCGAACGTAGTTCGTCGCCGATACCAGCGTCGTGTGAATGTCCTCAGTGGGCGCAAAGATCGAAAGCGTCGCGAGGATGCGCAGAAGCCCCGCGTGATCTTCGGCCATCTTCTCAAAATGCGGGACGCTCCAGTCGCGCGTGGTCGAGTAGCGGAAGAAACCGCCTTCGACGTGGTCGTACATGCCGCCGCGCGACATGCCGCGCATCGTCTGCGCCACCATCGCATAGTAGCGCTGATTACGGCAAATGCGCCACTCTGAGAGTAAGAACTCGAGCACTTCGGGCTGCGGAAACTTCGGCTCGTCGCCGAAACCGCCGAACTCCTCGTCGTAGTTGCTTTCGAGATTTGCGAGGAGCCGCGCGATCGGTGCGTCGCTGAGGTCGCCGGCCGCAGCGGACTCGCGCAGCGCGTCATGCGAGCGCGACATTGCGGGAAGCTCGGCGATCTCGTCCTTTCGTTCGCTGTAGAAACGAGCGATCTCGTCGAGCGCGCGATGCATCTGTGCGGGCGGCAGATAGGTCGCGCCGGTCAGCGTCCGTCCGTCGGGGGTCAAAAATGCCGTCGTCGGCCAGCCGCCCATGTTATAGCGCGCGTTGATGTCGGGGCGCCGGTCGTTGTCGACGCGAACGGGAACGAAACGGCGGTTGATCGTTTCGATGACGCTCGGATCGGAGTAGGTCGTCTCGTCCATAACGTGGCACCAGTGGCACCACACGGCCGAGATCGAGAGCAGGATCGGCCGGTCTTCCGCGGCGGCGAGGGCGAACGTCTGCGCATCCCACGGCAGCCAAGCGATTTCGTGGGCGCGGTTGGGTCTGGGCGAGAAACGAAAGTCACTCATCGAAGTCGGATGCTCCGCGCACGAACGAGCTAAGATAAAACACGGCGATGACCGCATACAGCGCAAGCGCGGCGATGCCTGCCGACACCAGCCTCAGCCAGAGGGCTAGCGCAAAAAAGAGCGCAAACGCCAAGCCGATTGCGCCGTAGGTAACGTGCGTCGCGCGCTTCATGCCATAAACTTCGCGATCGTAATACCCGCCGCGGGTCCGGCTGCGCCGCCACGCCACGGCAGCGATTCCGAGAGAAAGTACCAAGCCGGCGGCACTGTAGAGCATTCACTTCTAAGAGTAGCGTGCCGCCGCGTCGAACGCAAAATCGCGATGCCGAAAAAAGCCGCCGGAACGCGTCCCGGGTCCCTCGAGACCTACCGGAAAAAGCGCGACTTCAAAACGACGCCGGAGCCGAGCGGCCGCAAGGAAAAGGCCGCCGAGAAGCTGCGATTCGTCGTACAGATGCATCGCGCCACGCGCCTGCATTACGATTTCCGCCTGGAAGCCGGAGGAGTGCTCGCTTCCTGGGCGGTGCCCAAGGGGCCGACCCTCGTTCCACTCGACCGGCGGCTTGCCATGCACGTTGAAGACCACCCGATGGATTACCGGGATTTCGAGGGCAACATTCCGGCGAAGCAGTACGGCGCGGGCAGCGTGATCGTTTGGGATCGCGGCACCTACACCCTGGCCGAAGGCACCGACCCGGCCGCGGAGATCGCCAACGGCAAAATCAAGTTCATCCTGCACGGCAAAAAGCTCAAGGGCGAGTTCACGCTGGTCAAGATCAAGGCGCGCGAGGGCGAGCACGGCGAGCCGTGGCTCTTGCTCAAAGACCGCGACGAGTACGCCGACCCAAAATACGATCCGGCCGATCATCCCGAATCGGTCAAGAGCAACAAGACGCTGGCCGACGTCGCTGCCGATCCGCGGGCCAAGACGTGGCAATCCAAACCGGCCGCGCGCTACACGGCCGCACCGGCACGCAAACGCACCGCGAGACGCGATCCGATTCCCCATCCCAAAGCGCTGATGCTCGCCACGCTCGTCTCCGAAGCATTCGACGACCCCGCGTGGCTCTTCGAGATCAAGTGGGACGGGTACCGCGCGCTCTGCACGATCGATGAGAAAGACGAGCTCACGCTCGTATCGCGCAACGGGCTCGACATGCTACAACGCTTTCCGTCGCTCAAAGAACTCGCCAGCGCTTTTGCCAGCGTACCGGTAGTGGTCGACGGCGAGATCGTCAGCCTCGACGCGCAGGGGCGCTCAGCATTTCAGCGCCTGCAAGAATCGCAAAAGAAACCGGCTGGGTTGACCTATGCGGTCTTCGATCTGCTCTATGCCGACGGCAAGGATCTGCGCTCGACCCCGCTGGAAGAGCGTAAAGCGCTGCTGGAACGATTGATCAAGGACGACACCCTGGTGCTCTATTCAAAACACGTCGTCGGCCAAGGCAAAGAGTTGTTCGAAGTGGCGCGAAAAAAGCAACTGGAAGGCATCATCGGAAAGCGCCGCGACTCGACGTATCAAGAACGACGCAGCCGCGACTGGGTTAAGATCAAAACGAGTTTCGAGCAAGAGTTCGTCGTTGGCGGCTGGACCGAACCCAAAGGCAGCCGCAAAGGCTTCGGTGCGCTGCTGCTCGGCGTTTACGAAAAACAGGGACTGCGTTACGTCGGCTCGGTCGGAACGGGCTTTACGGCAAAAAAGCTTTCCGAACTTTACGGGCGGCTCCAAAAGATCGAGCGCAAGACTTCGCCGTTCCTCAACGCCGTCGATGCAAACGCGCCCACGCACTGGTGCTCGCCACAGCTCGTCGTTGAAGTGCGCTTTGCCGAGTGGACGCGCGACGGCTACCTGCGCCAACCCGCTTACCTGGGCCTTCGCATCGACAAAAAGGCCGCCGACGTCGTAGCGGAAACCCCGGTGGAGGCATGAGCGCGAAAGAACGTTCGAGCGTCAGCATCGGGACTCGCACGCTCTCGCTTTCCAATCTGGAAAAAGTCTTGTGGCCGCGTGACGGTTATACCAAAGGAGATCTGATCGGCTATTACCGGAGCGTTGCCCCGCATGCCGTTGCGCACGTGAAGGATCGGCCGCTCACGCTGCAGCGCTATCCCAATGGAATCGACGGCGAGACCTTCTTCGAGAAGCAGATGCCGCGCGGCATGCCGGAGTGGGTCGAGCGGGTGACGGTTCCGACGCCTGGTGGCTCGCGCAGCGAGGTTACCTTTCCGCTCTGCAACGACGAGCCGAGTCTCGTCTATTTCGCAAACCTCGCGGCGATCGTCTTACACGTGTGGACGTCGCACGTTCCGGCGCTCGACGAGCCCGAACTGTTGCTCTTCGACCTCGACCCCGGGGAGAAGTGCACCCTCAAAACCCTCGCAACCGTAACGCTGACGATCCGCGATCTGCTCGCGGAGATCGGGCTGAAGCCGTTGGTCAAAACCACCGGCGGTTTTGGATTGCACGTCGTCGTGCCGCTTGCCGCGGGCTACTCGTACGAGACGGCCAAGGTCTTTGCCGAGATCGTCGCGCGCCATGCAGCGGCCGAGGTGGGCGAGCTTGCGACGCTGCAGCGCACGATCGCCAAGCGCCCGCAAACCGCGGTCTACATCGACTACGTGCAGGTGGGTCTCGGGAAGACCATCGTCGCGCCCTACTCGGTGCGCGCCCGGGACGGCGCGCCGGTTTCGACCCCGCTGCATTGGGCCGAGGTCGAAGCCTTTGCCCGCCGCCGCTCCGCGACCGCGCCGGCCGATGAGTTTGCCAAGCTCACGATCCGCACGACGCCTGCCCGCGTGGCGCGCGAAGGGGACCTGTGGGGGCCGAAAAGCTGGAAGAAGCAGCGGCTCGAGGGGCCGAGCGCCAAGGCCAACAAGCTTTGGGGGGAACGGGGCTAGCAAACAACCGGGCCCGTTGGGTAGAATAGTCGGGCTATGGCGCATGCAATCTGGTCGGGAGCCATCAACTTCGGGCTCGTCACTATTCCGGTCAAGCTCTTTACGGCGGTCAAGACCGACGATCTCTCCTTCAACCTGCTGCACAAGAAGGACGAGGGGCGCATTAAGTACGACCGCGTCTGCAGCGTTGACGGAAAACCCGTTCCCTGGGACGAGATCGTCAAGGGATACGAGTACGAAAAGGGTCAGTACGTCCTGCTGACCGACGACGATTTCGCCAAGGTCAATCCCGAGGCAACGCAATCGGTCGACATCGTCGAGTTCGTCGAGCTCGACAAAATCAGTCCGATGTTCTTCGACAAACCGTACTATCTCGAGCCGACCAAACAAGGTCGCCACGCATACGCGCTCCTGCGGGAGGCGCTCGCGGAGAGCAATCGAGTGGCCATTGCGCGCGTCGTCATTCGCACCAAGGAATACATCGCCGCGGTAAAACCGATCGGCGGAGCGCTCGTGCTGGAGTTGATGCACTGGGCGAGCGAGATCGTCGGGTCAGACACGCTCGAACTACCCGACAGCGAGACGCTGCCGGAGAAAGAGATGCAGATGGCGCGCATGCTCATCGACACGATGAGCGCTGACGAGTTCGAGCCCGAAAAGTTTACCAACAAGTATCGCGACGAACTCTTGACGATGATCGAAGCGCGCGCGGCCGGCAAGGAGTTGCCGAAAGCGAAGAAAGCGCCCGCGCGGTCGAAGGTCGTCAATCTCATGGACGTGCTGGCGAAGAGCCTCGAAGAGAGCAAGAAGCGCCGCGCCGCTGCCTCCGCCGGAAACGGCAAGCCGGCCGCCGCGAAGCGGCGGAAGAAGACCGCGGCCTAGGAAACCGCTGGAGAGCGCTCCGCCTCTTCACCGCGTGCGCCGCGCAAACCCATCACCAGCGCGAGGCCCGCGAGCACCAGCGATTCCACGCCGGCAAAGGGCGATCCGAATCCCGATAGCAGCCCGGTGGAGACGGGCGGCGCCAGAATTCCCGAGAGCGAATCGAGCGACGAACTCGTGCCGAGTACCATCCCCTGATCGCGATCCGACGCGGCGTTGCTGATCAGCGCGGTGATGCCCGTGTTCGTGAGCGCTATTCCGAACGCAAAGAGCAGCATCAACGCGGAGAGCAGCACGATGTTGTGAATGAACGGTACGATCGCGAAGCCGGCGACGAGCGACGTCAAGCCGAGGTTGGACATCCAGCGATCGCCCAGGCGCGCGGAGATGCGTCCGACCATGACGACATTCATGAAGACGTTAAAGATTGCGAAGATCGAAAAGAGATAATCGGTCTCTGCCAGCGAGAATCCGAGTTGGCGCTGCAGGTAGAGGGCAAAGACGGCAAACCATCCGTAGAGCGCCAGCGCGATCGCGAGCTTTTGCCAGAGGATGCGGCCGAGGCGCGGTTTGCCGAAGCTCGCGAGGAGCGCCGCGATCGAGAAACGGTCCTGATCGTCCGTTCGCGCGCGGGATTCCGGGAGCATGACGATCGTAACGATCAAGGTCGCAAACTGCAGCGCGGCGGCGACGAGAAACGGAACGGCAAAACCGTATCGCGAGTAGAGAAGGCCGCCGCCAGCCGGACCGAAGACCATACCGGCGGCGAACATAGCACCGATCAATCCGAAGGCGCGCGACCGTTCGCGCGGCTCGACGAGATCCGCGACGTAGGCTTGCGTGATGCTGATATTTCCGCCAGAGACGCCTTCGAGGGCGCGCGCGACGAAGACGACCGCGATCGGCGCAAGCGAAAGCGCCACGGCGATATTCGGTGCTAGGCCGAGCATCGCCCAGCCGATCGTGGCGCCGATCTGACTGATGATGAGAACGCGCTTGCGGCCGATCCGGTCGGAAACGCTGCCCCACAGCGGCGCCGAGACGAACTGACAGAAGGAAAAGGTTGCGACGAGCAGTCCGACGACGTACGGCGAGGCGCCGAAGTGCGTTACAAAATACGGCAGCATCGGAATCAGCATGCTGAAGCCGACGATATCGATGAACGTCACGCCAAGAATTGGTAGGAGCTTTCGAATCATGTTCTAGACGGCTAATCCGGGGACTCTACCGGCAAGACGATACGCGAGAGGCACTCGTTGCGCCGCAATAGCTCGATTCGGTACGGACGGCTGAGGTCGATGCTGGTCAGAACCTTGTGCAGCGCGTCGACGCCGCGCAGCGGCTGGCCTTCAAATGAAAGCAGCACGTCGCCGTTTTTCAACTGGGCGGTATCGGCCGGGCTGCCGGGCTCGACGGAGTCGATCACGATCGCGCGGCGGTCCGGCAGTTCGAGGCGCCGGGCATACGACGGTGCGAGCACGACGTCTTGTGCGGCGATGCCGAGATAGCCGCGGCGAACGCGGCCGTCACGCATCAAGAGGCCCGCGATATGCTTGGCGGTGTTGATGGCGATTGCAAAGCACAGACCTTGGCCCGGAAGCACCGCGGTGTTCACGCCGATGACGTTGCCGCTCGCAGCGACCAGCGGGCCGCCGGAGTTTCCCGGATTAAGCGCCGCGTCGGTTTGAATGATGTTGTCCATGAGGCGTCCGGACTGCGAGCGTAACGTGCGGCCCAGCGCGCTCACGACGCCCGCCGTCACGGTATACGCGAGCCCATACGGATTACCGACGGCGACGACGAGCTGGCCCGGCCGCAGCGACGCCGAGTCGCCGAGCGAGGCGTGCGTAAGATCGGGGGCATCGACGCGAAGCACCGCCAAATCCGAGTGCGGATCGTCGCCCACCAGCGTTGCCGGGAACTCGCGTCCGTCGAGCAGCGCAACGGTAATACGCGCTCCGTCGTGGACGACGTGGCTGTTGGTGACGATGAAGCCGTCGGGAGTAAAGACGAAGCCGCTGCCGTTGCCGCCACGCCGGCCGTTGCGCACTTCGATGCAGACGACCGCCGGGCTGACCCGTTCGGCCGCCGCCGTTACCGCTTGCGAATAGGGATCGATTGCGGACGCGTCGTCGACTGCGAGAATTGGAAGAGACATACCCGTCACTCCAAACCGTCCGTTACCCTTGGGGTTTCGATGCAGCGGGGCGACGCGGCGACCGTCGCGAACCCAGCTTCACCGCGCCCAGATGGCGGAATTGGTAGACGCGCTGGTTTCATGTATCAGTGGTGGCAACATCGTGGGGGTTCGAGTCCCTTTCTGGGCAGTTCGAAAGCTTGATTGCGAAAGTTAACGAGCCCGAAGCAATGCGCTTCGGGCTCGTTGCGTGAGGGCGGTTTAAGTGATCCTAATCGCCATCGTCCTTGCGTGCGAGGGCCGGCGGGGCCCGACGCCATTGCGCCGGGCTCGCACCTTCGTCACCGGGAAATGCTAGTCGTTATCTTCCTTACGCGGAGGAAGCCGAACGAACTTACGCGAGCCCGCGAGCTCCTGGTGCAGATAATACCCAGATGTCTCGTAAGGGTACTCGGTAGAGCCGCTGTAGGTGACTGGAAGTGACCCCGGAGAAGTGATTGGGGTTATCCCCAGCGACGAGCAACTCTGCTTTGGTGGGACCGACGGCGAGGAAATCTCCGCGAGGTATGGTGGGTTCTCACCGCTGCCTTCCAGCTTACTTTGATCGAGCGCGTCGAACAAATTCGAGGTCGCTTGATCTCCGTCGGCCGGCGACAGGCCTAGTTTTACGCCCTTGGCTTCATCCGGTAGCGATGCGAACGTCGGCAAGCCAAAGACCGCTTCGATGAACTTTGAAACCGAGCCGTGATCGGTGAAGTCGTTGACGACGGCATCGGTCTTGGCAAACGGCGAGATCGCCAACATTGGTACGCGAACGCCTTCGCCACACGAGTAGCCCTCTTCCGGGCCGCTCCGATCCTGTGGGCACGTGCTTCCGATTTCCGACGGAGCGAGGTGGTCGAAGAAGCCTCCGCTGTCGTCCCAGGTCACGAGGATGACCGAGTCTTTCCAGTATTTGCTCTTCGCAATGGCGTTGATCATTTCGGCGAGATACGCCTGGGCTACTTGATGATCCGCGTCCCCGCTCCCCGGGTGATCGTCGTCGCCGACGTAATAGTCCTTGCCCGCTCCGTTGTCCGTGAAGATTGGGTCGGCCGGCGCCAATCCGTACGTGTTCTTAACCCCGCCTTTCACCCAGAAAACTCCCCTTTCCGGGAGCTTTCCTGAAGTGATATCTGAGATTAAACCGTTGCTTTCTGTGTTATCGCGCAGCGTCTGTTGGCTTGCGTACGCCGAGTTTGCATTATTGATATAGTCGAAGTAGAGCGGGGCGGCATGATGTGCGACGAAGCCCGCGTTGGAGTTGTAAAGCCCCTCTTCATACCATGCCCATGGGTAAGAGGGGCGGTTCACAGCCGATTCCTTAGCGATGTCGCGACCTTCGTAGCCGACGACTTTTGATCTTTTCGCTACTCTGTTCTCCTTCGGGCTAAGCAATATCGGCATCGTTGCGTAACTTTGGAACGTGCCGCTGTCTCCGGTGTACGACGTAACGCTAAACGGCAGCTCCGATGCAGGCGGATTGTCGTCGTTTGAGAGCGGGACGCCGTCGGTATAACCGTCGTTGTAATACTCAGAGAGCGTGCCTTCACCCGCTGCGGCCTCCGTTTGTCCGATTTGGCCGGCGAAAAGCTGAACGTTAGAAGGCGACGAGGGTCCGGTTCCAGCCTGGAAGTAGTGATCGAAGAGTGCGAAGTTCTGCGCGTAGTCCCAGAGGTACGGGACGGCATCGCAATCATAGACGCCCTCGATGGCGAGGTCCTCATTATGCTGCTCGACCTGTTGGGGGGTTGGCGTCGGCCCGAGTACCGGCTGCCCGGCTTCGTCCTCTACTAGAAAATCGTCCATCTTGCCGCGGTCGATCGCCACTTCTTGACCGAAACGGCTATTGTCGCCGCCGTTGATATCGGGCGCGTCCGCAACATAATTCGGACTGTTCTTATTTGTCGAAATCAAAAAGGGCCGCTGACAGCTCCCCGTTTCAGTATCGTACTGGCAGTCCACTTCTTGGGCCAGAGTCGTGCCTAGGTTCTCGACGCTATTGCCGTTCATGGCAGGATAGAGCCCAAAGAGTTGGTCGAAGGTGTGGTTCTCTTGAACGATCACAAAGATGTGTTTGACCTTGGTCCGGACCAAGGTTGCCATCCTAAGACGGGCTACAGCCTCTGCGGTTGGGGCCTTTGAATTTTGCGATGTCTGCGGGGTAGCCAAGGGACCGCCCGCCCCTCCGCATCCCGCCAACGCCCACATTGCCGTGAAGACAACGATGACGTTCGACACTAAACTGCGCATTGTACCACCTTCCATATTTTAATGCGGCGCACGTATGTTGCCAGGGTAACAAACGGCAAACTACCAGTAATGGGCGAAAGAGCACGACGTTGATAACGTAGATAATTTGTTTCTTAACGCCAGCGCCGGGAAGTACTTAGTTGCCTCTTAAGACCGATAATAGAAGCTGGCGGGTGGATCAAAGCGCGCGGGTCCGGCGCCGTCGACTATTGGAGGGTATCTTCGGAAGCCGGCGGCATTACGCTTCGGCTAGCGAGTAATGCAGGCACGACGCCGAGCACCTGAAGAAGCGCCAAGCAACGCCAGGCTACGTCGAATCCGTGGACTTGCGCGAGCGCTCCGAAGAGGGCCGGCGTCGCAAATGCCGCGAGCAGCGTCCACGTCAGGCCGACGCCGAGCGCGCTGCCCGAGCGTTCCTCGCCGCCGATCTCCGCAAATCCGATGACGCTCACGCCGAGCCAGCCTTCCGCAGTGAAGCCCAAAGCGGCAGCCAAAACCGCGGCCCACCACAGAGGCGTTCCCGCAGTTACCGAAGCGAATGCGAACGCGATCGCCGCGACGAGCACGCAGACCGTCGCGAGCGGCAGCGCCCGGCTTCCCGCAAACAGATGATCGCTCAACCATCCCCACGAGAGCCTGCCGAAGATCGCCGCCAATTGCGAAAGCGTGAAAAGCCCCAGTGCTAAGCTCAACGGATAACCGGCGCGGTGCACCAGCGTCAGCGTGAGAAAGCCGATTAGGGCGAGTTGGCCGGCGACCAAGATCATCGACGTAAGCGTCAGCAGGATGAGACGAGACTCCCGAGCGATCTGGAGCATGTCGGCCAGCATGGTGCGCAGCGAAACGCGTTCGCCCTCCAACTCGCGCGGCTCGCGATAGAACTGCGAAGCGATAACGCTCGCGAGGAGCGTGAGGATGCCGGCTGTGGCGAGGGCCTCGCGATAGCCGGAGCGCAGCGCTATCGCGGGGAGCAGCAGCGAACCGATAACGCCCGCGATCGGCACCCCGCACTGGCGAATGCCCATGGCGAGACCGCGATCGGCCTTTTTAAAAAAGTAAATGATGGCGTGGCTGCCGGCGGGCGTTACGGCCGCGTAGCCGATTCCATAAAGGAGCAGCCACGCCAGCAGCCACGAAAAGTTCGTAACCAGGGAGGCTGCGAGCAGCGACAGGGCCATGAGTATCCCGGTCCAACGCACCATTGCCTTGTCGCCGAAGCGGTCGGTAAGCAGGCCGGCTGCCGACGTCATCGCGACCGATCCGATAAACTGAACGGAGAGCAGCCATCCAAGTTGTCCCTGGTCGAGATGGAGGGCCGATTTAAAAAACGGCATGAGCGCGCCCGTCGACATGATACAAAGCGATGCACCGATCATCGCGCCCGTGAAGAGCCCGAGCACCTCGTAACGAGACTCGGGCATCGGGTTGTGCGGTCTGGGCCGGCGCTTGAGGGCATGCATCTCGAAGAGGGTCTCTTCGGCGCACCGCGGCGAAGCTCTGTTTCGTGAATCGTCGGAAGGAGCTGCTGCAACGTTATCTGACGATGCTCGCACTGTCGGCGCCGGGTGCGGCGATCGTCTGGTTTGTCTTCCACGGCGTCTACGAAAACTTGAGCATATCTGAAAAGGCGATCGGTTATGTCGATCCGATGACGCAAACGGGCATTACCCTGGGGTACTTCGTGATGATCGGCGGCACGGTAATTTTGGCGGCCATTGCAGCGTGGTCGGCAATCCAGTTGCTCCGCCTTCTGATCGCGCCCCCCCGATAGAGATGCGCGTTTTGCTCTTCATCAATTCGCGCTCGCGGCGCGGGCGCCGGCTCGGCGCGGCCGTCCGCGTGCAACTCACGCGCAACGGAATCGAGCCAGTCGCCGAAAGCGCTGCGGGCGGGCCTATCGACGCCGTCGTCGTCGCCGGGGGTGATGGCACGGTTGCACGCCACATCTCCCGCGCCATCGAGCTCGACGTCCCGATCGGCATCGTGCCGCTGGGCACCTTCAACGACCTTGCGCGAACGCTCGCGATTCCATTCGATCTCGGCGCGGCGTGCGCACTGATCGCATCCGGCAAGACTCGACGGATTGACGTGGCTCGCGTCAACGGCGCCTACTATGCAACCGAGGCGAGCGTCGGCATCTCGAGCCGGATTGCGAGACTGCAGAAACCGGCGGACAAGCAGCGTTTTGGATTAGGCGCCATCGTATTGAGCGTGCTGCGAGCGATTCGGGTCGCGCGCCCATTTCACGCCGAAATTGCTTACGACGGCGAACGCGCGAGCTTGAAAACCATCCAGCTAACTGTCGCGAACGCCCAAAGTTTCGGCGGCTTCATCACGGTAGAGGATGCGGCGATCGATGACGGCTGGCTCGACCTCTACGCCCTCGACGGCGTAGGCCTCTGGCCGGTGATTCAGGCTTTCGCCGCGGTAGTTGCGCACCAGGGACGATCTGCCCAGGGCGTGAGCACCTTTCGTTCGACCGCGTTTTCGGTAAGCACCCGGCGCCGGCACCGGATCACCGCCGATGGAGAGCCCGCCGGAACGACACCGGCTCGCTTCGAGATACTTCCCGCGGCGGTACGCGTCTTCGCCCCGGAGCTCGTTACAGAACGAAACCGGTTCGCACCGCCGGCCGAACGTATTTGAATCCGTCAGCGCCGATGGTATACAAGTAGATGTTGGGAATCAGCGGATCGCCGCTGATGTTGAAGGCGAACTGCCCGATCAGCGCCGTGAACGTTCCGCCGCGCTGCAGTTCGATCAAGAGCGCCGAACGCGTCGCTGCCGAGCCGCGCTGCGAAGCGGAAATGATGAGCTGCGCGGCCGCATAACCGTAAGCGGAGAAGGTCGTGATTTGGGTGACCTCGCGCTGGAAATCGGTAACGAGCTGCGCCGCGCTGGGAATGCGATCCAGCGGCGGCATAGGCGATGCAACGTATGCACCGTCGAGCGTTCTTGCGTATCTTGTAATTGTATCGGTGTTATAGAATCCGTCGGCTGCGCCGAACTCGCCCGTGTACCCGGCGAGACGTAGCGCTTCGGCGACCGGTCCCATCTCGGTCGTCTTTCCGGCTAGAAAAACGTAGCCCGGACTGCGGTCCAGCACGGTTCGGGCCGCTTGCGCCGGATCGGTTTTGTCGGCCGGAAAGAGCAAAACGTCCGCAGCATGGTGGCTCGACTGCGCGGCCGTGACGAAGCCGCGCGCGACGTCATACCCGTAATCGCCGTCGAACGCGACGGCGATCACCGGAACGCCGCGCTTACCCTCGAGCGCCGCATCTGCAAAGAGCCGGCCCGACTGACTGTCTTTCGCCGGAAGACGGTACACGTTGTGGTAACCGCGGTTGGTAACCGCATCGGCGGTAACCGTCGGCACGATGACCGCGAAACCGGTATTCGCGTAGTGCGAAAGCGCCGCGAGCGTCATCGGTGCCGTGAGATTGCCGACGAGCCCGATCACCGTCGAGTCGGCGGCCGCGACGTTGGCGTTGGAGCCGGCAAGGCCCGGGTCGTTGCGGTCGTCGAGGCCGCGCCATCCCCAGACGTGAGAAATCTGCGCATTAAAGCGATTCTGCTCGTCGACGGCCGCCTGAACGCCTTTGACGACCTCCTGCCCGTACTTGCCCAAGGCGCCGCTGAGCGTGACGTTGACCGCGATGGTAAGCTGCGGCAAGAACTGTTGGTTGAGGGGATTGAACGGCTGTCCGGGGATCGTCTGCGCCGACGCGCGCGCCGTGCCGGCGGCTGCCGCGGCTCCGGCGACGATGAAGGCGCGACGCTTCATCGGTACGCTCCGAATGTCGTCAGCAAGAATACGACTGAAAAAGCCATGTTAGACAGAAAGACTCGTTCGTTGATCACGAACAGATTGGCGCCGCTGCGGAAGAGATACTCTTCATACAGGATGAGAATCGCCAACGCCGCGATGCCGAGATAGTATGGACGGCCGGCGCTGTCGAGGATTCCCGCTCCGGTGAGCAGGGCGAGCATCGCAAGATGCAGCAGGATCGGCACGAAGCGCCCGCTGCGCTCCCCAAAGCGTGCCGGCAGCGACGAAATGCCTTGGTCGCGGTCGACGGTCAAGTCCATGAGCGCATAGATGATGTCGAATCCCGCAACCCAGATCGTAACCGCTGCGAAGAGCGCGAGGGCGGGCAGCGTGATCTTCCCGGCGATTGCGACGTAGGCACCCAGCGGCGCCAAACCATCGACCGCGCCCAGCACGAAATGCGTGAGCCACGTGAAGCGCTTGCACAGCGGGTAGATCAGCAACAGGACGACGGCAATCGGCAACAGCTTCAGACATAATGGATTCAGCATCCATGCCGCCCATAAAAGAATGCTGAGCCCGGCGACGGTCGCCCAAAGCATTGCCGAGGCAGGCAGCGTACCGCTCGCCAGCGCGCGCCGGGCCGTGCGCGGATTGCGGGCGTCGATTTTGCGATCGAGGAAGCGGTTGGCCGCCATCGCCGCCGTTCGAGCGCCAAGCACAGCCAGCGTAATCCATCCGAGTTGCGCGGGCGTTGGGAGGCCGCGCGCCGCCAGAATGGCGCCGACGTAGGCAAAGGGCAGCGCAAAGAGGGTGTGCTCGATGCGAATCTCGCGAAAGAAAAGGCCGACGGCTCTCATTTCATCAGCCGTGCGTAGGCTGCCGGCCCCTGTCCCGACCAATCGTTTGGCGAGAGCGCGCGTGCGATGGTATCGAGCCCGTAGTCGCGCCAACGTTCGCTCACGAGGCGACGCGTCTGGGCGTCCATGATCATGTCGGGCGGCCACTCGCGCGTATAACCTTCCGACGCGTCCTTGCGGGTGGCGTCGACGCCGATCTTCGTGCCGTACGCGATGCTGTAGGAGCCATGATCGAGGTCGTCGACCGGACCGGGCATCATTACGATATCGCGTTCCGGCGCGAGATTGTTGAGAACGTACCAGGCGACCTCGCGCGGATCCGCAACGTCGATATCGGCATCGACGATGACGAGAGTTCGCGTCAGCATCATCATGTGACCGAGTCCCCAGAGCGCGTTCATGACCTTTTTTGCTTGGCCCGGATAGGATTTGCGAATCGAGACGATCGCAAGATTGTGAAATCCGCCCTCGACCGGCAGATTCATGTCGACAACCTCGGGAAGCATCGCTTGCAGCAACGGCAAGAAGATACGCTCCGTCGCTTTGCCAAGCCACGCGTCCTCCATCGGCGGCCTGCCGACGACGGTCGCGGGATAAATTGGATTGCGGCGATGCGTGATGCAGGTTACGTGAAAGGTTGGATAACGGTCCGCCAAACTATAGACGCCGGTATGGTCGCCGAACGGTCCTTCCATCCGAAGGTCCTCGTTGTCGACGAATCCCTCGAGCACGAACTCGGCGTCGGCCGGAACCATCAGTTCGACGGTTTTTGCCGGCGTTAGCTCGACCGGCTTTCCGCGCAAGAAACCCGCGAATGCGAACTCGTCGAGCACGGGCGGAAGCGGTGCGGTCGCGGCGTACGTGAGCGCCGGATCGCTGCCGATCGCGACGGCAACCGGAACCGATCTGCCCCACGCGTCGGCATGCGCGCGCCCGTGTTTGTGACGTTGCCAGTGCATCCCGGTCTGCGTCGCGTTATAGACCTGCATCCGGTACATCCCGACGTTGGTACGCCCGCTTCGCGGATCTTTGGTAATCACTAGCGGCAGCGTGATGAACGGTCCGGCATCCAACGGCCACGTCGTCAAGACCGGCAACTTCGTGAGATCCGGTTGCTCGATTACGACTTCATGAACGCTGCCGTCGCGAACGATTTTCGGAATCGCGCTCGCCAGCGGGGCGAAGTGCAGCGCGCCGGTGAGTTTTTCCAACGCGGATCCAGACGGTGGTTTGAAGTCGAGGAGGGCGCGCAGGCGGTCCGCCACTTCGTCGAGGCTCTGGGCCCCTAAAGCCATCGCCATCCGCCGATGCGTGCCGAACTGGTTGGTTAGCACGGGGAACTCCGAACCTTGGACGTCGGTAAAGAGCAAGGCCGGTCCGCCGGCCTTGACGACGCGGTTGGTGATTTCGCTAACTTCTAGCCGGGGGTCGACGCTGGCCGAAATGACGTGGAGCTCACCGGCTTTGCGCAACGCGTCGACGAACGCGCGAAGCGATCGGAATGGCATAGCGCCGTCCTTATGCGCACGGTGGGCGGTATCCGCCTAGGACTAGCGCGCGGGAAAGGCTGCGACAAAACGCGCCCCGCCGTTAGAAGAGCGGTCGACCTCGACGGCGCCGCCGTGGGCGTATGCGATCCAGCGCACGATCGGGAGGCCGAGGCCCGTGCCCGAGCCGTCATTCGCACGGCGATAAAAGCGCTCGAAGACCCGTTCGCGCTCGCTGGGAGGGATGCCGTCGCCATCGTCTTCCACGACGATCTCGCAGAGGCGGCCGGCGCGGCGAGAACTGATGCGCACGCCGTGATGGGCGTGACGAATCGCGTTGTCGAGCAAGTTCACGCAGAGCTCGCGCAGACGCCGTTCGTCGCCGTCGACGATCGCACTGGCCGGCGCGACGTCGAGGCGCACGTTGCGCGCATCGGCGACCGGCTGCGTATCGCGCGACGCGAGCGTGACGATCGCCGCCAAATCGACCGGTTCGCATTGCAGCGCGCGCGGTGCCGGATCGCGGGCCAGCGTCAGCAGGTCGGTAACGACGGCCGACGCTTCCAGCGCGCTGCGTGCAATCGCTTCGAACGAAGCGCGACTCCGATCCGTAGCGTCCGCACGTGCGGCCTGCGCGACGGCCGCAATTGCCGTCAACGGAGACCGCAGCTCGTGCGCGGCATCGGCTGAGAAGCGACGCTCTCGTTCGCGCGCAGCTTCGAGCGGTGCGATGGCGGCGCGGGCCAAAAAGTACGATGCGATTGCGACGATGACGACGAGCGGCGCGTCGATTTCGGCGATCGTGAGGGCGACGCGATGCATCGCCGCCCTCAGAGCGCCGGTTCCTTCGGGCGTACCGAGCGCAGGTGCGAGCAACGACGCGTACTCGCGCGCTACAAATTCATAGGCGCCGATACTAAGGGCGGCCAAGACGCAGATGAAAACGCAGAGGTAGAGGGCAGCCGTGCGGGCGATCAAGCTTTTACGCGGTAACCGATTCCCCATACAGTCTCGATGATACCGCGTGCGCCGAGTTTTCCCAACTTTCGCCGTAACTGGCTGACGTAGACGTCGACGATGTTGCTCGAGCCGTCGAAATCGTAATCCCAGATACGCTCGACGATATGCGCGCGGGAGAGCGCAATGCCCGCGTTGCGGGCCAGGAACTCCAAGAGCCGAAACTCCGTCGCTCCCAACGCCACCGGCTTGCCCTCGTAGGTTACGCTGCGGGCGGCGAGATCCACGTGCAGCCCCCCGACTTCGAGCACTCCGACCAGCGGGCGGTCGGCGCGGCGAAGTATCGCGCCGACGCGAGCGATAAGCTCCTCTTCGACGAACGGCTTGGCCAAATAATCGTCGGCGCCGCACTCGAGCCCGGCCACTCGGTCCTCGACTGCGTCGCGCGCAGTGAGCATGAGAATCGGCGTCTGAACTCCGGCCGCTCGAGCGTTTCGTGCAAGCGTGAAGCCGTCGATGCCGGGCAGCCCCACGTCGACGACCGCCACGTCGTAGCTGCGGCTGACCAAGTGATCGAGACCCGTTTCACCATCGGTGACGACGTTGGCCGCATAGCGTCGCGCTTCCAGCATCCGCGCAATTGAGTCTCCCACGGCGGGGTTATCTTCGACGACGAGCACTCGCATCTTCAGAGCCTCCTTAGTTCTTCAACGGTGGCGGAATCGCGATCGTGAACGCGCCGCTGAGGTACGGGTGCTGGCCCGGCGACTGAACCTCTTGCATCAGGACGCGGCACGGCGCGATCTGCACGGCCGCGTAGTAGACGAAATCGCGAGTGATATATGGATTGGCATACGCATCGTAGCGGAGGCCGAAATATGCGTGCGGGATCGGATAGTATTTTAACCGCACGTAGCCGCCTTTGGAAGACTGATTGGTCAGCAGCCCGTCGGCGTCGTGGTCGTCACCGTACCATTGCTCGGCCTGAAGATCGAAATTGTCGTAGGTGCCGTGCGCGAGCAGGCCGTAGCGTTCGTAAAGGTCGGCGAACGGCAGACGCCCCGTCGGCAAGACGCCGAGCGTTCCGCCCATGGCGGTTCCTCCGATGTCGAATTCGCCGTTGCGGCCTTGGACGAGCGTGTCCTTTAGCCACGCACTCAGTTCCGGCGTGCGCATCCAGGTCGTCTCGCCGGTCGCGACGGGTTTCCCGCCGTACGCCGCGCCCTGATAGGCCCCTACGGCCGCGACGCCGTCCACCGTCAGGTGCCCGAAGGTGCGCTCGATTTGCAAGCCCCACCGGTTTGAGGAGAGCGGCAAGTTGTTAAGTCCCACGTGCGCGCCGTAATAGCCGTATTGCTGCAGATCGTCGAGGCGTTCACCCGGCGATTGCGCGAGCGGAAGCTCGATCAGCCCGCCGCGAACGAGGGTCTGCGTGTGCGCATCGTAGCCGGCCGCAAAGAGCAAGAATACGCCGCCCGGTCCGCCGCCGGCCCCCAAGCCATAGTGGAGATACGCGG
>Ga0181526_10001896_pt1 | contig 19092 bp, 15 predicted proteins | sample PEATcosm2014_Bin_35_FD_119750 | JGI IMG/M metagenome (GOLD analysis project Ga0181526, IMG submission 119750) | Peatland microbial communities from MTU Mesocosm Facility, Houghton, MI, USA - PEATcosm2014_Bin06_30_metaG | ecosystem: Environmental > Terrestrial > Soil > Wetlands > Peat | place...
CCGTGAGGCGCGATGTCATCATCGGGGGGATCGAGAGCGCGGCGGTGGTCACCAGGCAGACACCCAGGAGGTGCCGCCACAGGTGGCGTCGGGGTGAGAGTCGGAGGGTGGCCATTTGCCGGGATCTCCTCTGTCCGAGGGCAGGTGGGCTGGGCTCACCCTCACAGGGCTGCGATTGCCGTCACCTTGGCCCGCGACCTGGACGGCGATCCCGGCTATCCCAGGCCTCGTTGTCGGAGCGTTACCCGTTCATCACCGTGGCGCGTTTTGTACGTGACACGGATATCACGGGTGGCAGATCCGGGTCTGGAGGATCGGGCGGTGAGGCCGAGATCCGCCAAGGCGGCCGCCGGCGGAGTGACGCCCGCGCACGCTGGTCAGAGGGGTAGCGCACCCCGGTCGGCCGGGGAACCCAGACGCCCGTCTGAGTTGGACGGGCGCGCAGTAGGCGGTCAGCCGGGCACGCGGACCCCCATCCGAGGTAGACGGGCGTGTTGGCTGGTCTGACGGGCACGCGGACGCCCGTCCGAGTTAGACGGGCGCGCGGTGGCGGTCAGATGGGCACGCGGACGCCCGTCTGAGTTAGACGGGCGCGCGTTGGCGGGTCAGACCGGCTCGGGACGACGACCCCGGACCAGCGCTGCGAGGACGAGCACGGCGCCGAGTCCGATCATCCCGAGGCCCAGGGCGCCTTCGGTCCCGGTGCCCGACCCTGTGTTCGGAATCCCGATCGCCAGGACCGCGGCGGACGGGGTTGGCGAGCCGCCGTCGGTCGGGCTCGGGCTAGGAGTTGCCGTCTGCAAGCCTCCCGTGGGAGACGGCGATGGGGACGGTGAGCCACCGCCATTCCCGCCGTTTGGCGGCGCAGACGGAGACGGAGATGGCGACGGAGACGGAGACGCAGATGGCGATGGCGACGGCGATGGCGACGGCGATGGAGACGGAGACGGAGACGGAGACGGAGACGGAGCCGGGGTGCAGCCGATCACCCGGGCGAAGCCCGTTGCGAACAGCCCGCTCACTGAATCGTTGGCGGCCTGGCTGTCAAACTGGTAGTAGCCGCACTCACTGAGCTGGAGGACGGAGGTGACCGTCACCGTGCCCGCCGCCGGCAGAGTCACCGACTGGTACTGCTTGGGAAGGTAGGTGAGCCCACCGGCCTTTCCACTCCCGACCGCGCCTGCGATCTGACTCTCGGTCAGCGCCGGGTATCCGGTGCTGACATCGGTCCATGTGCCACCCGAATCGACCTGGGTGATCCGGTTGGCGTCGAACACGACGTTGGCGGTGATCGCTGCAGACGTCAGGTTCTCCGCGTGGTAGGAGAACGTCAGCGTCACCGGTCCGCCGCTCACGTCGTACGCGGCCGGCGGGGCCTGATAGCCGAATCCGGTGGTCGGGGTCACCCAGACCTGGGATCCGCCGGCCAGGACCGTCGTGGTGGCCCCGGCGGCGATGAACCCGGCTCCGGCGATCGCCACCACGACGCGGCGCGGGAACCTGTTTCTCGTCATTCGCACCTGTCGCTTCCCCTCTTCGCGGCTCCGCTGGCGGCCTCCGCACCCTTGCGAGGTCGAGCCCTCGCAACCGATTCGTGCCTGATTGCAACGTTCGCGTTTCCCGTGGCGCTCAGCAATGGGCGCAGGCGAGCGGTGGCCGGGACGTTTGTCCTAGATGATCTGGGCGGCCCTGGGAGGCTGGCCGCCGGCCCTCTCTCGACCGGACGGTCCGCTACAGCTGGACCAGTCCCTTGCGAGCTGCGTAGAGGACCGCCTGGGAGCGGTCGAAGATCTGCAGCTTCTCGTACATGTTGCTGATGTGGTTGCGGACGGTCTTCTCGCTGATCGACAGCCTGTAGGCGATCTGCTTGTTGGCCGAACCGGTCGCGATCAGCTTGAGGATCTCGATCTCACGGGCGGTCAGCCCGTCGTAGAAGTCCTTGGGCGTGGTGTCGCCGGTCAGCATCCCCAGCACGCGTTCGGCCACCGGCCCCGACATCACGCGCTCGCCCGCCATCACGGTCAGGATGCTGGAGATGATGGCTTCCGGCTCGGAGTCCTTGAGAACGTAGCCGCTCGCGCCGGCCCGCAGCGCGGCGATGACGTGGCTGTCGGCCTCAAAGGTGGTGAGGATGAGCACCGGCACACCCGGCATGCTCGCCGTGATCTGCTCCGTGGCCTTGATGCCATCGAGGTTGGGCATCTTCACGTCCATCAGAACGACGTCCGGCTCCAGCTCCCGGCACTGGCGGACCGCCTCGACACCGTCGCCGACCTGGGCGATCACGACGACCCGGGGGTCGTCGCCCAGGAGCCGGGCCAGCCCGGAGCGGAACAGCGTCTGATCGTCGGCGATGAGCACGCGCACCGGCTTGGTGGTGATCACTGGGATTCTCCGAGTGGGGCCATGCACCGGACCCTCGTGCCCCCCTCGGGTGGAGTGTCGAGGGTGATGTGCCCGTCGAGAAGATGCGCTCGTTCTTGCATTCCACGCAGCCCGAACCCGGATTCCGGGCTCCCCAGGCCGCGGCCGTTGTCGGTGATGGTGATCGCGAGCGAGGAGCTGATCACCTGGAGAGTGACCGTCACGCGGCTGGCCCCGCTGTGACGGCGGACGTTGCTGAGGGCTTCTGAGGCGATGCGGGAGAGGTGCCACGCCTGCTGGGACGGCAGCTCGTCGGGCCAGGAGTGGATCACCAGGTCCACCTCGATGCCGGTCGCGGCGGCGAGCTGCTCCAGGCTCTCGCGGATGGAGTTCGCGAAGCCGGTCTCCGTCGTCGGCTCGTCGCGCAGTTCGTAGAGGAGGCGGCGGAGATCGGCGAGCGCGGTGCGGGTGGTGGCCTGCAGCCGCTCCACGGCGGCGGACGCGGACGCCCGCTTCATGTGTTCGAGCTCCACGACCATCACGGTCAGGTGCTGCACAGCTCCGTCGTGGAGCTCGCGCGCCAGCCAGGTGCGCGCCTCCGCGAGGGCTCCACCGCTCACGGAAGAGGCTGTGGATGGTCCCGCCCAATCCGGCTGCAAAGCCAGGCTCGTGGTCAAGGTATTTCCCCCCCGAGATCGCGACCTGGGCCCGGCGGCCCACCCGCCCCCAGCCCAGCTAGGACTTAATACCTAAGAGTGTAGGGCATTAAGGCCCGCTCGCGCAAGGCCGCCCGGATCGCCTGGGTCCCGGAGCGTGGTCGGGCCTTTCAGCCCAGGGAGAGGAGGTGCTGCTGAAAGTAAGCGCCTTCCCCGGCTGTCGGCGTTCCGGCGGTCATGGAGGTGACCAGGACGTCGTCCGTGTTGGTCCAGGCGTTCCAGGTCCAGGCCAGGTAGCTCAGCCGGTTGGCGTCCGCCCAGGGCAGGAAGGTGGGCAGATAGGTCTCCGGGCCGGTCGAGGAGTCCCCGGTCTCGCCGACGATGATCGGCCGCTCCGCCGCCAGCGGAGCGATCGCCGAAGTCCAGCACGACGCGGTATCGCAGCTCTCCCCCGGGTAGCTGTGCCAGGAGACCGCCGTGTTGGCATCGCCCGAGCCCCACTGGGCGAACGACGACGACCAGTCCGAGCAGTCATTGGCCCAGTCCACGCAGCCGGCCATGATCACGTTGGAGGCGCCGGCACCCCGGATGTCGGTGGTCAGCTGGTCAAAGCCCGCCGTCTGCCAGTTGGCCGTGACCGTGTAGGGCTGGCTCCCGGTGACGTACTCGGTGAGCGTGCACCCCTGCCAGAGGCACTGCCACGGGTTCTCCCCCGCGGACGTCCAGTAGAAGTAGGGCTCGTTGTAGAGGTCCAGGAGGACGCTCCCGTCGCCGCCGAAGGTGCTTGCCACGCTCGACCAGAAGGCGGGCGAATGGTCCTCGTCCGGGGCCGGGTTCTGGGAGAGCGCCATCTGGCTGCCGGGCGCTGACCAGTGCAGATCGAGGATCACGTAGAGCCCCGCCGCCTGGAGATCGTTGACCAGCTTGACGATGGCGTTCTGGTAGGCGGATCCGCCGATCTGGGCCCCGTTGATCCCGAGCCAGCAATCCTCGTTGAGCGGGATGCGCACCGCATTGATGTCCCACGACCGCATGGCGGCGAAGGTGGCTGAGCTGTCCTCCGGTTGGCCGCCGAAGGGATCGGTCGTCCAGTTCTGGGTGCACACCGACTCGGTCCCGCTCATGTCGACGCCGTGGAGGAGGACGGTGGCTCCGTTGGCGTTGACCAGCCGGTTGCCCTCGACGTGGAGCGCCGCCGGCGCGCCTGCGGTCGGAGGATCCGGGCTCGGGGCGCCTGCCGGGGTGGGGGTGGAGGAGGGATGGGCCCTCGAGCCAGAAGGTGTCTGGGTGGCCGCTCCGCTCGGGGCGGTCGGACCAGGGGCGGTCGATTCAGGGGCGGTCGGACTGGGGACGGCCGTTCCGATCGAGGGCGCCGCCGGCACCGGTGTGGCCGGCCCAGCGGTGGCGTGGGTGCCCGCGGAGGTCGACCTCGGTGTCTCCGTGCCCGCGGATGCCGGGCTGCACCCGGCACTTGTGGCGGCGGCGACACCTGCGATCGACAGTGCGAGAAGTCGCAGGGCGCGGAGTTTGATCGTCATGGGCTCGACCCTCTGGCGAGTGTACGGGGGAAGGACGGCCGCTGCCATCTGGCCTCCCGGTCCTCCCCTGGGCCTTTTGCACCCTCCGCCTGGGCGGGTGTCCTGATACCTCGAGGTCAACCGCCGGAGGTGAAGCAGGCCGCCAGCGCCTGCTCGGCGGGGGTCCCGAGGGGATCAAAGGATCCCGGTGCTCCCAGGTTGACCTCCCACCAGTAGATGCCGCTCACCGCCGCCGCCTCGGCCGCCTGGCAGGCTGCCTGGTAGTACGTCTCCTGAAAGGCGGCGTCCGTCGGACCGGGCAGGGGGGTCTCCCAGGGGTGGTCCTGCTCGCCCTTCTGGGGCGCGACACCCACCTCGCTGAGGACCACGCGCTGGCCGGCAGCTGCCGTGGTCATCTTGGCGAGGAATGGCTGCCACGCCTGGACCAGCCCGTTCACGCCGGTGCCGTCCGGCACCCCGAGGTCCCAGTATGCGTCGACGCTCACGAAGTCGAGATCCTTCCAGAAGCCGTCGTAGAGGGTCCCCGACGTCTCCGAGGTCCCATTGACCGAGTAGGTCAGGGCACCGGTGTAAACGGCTCTCACGGCGGAGATGAGCGATCCCCAATCCGACGCGAGCGGCTCGAGAGAGTACAGCTCGGATCCGATGTCGAAAGCTTGGGCGTGAGTGGTGGCCGCCATCTGCGCATAGTGCGAGACGAGCGTGGTGTAGCTCGCGAACCACGCGGCGACCGACCTGGGGGCGATGGCTCCTCGCCACTCCGGGGCGAGGTCGGTCTCGTCCATGAGCGGCCTCAGCATGACGCTGAAGCCATCCCCCTCCATGGTGTCGATCAGCCCCTCCAGCTGCTGGTCCGGCGGGGTGCCCGTGCCCGTCGCCACTGAGTCGGCGGTGAGGCTCGCCTGGTAGAAGGGGAAGGTGACCGCGATGCTGTTGACGCCGTCCTGGTGCAGCTCCGTGAGCAGCTGCGGCAGACCTGTCGGATAGCCGGAGTTGGCGTAGAAGAGAAGGTTGACGCCCGCCTGGTAGGAGGGGAGGGCAACCGGGGATGCGGGGGGTGTTGGCGTCGGTGTCGGCGGGGGCAGGGTGGCCGGCAGCAGCGGCGTCGAGCCGGGAGGCGGCGTACCCATGGTGGAGGTCGCCGGAGCGCAGGCACCGAGCACGAGCAGGAGGGCGCCGATACCGAGCCTGGCCAGGCTCGCTGCCTGCCCCGACCGATGATCGCCGCCGCCCCGATCCCGCCGCCGAACCCGATCCGCCCACCGGCCTGTGCTCATGTCCGTGAGGCTCCGCATCTCGTCGAGCGGCCCGCCGCTCCGTCATTGGCCAGGTTAGTGCTTCCGGCGACCTGGTCGTGATCGTGGGCTAGGCGGTCTGGCGGTGAAGGCAACGCGAACGTTACCGCCCCGCGACCCGACGTCCGAGGCGCCCCGGCATCCCGCGCCTAGCATCGATCTCGTCGTCAAAAGCAAACCCACCGTGAGGCGGGGACGCAAAGCCACGGGGCTGCTGAACACAGTCAGCCGGGCCGCCGACGGGCAACCCGACGGTCTTCCGCGGGCCCGCCCCGGGCGCTCGGTGGAGGAGACCGATGCGCTGGTTGGGCGGGTTGCGTTCGTCACGGTTGCTGGGGGGGACCGCCCTCTTCGGAGCAGTGGTTCTCACCGTGGCCACCGGACTGACGGTGGGCGCCGGGCCCGCCAACCCCTCGCGGCCGGCCGCGGCGTCCGCGCCCGCTCCTTCCGGGTCCCTCGCGGATCACCGGGGCACCGCCATCGCCACCCCGACTTCGACGGCGGCGGGCACGCTGACCGCTTCGCCCGCCGGCGCGGCGACCCCATCGGGCGTCACCTCCGCGACCCCGTCGGGCACCACCACAGCGATCCTGTCGGGCGCCGGTACGGGTGCCACTCCCGCGCCACCGGCGTCGAGCACACCCGTTTCTTCGTTCGCCGGCCCGCCACCGGCCACACCGAGAGCAAGCTCCGCGGCGACCTCCGGCGCCAGCCCGACCCCCACTCAGGCCGCCACCCCCACTCCAACTCCGACCGCAACGCTGACGCCCGGCCCGAGCCGTCCCCCGGGAGGTGGCTCCGCCGGCTTCGTCACCCTCTGCGGCGACCACCTCTGCCTCAACGGCAGGCCCTGGACCTTCACCGGCGTCAACGCCTATGAGGCGGCCACCGATTGGGGCGTCAACGCCGGCTGCGGCCCCGAGCTGACCAACACGCAGCTCGACGACCTCTTCGCGTCACTCGCACCCAATGAGGTGGTCCGCTTCTGGGCCTTCCAGGCACTGGCCACCAACTACACCACCGGACAGCTGGACTGGGCCGGCATCGACCGGGTCATCGACACCGCGGCCGAGTATGGAATCAAGGTGATCCCGTCCCTGGCGAATGAGACGGGCGGCTGCGACGACAACAACTGGAAGGGCGCGTCGTGGTACTCCGGCGGGTACATGAGCGTATTCGACAGCAGCGCGTGGCCGGCCAGCACCCCTCTCTCGTATTGGGACTACATGCAGGCTTTCCTGCAGCGCTACGGGGACAACCCGACCATAGCCATGGTGGAGCTCGTCAGTGAGCCGTCGCCCACGGCGTCCGGCTACGTCTGCGTCGATGAGGCAGCGGCCGCCCAGGCTCTGCGCTCCTTCTACGACACCGTCGGTACCGAGGCCCACAGTCTCGCCCCCGATCTGCTGGTCGAGTCCGGGTTGCAGGGCATCGGCCAGTGCGGCACTGAGGGCAGCGACTACGCGAACGCGATGGCGAGCTCAGGGGTGGACGTTGCCAGCTACCATGACTACGGGGCCGACGGCACGCCCCTGCCGGGTGATCTCTCCGCGACCCTTGCGGCTGCCCATTCGGACGGCAAACCGCTGATCGTCGGTGAGGTCGGCACCTTGGCTCAGGACAACCTCTCCGGCTGCTCGTCGGACGCGACCCGGGCCAGCGAGATCGGCACCAAGATGTCGGCTCAGCTCTCAGCCGGGGTCAGCGGCTTCATGCCCTGGAACTACGTGCCCAGCGACCCCGGAGGCGGCGCCTGCTCGTACGACGTCGGTCCCGGCGACCCGCTGATCCCGCTGCTCGCCAGCGGGTGACCCTGGCGCCGGGCGCTCGCCTGGCTAGTGGCTAGGGTCGCTTGGCGTGAGTGGCGACGCGGCCGGTCGTGGCCCAGGCGGGGGCAGGCAGGGCGGACCGTCCGACCAACTCCACCCCCGAGGCGTCCGGCGGCGATACCGAGGATGGCTGCCACCGGAGCAGGGACGCGCGCAGGCGCCACAGTTCTACGAAGGCTCGCAGGATGACGCCAGGATTGGCCCCGCTGGACCTGCCGGAGACCCTGGGGTAGTGGGTGACCGGGACCTGGGGAGGAGAGATGCCGAGGCGAGCCAGTTTGGCGAGCATCTCCGCGTTGATCATCGCTCCGGACGAGCGGATGTCCAGGCGCTGTATCAGCTCGGTCTCGAAGAGTTTGAAGGCGCAGTCGACGTCGCGCACCCTCACCCGAAGCACCAGACGGACGACACGGTTCCACCCCCACGCGTTGAGACGGCGTAGGAGGGGATCGCAGCGCCGCGCGCGGTATCCCACCACGGCAGCGTTGCCGGCCTCGGCGAGTGGGAGCAGACGTTCGAGGTCCGCGAGATCGAACTGACCGTCCGCATCGATAAACACGACCAGTGGCCTCCGGGCGGCGGCGAAGCCGGCCCGCAGCGCGCCGCCGTAACCGAGGTTGGTGACGTTGTGCACCGCGCGAACACGAGGATCCCGAGCCGCGATCGCGTCGGCGAGCTCGCCGGTCCGATCGCGGGAGCCATCGTCCACGATGATGATCTCGAAGTCGAGCGCCAGCCGCGCCAGGGCTGCCCCGCAGCGCACGGCGACCGCCTCGATGACGGCCTCCTCGTCGTGCGCGGGCAGGACCACGGAAATGCCGCGCGCGGGGCCCGAGCCCGCGGATGAGCGCGGGTCAGGATCAGGTTGCGACACGGTACAGCCTCCAGTTGATGGCCTTGCTGCTGTAGTCGATGAAGGTGCGCACCAGGGTTCCGATCCCCTTCCCGGTCGCGTAGGCCCCCGGGTATGCCCGGTTGATGGCGTCCAGGTTGCCGAGCCCGATCGGCGGTGGGATGAGGACGTACTGCACCCCGTTGGCCGCCGGGTCGGCGAGGATCTGTTGGAAGTCGAGGTCCGAGGTGATGACGTATTGAGTCGGGTCGTCCGATGCCATCTCGATCACGTATCCAAGGAAATCGTCGATCAGGACCGAGCCGGGACGGAGATGGAGTGAGTCCACGTACACGCTCACCTGGCGGTCGACCACGAAGGTCAGCTCCGCCTGCTTTTCGGCGCTGGTCAGCGGTCCGAACGTCACCAAAGCCTGCGCGGCGGGGCCGTTGACGCTGCCGGCGATGTTGGGGTTGATGAGCGCACCGCCCGCGGACGGGATGGCGACGGCCATGGCGAGCAGCGCGACGGTGACGGTTGCGATCCTCAGGGGCCCTCCGAGGCGTGCTCGCCAGGCTCCGGACCTGGCGTTCGCCGATGCCGTCAGACCGTCCGGCCAGGTACCGACCGGTGTCGGAGTCGGTGTCACCGCGGGCCGTGGTGAGAGGGTGATGGCGATCAGGAGGATGGCCAGGGGGATCGCCGCGATGTAGTACCGGAGAGCGGGCAGGACCTGGAGTGTCATGTGGACGTAGAGCATGAAAGCGAGTACCCCGGCAAGCACCGCCGGTCCGCCCAGAGCCACCCAGTTCCGGCGTCTGATGACCACCACCAGACAGGCGATGACGACGAGCGGGAGGAGCGGTTCGAGGGCGAGCATCCAGTGGACTCCCTGCTCCGCCAGGTGGAGCGTTTGGCTGAGCGTTGACGGCGGCGTGAGCCCCTTGGCCTTGAGCTGCGGCTCGGTGCCGTACTGGGACGTGAATTGCTGGAAGGCGACGCCGGTGATCAGCCAGCTTGTGATGGCCCATACGACGAAGGCGGTAAGAAAGGGAACCAATGCGATCGCCGAGTCGATGCATGCCGGACGGAGCCGCCGCCGCAGCCCGCCTGAAGCAGCCGTGAAGCTCGCAAGGCCGACAACCCCGGTCACCGCGATCGCCGCAGCCCCTGCCTCGTAACGGGTCAAGTATGCGAAGCCGAGGTAAAAGCCCGTGGCCACCAATCGGCCCGTCTCGCGGCTCCTCAACCAGAGGTGAAGGTTGCGGACGACGAGAAGGAGGAAGAAGAGGAAGTACGCTTCGCTCATCGAGTTCGCGGCGTAGAGAACGATCATGGGGTTGAGCGCGAAGGCCGCGGTTAGGGTCCAGCGCAACCCACGACCCAGGCCGAGATCGGTGAGTACCCCCAGGAGCACGGCCGCGGCTCCCGCCATGAAGACGGCGGACATGATGTTGCCCGCGAGCGCGCCGGTCACGAGCACGGGGAAGATCGGCTTGAGGGCGACCAGGGGAAGCAGGGACAGCTCGGGGATTGGGCTCCAGACGAATCCGATGGCGGCAAGGTGCGGGTCACGGCTGAAAAGGACGCGGTTGGCGATCTCGACGCGCGAAACGCCGTCACCGGCGAGCGCGCCGGTGTTCCCATGGAAGCAAACGAAGAAGGCAGCTGCTTCATACGCGACCAGTGAGATCAGGAAGCAGAGCATCACGGGAGAGGGGCGGCGCAGATGAATGCGCCAGCTGAGCGACCTCGTGCGTGGGCGTGCGACGGCGACGGAGCTCACGTCCGCGGCTCCGGCAGAGGCGTGTCCAGCCCGTGCACCGTCTTTTCCCACACGAAGGGTGAGATGAGAAGCTGGAGGAGGGCCCGGATCGCGGCCAGAGACATCAGGACCCAGTACAGCGGCATGAGCAGCGCGGCTTTGAGCAGCTCTGACCTGCCGGTGGCCCGCAGGGTGATCAGCCCCGCGTAGTAGCCGAGGAAGTTGCCGACGATCAGCGAGAGCATCGCCGGGTAGTAGATCGGGTCGGGGAAGATGCTCGAGAGGCTGACGGGGTGGAGAGTGAACCAGAGCGCGGTCAGGGTCCAGAGGAAGGGGTTGAGCACCGACGTCAGCGTGGTGGCGCCGACCATGAGGTTGAAACCGATGAACCCGCGGGTGCCCAGCTCGCGCCAGAGGCGGATGGGGTGGCGCATGTGCACCAGCCAGCTCTGCGCATAGCCCTTGACCCAGCGGGAGCGCTGCTTAACCCAGTTGATGAGGTCGCTGTTGGCCTCCTCAAAGGTGGTGGACTCGAGGATCCCGGTCCGGTACCCCATGCGGTAAAGCCGCACCCCGAGATCGCAGTCCTCGGTGACGTTGTGGGGATCCCATGCGCCGACCGCCTGAAGCGCGGTGGTCCGGATGTGCATGGACGTGCCGCCCAGGGGCACCGGTGTGTCCCCGCGTGCGATGGCCGGGAGGGTGAAGCCGAACCACGTCAGGTACTCGAGCCGGAACCAGGCGGTGAGCAGGTTCTGCCCCGGGTTGTGGTAGTCGAGCTTGGCCTGGAGGCAGGCCAGCCGGCTGTCGGCTCGCGAGAAGGCCACCACCGCCCGGCGCAGCTGGAGCGGATCCGGGCGATCCTCGGCGTCATAGATGGTGACGTAGTCGCCGCGCGCCGAGCTGAGGCCGAAGTTGAGAGCCTTGGGCTTTGTCCGGGGCTGGGCCGGGGGGACCAGCACGACCTCGATGTGCGGCGCGGGTCTGGCGGCGACCACCGCCGCGCGGGTGGCCCGGTCGTCGGCCTCCAGCAGCAGCTTGACGTCGAGGCGGGTTCTGGGGTACTCGATCCCTTCCATCGCCTGCAGGGTGGAGGCGATGATCTCCGGCTCGCCGAAGGCCGGGACCAGGACGGTGTAGCAGGGGAGGTCGTCATCGGGTACTGCCCTCGCCTCGGCGTCACTGATCTCGAAGCCGGCGCAAGGCGCGAGGAGCCGGCGGAACATGACGATGTTGCGTACCAGCATCGCCACGTAGACGGCGGTGATCGTCCCCGAGAGCGCCAGGCCGACGGCGAGCGGGGCGAAGATCAGGCCCAGAGCGATGGCCCCGACCAGGACGGCCAGCGCCATCCACTGAATCCCGGTCAGGACGCGGCTGGCAGAGTAGTCCGGGTGGCGCAGGCGGAGGCCATCCACGCTCTCCCTCAGCGCGTACTCCTCACGCTCACCGGGCGTCATCGAACCCCCTCCTGAGGGTCATGCCGAGTTCGCGACCGCCGACTCACTACCCGTTGCGCCGACCACACTCCGGGCAAACGCGACCAGGGCGGCCTCCGAACCGGTCGGGTTCACGTTGGCAAGCTCGTTGAGCACGATGCGCTGGTAGGTCTCGCCCGACGCCGTGGTCACCGGCCACTCCCAGTAGACGGCCGCCCACCACAGGCCCCCCTGCACCTCGTAGACGACAATGCTGGCGACGACGCCGCCTCCCAGGTCGACGGCGGACTGGTCGGTCTCCGGGTAACCGTGGAAGTGGTAGCAGTCCGCCACCGTGTAGGTCGAGAAGCTGCCGAGGTCCGTGGTCGAGATGACGTCGAGCGTGATCGGCACTGTCTGCGGCACTGCTGAGGCACCCCCAGGCAGGTAGAGGTAGCGGTCCCAGCTGGAGTTGGCGCCGAACTCGATCTTGTCGAAGGCGTAGCTGGCGACGAACCTCAGCGCCCACCCCGGCACCGCCGCGTCGACCAGGGTGACCGGCTGCACCCGCGGAGGCCCGAGATCCTGGGCGAGGAGCTGGTACTGGCCCAGCCCCAGGTCGGCGACGGCCACCCCGGCGGCCGCGACGGCGAGGACGAGGAGCGGGATGCCGGCACGCCGGACCGCCGGCTGCGGCTGGACGTGGGGGCGGAGCGGCCTCGCGGCAGGTGGCGGCTCATCGGCGGATAGCGTCCCCGGCGCCGGGCCCAGGAGCTGGAGGCGAAAGCGCGGCATGAGCAGGATCATCCCCAGCACTCCGAGGCTGAAGAAGAGGAGCCCGACGAAGGGGTGGAGAACGTCGATGGAGAAGTTCTCCCCCCAGAGGTCGGCGGCGGCGAAGATCAGGATGATCCGCACCACGTCCAGGCTCCAGATCAGAGCCATGCCGGCGATCAGCCAGAGCAGCTTGAGCGGGCGGGGCCCCCGCACGAGGGCCGCCGCTGCTGCCCCCACCAGCAGGAAGCCGAGCACGCTGTTGACCCCCGAGCAGGCGGAGGCGACGCTCAGGACAAAGGTGCTGCTCCCGTGGGTGAGCTGGAACAGCGAGCCGTCCCCGTAACCCAGCGGCACGGCCAGGGGCAGCAGCCCGACCAGCGCGTGGAGAGCCGAGAGCGTCAGGTTGGTGACGTCGTTGAGCAACCCGTTGAGCCAGAGGGTATAGGGCGGCGGCCAGGCGAGGAGGAGGAAGGCCACCGGCAGGCGCAGCCGCCACAGCATCCTGACCCCGAAGGCGATCGAGATCGCCCCGGCGACGAAGAGCGGAAGGGAGAGGAGGTCCAGGCGCCACAGCCAGAAGAAGGTCGACATCCTGGCCGGCCCGAGGGTGACGACCAGCAGCGCGATCGCCAGGAGCGGGAGGCCGACGATGTAGTCGAGGTAGCGGTCGTGGATGTCGCGCTGCGGACGCCCCGGAAGGTAGATGAGCCCGGCGATCAGCAGCAGCGAGATCAGCGGGACCAGGCCCAGGTAGGAGAGCGGGGTCTCCTCCCCGAGGCTGGAGAGCAGCGTCCCCAGCGAGTACTGATAGGAGACCACCACCAGGGTGGTGACCACCACCGCGCGGACGAGCAGGCCGCGCGGCTCGCCACCGCCCGTCAGCCACCGCCAGCGCATCGGTGTGGGGCGGCCCTGCTCAGGCCGCCCCACAACCGCATCCCCCCCCCCCACCGGGGTGCCGTCCAGCTCCGGCACCATGCTTCAGACGCTCAGACGGCGGAGGCCGAGTTGCGCCGGCGCCGGATCCCGAAGCCGAAGGCACCCGCGAAGATCGCGAGCCCGGCCAGGGGCAGCCCCACCGCGAGCGGCGACTCGGGGGTGTTGGGGTCGGGCGAGCAGAGAGTGGTGGTCACCGGCGCGCTGTAGCTCGAGCCCGGACCGGTGATGCCGGTCGACGAGCCGGGGTCGTACTGCACTTCCCACTTCGTGTAGGGGGAGCTCAGGTCGGTCTGTGGGACTTGGATCCACCACGTGTACGAGTTTTTGTTGTTGACGAGGTCGATGTCCACCTTCCCGATGGGGCTGGTGCTCGAGGTCCACGACTTGCTGGTGCTGTTGTAGGCGAGGAATTCCAACTCGAGGACGTGTCCCGTCTGCGCGTCCAGGGTGTTCACCGTGCCCGAGGTGTATGTATCGACGCAGTTGCCCGTGAGGGTGATCCCCTCCACGTAGTTGGCCAGAGCGACCACCGCGGTCCCCGCCATGAGCGCCGCCGCCCCCACCACCCCGAGGACGACTTTCGGCCCCCTCCGGACACCAGGAACTCCTGTGCCAGCTTCCCCTCTCATCGGGGTCCCTCCTACCCACACGGCCTGGATTGCCGCCGGCCCCGAGTTCCGGAACCACTCCGGACCCGTCAAGGCCACCAGGTTGTTACGGGACTATAGCACTTGCCGTTACCGTGGTAAACCACCCAAGGTAGTCAAACGTAGGTCAACGTACCCGAGGCGGTCGGGTCCTTTGACCCATTTTGACGGAGGCATTTCGGACCCATATCCGATCGAGGGTGGCGATCGTTACTCGGATGTCCAATACATGCATCTCAAACCCTATATTCAGCGGTAACCCCAGGCTTCCCTCGGTCCGCCGGGCGGCCCGGAGCGTGCTCGCGGGGAGGGGAGGGGGATGCGAGCCGGTCGGCCGGCCCAATACCGCTCTGAGAGAGGCTCTACACGCGCTGACCGAGGCGGACGACGACGGTGTCGGCTTCCTGGTTCGCGCCGACCAGATCGGGAAGGCCATCCCCGCTCAGAGCTGGCGCGATGACCGAGCGCAGGCCACCAAGACCGACCGCGCCTGAGCCACTCATCGCATAGGTCCCCAGCGAGGTGAAGTCCCCGCGTCCGTCACCTGCGAAGACCGAGGCTGTGTCATCACCCGAATTGGCCACCACGAACCCCGGAGGGCCCGAGCGGATGAAGTCGGCCACCGAGATCTGCCAGGGCTGGTCGCCCACGGGGACGACCGCGCCCGGTCGGAACCCACCGTCGGAATGCAGGAACTCGGACACCTGGTTGTCCGCCAGGTTGGACACGAGGAGGTCGGGGTGGCCGTCGAGGTTGAAGTCGGCGGTGGCGAGGTATATCGGCGTGGGCGTGGTCAGCGGTGTGCCTCGCTGGAATCCGAGGTGCCCATCTCCATAGAAGGGCACCACGTACCCCGCGTCGAAGTTGGCGACCGCGAAGTCCATGCGCCCGTCACCGTTGAAGTCGGCCGCCACCACCGAGCTCAGCAGGCCCGATCCCTCCGCGAAGGACTTGGCGAAGGTGAACGTGCCGTTGTGGTTGTTGCACCATATCTGAATCAGCCCGGAGCCGCCCGGCGCCTCGCCAACCGCAACGATGTCGGGCCAGTCGTCGCCGTTGAAGTCGGCGACGGCCACCTGCTTCAGCACTCCGGCGCTCGAGCCGTTGTAGTACTCGGTGCCGTTGAACTGCTCGAAGGTTCCGTTGCCGTTGCCCAGCCATACGTAGAAGACCGCGGCATCCGAGCTGGAGAGGATCAGATCCAGGTTGCCGTCAGGGGTGAGGTGGGCGGCCAGCAGATAGCCACCGTTGTCGTCGTTGGTTTGACCCACCAGGACCGGTGCTGCGAACAGGCCTCCACCGAGCCCGCGGTAGAAGTAGATCCCACTATCCTGATTGTCGAAAGCCATCAGGTCGACCATGCCGTTGTTGGTGAAGTCGCCCGCCACGACGCCGTCACCCCCGGGCTGGTACGTTGCCGCCGGCCCGAATCGCGAGCCCGACGCCGCGACCGACGACGTGGAGAATCCGGACACCAGCGACAGTGCCACCGTCGCCATGGCGAGCCTGAGGCCAGGTGCTTTCAACGGACTGCCCCCTTCCAGTACAGCGGCCACTCACTCTCGGAGCCGCGCTGGTCAGCCCTCCACCAACGTCGGCAGATGCCAGCATGGCACCGACTGCGGCTCCGTGCAACAGACGCCGGCCGGGATGGGGAGGAAGTGATGCAAGCCGGTCTGTAAGCCGGATTCTGTCCCCACCCGCGGGGTGGGGGACGGCCATCCATCTTGGATGCCGGTTGCCCGGCACCTCGTGCGGTCTGACCCGGGACCTGGGACGAGCAGCCCCTGGACGCCGAGGCGTCCGCCCCTGTTCGACCTTGCTCCGGGCGGGGTTTACCTGGCCGGCCGGTCACCCGACCGCCGGTGGGCTCTTACCCCACCATTTCACCGTTGCCGCGACCGCGGGGTCGTGGCTGTGTCCTTTCTGTGGCACTCTCCTTCGGGTCACCCCGACTGGGCGTTGCCCAGCGCCCTGCTCTGTGGAGTCCGGACTTTCCTCAGGCGGCGAGCCGCCCGCGGCCGTCCGACCGGCTTGCCCTCTCAGTCTAGCGCCGGAGCCGGTGGTCTTCCGCACCCTGCTACAGCTGGATCAGGCCTTTGCGGGCCGCGTAGAGGACGGCCTGAGAGCGGTCGAAGAGCTGCAGCTTCTCGTACATGTTGCTGATGTGGTTGCGCACCGTCTTCTCGCTGATCGAGAGCTTGTACGCGATCTGCTTGTTGGCGGCGCCGCTTGCGATCAGCTTGAGGACCTCGATCTCCCGGGAGGTGAGGCCGTCGTAGAAGTCCTTGGGGGTGGCGTCGCCGGTCATCATGCCCAGGACCCTCTCGGCCACTGGACCCGCCAGCACCCGCTCTCCCGAGCGCACCACCAGGATGCTGGAGATGAGCGCTTCGAGATCGGAGTCCTTGAGCACGTAACCGCTGGCCCCCGCCCGCAGCGCCGCCAGCACCTGGCTGTCAGCCTCGAAGGTGGTGAGGATGAGCACCGGGATCCCGGGGCAGGCGGCCACGATCTGCTCGGTGGCCTGGATTCCGTCCAGGTTGGGCATCTTGATGTCCATGAGCACCACGTCCGGCTCCAGGGCGCGGCACCGCCGCACCGCCTCCACACCGTCGGGGGCCTCGGCGACCACGGTCACACGCGGGTCCTCATCCAGGAGCCGGGCCAGCCCCGACCGGAACAGGGTCTGGTCGTCGGCGATGAGAACGCGGACGGGCTTGGTGGTGATCACGTGACGCCTCCGAAGGGGACGATGCAGCGGACGGTGGTCCCCCGCCCGGGAGGGCTCTCGACGGTGACCCGGCCGCCAAGCAGGCGAGCCCGCTCGCCCATCCCCTGGAGGCCGAAGCCGCCCTCATCGTTCACGATGCCACGGCCGTTGTCCGCCACCGTCACCGCCAGGGAGCTGCTGAGGGCCTGGAGGGTGACCGTGACCCGGGTGGCTCGGCTGTGACGGCGGACGTTGCTGAGCGCCTCGCCGGCGACCCGGCGCAGATTGGCGCAGAGGTCGGAGGGCAGCTCCTCCGGCCAGGACTGGACCACCAGGTCGGCCTCGATCCCGGTCGCGCAGGCCAGCTCGGAGAGAGAGGCGCGGACGGATTCGACGAAGCGCGCGTCGACGGCGGGCTCGTCGCGCAGTCCGTATAGGAGCTGGCGGAGGTCGTTGAGGGCCGCTCGGGTGGTCCGCTGCAGCTGCTCCAGCTCGACGGCCATGATGGTGAGGCGCTGCACGGCTCCATCGTGGAGCTCCCGGGCCAGCCAGGCCCGGGTCTCGTCGAGGGCGGCGCCGCCCGGGGGCGGCTGGCCGCTGAGCGCCGTCGCCGTGAGCAGCTCGGTGCCCAGCGCCAGCTGGCGGGGGCTGTCCTCCTCCTTCCTCCTGGACCGATTCCGCGCCGCCGCCGCCGGCCGTCCGACCGGCGGCATGCTCATGGAGGAAAGCGGCGACGCCGCCATGAGGAGGAGGGCCAGCATCAGCAGGAGCGGCCTCCTGCCACGCGTCAGGGGGGGACCTGGTGGCCTGCGAGCAGGCGGGCCCCGCTGGATGCGCCGAGCCGCCCATGCCGGCAGCCGGCACATCGACGGCCGCTCGATCTCCGGCACCCCCGGTCCCCCCGCAACCTTCCCCAACGCCCTCGACGGCTGGCGCCCGCACCCGAGCGCAGCCGTAAGAGTGAAGTTATTAGCATGGTGTAGCCGTCATGCGCTAGAGACCTTCGGCTCTCCCGCGGTCGGGCCGAGCAGGCTGTCCGTCCCCCGACCGGCGCCGGCCTGCTACAGCTGGATCAGGCCTTTGCGGGCCGCATAGAGGACGGCCTGAGAGCGGTCGAAGATCTGCAGCTTCTCGTACATGTGACTGATGTGGTTGCGGACGGTCTTCTCGCTGATCGACAGCTTGTAGGCGATCTGCTTGTTGCCCGCCCCGCCGGCGATCAGCGTGAGGATCTCGATCTCACGGGCGGTCAGCCCGTCGTAGAAGTCCTTGGGCGTGGTGTCCCCGGTGATCATCCCCAGCACCCTCTGGGCCACCGCCCCGGCCATGACCCGCTCCCCCGCGTGCACCGCCAGGATGCTGGAGATGATCGCCTCGGGCTCGGAGTCCTTGAGGACGTAGCCCTTGGCCCCCGCCTTCAGCGCCGCCAGCACGTGGCTGTCGGCCTCCAGGGTGGTGAGGATCAGGACCGGGATCTCCGGGTTCGATGCGGCGATCTGCTGGGTCGCCTGGATGCCGTCGAGATGGGGCATCTTGATGTCCATCAGGACGACGTCGGGTTCGAGCTCGCGGCAGCTGCGCACCGCCTCGACGCCGTCACGGGCCACGGAGACCACGGTGACCCGCGGGTCCGCGTCGAGGAGGCCGGCCAGACCCGACCGGAAGAGGGTCTGGTCGTCCGCGATCAGCACCCGGACCGGCTGGGCGCCGGTCATCCGCTCACAGCGACGCTGCCGGCCGGCGGTCGCGTCCCCCGATCTGACACTGGCTCCCCCAAGAACTGTCCCAGCCGGCGCCAGTCTGCTGGCGCGATAGCCGTGATTGTGTTGTACAGGCCTCCAGCTTACCCATTTCCCAGAGCCTTCGACGCCTCGCCCCCCACGTTTGCCGGGAAGCCGGCGCAGCGGGTCCGGGTGCGCCCGACCCGCTCGGCGGGGAAGGGGCATCCGTTCCGATTGACGGGCGTACATCCGTTCTGATTGACGCATTGGACCAGCCGGAGTAGTCTTCGCCCACTCTGAGTGGTGAGAAGTGGTGAGAAGTGGTGAACGTGACCGCAAGGTCCCTGACGCGACCCGCCCCCGGCCCTGGGCCGGCGGCGATGCGTGACCTCACATGCTCCTCGGTCAATTTGATCACGCTGTCGACGCCAAGGGGAGGGTGGCCGTCCCCGCCCAGTTCCGACCGCACCTGGCCCCGGGTGCGGTGGTCTCCATCGGCCCGGAGGGGCGCCTCGTGATCTGGCCCACCGCCACCTGGGAGGCGCACCTGCGCACCCTGAGCATCACCGCCGGAACCCCTGCGGAGCAGCGCAAGTAC
>Ga0181526_10001897_pt1 | contig 19089 bp, 17 predicted proteins | sample PEATcosm2014_Bin_35_FD_119750 | JGI IMG/M metagenome (GOLD analysis project Ga0181526, IMG submission 119750) | Peatland microbial communities from MTU Mesocosm Facility, Houghton, MI, USA - PEATcosm2014_Bin06_30_metaG | ecosystem: Environmental > Terrestrial > Soil > Wetlands > Peat | place...
CCCTCAAACCCAGTTAAAATGTCCTCCAGATGTTTAAGGAGCGGAACGTGAGCCCAACCCACACTCTCGATTCCCGTGTTGATGCCTACATCGCGAAGTCCAGAGTCTTCGCACAGCCGATACTCACTCGGATCCGCGAAATGGTCCATAAGGCATGTCCTTCAGTCGTCGAAACCATGAAGTGGAGCCGCCCCGTTTTTGAATACAAGGGGGTCATCCTCGCGAACATGTCTGCCTTCAACGAACACTGCAGCTTTGGATTCTGGGGCCAAGAAATCGGCGCAGTTCTGCGCGAAGCAAAGGTCCTGAAACCTGATGCTATGGGCTCGCTTGGACGCCTCGTTTGCGTTGAAGATCTGCCCGCCGAGAAGCAGATGCTCAGCCTGCTTCGACAGGCCGTAACCTTCATCGACTCTGGCCGGTACACGAGCCCCATCGCCGCCCGTCAAAAAGTCGTCAAGGCTCCTGCAACCGCAACCGAGGCGCCTCCTGAGTTCACAAGGGCACTCAAGGCCAACAAGAAGGCCTCTGCAGCCTTCGCTGCATTCAGTCCCAGTTGCAAACGGGAATACGTTGAGTGGATCGCCGATGCCAAGCGTACCGAAACCCGTGATAAACGCATCGCCCTAGCAATTGATTGGATTAGCGAAGACAAACAGCGGAACTGGAAATACCAGAACCGATAGCGCTTGATCCCCAAGAACATCCCTCTTGGGAGCGGCGTCTACTGAGTTTTCGAGTCCCGGGCGAACGACCGGCATTTGGAGATTGGGACGAAACCGGGCAAACTTCCCATTTGGCGACAAACCGATCGGAACCGCCAGGCCGGTCTCGGTCGTAGCTGGAAACTTGCATCTGTTCTCATCAGCTGGCGCGGCTATTTCTGGACAACTCTCTACTTGGTCGCTACATCTTGTGGTCCTTTGGAATTCCCGTTCTCAGCAGCGATCGTTAGGAAGTGGCGAGTTGGTTCATCGGCGGGAAAGGACATATCGATGCGCAGCTCTTGCAGTGCGATGTCCTGTGATGTGCCGAACGTCGTAAACATGGTGAATAGACGCAAATGAGTGCTGTCGACGAGTAGCTCGAGTGGCAGAACTGGGTCGAGCGGTTCATCCCGCGTGAAGTCTCTGTCTCCTGGCGCCACTTCGCTCTTGCGTAACTCTCGAAACAACTCCGCGGAAGGAGACTTTGGATTTGCGATGCCTTCACGGCGCAGTCTGTTCATCAGCGCGGAACTGGTTTCATTCCAGTTGAGGATGTGGGGCCGCAGGCCGTCTTTGCCAAACATCAAACGCATGAAATTGAGACGAAAGTCAGTTGCGAATTGCAGACGGCCATTCCTCTTCATGCAAAAGGCAATAATCCGGGATGCCGCTTGATTCTTCATAACGATATTCCATGCGGCGTTGGTGACAATCGCTGGGTAGGGCTCGTGGTGCTTCAGGATGCGATCGAGCGCCTCGCGGGCAGGTCTCATCTCAGCGAGGTCAAGCGGTCCTTCACGGTAGACGGGTGCGTAACCGGCAGCCAGTAAAAGATCATTGCGAGTGCGCAAGGGAAGATCAAGGCCGCCCGCGAGTTTCAAGATCAACTCGCGGCTGGGTTGCGCGCGGCCTGATTCAACAAAGCTGATGTGTCTTTGCGAGATCCCGGTTGCAAGGGCGAGATCGAGCTGGCTCGTGGACCGGATAGACCGCCATTCGCTCAAGATCGATCCAAATTGACTCTTCACTCTGCCCACTATAGCTCCTCGGTTATTACGTTCAATTATCTCTGAAGTAATTGCAGGGCTCACTAATTCTCTTTATGGTCGACAAAGTTCCCGGCTTGGTAAGCCCACGCTCAGAACGATGGAAAGTGATGTCATCAAGGAGTCAACTCATGCGAAAACCTCTCATTTTGGTCACAGGCGCGACCGGTAAGACTGGGGCGGCAACCATCGGGCAACTGCTGACTCAAGGATACCCAGTGCGGGCATTGGCCCGCTGCGCGGACGAACGCAGCGAACGGCTCAAGCAAGCCGGAATTGAAGTCATGGTCGGTTCGCTCGAAGATGAAATGGATCTGCGAAAGGCTATGGCCGGGGTACAGCGGGCTTATTACTGCCCCCCGCTGCAACCGGGAACCCTACGGCGCGCGACGCTGTTTGCAGCGGTAGCGTTAGAGAGCAGCATGGAAGTCGTCGTAGTAATGAGCCAGTGGCTGGCCGACGCGAGCCATCCAGCAATTCATGCCCGTGAGAAATGGCTCAGTGAGAAAGTATTTCAATGGACCCGGGGCCTCGGCGTCGTTACGATCAATCCTGGATTCTTTGCCGACAACTACTTGTTGGCGCTGGAGCCGATTGCTCACTTTGGGCTGATGGCCATGCCCTTGGGAGATGGGCTCAATGCGCCACCTTCCAACGAGGATATCGCCCGCGTGATCGTTGGCGCCCTTGTCAATCCAGCGCCTCATATCGGCAAAACTTACCGCCCGACGGGTCCGAAGTTATTGACGCCGGAAGAAATCGCTGTGATCATCGGCAAAGCGCTCGGGCGGAAGGTGAAGTATCAGAATGCACCGATCAAGCTGTTTCTGAAGGTGGCAAAGTCGCTCGGGATTGATGATTTCGTCCTCGAAGAACTCTATTGGTTTTTGCTCGACTACCAGCGGAATTCCTTTGGGGTGGGAGCGCCGACGAGTGCGGTGCTTGAAGTGGGTGGCGTGGAGGCTGAGGCTTTCGAAATGACCGCTCAACGGTACGTTGCCAACTCGGTATTCCGCAACCGGACAATCGGATCGACCTTCACCGCGATCCATAACCTTGTTGCGGGCCTTCTGACTCCGGCACCAAATCCGGAGTCGATCGCCAAAAGGCTGAAATTGCCATCGCTGAATCATCCATCACTGGCCGCTGACAGCCCCTTCTGGTTTGACTCGCACGCGATGGATTCTGCCACATCACCAAGTGAGAGTCTTCCGCAGGTGCAAATACGACGAATTGGGGTGAAGTGAAAGCCCAGCTATTGAGAAATCATCCGAGTATCAAATCGAGCCACTGAGTGGCAGATTCCGGAGGCTCAGGATGGTCGACCGGCATTCCGACTCCCACCTCATTTTCGGAGTTGACATTGCTTCTGGCAGCGCACCACAGAGTTGAAGAAGAATCTCCAGAATGACATGGATTATCAATTCGGCTATTGTGAAGGCTGGTCCCAGACGGGTTGGAAGCAGAGTGTCAAGAAACGTTTCGAACAGAACGGAAGAAAACCACGGGATTCTCAAACCGAACAGATCAAAAGCCGACCAAATCGTCGCCTTTCGATAGAGGATGGGGCATGGATCTTTCGTCTCAGGCAATTACGGAAATCGGTAGAGGCCGCGGCGCATTGATTAGCGCGATGTTTGGCGCGGGCTGGCTCGGCTGGGGCTTAGGGAAAGCCAACGCGTTCAACGGACTCGTTGGTCCCACGTTTGGATTCACCGCGCTGTTCCTCTTCGCTTGCTCAATCTATTTCATTCGTAAAGGCCTGCTGCTCCGCAAACAATGCCCGGCAGCTGCTGCTCCCACGCGACACTCCATTGTCAAATGGTTCTTACTCGTCGCGCTGGCAGAGCTCCTTGCAATCGCGCTCGTTGCGGTCCTGGCCAATCGACTCCATCGCGCCGACCTCGCAACCGATTGGTGTGCGATGATCGTTGGACTCCATTTTTTACCGCTCGCCAAAATCCTTCGAGCGCCTCAATTAAGCGTCCTCGGCATCCTGATGGTTCTTTGGTGCGTTCTGAGTTGGGCGCTCTTCCAGTCAGTTAAGATCGCTATCTCAGCCTCCATTGGAACGGGAATTCTGCTTTGGGGCAGTTGCGTCGCCTCATTGTTTCGGGCCCGAAGATTAGCGCTATCGTTGAGAAATTAATTTGTATTCTTCCAAGAACTTTCCAACTTACAGGAATAGGGCCTCGACAGGAGCATGAACTCGTTTGGGGACGGTTTCACCTGCGCCGCGGCAGAGCTCTCTGGATTCATGAGACCGCTTCAGAGCCTGAGCCACCAGCCAACCTTCTCTGACCCCGCTTCTTCCGCCTGCATTGACTTCGGGACGAAGAGTTGTCAGCGGTCCAAGTCAGCGACTTCACATGAAGTCTTCGAAGCAGGCATTCATCAATGCGTTACTGCGAGTGAGGATTTCCACTCGGGCGGGAGCGAGGGATATGGGATACTTCGCAGCCGGCTGCGTCTAATCGATTCAGTTGTTCGATTCCGCTTTGGTTGCAAATCATGCGCGTGTTAGATGCTTAGCAGATCAGCTTGGAGACGGATTTGAGTGAGCCTATTCTGTTCAGGACGATGAGGGGTTGGCGCCAGGTTAAGCGGTTGTGTTTGCTCGCTGGTCTATCCGGCATTTTTCCTTTCGTGGCAGTTTCGACTGGGCAGGAATTGACGACTCGCCCTGATACCGGGGACGGTGCAGGTGGCACCTTACGGCGTTTTGAAGCAGGGGGGCAGGCGACGGATATGCGACTGGGAGGTTGTTTCGGGTCGAAGGGGTGCGCATTCCCTCAATTCGGTCTGGGAGCCGGCGTCACGGTGAACATCAACCAGCACTTTGCAGTTGATTCTGTTTTCGACCTCTTGCCGGCGTACGATTTTAACCACAACTATCTAAGCAACAGTGTGCCGGAGGGCGGACGGGCCTCGGAATTTCTCACGGGCGCGAGAGCGGAGGTTCGCGCCAGGCGGTATGGATTCTTTGCAGACGCCAAGCCGGGCTTTGTGAGCTGGAGTCAGATTCCGACCGGTTACTCCTTCAACTCTGTAGTCCCTATCGTGATTTACAGCCGAAAGAATTACATGGCAGCAGAATGGGGTGGGGGAGTGGAATACTCTCCCACTGTGCGCGTGCATGTTCGTGTGGAATTGGGCGATCTTCTAGTGCGCTACCACGACGCAGGCGCTACGTTTTGCTACCCATGCGCAGGTGCAGGTTGGACCAACAACCTGCAGACGACAACTGGGGTGTACTTTGGCGTAGGAAACAAGATGGCGTGGAATCCGCCGAAGCGGGTCGACGATGCGAAGCATACATTCCTCGACAAGACAAACTTCTCGCTGATGGGGGTGAGTCTATTGGGACAGGCTGCCGACGCCATTACTACGCAGCGATTCTTGAGCCATGGCCTTCATGAGGAGGATCCGCTGGCGAAGCCGTTTGTGAGATACGGCTGGAGCGGGCAAATAGGCCTTGCGGTGCTGGCGAATGGGTTGGAGGTTGCGGGGATGTATGGGCTGCACCGGATGCACCATCATCGGATGGAGAGAGTTGCGCCCCTCGCTGTTGCCGCAGCAAGTGGAGCGTTTGCCTATCACGACCTGCAAATCCGCCCGAACCCAGTTCCATGAGGAAGGCCGGGCCTGGAGAGTCCGTCTTCGCTCTCTGCATGCCGATTCTCATGATCGGGAAGGCGACTGCGGTAGTCATGGCCCTCTTCAAGCTGGTTACGTCACTTTCGCACGTGGCGTTGGCAGTGATTGACCAAGCATCTCCGAGCATTGCCCGCCAGGCAGAAGTCATGAATATCGAAACCGACTCCATACGAACCAGCGTACAATTTGATCGAAAGGGCTCTCGAAGGAGAGGATCGCAATGATTCGGAACCGACTCTTTCTGCTGGTCTTGTTCTGCTTTCCACTCCTGCTGCAGCCGCAACCTGCAAAACCCCTTTGGAAGATCGAACTGTCGAGCTTCGGGTATCAGGGTAGACCGCCTGCTGCACTCCTGCATTTGACGCCATCCGTTCAGCCCTTTGCATCCTGGGCCTATCAACAGGGCGTAACCTTCATCGATTCGAAGATAGTTGTTGTCTATTTCGTCGTCCGCGATGAACCACCTGGTACCGCCGGGCATAGCGACCCCGCGGTGACTGATCCCTTCCGTCTAGTGGCACTATTCTTGAATGCCGGTGATGGAAAGCTGATAAAAAAGCTCGATTGGCCCCTACCAGCAGATCCTAGCGCTGTTTCGCAATCCTTTTTCTTTCCCGCGACTAGAGGACGGTTCATCGTTGCCCTTGGAAACACTCTGAACCTCTACTCGTCTGATTTCGATCTTCTCGCCCATCTTGACTCTCAATGTGATATCTCCCCAATCGCTAGTCCGTCAGGCGAGACGCTATTGGTCTCCACTTGCGATCGGATCGGTGGCCAGTGGACCACGCGCTATGAACTGATAGATACAACAAACTTCTCCGAACTCAAGACATGGAGCGATGCAGCAACAGATCCACCGCACACTCTCCAAGCCGTTTGGGACAATGAACTGGCTTGGAACTCGGGGTCCTCAGTCTACATCGAGTCGCCGGGGTCGTCGCCAAGAGAATTGCTTGCCAGAAAGGATGAGTTGTGCGGCACATGGGGTTTCATCGGAAAAGGGGAGCTTGCAGGTCCCGCATGTGGCGCAACAAACGAGCTTATCACCGTTTCTACCGAGGGACGCGTCGTCTGGGAATTTGATCTGGGCTTCGAGCAACTCGACGGACCAGTCGTTGCATCCGCAAACGGCCAACGGTTTGCTGTTCCATCACTCAGGTGGGGATCCGCGAGGAATAATGCGCCGGACCAACTGACCGCAAGAGTGTTCAGCGCGAAGTCCAAGGTTCCACTTTTGACGGCCAGCGTTCCCCGCAACTTCAGTCCAGGTCAGAACTATTTCTTCGGCTCATACGGAGACACACGATTTGGCTGGGGAGGATTGGCGCTGTCGCCGGGGGGCGAGTTGCTTGCGGTCAAATCGGGAGCGAGCGTCGCAATGTATTCGGTGCCCGAAATTGGAAGCTCAGACCAATGCGCTCCAATCTGTACTAATCAAGCGAATGTTGTCAATCCGCAGACTCTGTCACCGCAACTAGCGTCCGCTGCCGCGACGCCAGCGCTTGGCCCATCTTCGCAGTTGATCGAGCAGATGCTCTCTTGGTTTCCGGCCGGCACGGAGACCGTTACGGCTGTGACAGGCCCCATTTTGATGCCGAAATTGGAAAAGGACTCCAACGGAGAATTAATGTTGGCGAGCTCCGAACACGAACTGCGGGATAAATTCATGCAGTTTCCTCTCTTCCTACTCCTCAACGTTGGGAAGAGCATCCAGGACACGCCGATCCTAGCTGCTATGGAGGGCTCGCGAGATTTCCTTCCTCCAACAGGTTTAGGCATGATGAAATACCAAGGCGGTATCATCGCTGTCTTCGCTGGAGACATTACAGACCGCGCGAACTCCTTCCTGAGAGACTCCAAGTCCAACATCGTTCGAACTGAGCAAATTGAAGAACACGCTGTGGCCGTCTTGGAGCGTAAGTCCGAGGAAGATCTGTGGACAACCTATGTTGCGTTCCCCAAGTCGAATATTGCTGTTGCGGCGACCGACCGAGACTATCTCCGGGATGTCCTGGCTCGAATCGATGGAAAGCACGGCGAAAGAGCCTTGCCCGATACGCTCCCCGAATGGAAGCACGTTAACACCCATGCGCAATTCTGGGCCGTGCGACACTACCAGGAGGCCGGAGCGAAGACCGATCCAACGTCTCCATTGGGTCCCGGCTTTGGAGAGACGCCCGACCTTCAAGCGATTGGCCTCACCTTCAGTTTCGATCCGGACAAATCAAAGACGGCAACGATTACGTATCTTTCAGGCGACGAGAGGAGTCTTCAGCGTATCCAGAACGATTACTTCAAAGAGCGTAGTCCAGCCAACACGCAGATGCGCGCGCGATACCGGGAAGCGGAACCAGGCGTATGTGAAGGATCTTTCGATCTTGAAGAGTTAGAGTCAGCCGACTATTTCGTGTTTGTCTTGGAAGGCCTGCTAGGCCACGCGATGTACCTTTGATCCGACAAGCGCGTTATCAGTCAATGCATTATTGTCGAGGCGCGAATCTAGTGCCGGGGAGGCAAACTCTGTGGTTCCGGGCGAACGACCGGCCACACGCCGTAATGTGAATCGAGCGACCTGTGGCCCAAACCAGGACCGTGTCCAGTTTTTTCGGCGACAATCCTTTCGGAGCCGCAAATTCCACCGCCAAATATGACGCGCCGCAGAGACGATTATCGCAAGTGGAAGACGTAATACATCACGAAGTAGAAAACGATCAAGTAGGCTATCGCGATTCCGAATCTCCGCCAGCCCTTGTTGGTCTTCGGCCACCACCACCATAAGACTCCTACCAAAATGGCGTGGGGAGCGAATACGAGAACCTGTAACCAATACGGCCATTCCGAGACTGGAGTGATCATGCAGACAATTCTAGCCGCCGCGAATCGGCAAGTCTTTGGAAAGTAATCGGCCGAACGCCGTTGCGCGAATCGAGCGCCCGGTAGGCAATTTTAAGGATCGTGAGAGGATGACCGGCCATGGGCCGTGATCGCGGTTGCGTCAACGGCCATCCTGCAGTAGGCATGATCCATCTCACAGCTACTTCCCCATTGGCGACAAACCACTCCGAACTCCAGGTTTGGCGTAGACGCCGATCCTTTGAAGATGACTTCGGAAGAATTGCTTTGCGGTTCGAGTATATTGTCGGCAGGGTGTTCTTCTTGCTGTTCCGGCCATTGAAGGACCCAATCCTCGTTCACGCTTCACGGAAGGAAACTTATGCTTCGAACGACTTTGCGCCTCACTCCACTTCTTGCGCTTCTCATTTGCGGGTCCGCCTGCTTCGCACGATCCAATCAACTGAGTTCCGCTGCCAAGGGGATTAATACGGCTAACGCCCCAGTGCCCACACCGCTTGTGAGTGGCAAGAAGGTTTTTATCTCCTTTGATCTGGGCGATGTGCTCGCCTTCCCTTCCGTCTATAGCGGAGGGCCCGAGCGCGCTTACAACGAGTTCTACGCCGACATGAAGCAGTGGGGCCACTACGAACTCGTGCTCGATCCCCAAGATGCCGATCTAATCTTTTCGATCCGCTTTGTCGAGGGCGGAGGCCTAGCCTGGCCACAGATCCGCGTTTCAATCAGCGACGCAAAGACGCACGTTGTACTTTGGGGCTTTGTTGAGCAGATCAATGGCGCCGTCTTCAAAAAGCATCGCGATCAGGCTTTCTCCAACACGGTCATGTGGATTGTGAACGATGTGCAGGAGCTGCTCGTGCCCGGATCGCCGCCGCCATTTAACTTGGCCACCGAAACGAAAACGCGTCTCTCGGACAAATAAGGCTGCGGACTCAGAGAGCTTTTCGCGTACGCTGACGCGGAGGGCTCTCTTCTAGCAATAGGTGTGGTTGCGATCAAAGGCGGGGAGCTCAGCGCTGCGCCTAACGTTGCGCTTCTCTTGGACCTTCTTGACTATGTACTCGCTCTCGGAGGCATCGGGGGCCCGTTTCAGGGTGCGGGCCGACTTGCGAATTCGCGATCCAATACCCATTTGACGGTTCCGGCCGTTCGTCGTTAATGCGCAATTCAGCCTTCCCTGGCACCCCGGCCGGTGGCCGGAGACGGTTTGGCGACATCCCATGAAGTGGCCGGTCCCATTCGGCATGAGTCTCGACGTGGCCCTGGGTTGCGCAGCGCGCGTACAGGATCAAGGGCTAGGTCTCTCTGACCAATCCTTCACGTGGAACAGTTCCTGCATTCCCGCGACCGCCGATCAACCAGGTGCTTGGACTTGAAACCCCTGCGCGGCCCAAGTGCTTGGGCAAGTTGAGCAGGGTTCAACAGGCAGTGGTCGCACATGTAAATTCATGTCTTCTAAAACAACGGTGGCCGAGACGATTACGCCTCGGCCACCGTGATGGGATGATTGTTGAACTACGGCCATCGCATTTCTGCGAATACCCAAGCATTTTCACTCATGCTTCCAAGCCGCGATTGCTAGTTGGCGATACCCATTAATGGGCTTCTTGGGCGATGGTGTCATCGCTCCATTTGAAAAACGCCACGCCACACATCGGGTCGATGGATGTGCTACAACGTGAAAGAATGCGGTCACTACCCAGCGTTCAAGTCCTCAGCGTTGGGGTAACCGTGGGAGTTGGGGCGCGAAGCCTTAGGCTTCAAGTACCTCGTGTACGGTGTTGCTCGAAGAGTATCGCTGCATCTTTATGATTGTCCCCCCTCCCGTAAGCCATGACTCTACCGCTTGACTCACACTCCGTCAACAATCAATTACTATCCGGAACACGACTAAAGTAACGTGCGCTTATCCGAATCAACTTAGCCCATTCTGGATGAACGACCAACTGCTCTTCCCCAACTCGGTCTGCGGCGGGCGGGCAGCCAGTACGTGAACAGCTGGACGCCTTGTCCGGAATGGCGACGATACATCCGGAGCCCAGAATTCTACCTGAGAATTCCTTTCGTGATGCGAAGGTGACCGGGTATACGGCGAGCGACGAAAGCGACCCGACCCTCGCCAGAATCTCGGCTTATGTTTACGGCGTGAGGCCCGCACTTATGACAGACATGCCGCTTGCCGCATTAGCATAACATCTAGAGGATTTGCCATGAGAACGGGACTGATTGCCACTAGGAGCATTACGCGAATGTATGGGCGGGCAGGTTTGGGATGGGGATTGTCGGTGGTGCTGGTTGCTGCTGCATTTGCGGTAAGCGCACCAACGGTAGTTGCGCAGGCAGGAGGGTTCACCATCGAGCAGGCTCTCAGTGCCCCATTCACATCCGAACTGAGCGCCGCTCCATCCGGGGGGCGCCTGGCATGGGTGGCGAACATCGGCGGCCGGCGCAACCTGTGGGTGGCCGATCCCGCTTCCGATGGCAAGGTTTACTTATCTCGACAGATCACGCACTACGGCGAAGACGACGGCCAGGAGATCGATACTCTCTGCTGGACAGCCGACGCCGCCAATATCGTGTACGTCCGCGGAGATAGCGCACAGGGCGAAAGTCATCCCGTGCCCAACCCCGCCTGGCTGCCCAAAGGCGCCCAACAGCAGTTGTGGGAGGTAAGCGTAGAGGGCGGCGAGCCGCGCCTGTTAGGTGAAGGCCACTCGCCCGCAATCTCGCCGGATGGCAAGCAACTGGCCTATACGCTTAAGGGTCAGGTATGGGTGCTGCGCCTGGACGACCCAAAAGCCAGGCCAGAGCAACTGCTGCAAACGCGTGGATCCGCGGAGAATTTGCGTTGGTCTCCCGACGGTTCCCGGTTGGCGTTTGTGAGCGCTCGCGGCGACCACAGCTTTGTCGCCATCTATTCCGAGGTATCCGGCACGGTCGCCTATCTTGACCCCTCAACCGATCTTGACAGCAATCCTGTCTGGTCGCCCGACTCTGCGCGCATCGCCTTTCTGCGCAATCCCTTTGACAAGGATCTCCTGTTCGGTACGCCCCATCGCACGGCGCGGCCCTGGTCCATTCGTGTCGCGGAGGTGACCACCGGCAACGCGCATGAGATTTGGCGCGCTGCTGAAGGTGTGGGCAGCGCCTACCGCAAGACGGGTTCAGAGGAGCAGTTGCTCTGGGCCGCCGGCGATCGCATCGTCTTTCCTTGGGAGCGTGTGGGATGGCTTCATCTCTACGCGGTGCCTGCTTCAGGCGGGGCGGTTACCGAGTTGACACCAGGCAATTTTGAGGTAGAGCATGTCTCTCTTAGCGGCGACCATACGACGCTGCTCTTCGACTCAAATCGGGATGATATCGACCGGCGCCATGTCTGGCGCGTCGTCTTTACTGCCGATGGATCGAACAAAGCGCAACAATCCGTTACGGCAGGCGATGGGATCGAGACGCAGCCTGTGCTCGCGAGCGACGGCGTAACTGTGGCCGTGTTGCGTTCAGATGTCCGCTTGCCTATTCGTGCCGCAGTGGTGCAGAACGGCCGTTTGGTCGACCTTGCCCCGCAAGCCATCCCCATGGATTATCCCGCCGCGCGCATTATAACGCCTCAACAAGTCGTCTTTCCCGCGGCTGACGGCCTGGAGATTCACGGCCAGTTGTTTGTGCCCAAAGGAATTGTGCCGGGGGAACGGCACCCGGCAATGGTCTTCTTCCATGGCGGTTCGCAGCGACAGATGCTGCTCGGATGGCATTACATGGAGTACTACTCCAACGCTTATGCGATGAACCAGTATCTGGCCAGCCTCGGCTATATCGTGCTCAGCGTGAACTACCGCAGCGGCATCGGCTATGGACTCAACTTCCGCGAAGCGCTCAATTACGGCGTGGCGGGTGCAAGTGAGTTCAACGACGTGCTGGGTGCGGGAGATTATCTCAAAAGCCGGGCGGACGTCGATGCTGCTCGCATCGGATCTTGGGGCGGCAGCTATGGCGGTTATCTGACTTCGCTGGCGCTGGCGCGAGCCTCGAATCTGTTTTCAGCCGGCGTTGACATGCATGGCGTTCACGATTGGAACACCGAGTTGCCGACCTTTTCTCCGGACTACGACCCGCTGAAACGGCCGGACGTCGCGCGGCTGGCCCTCAAGTCCTCGCCGATTGCTTCAATTGCCACATGGCGCTCGCCAGTGCTGCTTATCCACGGCGACGATGACCGCAGCGTACCCTTTGCCCAAACCGAACTGCTGGTCGATGCCCTGCGCCGGCAGAAAGTCTACTTCGAGGAGTTGATCTTTCCCGATGAGATTCACGACTTGCTTCTGCGCCGGGACTGGGTGCGCGCTTATAACGCAAGCGCGGAGTTCCTGGGCCGCAAGCTGAAAGCAAGTTTCGGTCCTCAACGTTGACAAGAACTCAACTGAGCACATTCGAACCCGCCGGGAGCGATCAATTCTCGAGTCCCGGACTTATGACCGGCCAACTTTTCCTGCCCCCGCCTCTTGCCACATCCATTGCGTTCGGGGAGAAGAATCGTCAAAGGTACGAGTCGCCGACAATTCGATCAGAGCTCTTGAACTCCCGCGAGATCTGCTCGATGTATGCTTCGGAGCGCCACGAAGAATAGAGCTTAAGGGCTTCGATCTTCCTCTTCGCAATTACTTTGATCGCGATACTTTTTTTGATCTGTTCTCCTATTTGTTACAGCCGCGATTTTCCTTGTCGACGAAATACTGGTTAATTCTTGCATACGCAGCGTGTTTCTCGTCGTCCAGGGCATCAAGGTTCGCTTTGTTTCGCTGAGTGAGTTTGGGGTTCGCTTTGGCAAATGCAAGCAGGTGATCCCACGCTGCAGAGTAGTTGCTCATCGCTGGAACTAATTCTTCTAAAGCAAACCGCTCGCAAGGGTCGTGGACGAATCCGACCCCAAGGGGATCTTCACGCGAGGCTTGGTTCTGAAGCTTGTGGGTCATCTCACTCAGATCCGTCACATACTCCTCGCGTGCAAGGAACTCGGAGCGGACTCCTTGCCACTGCTTGCTCTTGAAATCGGCCTCGAGGGCGGTGGTGTCCTTTTCGAACTGCAACTCGGCGCCCTCGGTGTCGTACTCGCCGGTAGCATTGGCATACTGATGGCGCAGATGCTTCTCCACCTCCCGCATACGCCGGTCCTGAGATGGATCACTCACTTTCACGGACTCAACATAGTGGTAAGCGATTGCGGCGGCGATTCCAGTCCATACGACGAGCCCATAAATGAGCTTGAACGAAAACGAGCCGGACGCAATCGGCAGAGGCGGGACTCCCAGTGGGATATTGGTTGCCGCCATGCTCGGCTCCGGCAGATCGCGCGTACTACGGTATTGCAGAAAATTGCCGATCAGGATTACTGGGGTCAGAATAAACGAGATCACTCCCCACCAGCCGAGAAAGAGGGTCGTCAGAGTATAGGAACGGAAATACCGGCCAGCGCAAGTTCTGCACAGCTCTCCTTCGACTTTTCTTGTCAAACGAGTCGCAACCATGCCGATATTCTGTTTGAATTCGACGTGTCTGGTAGGCACTTCGAAGCGGCAGCATTGGCACGCCATGGTTAGCATCCTCTTTCGCGATCAAGATGGTGGTTGAAGGAATTGTATCTCGTATTCATCAGAGCGACCAGATCCGGGGCAAGCGCAAGGACGGGCAACTTCCCCATTGGCGACCACTCACCCGGAACGAAGATCTCGGACAAAAAGTCCGCAAAGGTCGAGAATTTCTTGACAGACCTAATTCCAGATAAGCCTACCGGCAGCGCGCAGGGGCTGATTCCATTCAGGCCCCAGCGGGGTTATTCGGCTCGCAGGGCCTGCATTGGTTCGATGGTAGAGGCACGGCGGGCAGGTATCCAACTGGCCAGCAAGGCCGCGCTCAGCAGAACAATGGTGACGGCAAGGACAGCGGCGAAGTCGATGGAGGCTATGCCGTAGAAGGCGCTGTGCATGGCGCGGCCAACAAGATACGCGCCAATGAGGCCCAAGCCGAGTCCCAGAGACGCCTGAGTCATGGCCTCTTTGAGAATCAAGCTCACGACATTGCCGCGGCTGGCGCCAAGCGCCATACGCAGACCGATCTCGTGTTCGCGGTGGGCAACCGTGAACGCAACGACGCCGTAGATGCCAACGGCCGCGAGAATCAAAGCGATGCCAGCGAATGCGCCCAACAGCGTCATGATGAAGCGGTCGCTGCCGAGATTGAGGTTTTTGATTTCCTCGAGAGTGCGAGGCTCCCTAAGGGCAATCTGCGGGTCAACGGAATGAACAGCGGCGGCGATGCTGTGGAAGACGGTTGCCGGGTCGCCCGCGGTATGGACGCCGATATTCGCAGTGGGCCAGGGGATTTGTGCGAACGGGACGACGATTACCGAAGTGTCGCTGCGAAAGCCGCGCGCGCGAACGTTGTTGAAGACACCGACGATCTGCCAGGTTATCGGAGGGCTGAGTTTTGTGACGCCAGGGATGAGTTCTTCAACATTGATGCGCTGCTGGAGCGGGTCTTTGCCGGAAAGATACCTATCCACAAATCTCTTGTTGACCATGGCTACGCGGACCGACGCGGCGTTGTCCTGATCGGTGAATGCGCGCCCGCGCAAGACCGGAATACTGTAGGTCTTGAAGTAGTCGGGTGTGACCATGTCAAAGCCGGCCCCGGGGCGTTGGGAGGGATCAGCGAACTCCGGCTGACCAGCGATTGTAAAGGGCATGCCGAAGCCGGAGCCATGCAAAGGCAGACCGACCGAGACGGCAGCGTCCACAACGCCGGAGACCGCTTTGATGCTTGAAATCATCTGCTGGTAGTAGGCGTTGATCAGCGCCGGATCTTTAGGACGCGAATCCGGCACGGGGAGAGAAAAAGTCTGAATGTTGGTGGTGCTTGTGCCGAGATCGACCTGGGATAGATTCCAAAAGCCGTGAATAGCCAGCCCTGCGCCCGTGAGCAAGGCGAGCGCCAGCGCAAATTCACCGATTACGAGCAAGCGGCGCAGCCGTTGATGGCCGGCTCCAGTTCCTGCGCGTCCGCCATCTTTCAGTGCTTCGGCAGGATCGACGCGCGTGGCATACCACGCCGGCGCGCAGCCAAAGACAAGCCCCGAAAGGGTGGAGATAACCAGCGTGAAAACGAGAATTGGAAGGTTGAGGGTAAGGTCGGCCTCGGTTGGGAGCGTTCCTCGCGGCATGATGGCCACAATTGCCCGCAAAAGCGCCCATCCGAGGGCAACTCCAAGCCCGCCGCCGATCAGAGCGAGGGTCAAATTCTCGGTGAGGAATTGTGCGAAGATGGCTCTGCGCGAGGCGCCGAGAGCGGTGCGGACGGCCACTTCCTTCTGGCGCGTGGTGCCTTTGGCCAGCAGCAAATTCGCCACATTGACGCAGGCGATGAGTAGCACAAAACCAACTGCGCCGAGCAGTAACCACAACGTTTGAATCTGCTCTTTGGGCAGAAAGTCATTGTGGAGAGGCTCTACGGATGCTCCCCAGCCTCGATTGCTCTTTGGGTTGGCCCGGGCAATGTTGGCCGCTACCGCGTCCATATTGGCCTGCGCCTGCTGGATCGTGACGCCCGGCTTGAGGCGGCCCACGACAAGCAACCAGTGGAAGTCGTGATTCAACTGCTCAGGTTTGAAGACCAGCGGCAGAAGCAACCACTGATCGAGGCGGTCCGGCTGGCCCGGTCCAAGTACGCCGACAACGGTGTAGGCGGTGCCATCGAGTTGCACACTCTTGCCAACGATGTTGGGATCCGAGCCCAGGCGCCTCCAGAGCTTGTTGAGCAGGATCACCTCATGCTCCTTGCCTGGCGTGCCCTCCTCAGGAAGGAAATCGCGGCCGTAGAGGAAGCGGTTCCCCATCATCTGATACATGCCGGGCGTCGCGTATGAACCCTGCAAGTACTCCGGCTCTTCCTTGGTAGCCAGGTTGAAACTCCCGCCGCTGGAGGCATAGATACCCTGGAAGGCGCAGCTCTGGTTCTTCCAGTCGATGAAGTCCTGCGCAGCGATCCAGCTGCGGTTACCCTGAATCTTTGACCAGACCAGCACCAACTGGTCCGGCTGCGGGTAGGGCATGGGCGCGAGCAGCGTGGCATAGACCACGGTGAAGATGGCTGTCGTGGCCCCAATGCCCAGCGCCAACGTCAGCACGGCGGTCAAAGTGAATCCCAGCGACTTGTGCAACTGGCGCAGTGCGTAGCGGATGTCGTGAAGGAGCATGGTTAGGTCTCCACTTCTTCCTGAGATATTTCCGACTCAAATGCTAAGCACCAGAGAAGGATTGAGTGTCGCCGGCGTAGCTTTCTGGCACACGTGATATAGGACGCCACCACCGATGATCATGATCAGTGGAACAGTTTCCATGCTGTTCATTTGCATTGAGGGCCTTCGTTCCGGGCAACAGTCTCTTCACGCTGCATAAGGTAGTCCTTCTGGCAATCAGTGCCAACATAGAAATCCTGACTTCCGCAGATTCGGAAGCCCCATCTCTGGTAGAACGAAATGGCGCGTTGATTACCGGAGAACACGCTAAGCCAAAGTGCCCCTTCGCATCCATCCACAACCGCAGAGATCACATCTCTCATGAGAGCGTCGGCGACACCTCGCCCATGGTATGCGGCGTCGATGTAGAATTTCCGCAATTCGCACGGAGCGGACAACCGTCCTTGCGGATGCGAAGCACCGTGCGCGATTAGAGCGTAGCCGACCAGTTTGTCCGATATCGTCACGATCAATATCACAATGCGATCGTCTTCGAGCATGACGCGAAATCGCTCCGGAGTAAGTTGCTGGTTGATGTATTCGGCCAGATCCTCCGGCTTTGTGTCCGCCGGGCAGCCCAGCGGAAAAACCGAAGCCGACAATCGTGAAAGGGCTTCTGCATCGCCCGTGGTCGCGCGGTTAATGCACGCGTTGGGTTCTGGCATCCAGACCTCAGTGAGATTGAGCGATGGATTAGGGAGTCTTGCCACCTGGCCTTCGTTTTTGTCGAAAGAGGGTAGGGCAATTTCTGTTGCTCCAGGCGCCGCTAACTCCCTCAGTTTACGCCATATCACGCGACTGCCAGCAGCCAGTTAATATTCGCCAGCCTGATCGCGGTTGGGCCGGCCTTACGCAAATGACCTCGAATTTGGTTCGGTCAGGTTCAAATTCGGTCGCCGACGGGGTCGGAGACGAATAGGCGACGATTCGCTCGGAGCGGGAAAATAGGGAGATTCAGAAAAGCCAGAGATCGTATTTCCCGGAATCGAGATCTGAGGCAATCGTGCTGAGCTTCTGCTTTCTGCCAATGCACCCACTCATTGTTTCAACCGTCAGATCTGATACTCGAGCTGAGAGAAGAAGCTCGGCGAATCTCTTCCGATCAAGCTTCCGCATTCCCGCAAGCGCGTAGCTCATTGCTTGCGGGTTCCCACTCTCGAATAGCTGTTCAAGCTTCTGCTTCGCCTTACCCTGGTCAAGTGCCAAGATGGCCTTGAACTGAGTTTCCTCTTGGGAAGTTGTCGCTGCGTAGCCAACCGGTCCAAGAGCAAAAATGTTCGCTGTGTCGAGTGAAGACGGGACCTTCGGGGAAACAGACTGCGCAAAGGTTAATTCGCAGAATGCGATGAACGGCACCCAGATGAGCGTCTTCATGAATGAACCCTCTTTGGTTTAAGCCGATTCTACGCCTGGTTAGACGTTTGGGTCGGTAGACCGGTATCCGCCAGGCTGAAATCTGGATCTTGTACTGTTTGCCAACCATCAACAACGCAGCCTCAAGACGTACAATTGGATAGCCAATGAGGAAAGTCTTCCAGATCGCACTTGGCGCTGCACTCTGTATAGCCATCGTGGCGCCCCTTATTTATTCATCGTTTCCGCTGTTCTGGGAGCGTGAGGACGAGCCTCGCGTTTACTCGATCACGTTGCGGTCAGGCGTAGTCGTCTTGGTGCTGGTAGTCCTGACGCAATGGATTTCGCATTTGATCTTTCACTGGGTTAGTCAACGTTCTCAGATCGAGATCAAAAGCACGCGAACCGAAATGCGTTGGACCCGTCGAAGCAGATTGTCGTTAATCGCGGTCTTGATGGCCGTGGTCATAGCAGGATCAGTACTGTGGTTGAACTGGGATCAGGTTTCAGTTCGCAGGTATGAGATGAGCATTGGCTTTGACGGAAAGACACCCTGGGGCGAGGTGGGCACCGAATCCGCCACCTCCGAAGCTCCAACAGTGCTTTACCGGTCAGTCGGTAACGGGTATTGCTACACGGCTTTCCAACTCCCGAGCCTGCGCGATCGCTTGAAGCACGAAAATGAGTCGCGCGTCGCCGTTGAATACAACGTCTTCATCACCTTCGGCCATGAAGGCAAGTACACACTGCGCTCTGTGGATGGTGTGCCTCTAGCAACTGGCAAGCGCGTCATTCGCGAGACCGGTGAGTTCGGGGGTCAAATGCTCTCGGGTGAAGACGAGACTCTGAACTGTCCCTGATGCCATCGTTACCCCTGTATCACCGGCCGTCCCGCGTTGCGCGCCTTCAAAGATCGTGAGAGGATGACCGGCCATCCGCCGTGGCGCGAATCGGGTGCCCGATCGCCCAAACCCGGATCGTGTACAGTTGGGCGACCACCCAGGCAAGGACACTAGAAGCCATCTCATAAATGCCTGAGGAGCATCAGGACACAAGCGACCTGAACGAAGCCGAGGAAGTTTTCGACATGAAACTCCCATCGAGTGACAAGACGGCGGAAGTTTTGCATCCAGGCAAACAGCCGTTCCACTTTCCAGCGCCGCTTGTAACGACGCAATGGGCG
>Ga0181526_10001898_pt1 | contig 19073 bp, 11 predicted proteins | sample PEATcosm2014_Bin_35_FD_119750 | JGI IMG/M metagenome (GOLD analysis project Ga0181526, IMG submission 119750) | Peatland microbial communities from MTU Mesocosm Facility, Houghton, MI, USA - PEATcosm2014_Bin06_30_metaG | ecosystem: Environmental > Terrestrial > Soil > Wetlands > Peat | place...
CAGCCATATCCGTCGACGAAACGGTCCTACAATCGGGAAGTTAGTCGTTGGATAGAGTGGCCCTGAAACTGCTCATCACCCGATCGAAGCCCGAAGCCGGCTGTAGACCTCTCGGCACCTGATACGGGGTTTGCGCCATCAAAGAGGAGTGTCCCGAAGCGTGTCGCAACGGAGCTTTACGTGTCCTCATCACTTGGGCTACTATCCTGAGTCATTCCCGGAGGTCGGACAGCACATGATAGTCACGATTAATGGCCGGTCACAGGTAGTTCAGCCTGGAGAGCGCCTGATCGATCTGATCAACCGAAGCGGACTCGAAGTGCCGCATGTCTGTTATCACCCCCAGCTTGGGCCGATCCAAAGCTGCGATACGTGCATGGTTGAGGTTGACGGCAAACTAGTGAGAGCTTGCGGCACCATGGCCGCCGAGGGCATGAACGTCGTCACATCTTCGCCGCGTGCGGATGCCGCGCAACGCGAAGCCTTCGATCGCATCCTCGGTAATCATCTGCTCTACTGCACTGTGTGCGACAACAACAACGGGAACTGCACCGTCCATAACACCACCAAACTGCTTGCGGTTGAGCATCAGGAGATCCCTTACAAACCGAAACCCTACGAAGTGGATATGTCCAATCCCTTCTACCGCTACGATCCTGACCAATGCATTCTCTGCGGGCGCTGCGTTCAGGCGTGTCAGACTCTCGAGGTTAATGAAACACTCAGCATACGGTGGGAAGACGAGCATCCCCGCGTGCTGTGGGATGGTGGAGCGCCGATCGGCGAATCGAGCTGTGTCTCGTGTGGTCACTGCATCAGTGTCTGCCCCTGCAATGCGCTGATGGAAACGTCGATGCTTGGAGAAGCAGGTTACATGACCTCCCTGTCCAAGCCCGCACTCGACGGAATGATCGATGTGGTCAAGGGCATCGAACCCGAGATGGGCTATGGCGCGATTCTCAAAGTTTCCGAGGTGGAATCGCACATGCGCGAGTCGCGCATCAAGCGAACCAAGACCGTTTGCACCTATTGCGGAGTCGGTTGCAGCTTCGATGTCTGGACGAAAGACCGGCATATTTTGAAAGTCGAGCCCCTCGAGGGCGCGGCCAATGGCGTCTCGACCTGCATCAAAGGTAAGTTCAGCTGGGGGCACATCAACAGTCACGACCGCCTCACAAAGCCCCTCATCCGCGAGGGCGATCAATTCCGTGAAGCTTCATGGGACGAGGCACTGACTCTTGTGGCACGCCGATTCTCTGAAATTAAAGCAGCCACCGGCCCCGATTCGCTGGCCTTCATCTCTTCTTCGAAGTGTACGAACGAAGAGAGCTATCTGATGCAAAAGCTGGCCCGCGCTGTTATTGGCACCAACAATATGGATAACTGTTCGCGCTACTGCCAGGCGCCGGCAACCGCGGGCCTCTTCCGCACAGTTGGGTACGGCGGCGACTCCGGCTCGATCACCGATATGGAGAAGGCGGGACTGGTGCTGATCGTCGGCAGCAACACTGCTGAGAGTCATCCGGTGATCGCAACGCGCGTCAAACGCGCTCACAAAATGCATGGCCAGAAACTGATCGTCTCTGACCTGCGCGAGAATGAGATGGCGGAACGCGCGGATCTGTTCCTGCACCCGCGGCCCGGCACCGACCTTATCTGGCTCTCCGCGGTGACCAAGTACATCTTCGACAATGGACTCGCAGACGAGGAGTTTATCGCCCAGTGGGTCAATCGCGCTGACGAGTACAAAAAGAGCCTGGAGTCCTTCACGTTCGAAATGGCCAGCGAACGCTGCGGCCTTCCCATGGAAACGCTGACAAAGGTCGCCCATATGATCGCGGAAGCAAAAGGGGTCTGCATTCTCTGGGCGATGGGCGTGACCCAGCACAGCATGGGTTCTGACACCTCAACGGCTATCTCCAACCTGCTGCTCGCAACCGGCAATTACATGAAGCCGGGGACCGGCGCATATCCCCTGCGCGGGCATAACAACGTGCAAGGCGCCAGCGACCATGGAGCCATGCCGAATTACTTTCCCGGCTACCAGGACGTAGCCGATCCGGCGATTCGCTCCAAATTTGAAAAGGCTTGGAACGTTACCTTGCCTCCTAAGCCGGGCCTCGACAACCATATGATGATCGAGGCCATTCACGAAGGCAAGCTCAAGTCCATGTACGTCTTCGGCGAAGAGATGAGCCTGGTGGATTCCAACGCGAACTATGTTGCGGATGCGCTGTCTAAGCTCGATTTCTTCGTAATGCAGGAGATCTTCTTCAGTGAGACCTGCCGCTTTGCGGATGTGATACTGCCAGCCAGTCCGAGCCTGGAAAAAGAGGGTACCTTCACCAGCACAGAGAGGCGCATCCAGCGTCTCTACCAGGCTCTTGAGCCTCTGGGAGAAAGCCGTCCCGACTGGATCATTATTCAGGACATCGCTAACCGGCTGGGCGCAGGTTGGAAGTATGAGCATCCTTCTCAGATTTACGAAGAAATCGCGGCACTTACTCCGCTGATGGCTGGCGTCACGTACGAACGGCTCGAAGGTTATAAGACACTGCAATGGCCCGTGGCTGAAGATGGCAGCGACCAGCCGCTTCTCTACACGAGGGAATTCAATTTCCCCGACGGAAAGGCCAGATTCTACCCGGTTCCCTGGTCGGAGCCAACCGATCAACCGAACGCCGAGTACGATCTCCACCTGAATAATGGGCGCCTTCTGGAACATTTCCATGAAGGCAATATGACGTACCGAACCGAAGGCATTCGCGAAAAGACGCCATGCACCTTTGTGGAAGTATCGCCGGATCTTGCTGGCGAGCGAGGAATCCAGACTGGAAGCTGGGTTCAGCTGACATCGCGTTACGGAAAGGTGCGTGCACAGGCCGTCATTACGACTAGAGTGCATGGAAAAGAGCTATATATGCCCATGAACTCCACGGACGAGGCAGTTAACCATCTCACCAGCAGCCATACGGACAAAGCGACCCACACTCCGGCTTATAAGGAGACTTCGGTGCAACTCCAGGTATTGGGAGAGATCGGCGCTGACCCGCTGCCGCGCACGAACTTCCGTCACGGACATCCGACGCCGAAGACTGGCGTCGAAGTGGAACGCAAGTGGAAGCGCAAGGACTATCGCCAACCGGGCGATTACCTGGTTCAAATCCAGAACGCTAGACCATGACTGCAAGGAAGGAGAAGAAAGATGGCTCGACCTATCCCTCTAGAATTACCGCCCCGCGATCCGCGCGAGGAGTTGCGCAAGCGCCTGGACCAGGCGCCGATTGAACACGCGGAGGCCTTGCTTGACTCCTACGAGTTACTAGGAAAGCTGCACGAACATGGCGTGTTCGAACTGCTGCGCGGAGCACTGGGAGCAAGCGACAAATTGATCGAGACGGCTGTGGACGCAGCCAAGTCAGATGAGGCGATCCGTGCACTCCGCAACGCCATCATCCTCGGCAGGGTGCTTGGGAGTATCAATCCTGACGTGCTCCAGTGTATTGCAACGGCAGCAAGTGAGACGCTGGGATGCTATGACAAGCCGGTCATCGAGCCGCCGGGGCTTTTCTCGCTTCTCAGTCAATTCCGTCATAAGGAGCTACGCAGGAGCATGGCACTCATCAACCGCTTCTTAGAGAAGCTGGGCAATCAAATCAAGTTGCGAGGCGGCTGCAAATAAGGGCGCAGCCAAGTCACAGATTGAGAGGAGTTTATGTCGAATACAAATCGCTGGGGGATCGCGGTGGCGGGCTTCCTGATGCAAATGGCCCTTGGCGCGGTTTACGCGTGGAGCGTCTTCCGGATACCCCTGGCAAAACAATTTCACTGGTCCATCGAGGAAGTGACCTTTACATTCACGGTCTCAATTTTTGTCCTCGGAGTCGCCTGTTTCTTCGGCGGCCTATGGCTGAATCGGAAAGGACCGCGCGTCGTTGCGCTCACCGGCGGATTTCTTTACGGACTAGGCGTCTTTCTCGCGAGTTTTTCGGCCAACAAGCTGTGGTGGCTCTATCTGAGTTATGGCGTTATCGGCGGAATCGGCGTTGGATTCGCCTATATCGTTCCCATTGCGGTGCTCGTGAAATGGTTTCCCGATCGAAGGGGGCTGATCACCGGCATTGCCGTTGGCGGCTTTGGTGCCGGAGCGTTGGTAACTGCGCCGGTGGCTACCCGCCTGATTCAAAGCGTCGGCGTTTTGCAGACGTTCGCATACCTCGGCATTGCTTATCTCATCATTACCATGGCAACCGGCTATTTCATGCAGAACCCGCCCGATGGGTGGAAGCCGGCAGGCTGGGTCCCTAGCACAACCCAAACCAAACAGCGTGCGGCAATGGACTACACCCTAGTCGGCGCCCTAAAGACATGGCAGTGGTGGGCGCTTTGGGCGCTTTTATTTCTAAATACCTCGGCGGGCATCTCGATCATTTCGCAAGAATCGCCAATGTTTCAGGAAATTGCCAAGGTCAGCGCTGTCGTAGCCGCGGGAATGGTCGGCGTTGCCAGCATTGGCAACGCCGTGGGCCGGATCTTTTGGGCCTGGATCTCCGACGCAATCACCAGGCGGTGGACCTTCGTGACGATGTTCCTTCTTCAGGTCGGCCTCTTTTGGATGTTTCCAGGAACTTCTTCGGCGGCGATTCTTACCGTCCTGTCGTTCATCGTCTTGATGTGTTACGGGGGCGGCTTCGGCACCATGCCGGCTTTTGCCGCCGACTACTTTGGATCGAAGAATGTCGGGCCGATCTACGGCCTTATGCTCACGGCCTGGGGCTTCGCTAGCGCATTTGGACCGCTGCTCATCGCATATATGCGACAAATCAGTGGATCGTATACGAGCGGTCTCCATGTGATCGCAGGCATCATGGCCGTATCGATTGTTCTCCCTATACTCGTTTCACCGCCCAAATCCCTACCGACAAAGGCCGCAGGTTCACGCTTCCCCGCTTCAGCGGTGCATTCGAGATAACTTACGCGGAATGCATCGCTGCCCCCGCAGCTTTGACGCTGGAGTCAGGCGGCGCTGTCTTTGGCGCGGCTCGGTTACAGGGTCATCCCGTAGTTTTCTCGGCTGCTGCTGGATGAACCCGTGCCCGTTGATGGAAAAATGAAGGTTCCACGGACTTCCGGCGTCCGTCTCGATTCGGAACGCAAGCTACAGCGACCCACTTGCCATCTACAATAGGGGTAATTCAACGAACAAACGGCAGAGTGATGAAGGTGGCTATCGAGCGCAATCTGAACCCGCGGAAAATCGGTTAACGGTGATGCGAAGACGAGATCTCTTGAAATCCGTAACCACACTTGCGGCCGGATCAGTTGCCATGCCCCTGCTTCGGGCAGCCAGCGCATCTATCCCGGTGATTGATGCTCACATACATCTCTTTGATCCATCGCGGCCTGGCGGCGTCCCTTGGCCTGAGAAATCCGACACGGTCCTGTACCACCAGGCATTGCCCGATCGCTATGCAGGGCTCGCCCAACCGCATGGTGTCGTTGGAGCAATCGCGGTCGAGTGCAGCCCCTGGCTGGTGGACAATTTCTGGCTTCAGGATGTGGTGGAGCGAAACCCAATCATGCTTGGTTTTATCGGTGACCTGGAGCCCGAATCTCCGGCGTTTGCCACAACTCTCGATCGCCTTCATCGAAGCCAGTTTTTTCTTGGTATACGCTACGGTAACTTGTGGAATCGTGATCTCAGCGCCGCCCTTCAGAAACCGGAGTTCCTATCGGGGCTTAAGCTGCTGGGGCAGGCAGGATTAGTGCTTGAAACGGCTAACCCTGACCCTGCCCTCATAACCGCGGTTCTCGATGTCTCCGATCGTGTTCCGGATCTCCGCGTGGTCATTGACCATTTGCCGCACGCCGATCCACCGACCGATATTAGAGACCGCGCCAATTACGAGGCAAAGTTGCGCGAGTTATCTCGCCGGTCCCCTGTTTTTGTAAAAGGATCTGAGATCGTCCGTCAAACTGGTAGTCACGTCAACCTAGACGTAGGGTTCTACAAGGCAGCGCTTGACCAGATCTGGGACCTGTTTGGAGAAGACCGCATTCTCTTCGGAAGCGATTGGCCCAACAGCGATACGCTCGCTACTTATGACGGCACATTCGGCATTGCGAAGAGTTATATTGCTACGCGCAGCCTAAGTGCACAAGCCAAATACTTTTGGAAGAATTCGACAGTCGCATACAACTGGCGCCCGCGCACCTCGACTCAGGCAACCCTGCAGAGACGCTAAGGATGAATTCAAAGGCAAATACCAGGACATCTACATTACCGATGCAGGTGAGAATTCAAATTATTCCAGCTCGCATGGACCTGCTGCCCAGGGAAGTCGACACGGTTGCCAACCTGCTGCGCGGCACGCTGCTCAGTCTTATCAAGGTGCGTCTACAGCTGAACTATCTGATGGTCCACAACATTGACACGGTGGCAGCTGCGTGCCAGGCCACCACCGCGGTCCTCGAGTTGCCGGGCAATCACTTCCGTGGTAAGCGCCACGCGGCCTCGAATCGATTTGTTCTCAACGCAAACTCTTTTGCCCGCACGAATTGAAAGGGCCCTCCGCTGCGTTAGGCTTTTTACTGCAACTCGATTGCACAAGAACCTGCACGCGGCGCCTAACTCAAACGATAATCGACTACTTGGGTAGGGGCTGAACGGGGTTGAATGTGGTGTCGAGCAACCTTGTTTCTCCTGAAAGCGAAGTGCAGCCCGGACCCCTTAATCTACCCATGAAAGGATGAACAGAACACCTTCTTCCTTCTGCAGAATGGATCAACCGTTGGAAATATTCCTTTCCCGCGGTAGTATGGGTCTAAGCGAGCAATTCGGGTGTTCCGAAAGCCAGACCCGAGTTCACGCAGCACCGCGTTCCCCAAAAGATCGCGCTTGTCCCCAATCGAACATTTGGCCACTGATGTCCGCATTTGTGTTGCTGTTCGAATCGCCTTCGCGCCGCATCAAATATCAGAACAGTAAAAAGAACAGTCTCGGGTTTGCAGCCCAACGATACCATCCAACCCAATGAAACGAATTCGAGTCGTTCACTACAATCACACCGAAGTTGTCTCGGGTGCGGAACGCGTACTCTTAAGTCTTTTGCCGCGCCTTGTGAATCAAGGCTTCGAATCGATTCTCTTGTCGCCTGCTGGTCAGTTGCAAGAGGAAGCGCAAGGACTTGGCATAAAAGTCGCCTCTTGCCACTCTCTTCAGGCTCGATTTACTTCGAACCCCTGGAAGTTGGCTCAATACCTTCGGTCGTTCGTGTTGTCGATTCGCAACATTCGCCGAAAACTCAACGATCTCGGTCCGGACGTTGTCCATGCGAATAGCGTACGTGCTGGACTTGTTGTGTCAGTGGCAACGATTGGTCTCGATACGCCAATCATCTGGCACGTGCATGACGCACTCCCAAGTCACCCGTTCTCCCCAGTCATCCGCATGGTCGCTGCTCTTTCGCGGCGCACCAGTTCCGTAGTCGTCTCGCGCTCTACAGCTCGCATCTTTTCCAGAGGACTGTTCCATCGCATCATTTCTCGGAAAACGGAGGTACTTCATAACGCTGTGGAGCTCAAGCCCAACCTGTCAGCAGCTCAGGAAAGGACACAGCTGCGTGATACTCTCGCTGTCGGCGATCGATTTCTAATTGGTTGCGTCGGTCAAGTCTGCCAACGAAAGGGACAGATCGCCTTGGTTGAAATTTTCGCCGAGGCTCTGAAATCGAATCCGGAGATGGCGCTGATCATCGTGGGATCTGCTCTCTTCGCTGCCGATAAGCCCTATGAAGAGAGGCTCCACCAGCGCATCGGCGAACTCGGCATTGGTGAAAGCGTTCGGATGCTCGGCCGCCGTAACGATGTTCCGTTATTGCTTCAAACAATGGATGTTTTGGTGCTTCCGTCCGTACATGATCCCTTCCCGATGGTCCTACTCGAGTCCATGGCAGCGGCACTGCCGATCGTCGCATACTCTGTCGATGGTGTGCCCGAGCTAATCGACGATGGAAAGACAGGCTGGCTTGTTCCGCCGGGCGATCGCTCGCAGATGGTCCGTACGATCCTTGCAGCAGAAAGGAATCCTGATCAGCGCCATCGGTTCGCGGAAGCGGCGCGTCAGGTCGTACATAAACACACCCTGTCGAACTACGCGAGCACGTTCGCGGAGATTCTTCGAGGCCGCGTCATACAATCCGACAGAAACCCGTGCATCTCGGATGAGACTGAGCACCGATCTCACGCCAAGAGCGGGGTCGCATGACAGCGAAAGCACTGACGCACGATTGAAAAGCATGGATCGCCGTCCTGGTGAGCCTCAGCATGCAAATCTAGTAACCCGCAGCGGCAGCCGAAGACTGAGAATCCCCCCTTTCTCTGATCCGGCCAGGATGTGCTCGCCGGACCACCGCTTTAGAACTCTCGGTTCTCCGGGATTATTAAAAGGGACGCTGCCCGCTCATGCAAACTCCTCTAAAACGGGCATTTTCGCCACACATAGTCAACTTCGTCCACGAGAATTGCATCGGATGACATTGGAGTGGTGCAGCGGGCTCGCGGACATTCTACCGCCGACAAGCTGCTGTTCACGAAACAGGAGGAAGTGTATGAAGAAGCTGGTTGGCGTATTTGTCGTGATGATGACGTTTGGAATGTCGCTCACGGCTCGTGCCGCGGACGATGTACACAAGCTGGATGCGCGACTGACTGCGGCGAAGGCGACTATTGACGAGATCATGTCGGTACCCGACAAGGCTGTTCCCGATGGAATCGCGCGGAAGGCTGTTTGCGTTGGCGTGGTGCCTGGCATGGTGAAGGGCGCATTTATTCTCGGCGCCGAATATGGGCAGGGCGTGGTTACCTGCCGCACGGGAGCAGGCTGGAGCGCTCCAGTCTTTATCCGTATGGCCGGTGGATCATTCGGTTTTCAGGCAGGCGGACAGGGCACGGATCTTGTACTTGTCGCGATCAACCAGAAGGGATTTCAGGACCTTCTTCATGACAAGTTCAAGATCGGCGGCGACGCATCGGCAGCGGCTGGCCCGGTGGGACGCGACGCCCAAGCCTCAACCGATTTGAGCATGAGAGCGGAGTTGCTGACCTGGTCGCGCAGCCGCGGAGTGTTTGCCGGTATCGATCTCAATGGCATGTCCGTCAGCCAGAACCGAGAAGACACCGATCAGATTTATGGCGCAGCACATCCCTTCAATGAAATCCTTCACGGATCTGTGGCCCCACCAGAGGTTGCAGAGCCGTTTCTGCATGCGGTCGCGCAATACTTCGGAAATGCCCAGGCAAGCCGCTAGCGCTTTGCCAGCTAAAGCTCCCTACAGAGGCGCCCAAGCCTCTGTAGGAAAGAGAGCCGACCTCAGCCGAGTGCATCCAATAGCCGGGTGAAGAGGGCTAGTTTTCGCGGCGTGCATTCAGACCGTCGCTGGCAGCCTTCCTCTATAAGTAAACGTGTGATCTATATCACGGCGAAGGAGTCCCTGCGCATCCACAATGAGTGGCAGACATAGGGAATAGAATATGCGTGTGGGCAGAAAAGGCGCGTTCTTGCTGCTGGCGATTGTGACCCTGTGGGCCACTATTCCGCTGTTCGCGTGTGCCATCCCTGCCGCTCAGCATAGCTGTTGCCGCGCTATGATGCGGATGTGCAATCCGTCCGTCATGATGGATCGCTCCTGCTGTCAGCTTCAACACCCGAATTCACCTGCTACGCCAACGAGCATCTCAGGACCTGAGAGACCACCCGTTCAGGCGGGGATCCTCCTGCCACAGTTCAAAGTGGAGTCATCGGTCCCCAGCGCTGCCAGCCAGGCGCTCGCCAAAGCATCTCCGCCGCTCAGCCTTTCCGGCAGCCTGCCAATTCTCCGCATCTAGAGCTTTCTCAATCGCTGTTCATGCTTTCTTGTGTCTCTGTGCGCCGTGGTGCGCCAGATCCACGATCGTTCCGTGAACCCTACCGATTTGAGGGAGTAATGAAGACTCTTCTTGTAGCAGTTTTTCTTGGGGCGCTTTGCGTCCGTCCGAACCTGGGCCGCGCACAAACATCTGGCCCCGACTATGGGCCAGCCGGTTTCGATACGGCCGCCCTGGACGTGGCTAGCTTTGATGCGGTAACTGCCGATCGACCGTCGTCTTCTCCTTCCAACCGCGATCTGACTCTCGATGAAGCAGAGGCCATCGCGTTGGCCGAGAACCCGGAGATTCACGTGGCGGTTCGCCGCGTTGCAATGGCCGAGGCCCATATTTCTGCAGCGGGCGCACTAGACGACCCGCAGCTTATGTACCGCGGATGGCAAGTGCCCATTAAGCATCCCTGGGACTTCAACTCAGCGCAAAACATGCTGATGATCTCACAGGCGCTTCCCGGGTCCGGCAAGCGCGGACTGGAGACGGGCATAGCGAGGACCGAGGTCCAGGCCCAGAAAGACTCACTCGAAGCGACTCGATTGCACGTTCGCGTCGAGGTCCGCAAGGCGTTTTACGACCTACTGCTCGCGCAGGATGAAATGCACATTCACGACCAGCATCTGGCCATCGCCCACCAGGCTATTGAAGCCGCCCGTATCAAGTACACAACCGGCAAAGTGCCGCAGCAGGACATGTTGAAAGCGCAGCTCGCTCTTACCCGGCTAGCTGAGCACATGATTCGGTTCGATCGGGATGCCGACGTGGCGCGTGCGCATCTGAACACACTGCTCGGTCGCGACCCTACCTTGCCGGTCTCACTGCGCGGTGATTTCCAGCTCGATCAGCCTCTACCTTCCGCGCAAGATCTAGAGAAGACTGCGCTGCAAACTCGTCCCGATCTTCTAGCCGCCGAGGTTGCCGCAAGCAAAAGCCGACAGGAGCAGTCATTGGCGAAGAAGGCTTACGTGCCGGATTTCACGGTATCGGCTGGTTACATGTTGATGCCCTCTGGCTCAGACCCGCGCAATAACTACATGATCGAGGGTTCCGTAAGCCTTCCATGGCTCAATCATCGCAAGCATGACGGCGATATCGCCGAAGCCGCGGCCAAGGTCACGGAAGAAGATTCAGAATTGTCCGCAATGCGGAACGAAGCCTTCGGGCAGATCGAGGAGGCGCTGGCAGATGCCCGTGCGGCACAGCGCCTCGCAGCCATATACCACAACTCGCTCCGGCCGCAGGCCGACGCAACTCTTCACGCGGCGGTGATCGCGTATGAGAACAATCAGACCGAACTGCTCGACCTGCTCGATAGCCAGATGACGGTGATCGATATCGATCTCTCCTGGCGGCAGGCAATGGGAGACTTCAGCGCCCGCATGGCCGACCTCGAGCTTGTCGTCGGCATTCCGCTCGAACAGCAATTCGCGGCCCCGGAGAAAAAGAAATGACTCAACGTCCCTATCAGCGTGCATTCTTCCTGGCCGGCGCTCTTTGTGCGTCGCTGGCTGTTGCTCTGGTGTATTTGCTCCTGCATCGGAGCGCCCCCGCGCATACCGCTCCCGATGCCAACGATCCGGTAGTCGCACGAGGGCCCGAGGCTGTCGCACTTCCCTCACCCGCAGTAGTACCTGCAGGTTCCGAATCAGCACTCACCCAAGTGCAGATTTCGCCAACTCGGCTCCAGGAGATTGGCGTAACCACGGCGCAAGTCGAATTGAGAAATGTCACCGACGAACTGCACGTACCCGGCAACGTGGACATTGACGAGCAACGACTCTCCTACGTACAAACGCGCTTCACTGGATGGATTCAGAATGTCTCCGTCAACGCGACCTATCAATATGTCAGCAGGGGTCAGCGGCTGTTCACCATCTACAGCCCGGACCTGGTCAGCACGGAGCAGGAGTATCTTCTCGCGAAGAAGAATCAAGATGCACTCTCGACCGATATGCATGGAACCGCGACGGAGGAAAGCGGCTGGCTGTTGCAGGCAGCCGAGGAACGTTTGCGGCAATTCGATGTTCCACCCGCCGTCATCGCAGCATTGAAACAGACTGGCGAAGTCCAGCGCGAGATCGCCGTCAACTCGCCAGCATCGGGATACATCACCGAGCGCAATGCCCTTCCCAACGCCTACGTTCAACCGGACATGAAACTCTACACCATCGCCGATCTCTCCACAGTATGGGTGTATGCCAACGTTTTCCAGAACGATGTCGGACGTCTCAAGCCCGGTGACGCCGCACAGGTCACTGTCGACGCCTATCCAGGACGCACCTTCACAGGCAGAATCGATCAGATCCTTCCCCAGGTCGATCCCAACACCCGCACTGCGAAGGTCCGTCTCGTCTTCTCCAATCCTGGTCTGGCCCTCAAACCCGGTATGTACGTCAATGTCGACATCTCCGTTCCCCTCGGCCGCCAATTGGTAGTTCCTGCGTCCGGAGTGTTGCAGGCAGGCTCGCGCAACGTTGCCTTCGTCGATCATGGACAAGGCAATCTCGAGCCGCGAGAAATTGAGATCGGTCCGCAGCTGGACGATTCCATCGTCGTGCTCAAAGGATTGCGCGCAGGCGAGCGTATCGTCAGTTCGGCGAACTTCCTGGTTGACTCGGAAGCCCAGCTTCAAGCAGCGATGGGTTCATTCGCGCCGCATCCGCAAGATGCGAATTCAGGAACCAATTCAGCCGCGCAGCCGCGGATTGAACTGACGACGCAGCCGCCAGCCCCCCGTAAAGGCGCGAACACGCTGCAGGTCAAACTAGCAGACTCAGATGGAAAGCCCATCTCGGGCGCTCAGGTCGCCGTGACCTTCTTTATGGCAGCGATGCCCGCCATGGGCATGGCCGCACAGCACGCCGCGGCCACACTCCAAGACAAGGGACAAGGTCTTTATGAAGGTCCCCTCGCATTGGATTCAGGAGGCACCTGGCAAGTGACTATCACCGCGCAGCGCGGCGGACAAATCGTCGCTACCAAACAACTCAGCCTGTCAGCCTCGGGAGGCATGTGATGATCGCGAAAATCATTGCGTGGTGTGCCCACAATCCATTCACCGTTTTCGCCGGAGCCATTCTGCTTACGGTTGCTGGCGTTTGGTCGCTTCACAACGTGCCTCTCGACGCGCTCCCCGACATTAGCGACGTGCAGGTTATCATTCACACCGAATGGGCGGGCGAGCCGCCGGATGTGGTCGAAGACCAGGTCACCTACCCCATCGTCACGTCTTTGTTGTCGGCACCGCACGTTAAAAGCGTCCGCGCTCAAACCATGTTCGGCGACTCATGCGTCTTCGTCATCTTTGAAGACGGCACCGATATCTACTGGGCCCGTTCGCGTGTGAACGAGTACTTGCAGCAAATCTCTGGCCGCTTGCCGGCAGATGTGCATCCCGCCATCGGCCCCGATGCCACTGGCGCAGGCTGGGTCTACGAATACGCCATCGTCGACCGCAGTCACACGCGCAGCCTGGCCGACCTGCGCGCACTGCAGGACTGGTATTTGCGCTATCAGCTTGAAACCGTCGGGGGCGTAGCGGAGGTCGCCACCATCGGTGGATTCGTGCGTCAATATCAGGTCAACCTCGATCCCGAGAAGCTCTTTTCGTACCGAATCTCCGCGTCCACCGTGATCGATCGCGTGCGCCAAAGCACCAACGAAGTGGGAGGGGACGTGCTTGAGGCAGGCGGCGCGGAATACATGATTCGTGGCCTTGGCTATCTTCGCTCCATTACCGACCTCGAGAATGTTCCCGTGGCGACCAAGAATGGAACGTCGGTGCTGGTGCGCAACCTTGGCTCTGTGACGTTGGGTCCCGAAATACGACGCGGCGCCGCAGAGTGGCAGGGCAACGGCGAAACTGTCGGCGGCATTGTCGTGATGCGTTATGGCATGAATGCTCTCGATGTCATCAACAATGTGAAGGCCAAATTCAAAGAGATTGCTCCCTCGTTGCCGCCCGGCGTCGAGATCGTGACCGGGTATGACCGCTCATGGCTCATCGATCAGTCGATCCACACGCTCAAGCGCGATCTCATCCTCGAAGCCATCATTGTCAGCATCGTATGCATCGTCTTTCTCTTCCATTTCCGATCCGCGCTCGTTCCTATCCTTACGCTCCCTATCGCGGTTCTGGGAGCATTCATTCCCATGCACTACCTGCACGTCAGCTCGAACATCATGTCACTCGGCGGACTTGCGCTCGCGATTGGCGTGCTTATCGATGCTGCCATCGTGATGGTCGAAAACGGATACCGTCATCTCGCCGAACGCGATGATGTGGTGAGCCTGACGAGCCGCCAAAGACGCGGAATTCTCGTGGGTGCGGCACAGCAGGTGGGGCAGGCACTTTTCTCCTCGCTCATCATCATCGTCGTTTCGTTCCTTCCCGTCTTCCTGCTTGAAGCACAAGAGGGCCGCATGTTCCGCCCCCTCGCGTGGACTAAAACACTGGCACTGATCTTTTCTTCATTGCTTTCGATCACGCTCGTCCCAGCACTTATGCCCTTGTTCCTGCGTGGAAAGCTGCGCCCCGAATCGAAGAATCCAGCCGCGCGCGTCACTCAGGCGATCTATCTGCCCGTCCTGCGCTGGTCCTTGCGTCATTGGAAGCTCGTCGTCGTCCTCAATTTGGCTTTCCTTGCAGCCACCATCCCTCTCGCCTTCCGCATCGGCAATCAGTTCATGCCCGCCCTCTACGAGGGTTCCTCTTTGTATATGCCGACCTCGCTTCCCGGTATCTCCATCACGCAGGCCGTATCGCTCATGCAGCAGCAGGACCGCATCATCTATTCGTTCCCAGAGGTCGCAACGGTTTTTGGAACCGTCGGCCGCTCCGACAGCGCTACCGACAACGCGCCCCTCGATATGTACGACACAACGATCATGTTGAAGCCGCGAGAGCAATGGCGGCCTGGCATGACCTATGACAAGCTGATTCAGGAGATGGACGCCAAGCTACAGTTCCCCGGCCTGACCAACACCTGGACCATGCCCGTTGAAAATCGTCTCGACATGGAGCTGACCGGCATCAAAACGGCTATCGGCATCAAAATCGAGGGACCCGATCTCTCCCGCATTCAGGATCTCGGAGCAAAGATGCAGCAGGTTCTCTCCGCCATGCAGGAGACGAGTTCTGTCTTTGCCGAGCGTGTTTCTCAAGGCTTTTATCTGAATGTGGACGTCAATCGCTCTGAAGCAGCGCGCTACGGCCTGTCAGTGGCGGACGTCCAGCGTGTGGTTACATCCGAGATTGGCGGCGCGGATATCGCGCAGAACATCGAGGGGCGCGAACGCTTTCCAATTTCCGTTCGCTACCAACATGACTTCCGCAGCACCTCGGATGCTCTCTCGAAAGCGCTGATTTCGACTCCATCCGGTGAGCAGATTCCGGTGAGTGAAGTCGCACGCGTCTACTATTCACGCGGCCCAGCCATGATTCGCGATGAGGATGGCGCGCTCACCGGCTATGTCTATCTCGATTTGAAAACCAACGATTACGGGGGATTTGTCGATCGCGCGAATCGGCTCATGCGGCAAAAGCTTACGCTGCCCGCGGGCTACACATGGCGCTGGGCGGGTGAATACGAATTCGAGCTGCGCGCCAAGCAGCGCCTGCGCATCATTTTACCCATCGTTTTCTTCGTGATATTTCTGCTGCTCTATCTCGTCTTCAAATCCGCTGCGGAAGCCGCAGTCCTCATCTTTCCCACCGTCTATGCCCTGTCTGGCGGCCTCTTGCTGCAATGGTTCCTCGGCTATAACTTCAGCGTGGCGGTGTGGGTGGGCTACATCGCGCTCTTTGGTATCGCCGTCGAGACCGGCGTCGTCATGGTCGTCTATCTGCATGAGGCCCTCGAGCATCGCCTGGCGCAAGACACTCCTCTGACAGAGGCCGCGCTCGAACAGGCTGCAATCGACGGCGCCGTACAGCGCCTTCGCCCCAAGCTCATGACCGTAACCGCGGTGATTCTCAGCCTCGCGCCTATCCTTTGGGAATCCGGCATCGGATCCGACGTGATGAAGCCGATCGCTGCGCCCATCGTCGGCGGGATGATCACTTCAACGATTCATGTGCTGATCCTCGTGCCGGTCTTCTTCTTTCTTATGAAGCGGAGAGAATTGCGCCGGGGCCAGCTTGATAGGTCTCGTGCGAAAGGATCTTTGACGGAACCTGAATTGAAGGAACAGAACCGCGCGATGGCGGTCTGAGCACCGCAGAGGTTACCGGGCAGGCCCGTGCAGTAGCGCATCTCGACATATGCGAATAGCCGTATGCGGGCACGTGAAGTGGGCGGATGATTAAGGAACAACGGACGTACTGCAGCTAAGTCCTGCGGATTCCCTTTGTCTCAAGAACTACACCGCTTCCTGCACGGTTTGCGTCTTTTCCTGCATATTGATATTTCTCTCTCCCACCTTTCAGGATTATGGGTGAGAGGTTCGACGTGAGCTTGATCTCAAACTCCGGGCTGATTCTCCTATTGGCGGGAATGTCTCTCGCATTGGCATCCTGCTCCAGAGTCTCGGCGAAGACCAATCTCGACAAAAGTGATGAAGTGCCGGTACGAGCTGTCCAGGCCATCACACAGGATGTACCGGTTGACATATCGGCAGTTGGGACGGTTGAGCCGACCGACACCGTCGAGGTTAAGTCGCGCATCGCAGGGCAGGTCGAGCAAGTTGCATTTCAGGAAGGCCAAACCGTCACCAAGGGGCAGTTGCTGTTCACCATCGATCGGGCTGCTCTCGAACGTCAGGCGGCCGAACAGCAGGCGGAGCTGACTCGCGACGCGGCTCTGGAAGAGCAGGCACGCGCTGTCGTAGCGCGAGACGCTGCTTCGCGCAGACAAAGCGAGTCTGAGGCGGAGACCGCTGTCCAGCTTGGCAAGCTCGGGGTAATCTCAGGACAGCGGGTCGACCAACTGGTGACAGCGCGCGATGCGGCAAGTGCGGGAGTTCGCTCCGACCAAGCAGCCGTTGAAGCCGCGGTGGCCGCGCGAAAGGCTGACGAAGCGCGGCTGACCGAAACTGACCTTCAGTTGAGTTTCACCAACGTGGTTGCTCCTATCGCCGGGCGCGCTGGCGCCGCGATGGTCAAGGCCGGCAACATCGTCGGAGACAGCAGTACAACGCTGGTCACGCTGCTGCGGATGACGCCGATCAATGTCAACTTTGGAATCCCCGAGCAGGTTTTACCAGAGGTACAACGGCTTAACGCTCGTGGGCCGTTGACTGTGGAAGTGACTTATGGTGGCAACTCACCAAGGGAAGGCCGCCTGGCGTTTATCGACAACGCGGTGGATTCGACGACAGGGACGATTCGACTGAAAGCGGTCTTCGCAAATGTCGATGGCGCTCTCTGGCCCGGAGAGTTTGTTCACGTTCGTCTTCGTCTGCGCGTCGACCCGTCCAGAACTGTAATTCCGAATGCTTCTGTTCAGGATGGGATCAACGGAAGGTTCATCTGGCTGGTGCGGTCGGGCCGAGCAGCCATGACGCCAGTGACGGTGACGCGCACCTATGATCCTGAGAACGAGCCCGTACTGGCTGTGATCGGAAGTGGCGTTCGCCCCGGCGATCTGGTTGTGACGGAGGGACAGCTTCGACTCATCGCCGGTGCGCCGGTCTCTCTCATGAATTCTTCCCTCGGTGCAGCGAGCCAGGTCCCTGCTCGGAATAGCACGTCTGCTCCGTAATCGAACAGCCGACCATAGAATGCTTGAGGAAACTCGAAGATGAGTTTGACTGAATTCTTCGTTCGTCGTGCGACAACTACAACGCTGATGATCGCGGCCATTGCAGGCTTCGGTATTCTCTGCTATTTCTCGCTGCCGGTCAGCAATCTGCCGGAAGTTGAATATCCAACAATCCGAGTAAGTGCGGACCTCCCGGGTGCGAATCCCGATGTGATGGCCTCTACGGTGGCGACGCCGCTGGAGAGCGAATTGTCGATGATCCCTGGGATCGCGAATATGACGTCTTCGAGCCAGACGGGCGAAACGAATATTGTCCTCCAGTTCGATCTGAACCGCAGCATCGATGCGGCCGCACAGGACGTGCAGGCGGCTATCGCTCGATCCGCGGGTTCGCTGCCTGCCAGCATGCCCTCGCCACCGTCGTATTCCAAGCAGAATCCAGTAGTCAACCCCATCCTGTGGCTAGAGATGTCTTCGACGACCCTGTCCCTTCGTGACTTTGCGAATTATGCGGATCAAGTCCTTGCAAAGCGGATTGCCATGGTGAGCGGCGTGTCACAGGTTCCAGTTTGGGGACCGTCCCACCCCGCCATTCGCGTGGAGGTTGATCCGGCGAAGCTCGCGGCTTATGGGTTGGACCTGGAACAGATTCGGACGACGCTCGCGAACAACTGCTCAAATCTTCCTTCGGGCACACTCTATGGCGATGCCCGCGACTATTCTCTGCAGGCGAACAGTCAGCTCACAACCGCAGGGCAATTCTCGCAACTGATTGTGACCTACAGGAACGGCGTGCCCCTGCGGCTGAATCAGGTTGCGAATGTCAGTCTCGGTTCCCGTGATGACAAGAGCACCTTCTGGATCAACGGAAGGCCCAGCGTAATCATTGCGGTGCGGAAGCAGCCCGGCACGAATACCGTGAGAGTCGCCGACCAGGTAAAAGATGTCATTCGTTCCCTGCGCTACGCCATGCCTCCCGGAGTTTCGTTCGGGAACGTCTCAGATAGCGCCGATGTCGTGCGGGAATCCATTGCAGAGGTGAACAGAACTCTGTTTATCACCATCGGCCTCGTGGTGTTTGTCATCTATGCGTTCCTTGGCACAACATCTTCCACGCTTATCGCCAGCGCAACCATTCCCGTGTCGATTCTCGGCTCGTTCATCGCCATGCGGTTGCTGGGATATTCCGTGGATATGTTTTCCATGATGGGCATCACTCTATCCGTCGGCTTTATCGTCGACGACGCCATTGTGATGATCGAAAACATCGTGCGCCACCGGGAACTCGGCAAGACCCGATTGCAAGCAGCGCTCGACGGAGCAAGCGAGGTCGGCTTCACGATTGTCTCGATGACCGTTTCTCTGGTGGCGGTCTTCCTCCCCATTCTTTTTCTCAATGGGGTCCTGGGACGGCTGCTGCGTGAATTCGCCGTCACGATTTCTGTATCGATCCTG
>Ga0181526_10001900_pt1 | contig 19060 bp, 16 predicted proteins | sample PEATcosm2014_Bin_35_FD_119750 | JGI IMG/M metagenome (GOLD analysis project Ga0181526, IMG submission 119750) | Peatland microbial communities from MTU Mesocosm Facility, Houghton, MI, USA - PEATcosm2014_Bin06_30_metaG | ecosystem: Environmental > Terrestrial > Soil > Wetlands > Peat | place...
ATAGTGGCTCAGCCGCGCCGCGTCGTGATCACCGTGGAAGAGTGCCAGGCCGCGCGCCGGCAGAGTCCACGGACTGTGAGGCAGGGATTTTGTTTCTCCCTGTGGCAGGTTTGCCTTCACGGTGCGCTTGCTGAATTCGACGGGCTCATAGTGCAGAGCTCGGACGCCGGCGCCTTTCGGTCGCGCCCCTGCGGCGGCGAAGTCCTGCCTGGGGCGGAACAGGCCACCCTGCGATTCCAAAGAGACCGATCCACCCTCTGCCATTGGCAACCTCCAGGTTCGAGCAGCCACCCAGCGGCTTCGAGCATAGGCGAATAAAAAGCGAAAGTCAAGCGCCATCTCCACGCTTCCACCGGCGGGCATCCTGATGTACATTGAGACAGGCGGAGGGGAGCAGGCCGCTGCAATCGGGGTTCTCAGCGTCCTGCGGGCGATTGAAAGGAGGCGCCGCGATGAAGATTTTGATCTCTGTTTCCGACAAGGAAAATGCGAAGGGTGATCAATCTCCCTATTACAGGGCGCTTCTGGCCGTTGGGGTGAAATCCGAGGAAATCGAACTCGTCTCGCCCTCTCAACAATCCATCCCCAACATGAGAGACTACGACGGGGTGGTCTTCAGCGGCGGCAAAGATATCAACCCCAAGCATTATCAGGAAACGCTCAAATACCCCGGCCTCGTTGAGGTCGACGAGCAACGGGACGCCTTTGAATTTGACCTGTTCGAGCGTGCGCACCGTTGCCGGGTGGCGATTCTGGGCATCTGCCGGGGCGTCCAGATGATCAACGTAAAATTCGGCGGCACGCTCTACCAAGACTTAAAGCAGGAGTTCAGTGCGGAACCTCCGGTAAGGCCCGAACACAATCAGCTCGCGGCGCGCTCCGAGGCCACCCACCCCGTCACGCTGACAGACCCGGATTCAGCGCTTGCGGAAACGTTTCAAGGCAGTTGCCTGGTCAATAGCCTGCACCGCCAGGCCGTCAAACGTCTGGGCCGAGGACTGAGGGTGACAGCACATTCCGAGGACGGACTGGTCGAGGCCGTGGAATCCGCCGACGCCTACCCTTTCCTGGTGGGCGTGCAGTGGCATCCGGAAGAAATGGTCGACCGTCCCGCAGCGCGCAAGCTGTTTGAGAAGTTCGTCGCCCAATGCCGCGAGTTTGCCAAACACCGTTGAACCTGTCATCCTGAGCGAAGCGAAGGATGACAGGCGTAAGTTTTCCAGCTGTTGTCTGGCCGTAGATAGGTTCAAAATGCCAACAAAGATCTACATCTCCAAAGGTGATATCACGGACATGCCGGTCGAAGCGATCGTCAATCCGGCCAACACGGATCTCCTCATGGATTCCGGAGTCTCGGCAGCCATCCGGCGCAAGGGCGGCGAGCGGATCCAGGAGGAGTGCGAACGCCTGGCTCCCCTCCGGCTCGGCGCCGCGGCGGTCACCACCGCCGGCAACCTCAAAGCGCTCTTCGTGATTCACGCCGCCGCGATCCGGCCCGGCGAGAAGGCCACAGCGGAATCGATCAAGGTTGCGACCAGGCAGATCCTGTTTCGCGCCGAAGAGAAGACAATCAAGAGCCTCGCTCTGCCTGCCATCGGGACCGGAGCGGCGGGCTTCCCCGTCGAGGATTGCGCGCAGATTATGCTCAAGGCGGTCTTGGAGCATATCAGGATTCGCACCAGCCTGGAGAAAATCCACTTCGTGCTTTACGACGATGCGGCGCTCAAGGAGTTCGAAGAGGCGTTCCAGAAGTTGACGGCGCGCCCGCAGGCCAGCGCGGCGTAGCGCCGGCCAAGTCATCGTGGATCCAATACCCCTCAAGACGTTCCTCCTCGAAAGGATCAAGCGGTCTGGGCCCGTCACGTTTGAACGCTACATGGGGTTGTGCCTGTACCATCCAGAGCACGGCTATTACACCCAAGGGCGGCGCCGCACCGGCGCCGGAGGCGACTACTTCACCAGTCCGGACCTCCATCCCATATTCGCTCGCCTGGTGGCGCGCCAGGCCGTCGAGATGTGGGAATTGCTCGGCCGTCCCTCGCCCTTCGGCTGGGTTGAGATGGGCGCAGGGAGCGGGCTCTTTGCGCAGGATTTCCTCTCCTGGGTGAAGAGCGCCCGGCCGGATTTTGCGGGCGCGCTCGAATACGTAGCCATCGAGCCAAGCCCCAAGCAGTGTGCTTTCCTGAGAGAGCGGCTGGCGGAAAAGGGACTGGCCGGAGAAGTCCGCTTGCTCGAAAACCTCGAACAGCTCACACCCGTCACCGGCTGCTTCTTCTCGAACGAGTTGGTGGATGCTTTCCCGGTGGCTGTCGTCGCCCGAGCCGGAGGGCATCTGAGAGAGATCTACGTTACGGCAGAAGGCGACGAACTTCGCGAGAAGACCGGCCGCATCAGCAACCCGCTGGTGGCTGCGGCGGTGGCTCGTTACGCCAATCGGCTCGAGGAAGGCTGCCGCGTGGAGGTCAGCCTGGCGGCAACCCAGTGGATGCGCTCTCTGGCCGGGAAGCTCGACCGGGGCTTTGTTATCACCATCGACTACGGCGACCTCGCCCGGCGTCTCGACACCGAGGACCGGCCGCAAGGCACCTTGCTGGCCTACCACCATCACTTGCCGCTCGCAGACGCCCTCAGCGCCCCCGGCCAGGTCGACCTTACCGCGCACGTCAACTTCAGCGCCTTGATCGACGCGGGCGAGGACGCGGGGCTGCGACTCAGCGGCTTCACCAGCCAGGAGCGATTCCTGATGGCGCTGGGCGAAGCCAACCAGTTCGCGGACCTTTACGAGCCGGACGCTGGCGAGATCGAGAATCTCCAAGCCAGGCTGAAACTAAAGCGGCTGATTCATCCGGAGGGAATGGGAAACGTCTTCAAGGTGCTGATTCAGCATCGAGGGATCGAGTCGCCGGGTTTGACGGGGCTGAGATACGGGAAGATCAGGGGCTGATTATTGGCATGTCATCCTGAGCGCAGCGAAGGATCGCCACAGTTCGCTCTTCCTACGCCGGGGTAAGGCGCACCCGCACAAACTGCGGAGATCCTTCGCTGCGCTCAGGATGACAGAGTGCCTACTTTCAAATAGGCTATTTAACTTGTCTGCTTGTTCTCCCCCGCGTATGCCTTCTTCACGTACTCGTTCGCCCTGTCCAGCGCGCCCTGGGTGTTATCGTTGGTTTGCAGAGCGCGCTGGTACTCATTCAGGGCGCGATCGCGCTGCCCCGTCGTGTCGAAGATCATTCCCAGCATCACGTGGCTCCAGACCTCGGTCCATTTCGGGTCCAGGTCCCCGTCCAGGGCGCGCCGGAACTCCTCCATCGAGGCGTTGTAATTCCGCAGCTTGAAGTAGATATCGCCTAGCCGGTAGTGAGCCAGCGAGTTGTTCTTGTTGAGTTCGAGGACCGCAGTATACTGCTTGACCGCCTCCAGGTAAGCCTGTTCCGCGGCCAGTTGGTCGGCGCGCGCCATTTCGACCTTGAATTTGATTTTGTCGTCGAATTTAAGGATGCGGCTGGCGGGATCGACGATCACATGCGTCGGCCTGGTACGCACGTTCACGGTGAAGTCGGCCGTGGTGCCCACCATCGGCACACGGTCGGTGACCGGCCTGCTTCCCTCGGTAACGACCCGGACCTCGACGGGCATGCGAAACAGGTCCAGATCCTGGGTGATCTTCCCCATCACTTGATAGCCTTTCGCGGTTCTGTAGACCGACCATACCCGCGTAAACTGGGGAACGCCGGTGGAGGTCACCCATTGCGCGAAAAAGTACGTCAACTCCTGCTTGGAAGCGGTTTCCGCGAGCTTTTGAAACTGGTCCGTGGAAATGGACTTCCCGGCGTATTGCTGATACATGGCCTGGAGGGTTTTGAAAAACGCCTCGTCGCCGATCACCCAGCGCAGCATGTGGAGCACCATGGCGCCCTTCTGAAACACGATCGACTGGTATTCGGGCGTGTACTCGTGCAACTGTGCGGATTGACCGATGGACGAAACATCCTCGTGCGTGAGCGCGCCGATTTCGGTCTCCTGCATCAGGTTTTCAAAGGCGGTGTCACCCTCGGCATCCTGGAGGTAGAGCGCTGCGGAGTAGGTGGCGAGCCCGTCTTCAAGGAAAAAGTCGTTGCGCGAGGCCGGACTCACCGATTCTCCCCACCAGAGATAGGCGATCTGCTGCGCCAGTTGCTGAACCCTAACTTGTGTGGAAAAGATGCGTGAGGCGAGCGCGGCCACGCCGGGGGCGCTATATCCGTTCACCGTGCCGTCCTCGATTTCGGCGATGTCGAGATGGCCATTGGGCAAGGGCCCGAACTTGTCGGAATAGAAAGCCATGATCTTGGCCGCGGCTTCGCCGTAATTAGCGGCGAAGTTTTCGTGGCCCGGCTTCATGTACAAGGTGATGTCTGCGCCCACCGCGGTTGCCGGCTGCACCACGTATCGCCCGGCAATCACTGTGCCGGGGAAGGAGGACTGGTCATATCGGAACGCATACGTCACTTTTCCCGGCTCGCGCACGGGTGCGGAAGCCTTTCCCGAGGCAATTACCATTTCATCGGAAGGCACCGTGATGCTCACGCTGGCTGCAAAGCGGTTCACGCCGTATTGACTCACGGGGAACCAGCGTGCCACATAGAGAAGGTAACTGCCCTCATTCCCGACGTAGGCCAACTTCAGGTTCTCCACCGGACTGCCTTCCGCCGAAGCAAGCAGACCACCGTATCTCACCGTGATGGAAGCGGGCCTACCCTGAGACACGGGATTCAGGAAGTCGATGGCGAGGTTAAGCCCTTCCTGTCGATAATTGCAGTCCCTGCCGGCGGCGTCCTTCACGCTGGAAACCCGCAAGCCGTTTTGGAGCTCGAAGCTCATGGTGGTGAGGTCGCCTTGAGGGAGAAAATCAATCCGCACCGAGGCCGAAAGCATGTGCTGGGAAGGAAAGAGCTCTGCGGTGATCGCGTAATTCGTTACCGTAAATCGAGGTGCATTGGACTGGGCGAAAGTTACGGCCGGGACCAGTCCCAGCGTCAGAAACCATGGCAGCGCATTCACCAGCAGCGTCCGGAGCCGGGACAGCCGATATTCGGCCCCGCGTCCGGAACGTAGATAGTTCATAAAAAGCTCCCCGCGTCTCCTGCTGGGAGTCAGGAGTCAGAAGTCAGGAGTCAGAATGGCGCGCTGCACGGCGCGCACGCGTGAGGGCGCGCCTTCACCATTCCGGCTTCTGAGTTCTGGTCCCTGACTCCCTGCGATCACCCTTGCCTCACAACTAGGGCTACTACATTGGATTGTCGCCGAAAGCAACGAGTTGCATAGCACGAAGCGCCAACCGCGAGTTTGGGTCGTCATTCTGACTCCTGACTCCTGATTCCTGACTCCTCGTGCGTCCCGCCGGACCGTAGCAACTCTACCACCGCATCAGCAGCCCTCCCGACAGCGCCTCCAGGCCCCAGGCGCGCCTTCAGGGCCCGCAGGTTCGCCGCCATCTCCTCACGTGCTTGGGAATGATCAAGTAAGTATTCTACCTCTCCGGCAACCCGAGCAGGCGTGAAATCACTCTGAATCAACTCCGGGACCACCTGCTTGCCTGCAAGGATATTGACCATACTGTAAAAGGGAAGTTTCACCAGCAGTCGTCCGATCCGGTACGTGAGTCGCGACAACCGGTAAACTACCACCATCGGGCGCTCGCAGAGTGCCGCTTCGAGGGTAGCAGTGCCGCTGGCTACGATAGCTACGTCGCAGTGGCGGAGGGCGTCATGGGTGGCCTGGGTAGCGACGCGGATCGTCAACCTGCCGGCAAATGGCTCAAGCAGCGTCCTTTCCACCCAATCGGCGTCGAGCGTCGGCGCCGCGGCGACCACAAACTGCACCTTGCGATTCAGCGAAATCCGCCCGGCAGCCGCAAGCATGGTGGGCAAGATCCGGCTCACTTCCTTCGCGCGGCTGCCCGGCAGCAGCGCCACCGTGGTCTTGCCCTGGTCCAGCCCGACCCGGGCAAAGAACTTTTCCCGTGTCAGATTCGGCCGCACGAGGTCCACCATAGGATGCCCAACATACTCGACGGGAATCCCGGCCTGGCGGTAAATGGCCTCCTCGAAATCAAAAATGCAGAGCATCTTTTCGATATGAGCTTTGAGTTGGCGCAGTCGGCCACTCCGCCACGCCCAAACCTGCGGACTCACAAAATAGACGACCCGGACTCCTCGCTTCTTGAGCCGCTTGGCAAGGCGAAGGTTGAAGTCGGGGAAATCGATGAGCACCGCAAGCTGTGGCCGGCGCCGATCCACTTCCGCCACTAGCGTCTGAAGGGCTCGGTAGGCCCTGGGCAGCCCGCTGATCACTTCCGTGATGCCCATCATGGTTAGCGGATGGGAGTCCACCACCGTGTCCACCCCGGCCTGACGCATCGCGTCGCCCCCGCAGCCGAACAGGTTGACGTCTGCCAGCCGTTCGCGCAAGGCTCGGGCGAGTTCGGCTCCAAGAAGATCCCCGGAGCGCTCACCGGCTACGATCATTAGCGAAAGGTCACTCATGGGCAAAGTGTCGGATTCAAGTCGAGAGTCGAGAGTCGAAGAGTGACAAACCCTACTCCCTCTCGAGCGGGCCTAGAATAAGATGAAGAAGTCGCCAAGAGAAAGGCGCCCGACGGACAATAAAAAGGAGTTCCCCTGGCGGCACCTTGACTCGAGTAGCCGGTCTCGTCGATTCAGCCACGTCTGGATCGATTGCGATTCCTTTTTGTAACAAATCCGCCGTGGCAGCCGTCGCGCCGCACTCCTTGCAATACCAACCCGTTGAAGTTAGTGGAATCAGGACGAATACGTGCGAGGGGGCTGGTTCGGGAAGTGTGAAGCGGGCCTGACCGTTCGCATCGGTCTCCTTTTCCAGGCTCATCAGACCGTCGTAGTTCGGGGGAGTCTTCTCCTCTTTTTCGTAATTCAGGTGCAAGGAGACGTGTTGCTTCTGTAACGGGTGTCCGTTTGCGCCATTGATCACGCGAACGGTCACCACCTGGGCGAGGCACAAGGGTCCAGCCAGCAACGAGAGAATGCCAACGGCGCATCGTACTAACATTGGTGTTTCTCCTCTGATTCTCACCAATTCGCTTGACTTCCTGGTTCGGCTTCATGACTCCTCAACCTCTCGACTGTTTGTTTTCATCGACATTCTCGCTTTGTTCCGCCAGTTTCCGAGTCAATGGATGGCGCAGACCCTTGGTGTCCGGGGTCTGCGATGTCCCGAAGGGACAGGTCGAGACTAACGGCACATCCTGACCGGCGTGCGCCTCCGGCGCATCGCAGACATTCAAAGGCAATGTCTGCGCCGGCCTCTGACTGTTTGTCCTGTTCCTTTGTTTTCATAGACATTCTCGCTTTGTTCCGTCGATAAAGTCGAGAGTCCAGCAACTTCCCGACGGACGCCTGGGGATTTTCCTCCCAGATTTGATCTCGCTTCTGTCACTTCTCGACTTCTCGACTTCTCAACTTCTCGACTCCTCGACTGTTTGTTTTCATAGACATTCTCGCTTTGTTCCCCCGGAATTCGTAGCGCCGACCTTTAGGTCGGCATTCTTGGTTTACCTACATGCTGACCTGAAGGTCAGCGCTACCCCAGCGCGGTGAATTCGATAGCGGCTGTTTGTTTTCATAAACATTCTCGGTTTGTTCGTTCGTTTTTGTGCGCGGGCTATGGTTGCAGGAAGGGCGGGAACGACATAATGTCTCCAAAATGGACCACGCTTATAGCCTATCATAGCTCACGGGGGCTGTCAAGTGCAAAGCGCTGAACTGCGAAACCCTGACCCCAATCCGTCGATAAGGCAGGGTGAGAATGGTTGTGGACCCGCGCGCGCGGTGTAGGGGTAGGGCATGCCTCTAGCCCGTCCAAATTACGCTGTAGCCGAGGGGTAGCGGTGTGCGGCTCCGCCGCTTGCTGTGCGGAAAGGCTCTGCCTTTCCGACGAGCGGGCGACCTGCCTAACCTCCTCCACCCAGGCTGGAAGGCTGAGCCTTCCAGCCTGGGTGGAGGGGGATGAATGGCGGGGAACCGCCCGGAAAGGCGAAGCCTTTCCGCAAAGCGGGGCGGCAGAGCCGCCGTCTCGACCGGCAGAGGCTGCTAATTTGGACAGCCGTAGGGCTTGCCTACCCTCGCCGGGACCAGTGAAAATGCGGGAGCGGCAAGCCGTCCCCCTACAGCGGAAGGCTCAGCGTTGGATGCTGACCGCGGTGCCGTCGTAGGATATCGTCTTATCGACGGTCCCGGACGGATTCACGCCCACGCCGTGCCCCGAACCGACCCACACGATATTGAAGGTTCGGCTCTCGAGCATTCCCGGGAATCGGCCCTGTCGCGCGCCGATGGTCAGGGACTGTCCGGCATCATCCCAGCGAATAGGAATGGTCGAATGATCTCCCTTCTCGTAATCGTAGGTGAGCCCATCGTCTTCGTAGAGCGTGAAGTCGGCATCCGCACCCGGGTAGACGCGCAACTCGATGGGGTTCGCGGCGCTTTGGCTCGAGTACTCCATCGCCGGCCCCATGGGCACGATCGAACCGGCGCGCACGAACAGCGGCAAGGATTCAAGCGGCGCCGCCGCCATGACGAACCGGTCCCCGGGCTGCCTTTCACCGGTCCAGAAGTTTGTCCAGTTGGTATTCGGCAGGTAGACCCGCCTTTGGACCTCGCCGGGATCCGTGACGGGGCTGACCAGCAGCGCCGGCCCGAACATGAACTGGTCGCCGATGTTCCGGGCGGTCACGTCGTCGCGAAAATCCATCACCAGGGGGCGCATCAAGGTGTAGCCGGCGTTCGTCACCTGCCACGCCAGCGAGTAAATGTACGGCATCAGCCGGTAGCGGAGCGTGTCGTAGCGGGTCAGGATCTCCTGCGCCTGGGCCCCGTAAGACCACAACTCGTTCTGGCCGGTGGCGCGGGTTCCGTGCACACGGAAGATGGGGCAGAACGCTCCGTACTGGAACCAGCGGATGAACAGCTCGCGGTAGGCGGGATCGTCCGGATTGCCGTCCGTGAACCCGCCGATATCGGTCGTCCAGTAGGGGACCCCGGAGACCATCAGGTTCAATCCGGCGGGAATCTGCCGCTTGAAGGTTTCCCAATCGGAATTGATGTCACCGGACCAAGCCGCCGTGCCGTGGCGCTGAATGCCCGCGAAGGCCGAGCGGGAGAGGATGAAGACGCGGGCGTGGCTGGTGGCGGCGCGCTGGCCGTCGTAAACAGACTGGGTGGTCATCAGGGGAAAGAGATTAGCGTAGCGGGCGCCGCTGCCGATGGCCACCTTGCTCGTCGCCAGGATGTTGGTTTCGCGTCCCTCGGTTTCCGGTTCGGTGGTGTCGAGCCACCAGGCGTCGGCGCCGATGTTGAAGAGCGCGTTCGCCATCAAGCCCCAGTAATACTTGCGCGCGGCGGGGTTGAAAGCGTCGTAGAGAGCCATTCCGGCGGGATGAAACCCGGCGACCTTGGTGCGGTCAATAAAGTAGTGGAGCTTGTTCATTTCCGTGTAGACATTCGACCCGGGGTCGAAGTAGGGCCACACCGAGATCATGAGGTGAAAATGGTTGTCGTGCAGATCGTCGATCATGCCTTTGGGGTCGGGATAGTGGCTGTTGAATTCAAAATCTCCCATGATCTTCCACCAGAACCAGTCCTGCACGATGTTGTCAACAGGGATGTGCAGCTCGCGGTATTTGTGCGCCACTTCGAGCAGCTCTTGCTGCGACTGGTAGCGGTTCTTGCATTGCCAGAAGCCGTAGGCCCATCTGCCGAAGAGGGGAGCGGCGCCGGTCAGTTCGCGGTAAGCGCCGACGATCTTGTCGAATTCAGGGCCGTAAATGAAGTAGTAATCAATCTGGTCGGCCACTTCCGAGCTGATGTAAAGCGACTGCATGAAGCGGTTGTTGAAACGGCTGCGGGAAGGGTTGTCCCAGAAAATGCCGTAGCCGTTGGTCGAAAGCAGCATGGGGATGGAGATGTTGGAGTTGTCCTGGGAGATGTCCACGGACTCACCCCGGTAGTTCCAGACGCCTGCCTGGTGCTGGCCGAGGCCGAAGAAGCCCTCCGGGGAGCCCCAGGTGGTGATGAACTCTTCCGCGCGGTAAGTCCGCTCGCCATTCACAATGACAGGGCTCATCCTCCGGTCGCTCGACTGCATCAGCTTATTGTCCCTCGAGTCGCTGAAGACCATCGCTCCGTCCTTGCGCGCCACCGTGACCTTAAGTTGCGAGGTGCTCAGCGTCACATCCTTATCGGTGAATTCCAGGGAGAAGCGGGTGGCGGGCCAACTCGTCTTGATGACCGCATACTGCTTCACCGTCGGGAACGAGGACGTGGGCGTGTAGAGAATGCGCACGATGGAATCGGAGCAGACCCGCAGCCGCAGCAAACCGCTCTGCATCCTGAGCAGGACGCCATCGGTCTGCTTCTCGTCACTCTTAACGGGGTTCGGAGGATTCCACTGCGCCGCGGCGGTCGAGGCCAACAGAAACAATGAGAATGTAATGGCGGCGGGTTTGATGCGCATCATCGCTGGGCTCCTGAAATGGTACTGTCCTTATTTAACTGTTAGCGCCGACCTTTAGGTCGGCAGATGCCCCGACAGGTCGGGGCGCTACGCAGAAACTGGGATGCTACGTCTGAAATTGTGGACTCGCGATACCTGATCTGTGTTGATCAGAGGCTTTCGTCATCTTGTCCCGTAAACTGGCAAGATACGCCTAACGTGTTTACACTGCAATGGGCGGACGTCGCTTGCGGGCCAACAGGCCGATTGCATTTGGGTCTAAAGCCCTCTCCCGCCGGTGACCGCAGAGCCCTCTCCCCGGGGGCATTGGCGCTAGATTAAGCGTTGCGCCGGGGTCCCGAAGGGACCCAACATCATTAGCCGTAGGTGAAACCTACGGTAAACAATGTCCCAAAGTATTCAATTCAACCCCGGAGGGGTTGAATTCGACCCCTTCGGGATCGCTGAGATACTAAACATATGCCTTCTCGTCCGTAGGTTTCACCTACGGCTAATGACCTTCATGCCCTTCGGGCATGTTTGGCCGCCCCCACCGGCCCTTAATCTAGCGCCTATGCTCCCCAAGGGAGAGGGCTTTCCATTTCCGACAAAACCCGCGCCCCTACCTCCACTTGCTTTAGTTACCAAACTACCCCATCCTCGTCTAATAGGAAGAGAAAAACACGCTCGAATTCAGGGAGGACAAGATGAGCCGCAAGATTGGTCTGGGTTTATGCACACTGGTATTCCTGCTCACCGCAGGGACTCTCGCCTTTGCCGCATCACGCATCGAGAAGGATCTAAAGCTCGAACCCGGCGGCAGACTCGTGGTTGATGCCGGGGCAAGCGATGTGTTTGTGACCGGCCGGTCAGCCTCCGGCGCCCATGTGGTGGTGACCTCTAATCGGGATGACTTGCAGGAATTATTCACCTTAAACTTCAGCGAGGAACCCGGGGCAGTCCGGATCGAGATGCACAAACACAGCCTGCAGCTTTGGCCCAAACACCTGGAAGTGCGAATGGAGGTGGAAGTCCCCACCAAGACGAATCTGGATATTCGTACGGGCGGGGGCGATGTCAAGGTCAATCACCTGGAAGGCGAAACCGACCTCGAGACTTCGGGTGGAGATGTCAAAGCGACGGAACTCAAGGGTAACCTGAATGCACGAACTTCCGGCGGAGACATGGAACTGCGTGACCTCACGGGAGACGTCTCGGTTAAAACCTCGGGAGGAGATATTACCCTCGCAAACGTGCACGGGCGTGTTGAAGCCCACACCTCGGGCGGAGATGTTACGGCATCTCTGGCGCGGGGAAATGCTAAAGGGGGCGAAATCGAGACCTCCGGCGGCGACATCGAACTGCGGCTGGATCCGGCCATAAACCTCAGCCTGGATGCGTCGACCTCAAGCGGTGAGGTAACCTCGAATCTTCCCCATCTGTCGGTGACGGGCGAGATTTCCTCGTCGCGGCTCCACGGCACACTGGGTTCCGGCGGAGAGACCCTGCGAGTCCACACCAACGGCGGAAGCGTGCGCATTAGCGCCTTGTGAGCTGTCGTGCGCGAGCACGCCGCCCCCTGTCAGCCTACCCGACGTTCTAGGGGCAACGCTGGTGGTTGCCCCCTCGCCGCGGACAGATGGCCACAAGGGTCGCCTGCGACTTATAGCCCCGAAGGGGCGGCCTAGCAAAGCCCAGGCCAACGGCCTGGGTGGACGCGGCAAGAGGATATTTCATTTCCCGCCTCAAGCCCTGAAAGGGCGTGATAGCTGCGCATTCCGTAGGTCGCCCCTTCAGGGCTCGACCCGAAAAACCGCCTCGTCTCCCAGGCCGTTGGCCTGGGCTTTGCTAGGCCGCCCCTTCGGGGCTGTGAGTTGCAGACCAACACCAGATTCGAGCTTAGGACACCAGGCACCACACATTTAGGACGCTAGCCATCGCTTGACAAGGAATCCATCCTTGCTATAGTAAGGCAATGTCCAAAGTTACTAGCAAACGGCAACTCACCGTCCCCAAGCTCATCGCCGACCAGTATGCTATCAAAGCCGGGGATCAGCTCGAGTGGGTTCCCGCCGGGGATGCCATCCGGGTGATTCCTGCGAACTCCCGTCGCAGTCGAGCTCCGCTGCGGAGCGTAGAAGAGCGCTTGAAACTATTCCGGCAAATGCTGGAGCGGCAGCGGCAGCGGGAGGCCCATCCGCCCAAGGCGGAGGCTTATCGTAAGCGTCCAGCCAAGCCCCACGAAATCGCGCGCGGCTGGAAACGTGAGGACCTTTACGCACGTGGCCGCCCTGATTGACACGAATGTTCTCGTGTACGTGTTCGACCCGGAAGACCCGCGCAAACAGCGGATTGCGGCGGAACTTCTCGACCGGGGCCTGCAGGACGACTTGGTGAGAATCCCTCACCAGGCAATCGTCGAATTTGTGGCTGCCACCACCCGTCCTCGCGCGCGGGGTCACAGCCCGAGATTACCGCTCCTGACGCCGGAAGCAGCCACCCGCGAAGCCGAGGAGTTGCTGGCCACGTTTGAGGTTCTCTATCCCAACGAAGCCCTGGTTCGAACCGCCCTGCGTGGCGCCGCAGCCTATCGGTTGGCCTGGTACGACGCTCATTTGTGGGCTTACGCCGAGTTTTACGGGCTTTCCGAATTGTTTTCCGAGGACTTCGAGCATAACCGGCTTTATGGCTCCGTCCGTGCCGTGAATCCGTTTCTGACTTGAGCCACTGCGCCAAGCACTGCTTTAGTGGCCCCGAGGTGATTGGAAACGCCGTTGCGAGTGTTGGCCATCGACTTTGGCATGAAGCGGATGGGCTTGGCGGTGTCGGATGCCCTGGGCATTACCGCGCAGGGACTTCGCACACTTCAGCGCACGCGCCTGGATGACGATCTGGAAAAGATCCGGCAATTGACGGCGGAGTACGCCACCGAGCGTGTGCTGGTGGGCAATCCTCTCGGTCACGGCGGAGGGGAAACGGCCATGTCGCGCAAGGCGGCGGAGTTTGCAGAAAAGCTGCGCCGGCGTCTGACCTGCCCGGTCGAGCTCTGGGACGAACGCTTGACCTCCGTGGAAGCCAACCGCGCCTTGCGTGACTGCGGCCTCACGCAGGGCAAGCGCCAAAAAGCCGTGGATCGCGTGGCCGCAACCCTGCTCCTGCAAAGTTACCTCGACTACCTCTCTAACGAGCGAAGCCGTGACGCCAGGTCGGCGCCATGAAGAAACGGATTCTTGCTGTGCTGCTGGTTGCAGCCGCACTGGCGCTGGCCTGGGTGGTTTTCGATCTACTCTCACCCTATCGCGGATATGCCGGCAACGAAATACTCGACATCGCACCCGGATCACGCGGCTTCCAGATCACGGAATCACTGGCGGCACGCGGAGTTCTGAGGCATCGCTTGCCGTTTTTGCTGCGCTACCTGATCGGCCGTCCTCGCCATACCTTGCGGGCCGGCGAGTACATGTTTGACCGGCCGCTCCGCCCCATTGACGTTTACCGGAAACTTGTCTTGGGCGAAGTCTACCTTCATCCTGTGGTCATCCCGGAAGGCTCTGACCGGTTTGACATCGCGCGGATTCTTAACCAGCGGTTGGGCATTGACCCCGAGCTTTTCCTGAGCATCACGCGGCAGACCATGCCGATCCATGATCTGGATCCCAAGGCGCCGTCGCTCGAGGGCTACCTCTTCCCGGACACGTACCGGTTCCCGCGTGGGGTCAGTGCCGCAACCGTGGTTACGACCATGCTGGCGCGGTTTCGGCACATTGTTGCCACGCGGTTTCGAGACCAAGGGCCCTCCCCCACCCCTGCCCCGCCCCAGGTGGGGAGGGGAGTTGGCGCCTCGTCGAGTGATTCCCCGCCCCAGATGGGGAGGGGACTAAGGGGTGGGGAGATTCGTGGCTGGCACGACGTCATCACGCTGGCTTCGCTGGTTGAGAAGGAGACGCCGGAAAGTTCCGAACGCCCGCAGGTCGCGGGAGTTTTCGAGAGGCGCCTCAAGCTGGGGATGCCTTTGCAGTGCGATCCCACGGTGGTCTACGCGGCCCAACTGCAGGACCGCCCGATCGGACCGATAACCCAATCCGATCTCCAACTCAATTCCCCATACAACACCTATCTCCACGCGGGGCTGCCCCCCGGACCGATTGCGAATCCGGGCGAAGCCTCCATCCGCGCGGCGCTTCATCCTGCAGGCGGGGACGCGCTCTATTTTGTCGCCAACAACCAAGGCGGGCACGTCTTCGCCCGGACTCTTGCCGAACATCAGAGCAACGTGTCACGATATCGTCGCGAATTAGCGGCGTCGCATCGCAAAGAAGCGGAACCTGCGGGTAAGAAATCCAAGCCGGCGCCGGGCGCAAAGCGCAGCGCTGCCGGGGCGAAGAACCGTGCCGGAAAGCAAAAAACAAATCATCCTTGAGTATTGCCGCGCGAAGGCGTGGGAGCGGATCGGCCGCCAGGAAATTCGCGCCCTCGAGAATGAGCTGCGGGCGCGGCTGGGAGCGAAGACTTCCGCTTCCTACATTGCCGGGGTTCTACGCGCGGCGGGGAAGAATGTTGAGTATTACGATCGCTTCGCGGACCCGCCGATCGAGGAGCCCTACGCCAGCCGCCTTCGCGACCTCCTCGAGTTCCATGACCTCGCGAGCGCCGAGGCTTCTCTGAGAAAACTCGACGCGATTTATCGCGAATACCGCGACGCCTCCGACCGCGCCGGCACGCGATGGGTGCGCACTCTGCTTCAGAAAGGGAAACTTCGCGCCTCGAGCCTGGCGGCAAATCCGCGCGTGAACCCGCAAAAGCGCGCGGAAAAGGCCGAGATAGCGACCTGGTTCCGCATCTGGCTCGAAACCCCCGACCTGTTTCTTGACTGGCTGGATCTCCGCAAGGTCTCCGAAGAATTTCGACGATTGTTCTGTCCTTGACCCTATTTCTGCCGATGGTACAATGGGTGGCTCTTGCAAGTGGACTTTAAGCCCCCTTAGCGAAGTTCACCCGAAGGAATGCCACGGGGAAATGCTGTCCCACCCTCGCACATGATAAGAAATGGAAGCAAATCTACGGAGGAAAATCGATGTTTCATAGCGTACTTATGAGTTTTCGAAGGGCCAAGACAATTGCGGCCGCTTTTGCAATGGTGCTAATCGGATCCGTCATGGCTTTTGCGGGCCCCCAGGAGGCGGCTCCCGCCGGGGAAGCCAGTTTGAAGCTTCCGGACCTGCATCAGGTCCAATTCCTGGGCGTCAATGGCCACAATCTGCTGATGGTCGGAATTCTGTTCTGTATCTTCGGGCTGCTCTTCGGCTCGGTCAGTTACAGCCGCTTGAAAAAGTTGCCCGTGCACCGGGCAATGGGAGAGATGTCCGAGTTGATTTGGGAAACGTGCAAGACCTACATCATCCAGCAGGGTAAGTTCCTGCTGCTGCTCTGGGCTTTCATCGCCGTCATCATTCTACTGTACTTCGGCGTGCTGCTGAAATATGAAGCCCTGCGTGTGGTCGTCATCCTGGCATTTAGCGTGGTCGGGATTTGCGGCAGCTACGGGGTCGCGTGGTTCGGCATTCGCGTCAACACATTCGCTAATTCGCGAACGGCGTTTGCCAGCCTCCGGGGCAAGCCCTATCCCGTCCTTCAGATCCCTCTCATGTCCGGAATGAGCGTAGGCATGATGCTGATCTCGGTGGAACTTCTGATGATGCTCATCATCCTGCTCTTCGTTCCGGGAGACTATGCGGGACCGTGCTTCATCGGCTTCGCCATCGGCGAGTCGCTGGGCGCGGCCGCGCTGCGCATTGCCGGCGGCATCTTCACCAAGATTGCGGATATCGGCTCTGACTTAATGAAGATCGTCTTCAAGATCAAGGAAGACGACGCGCGCAACCCGGGCGTGATCGCCGACTGCACGGGCGACAACGCGGGCGATTCGGTGGGACCGACCGCCGACGGTTTTGAGACTTACGGCGTTACCGGCGTGGCGCTGATCACCTTTATCCTGCTGGGTGTGAAGGACCCGATGATTCAGGTGCAGTTGCTCGTATGGATCTTCGTGATCCGCGTCATCATGCTGGTGGCTGCTGCCGCGGCCTACTTCCTTAATGGCGCCATCACCAAGGCCCGGTTCGGGAATGTGGCGAAGTTCAACTTTGAGACGCCGCTGACGACGCTGGTTTGGATCACCTCACTGGTTTCGATCGGGCTGACCTACATCGCCTCTTACCTGATCATTCCCAGCATGGGCGGCGATGCCTCGATGTGGTGGAAACTCTCGACGATCGTCTCCTGCGGAACTCTGGCTGGCGCCCTCATCCCGGAGTTAGTGAAAGTGTTCACTTCCACCGAGTCGAGGCACGTGAAAGAGGTGGTGGCCTCGGCAAGGGAAGGCGGCGCATCGCTGGACATCCTCTCGGGCTTTGTAGCCGGTAACTTTTCCGCCTACTACTTGGGTCTGACGATGATGGTGCTCATGGCCATCGGTTCGTGGGTCAGCCTCCAGGGTTTGGGGAGCTTCATGCTGGCGGCGCCGGTATTCGCCTTTGGTCTGGTGGCCTTTGGATTTCTGGGCATGGGCCCGGTGACCATCGCGGTGGATTCCTACGGCCCGGTGACCGACAACGCCCAATCGATTTATGAGCTGTCCCTTATCGAGCAGGACCCAACCGTGGTGCAGGAAATCAAGAAGGATTACAACGTGGACGTGGACTTCGAGCACGCCAAAGAAATGCTGGAAGCCGCCGACGGCGGGGGCAACACGTTTAAGGCCACAGCCAAGCCGGTGCTGATCGGCACGGCAGTGGTGGGAGCCACCACTATGATCTTCTCGACGATCATGCTGCTCACGGACCGCCTCACCGCCAACGTGGACAAGCTATCGCTGCTGCACGCGCCTTTCGTGCTGGGCTTGGTCTCCGGTGGGGCCATTATTTACTGGTTTACCGGGGCTTCGACCCAGGCGGTCACCACCGGCGCGTACCGCGCGGTGGAGTTCATCAAAGCGCATATCAAGCTGGAGAGCGCAGAGAAGGCGTCGATTGCCGACAGCAAGAAGGTGGTGGAAATCTGCACGCAGTATGCCCAGAAAGGCATGTTGAACATCTTCATCGCGGTCTTCTTCGTCACCCTGGCATTCGCTTTCGTCGACGCGTTCTTCTTTATCGGCTACCTGATCTCGATAGCGATTTTCGGGCTCTATCAGGCCATTTTCATGGCCGACGCGGGCGCAGCGTGGGACAACGCCAAGAAAATCGTCGAAGTCGAGTTGAAGCAGAAGGGCACCCCCCTCCACGACGCGACGGTTATTGGCGATACGGTGGGCGATCCGTTCAAAGACACTTCTTCAGTGTCGTTGAATCCCATCATCAAGTTCACCACCCTGTTCGGCTTGCTGGCCGTTGAACTCGCGGTGAAACTCACCGCCACCAGCGGCGCGACTCTCGCACACGGCCTCGCGGCGGTGTTCTTCGTCGTGTCGTATATTTTCGTGTATCGGTCGTTCTACGGAATGCGCATTGGCGGGCAGAAAGAGGACTAGTGAGTGAATGGTGAATAGTGAACTCACCATTCACTATTCACCATTTTAGAACCCCCGCGCGGTGCTCTTGATCTTCCGGGCCAGTTTCTCGATCTTGTCCGCCTTATCGACAATACCCAGCGAGAGGACATTCTCGTTGGACTTGTCCAGCTGGTCCTGGAGGTTCTTGGCAAGGTCTGCCAGCTCCTTGGCATCCCGCTTCATCCTATCGAAATTAGCCTTTAGCATTTCGCGCCGCTGCTTATCCGAGAGCGGGATCTGTGGGGATTCCAGGTTGGGCTGCAGGCCCTGAACTTCTTCGGACGAAGTCGAGCCGGCAGGTGGAGTCCTTGCCTGGAGTGGGCTCGCCAGCGCAGTCGCAGAAACTCCGCGAGGAGCCGCCAGCCACGGTACGGAAAAGCTCACGAGAAGTGAGAGCAGGACTACGGTCCGGGTAAAAGTTGACCTCGAGAAGAGAAGCTCCATGCTGGTTTCCTTTCGAGCGGTCTATCTTCCTTTGCAACTGGGCGCTTAACTTTTACAATTCAGATTAGCTTTTCAAGCCATGGCTACAGTCGCCGCTCGTTAGCGGCTCTGCTGCACCGTCTCGCGGAAAGGCTTCGCCTTTCCCAGGAGTTTCTGCATTTTCCGGGATCGCGGGCTTCCAGCCCGCAGAGATGGCGCTGCAAGCGGGCTGGAAGCCCGCGCTCCCATGCTTACAGCGCCTGAAGTGACGCCGTTCCGGGAAGACTACAAGCCAATGTCCCCCAGCGCTTTTTCCATGTCATCAAAAGCGGATTTCGACACTTCACAGGGCGAGGGATCGGTGGAAAGCCGGGCGTAAACATGGTCACCGACCTTTGAAATCTCCAGCGCCTCCGTCTGGTTCTTGTCTCCGAACCGCACTGTGAACTGATAGGGCGGTTTGCTCAGCCCCAATGAAGCCGGATCAGAACCCTTAGGAAAGGTGGTGGCGCGAAGATCCCGCAGGCGGGAGAGCAAGGTGTCCATCTTGGCGGCCGGGACGGTCTTCGACCCACCCTC
>Ga0181526_10001901_pt1 | contig 19051 bp, 8 predicted proteins | sample PEATcosm2014_Bin_35_FD_119750 | JGI IMG/M metagenome (GOLD analysis project Ga0181526, IMG submission 119750) | Peatland microbial communities from MTU Mesocosm Facility, Houghton, MI, USA - PEATcosm2014_Bin06_30_metaG | ecosystem: Environmental > Terrestrial > Soil > Wetlands > Peat | place...
AAAAGATTCTGTTGTCAGCCGCCTTATTGCACAATCCCGAGGTGCTCATTCTCGACGAACCATTCTCCGGCTTGGACGTCGGAGCCACTCTGGTTCTGCGCAATCTGCTGAAAGCGCTTGCCCGCGAAGGCAAAGTAATCCTGTACAGCTCGCACGTACTGGACATCGTCGAGAAGGTCTGCTCCGAGGTGGTCATTTTGTCGAAAGGAAAAATCGTCGCCTATGACACGGTGGAGCGGCTGCGGGAATTGCAGGCGAGCCCTTCGCTTGAATCGATTTTTGCGCAGCTCGCTGTTCCTGAAGACACTTCCGCCATCGCCGAGCGCGTCATCGCCGTCATGAACGCGGCCTAGTTTATGGTTCGCAAGAAATTTCGGTTGTGGCTTGCGGAAACTCATGGCTCGCAATTCGAGCTGATGCGCCACTTCCTATCGCAGCAACTTGTGAATGAGCTGCTGTCTTCCGAGCAAGTGAAGAGGCTGGTCATAACCCTGCTTTGCGTGCTGGGCTGCATCGGCCCTCTCATCGTGCGGCTCTATGTTCCAAAGTACGCATACCTGCAGGACCGCTCTAATGGGGACCTCTATGTCGCGGCGGTTCACGCCGATCGGCTTTTCTTCATTTCGCTGTCCATGATTGCCGCTGGGATGGCGAGTGTCGCGCAATGGCAAGGTCTGTTCCCTAATCGCCAGGACTACCTTGCGCTGAAACCGCTGCCGATCCGACTGTACCAAGTCTTTGTGGCCCGATTTCTCGCATCGTTCATCATCGTCGCGGTTGTTCTTCTCGACCTCAACTTCGCGGCCAGCATTCTTTTTCCGTGGCTAACTTCCGGCCGGTGGCAGTTTCCGCCGTTTGGAGTTCACTACGTCATGGCTCACGCGGCGGCAACTTTCAGCGCGGGCTTATTCGTCTACTTCGCGACGGGCGCTCTTCAAGGTGTGCTGATGAATGTACTGTCGGCGCGCACATTCGATCGTGTGTCGGTGTTGATCCAGGCCGTGCTGGCTACGGCATTGCTGGTCGCCATCCCATACGCTCTCGACATGCCGAATTGGCACAACACACTTGCCGCAAGACCGAGCTGGATGTCGAGCTTTCCTCCGGTGTGGTTTCTGGGCCTCTATAAAACCTTGCTCGGAACACACGACGCATATTTCCGGCAGCTCTGCGAAACCGCTCTCATGGGACTTGGCGCAGTATTTCTTCTTTTTGTTGCAACGAACTTTGTAAGCTATCGCCGTCATGCCAGCCGAGCGCTGGAGCAAGGACAGACTCGGCGAGCCGGCCGCTGGGTGAGAGACCGAGCCGCGAAGCTGCCGGAGGTTTTTATTACGTCATCGCGAGAGCGGGCGACATTCGTGTTCGCCCTTCAAACCTTGCGGGGAAGTCACCGTCACAAACTGGTAGCGGCATGCGGTGTCGCAGTCGCGGTGGTTTTGACCCTGCAAACCGCAGGCTCCAGCATCCTGGCGCATCTTGGTACCGGCCAATACTGGCAGCTTTGGCAATTGGAATCGGTGCTCGCAATGCCGCTGGTGATGAGTGCAATCCTGATCTCGACCCTCTGCTATGTCTTTCAGCTGCCGGCTGAGCTCAAAGCCAATTGGATATTCCGCATGGCAGAGAGCTCCGGCCGGGCCGAGTTGCTGAACGGCGTCGAACGGCTGCTCATCTGCTGCGGGCTGCTGCCAGTGTTGCTGTTCACTGCCCCACTTGAAATTCTCGGGTTCGGCTGGGTTCTGGCGATCGCCCACCTCACGTTGGTCGCCGTCCTGATGCTCTTATTGATTGAGTTCCGGTTGAACGGATGGCACCGAATTCCCTTCGCCTGTTCCTACGTGCCGGGGCGCCGCAACTTCTGGCAGACCGCTGGAGCCTATTCATTTCTTTTTGGAGCCGTGATTCCAACCATGACGTACTTCGAGATGCGCTTCCTGCAACCATTCGTACTGTTCGCTTGCGGGATTGCCCTCGGTTTCGTTTATGCAACCGTACGCTCGGCCCGGCAGATTCAGTGGAGGCTTGTCCCTCTGCTCTTCGACGAATCCGACGAACCACTCATCCGAGCTGTTCGGTTGAACCAAGACTAGAAGGCCTGCCGATTCGTCCAATCGCTTCGTCTTGAATACGGCATCTTCCCCGCGTTGCTCCACATTGAATTGCATTCGCCCCTCAATGAACAGTTCGTGCGGGCAAGCGCGAGGCATGGCGTAAAATATCTTTCATCGGCACGCTGGACCGCATACCGTGAGGCATGCACACCCCGGCTCAAGCCAGCAGCAGAAGAACGGCTACGAGTGTTTGGTAATAGAGAGTGCGAAAGTGGCGGAATTGGCAGACGCACCAGACTTAGGATCTGGCGGGTAAAACCGTGGGGGTTCGAGTCCCCCCTTTCGCACCAACAACTTGCAAGGCATCATCGGATTCGCAATTCTCGACTGTGCCCAAAATTGTGCCCACTCCAAGTTCTTTTTGCTCTCCCGCCTTGCAAAGGTTCCCGAAAGCTGTGAAGGCTCTCTCCACGGCATCTGCCTGAGGGTGAACATAACGTTGTGTGATCGTTATGGAACTGTGCCCTGCGATTCTGGCCAGAGTGAATACGTCACACCCTGACTCAGCCAACCGAGTGAGTGCGGTGTGCCGAAGAATGTAAGGCTCGAAGCGTGCGACTTTCGACTTCTTCAGGGCTATTGCGTGCTGGTCTTTGGTCGTGTTCCCGTTCAAGTGGCCTTGGCGTGAACTAGTTGGGAAGACCCAGCCCTCTTCTGGATTTCCCTGTTCCCCTCTCCGTCTATGCAGGACTGCGTAAACTTCAGGGACGAGTGGCAGAATGCGCTTTGCTGCTTTGGATTTTCCCTCGGAGACTTGCAAAAGGCCAACTGTGCCCAATTTTGTGCCTACCAGCGCCTCCTATCAGCTACCGTAAATTGCGATGTGACCGAAAGTAACCCTAGAGTCTGTAGCAACTTATCGTGATCACTGTGCCCGGCTCGCAAATCGTATAAGTCCTTTGTTTTTATAGCACTAGGAACTTAGGATCTGGCGGGTAAAACCGTGGGGGGGTCGAGTCCCCCCTTTCGCACCAAATAAATACTTGTGTTATCCGCAGTTTACATATGGTTAAAATTAATTGTACGGATTTTGTACGGCCGTTTCTGCTATGGTTTTCGGCCACTGGGCCTTTTCCGGTTATATCGCTGCGTCTCAGGGCGCGAAGTAGCCGGAGATGTCCAGGATCAGTTGCGTCAGAGCAGCAGCGTAGGCGTCAATGGAACCGTTGCTTGTCGGCACGATCGCCATGTTGGATGTAATGAAGCCGTCCGGGGCATTCAACGTCGAGACTGTGGGCTGCTGCTCGCCGTCTGGCCACAAGGTGAGGTAAAGCATGGGGCCCGGCGGCACCACCGTCGCGTTGAAGATGTATGCCAGTGCGCTACTGGGTGGGGCGCAGACGCTACCCACCACATTTACAGTTTTCTCACCCATGAAGGAGCCGCCGCTCTGACGCGTGTCCAGCACGCGACACGGTGCCCCAGGATACATCGACAACCCTCCTGTTCCCGGCGCCGCAAAATAGCCGTCTACGTCAAGTAACAAGTCGGTGTTGTTGCTGTGTGGGTAAAAGGCGGTGGTGTTATTGCTGCCCGCGGGGACGATGGCGGCGTTGGCTACGACCGTCCCGGTGTTGTCGTTAAGGGTGGAGACGACGGGTTGCGACTCACCTTGCGGCCACACAGTTAGGTAATCGAGCCCTCCAGCGGCCGGAAGCACTGTCACGTTGAACGAATAGGCTGTCGCGCTGCTGGGAACGCCGCAATTGGACGGAATCTCATAGTCGCGCTCCACTCCCGCCTTCAACGTGCCTCCATCCTTATCGTTACGAGTGTCCACTATGCGGCAAGGTGTTAGCGGATAGAACTGAGACGTCTGGGCGCCCGGCGCGGCGAAGTAGCCATCGATGTCGAGGAGCACGTTGGTTGTGTCAGTAACATACACGCTTACCGCACCCTGATAACCCGCCGGCACGATGGCGGCATTGGCTTTAATTCGGCCGTCAGGCGAGTTCATGGTGGACACGAGCGGCTGATCTTCGCCCGTCGGCCAGATGGTCAGATAACCCAAGGTGGTAATCGGAACTACCGTGACATTCAGGGAGTACGCTGCAGCCGTGGCGGGAATGCCACAAGTCGTCTGCTGCGGAATCGGAAAGCTGCGTGAGCTGCCGCCCTGAATCGGCGGCCCGCCAAATTCACCCTTCGCCTGGCGTGTGTCCACCAGACGGCAAGGCGTGACGGACACAAACTGCAGGGGCGAAGCATTGGCCCCTGCGATTACCGAGACCGTGTTGTCCTCGGTGTTGGCCACAAAGATCCTGTTCGTGATCGAATTTATCCCCACTGCCGATGGCTGATTTCCCACATCGATCGTAGTTGTAGTGTTGTTGTTGCCGTCGATCATGGTTACCGTAGCAGAGTCGGTGTTCGCAACATAAATCTTATTAGTCACAGGATCGACGCCGGCTGCTGTCGGATTTGTGCCCACCGTGACTGACGTGGTTTGATTCGTGACTCCGTTGATTATCGTCACGGTGCCGTCGGCATAGTTGGCAACATAGATCTGATTGGTCACCGGGTTGACAACAACCGCGTCGGGAGACTTCCCGACGTTCACACTTGATGTGCTGTTGTTGTTGCCATCAATCACGGTAACGGTGCCCGGACCGGAACAACTCGGACTGCTGCCGCAACTATTGGCAACATAGATCTGGTTGGTTAGGGTATCGAGTGCGACGGCGTCGGGATTTGCTCCTACGCTAACCGTAGTAGTCTGAAGGGTCGAACCGTTAATTACCGTCACCGTGCCCAGGCTGGCACAGTTCGGGTCGGTGCCGCAGTAGTTTGCGACGTAAATTTGGTCAGTTACAGAGTTGACGGCAATGGCGTAGGGAAGCAGTCCGACCGGAACGGATGTAGTCGACAGGGTTGCGCCGTTGATCACCGTTACGTCGTTACTTTGATTGTTCACGACGTAGATCATGTTGGTGACCGGGTTGACGGCTATGGCATACGGCAGTTCCCCGGCTTCGACCGTTGTTGTGTCGTTGGTGGCGCCGTCAATTACCGTTACTGAGCCGTCCAGCTGGTTCGCAACGTAAATTTTATTGGTGACATCGTTGACCGCGATTACGAAGGGACCTTCTCCCACAGGCACCGGTGCCGTATGGTACGTGAAACCGTTAATCACGGTCACGTCGGAGCTGGCGAGGTTGGCAACATATATATAATTGGTCGCCTGGTTCACTCCGACGGCGATCGGCCCCAAGTCCGTCGGTACCGTTTTGATTACCTGCTGCGCAACAGCGGGAGCGGCCACCATAAGAGTGCTGAAAACCAATGCGAGAAAGGTTAAACCCGACGTTCTGCGCATGTGTCCCTCCGGACTACTGAGCTATGAATTCTTCTCAAACAGCTTCTAGGTCGATTAGTTTGACGAGCAGTGTTTCGATGTAAGAAAGTGGCAGCCGAATCCTAGCACTGCCGCGGCGGCTGTAGTCAAGTTGATTTGCTGCGATGACATCGGTTTAATGAAAATGTAATGAAGTATTCATCAGATCGTAAACTAATAAATTTGTAACATCGGATAGCATTCTGAAAAGACTACCAATGTCAGCGAAGTTGGGCCGCCCAGAACGGCATTTACTGCTGAAACAGGTAGATCGCCAATGGAACATTGTTAGTAGTATCTTGGGCGATCAGAAATATAGCGTACTTACTCTCCAGGCTTCCGACCACTGCTGCGGCAGGAAAGCTAACTCCGGATACGATGATGGTCGCTGCCGGATATAAGCCATTATTATTCGCATCCTGGGTTCCGAGATCGATAGTAACGTTCGTCGCGGGGGGGTGAGTCGGATCGTCATTGGGAAAAACGCCGCCAATTGTCGCAGTAGACGATGGTGGTGGTGGACAGGCGGACCCGCTGCAACCGAACGAGGCGAGTTGGGTTACCGGAGCTCCTCCTGAGATGCCGGGTTCATAGTAGAAGCCGAGATACTTGGCGCCAGCTACGTCTGCAGTGTCAAGAGCGCTGGAGGGCTGGATAGTTCCGATGGCACCCACTCCAGCCCCTATAGCATTCGATGGCACCACCCCCACTGGCGTAGCTTGAGCCGAACCGTTGTCCTCCAGGAAGAAGCCCGAAGGCCCGAACCCCATAGTAACTGTGGCTACAGGCGGGTTCATAGCATTCGATGCCGCGGTAACCACGTATCCCGTTCGGCCGATTCCGCAATAGCCGACTGGAAGCCCGCTACCAGGGCTGGCTGGAGCCACGCCGGTTAAGGTGAATTGCGAAATGCTAGCGAAATTCCAGGTACTTGCTTCGGTTGTCACCTGAAATGTTCCGTAAGTGGTATCTGTGTTGGGCAACCAGGTCGAAGTTCCGCCGGTTTGCTTAGCACCAGGTACGTTTAGATAATTGTAGGTGACCGTCCCACCTATGGTTGGACATGAATCGGTAGGTGCAAGCGGAACTAACGGGAAAGTGTCGTCACCATAACGAACGAGCGCCATTCGTCCGGGAACATCTAGCGCAAAACCTATGGTCTGATCGGTCAGTTGATTGGGAACGGTGGTCAGAGTGACATCCAGGAAACCGCCCGTCGTGTCAAACGTACCGATGATTAAACCGGCGAGCGATACGCCATTGAGCGTGATGTCCTCGCCGTTTATTTGTGTGGATGTGTGGTTGATCTTGGAGGTCCAGATGTCTCCCGTGGTGCCAACATAAGAGTTAATGGGTGAAGCGGGGGCCGGAGTCGCCAGCCCTTGCTGATTGTCGACAACTGGTGAGCCTCCACCGCCACAGCCAGTGCCAAGCATTAGTGCGCTCAGAAGCAGACCAACACTCAAGTAACTAAGTATCTCTTTCCGGGAAACCGACTTATTGCCTCCATCGGAAGCAGTGCGGAGAGAGGCTGACTTCTCCTTTGCTAGCACTTCGCACAATTTGATCCTCCAATTGAACATGGCATCTACTCGCGATTCAAAACGAGAATTTTGCTCCCAGTTGAATGGTGCGCGGCGCATGCGCATCCACAGGATGAAGGAACGAGCTGCCCGTTAAGCAGTTGGCACTGCCTGCGGAATAGCCTGTTGAAACCGAACCGTAACAACTGATCGTATTGTTGCCCGTGTTTCCCCTGACGGGATCAAAAATCTCAAACTGCGTGTGGTTGAATATATTGAAGGCGTCGACCCGAAATTGCAGGCTCCGCTCTCCCCACACACGGAAGCTTTTCAGCAGCGACATGTCGAAGTTGGTCCGGTGTGGGTTGGTCAGGGAGTTTCGACCAGCGTCCCCGAAGGTCAGGCCCTGGGGAGCGGCAAAGGCAGCGGGATTCCCCAACAGCGGCCCAAAGCTCTGAGAATTGGTTCCTACATACGGTTGATAAGCACCGGTGACCACGTCAGGGTATGAGCCAGTAACAAGGCCGTTGGCAATGCCTGCGTTATCGAGGACACCAATCGTGCTCGACCCTTGATTGATCACACTGAATGGCGTTCCCGATTGAAAGGTGGTGACGCCGGAAAATTCCCAGCCAGAGAAGATGCTGTGCAACATTCCGGGACCGGAGCCTGGTGCGCCGGGATTCTGGCCGCTCGATGCGCTCTTATGCTGAGATGCCGTTTCGTCGCCGATGGCTTGCGGTGGATGCGGCCCACCATGGGCCGGTGGTCCGGAATTATCAGCCGGAACGTCATCTTCAGGTTGATACTGACAATCCTTACAAGCGCCCTGATAGAAGATGCTGTTGTAGAGTCGACCGATCAGTTGAAATGGCTCTTGAAGGACATAGCCGAAATTCAGTAGATGCCGTTGATCGAAATTCGAACTTGCCGTGTTGGCAGCCAGGTCGTAGGCGTTGACAAAGCTCGCATCGGATCTGTCCGACGAATCGTCGATGGAGTGACTATATGTATAGGCTGCAACCAACGTTATAGGGCCTCTCGTACTTCTTACCGTAGCTTGGAATGCATTATAGGTTGAGTCTGCGGCGTTCTGAATCGAGTATATCTGTCCTATTCCCGGTGCATACTGCCGCAATGAGTTGGGGTCGACCAAAACACCGCCCGGCAGCTCACCGTAACAGGCAGCCAGCAAATTAACGAAAGCCGGCTGTGTGCTGGTGACGGTGGTGTTGTTCACCTGGAAGCTACCGCCGTTATATGAGTGACATATGGCGGACGTGATCGGTTGACCAGGAGCAAACGGATTCTGCGAAGCTGGCAGTGGAACAAGCTGGTTCACCTGGCTCTCCGACGAGAGATGTGTACCTTTGCTACCCACGTATGCCACAGTTCCGACAAAGGCGTTCGACAACTGCCTCTCGATACTCATGCTCCACTGTTGCACATAAGGCCACTGCACCTTATTGGGGATCTCCACCACATTGATAGGAAAAGCGCCGCCTGAGGGGCAATTTGCTCCTCTGCCGCCGTTGATACAATCCAGATAAGCAGGCGCGTATTGCGTCATCGTAAGTACCGTTGGAGCGCTGCCAATCAACGATCCTGTATTCGCTTCGTAGCTGGTGCCATGTTCGTAGAATATGCCGTAGCCGGCACGGATCGACGTCTTGCCTGATCCAGTTGGGTCCCAGGCAAAGCCAATTCGCGGCGCCGGATTGAACACATGCCCTTGCATGCAACTACTGGGAACTCCGTTAGCTCCACACTGCACCAGTCCATTTGTAATGGCCGGATTAAGGTTGTTGAGATTGAGCGGAACGATGTTGTTGGGATTGGCACTGCTGACCAGATGCCCCGTCTTGGGGTCAACCAGGACCGTTGAAGCCAGCTCCTGGCTAAAGGCGCCAGGACTCCAGTTGTATGCGTTGTTGTCTTTTTCATGCCAAAGCCCGAATAGGCTAAGGCGCAGTCCAAGGTTCACCGTCAGGCGCGGCGTCACTCGCCAGTCATCTTGCACGTAGGGCTCGACTACAGTGTACTGGTTGTAGTACTTAAATTGAGTACTGTCTTGCTCGAACTTCTGTATACCTGAATGGTTCTGAGTACTTCCTTGTGAGTTCGTGGGACCTATCAGGAAGTCGGCGAAAGCGTTGCCCGTCGTATACGGACTACTGACGTTGTTGTAGAACAATATCCCCTGAACGTCACCGGTGTTGGCGCCGGTGGCTGCACTCAGTTCGTTGTCCTGGGCCAGATAGGCCTGCACACCGAATTGCATTGTGTGCTTGCCAAAGGATTTGCTCAAGGTATCGCGAAATTGGTAAGTAGGGTTGGTATATTCCCACGGCGTGTACCCGGTATCGACGGCAAAACCGCTTCCGCCGTAGGCTGCATTCGTGCCGCCGATCACAATGCTGGGAATTTTCCCCCCAAAGCCATTATTGAAAATCGCACCGATGGGGCAGGTGGTAAAGCCCGTCGCAGGATCAGGTGAGGTACACGGAGCATCCAAAATAGAGGGCCTTGCGAGGCTTGAAACACCTGATCCGGGCACCGCCGAAAAGTTTAAATCCTCGCTCGTATAGCCGAAGCTAAGGCTGTTGAGCATGCTCTGCGAAACGGTCCAGTCCAACTGCGCAACCACATCGATACCCGGATCCTGTAGGTTGTTCATGACCGTCGGGAAGCTGTTCTGGGAGTATCCTACGTTGTATAGGTAGCCATTCAGCGGTGTCGGGATCGTTGCGTTTGCAGTATCGTGAATATAGCGGAGCATCAGCTTCACTCTCGAGCTGATTTCCTGATCTATACGGAACAGGTCCTGGTGCGAGTAGGAGGGCGGCGAGACAATGGAAAGGTAGCAGGAGCCGATCGTCGAGTTACACCCGGTTGTGGAGTTTGCTCGAGGAATGAGACCAGTGTTCAGCATCGCGGTTGCAAACGAGGTGACCGGAACAACGTTCCCGGGGTATCCCACCACAGTGCCATTGCCGGTAACGTTATAAATCGGGCAATCGGGATAAGCGCTCTGCTTGAAGACGAAGCCGCCGCCGGCAGCCACTGACCCGCTGGTGGGGCACACGTCATTGAAAATACCGGCACGTTCTGCATTGGATGGCACGGCCTGATTGAATGGCACAGTCCAAGGGGCATCCTCGTAGCGAAATTCCTCAGACAGGAAGAAATATGTCTTGCTCTTGCTACGGGGGTAAATGCCAGGTATGTAGAACGGGCCGCCGATGGTCCCGCCGAAATCGTTAAGTCTGTCCTTGGGAGCGCCACCCACCGGATCGAAATAGTTGCGCGAATCTAATACTTCGTTACGGAAGTACTCGTAGAGATTTCCATGGAAGGTTGAAGTACCTGATCTGGTCGTGGCCTGAACGGTGCCAGAGGCCGACTTGCCGTACATCGCACCATAATTCGAAGTCAGAATTTTGATCTCGGAGAGTGCGTCCAGACTGGGGGTGACGATGAGTACCGGCTGTCCGTGGAGGAGGTTGATTCCATCGTTGATGACATCGCTTCCGTCTACGTCAAAGGAGTTGTATTCCACCCGGCCGCCGTTAACGCTGAACTTTGCGCTGCCCAACACTCCAGTTTTCGCTTCGTCCTGACTGGACTGGTTACTGACACCCGGGGCAAGCGTAAGGAGTTGCGTGAAGTTGCGGCCGCTAGTTCCGAGAGTAACAATTTCCTTTTGGGTGATGGTTCCGGAGACTTCTGCAGTCTCGGTTTCAACCTGGGAAGCAGTATGCTCCTGGACCGTGACATTCGTGCTCTCTCCCGCAGGCTCCAGGGAAACATCCAGCGTGAGCTCCTGGCCGGAAGTCAGAGTCAGATTTTCAGAACGGAACACTTTGAATCCCGATGCTGACACCTCAAAGTTATATGTTCCCGCAGGCAGGTCTTTAACTCGGTAGCCGCCTTGTGCGTCGGAGGTTGCGGTCAGCTTCACCCCGGAAGAATTGCTGAGAGTGATCGTCGCCCCTATGACCACCGCGCCGGTCTGATCGCTCACCGTGCCGGAGATAGAAGCAGGCTGAGCTGGAAGAGCTGCCAACAAAGACACAGACAAGACAAGAACGAGTACCAGCGCTAATCGTCTTGGCCCTGCGTCTGCACACTGCGATTCTCGCGCCCTCAATGCGCACCCTCATTCTGAGCATTGCGGGTGTCGCCGGCACGTGCACTCTCAGAGTGCTGCGCGGGAGGTCGAACTTGATCTTTAATCCAATCGAAGACACGACCACCACGTTCCAAGGTGTATTGCTGCCGCTTGGTATCGTACAGGAGTACCTCGTCGGAAGAAGGCGCGGCAGCCTTTATGCTCTGAACCACCGCGGCCGGCGTAATGATGTCGTCCAGCACCATCTGAAGGCGCACCTTTTTCGTTTGCACGCGGCCTAGCCACAGTACCGGATCGAGGGGCGCGACGCTGGCAAGAAACTTGGGTGTTAAGTAGTTCGGACGCTCCGATTCCGGAACCAAAGATGACTTCGCCAGCCAAGTGGGCCAGTCTCCCCAAGGCTGCAGCGCGTCGACGGCACGAATCTGCGGCTCGACCGCCGCCGCCAGGATCGCGATCGTCGCCCCTGAACCCTGCCCAAAAATGCCAATGTGAGCCATATCGATGTCGCCACGGTCGGCAAGGTAGCGGAGAACCATCTGAACGTCGTGAACCGACTCGGTGAGGCTTTCCGGCAACTGGCTGACAAACCATTCACGCATGGGGCGATCATGGTAGCGCTGTCCGGTAAGCGCAGATACAAAACCGATGGCGGCATAGCCGCCGGCGGTCACCCGCTTACAGTAGTCATTGTCCTTAAACCTATCCGTCTCCGACGGATAGGTATAGAGGTACAAGATTGCCGGAACCTTTGCCGTGCCCCGAGGCTTAATCACGTATAAATCAATTGGGTCCCCAAATCTCCACCGAACTTGCAGCAGCTCGCGCGTGAATTCTGGATATTCGTCCTTTTCACCCGCCATAGGAGTTGCTGGAAGAATGTTGCTGGTGCTGAGCGACAGAGAGCCCAGGTCTTCGTGGCCGTAGATCGGAGGAGGACTACTAAAGTCGACCCCTGGGGCTTGCGGAACAGGCGAATTGCTAGGTTTTTGTTGGGCTGGAAGCGCAATGCTGCTGACAAGGGCCCAGACAATCGAAAGTAATATATAGTGCGGCCAGCTCATAGTCTACTGACTCCGATTTAGCTTACATGCTGCACGAGGTACCAAGGCGAGTCACAGATGGCACAATACTGATGTGCCGAAACAGAACTCAGAGCGTTCCTCCTAGCTACGAATCTACGACCATTCAGTGCGGCAAGAACCTGGGTTCGAACTTAGATGGGACGAGAGGAACATTGGGGGCGGTATTGTTGATAACATTGGCATCCGCCACGATGGCCCCTGCAGGCCCCAGAAACGCGAAGCTGGCATACCCTTGATGATTGGCTGGCACCTGAAGGCCAGTTGATGCAATTCCGGTTGCGGCCACAATTTTGGTTACCTGCTGCCCCGCCGGTATCGACAAGGAACTGGTGTATGTCGTATTACCCGCGGTGACGTCAGTGACTGTCAGTTCACCACTGAGTGTGGCGGCGGTGGTGTTGGTAAAGTCGTACTGCATGGCCAAGGTGGAATATGTACTCCAGTTAGTGTTCCATAGTGTCGTATCGGTAACGCGGATCAAATACTGGTATAAGGTGCCAGAAGTATCCAGGCTACTCGCCTGAAGCACGACGTCGTGGTTGTTCAGAAAGTGCCAGGAGATTCTGTCGGCAAAGCTGTTACTCAGATCGGGGTCAATCTCTACGAAATCGCTGGTTGCTACCGGGGAACAGTTTGTATTTAACAGAAGTGTCAGTTGTGCGCCTCCGGTCACGTCGCCGGTGGGTGACCACATCTCGGCACTATAGGAGTGGCCTGCCTTCAGGTGCAGAAGGTAGTAGTTGGGTCCAGTGCCTCCATTGCCGGTGCTCACGATATCCTGCGCCGATGAACCATCCGTCGGCAGAATGGGATCCTGAACGCAATACACTCCCGAGTCTTTGTGCGCTCGTTTGTACTGCAATAGTTGTGTGTTTTTATCGGCCTGTGCCTGACCAACCGCATTCGCACTGATAAGCAGCAGCAAACAACCCGCCACAAGAATTTTTGCTCGCATTGCTGGTTTTTCTCCCTACGTTTATTGAAGAACATTTCGTTGTCAGCATGCTCGTGGAACCGTATTGAAGTTTGGTGCTCTACCTAGTCTTTTCTCGGCTGGGCTACTCATTCGCGTAAGGGCGATGGTCTGCCGCGCCAGGTTGACGATTAACTGAGAGGCGGCAGGACTTCGCCAGCCCGGCCACCTCTCATTAACGTACGACGTTGTATGGAGTGTACTTACTGCATTTGTTCAAGGATTTCCGTGCCCGTGTCGGCATAGTAATCTTTGTCAGCCGAGATGTTGTAGATGGCTCCGCCCATGTCGCCGCCAGCTTCCGGCAGGCCAGTGATGAGCCCGTTCGAACCAGTCACACCAGACTGATTGTAGTGGGACCGGAAGACGGATAGGTTAGTGGCAACGAGAAAGTCAGGGATCTGCGTCGCTTCCTGAAGTGCTGCATTGTAGAGTGACTGAATGCCGGAGGGCATGGGAGACACAGTGACGATGCGCAAGACCGACCAGATGGGATAGGTTCCGTTCTTAATGTTGGGGAAGGTTAAAGCACCCACGCATGGCGGGGTGGTGCACTGCGGGAGCGAACCCGTGACGTATATCGCCCTGATGGGATCGACGCCGTCCACGGTTACGTACTTGACAGTGCCGACGACCGGTGCGAAATTGCCAAAGCCCCAGAATGCGTAGCCCAGGCTGTCGGGTACTTTGCCAAGCTCGCTGATCATTTCGCCGGTTCCAATCACGCGCTGACGAGTTCCACCCGAAGCGTAGGTTTGGTTAAGCGGATTGTCCCCAGGAGGCGTTACGTTGGTTTCCTGAGAGCCGCCGACTTCCAGGCTGCGGGTAATGTCGAACTCCATCGTGTTATACGTACCCGATATCGGCTCGCGCAAGAGCACGGCCAGCGGGTAAGCCGGAAGGCCGGCCAAATACTGGAGGTCGCGCGTACGGGTCAGGAGTCCCTCCTGTGCCCACGCCAGTACAAACCGAGGCACGTTGGTGAAAATCAAGGCACCAAGGTGTCCGAGTCCCTCTTCGGTTTTGTTGACAGCAACAACTACTGGGGAAGCGCCGGTGCTGGCGGTGGTGTACGAAAAAGTGATCGGCTGGCCCGAGATCGGGTCGTTGCCGCTAAGTGCAAACTGAACAGGTATAGCGCTCTTGCTGCTGAATGCGCTTAGGATAGGCACGCCGATGGGTGGTGGTCCATAGCCGAGGCCAGAGCGGTTCTGAGTCAAGGGAGCCAAGGCGCGGTTGGTGGCGAACAGAGCGTCTTCCGGCCGGATATCGGTCATGCCGGCGTTGAAGGCTGCTCCCGTCAGAGCGTTGTAGACGGCAGCGGGTAGGGGTACGTCGGGCCGCATCGGAGAAGGAACGAGGTTGTCACCTGACGATCCGTTGTCCGAGCTAGCCAGATTGTTGACGCATGTCGGTACCGCGAAAAACGCGCGAACACCAACGCCGGAATCGACGCTTACGTAAGCGCAGATCGTGGTTGGATCGCTGTCGTTGTCCCAGACCACCCAGATATTTCCTTTGGTGTCAGGAATTTGAGAGCTGCGGCCATCGTGAACTACGGCGCCATTGGTCTTGGTCCAATTGCGCGTGCCGCAGACTGCTGGACTAGTAAGAGATGCAGCAAACGCCCATGTGTTGAACTGGGCCGAGGACCCAGCGCCATTAAACAAAATGGTTGGCTGGGCATAGGAGTTTGAGGCAAGCAGCACGGTCGCAAATAGCGACATGCTGGCAACAATATACTTCAGCTTTGCCATCGATATCCTTCCTTTCATCTATGCGAGAGGATTGAGTTAGTGATTTGCCATCGGACGCTGTCGCGGGGCAGCTACCGACAACTATCTGTGCAGAGGGTGTTGGGCTTCGGCAGCAAGTATCAACACAATATGTGACGATTTGATGACGTGAGTGTTAATTTATCGCAGCAACACAAGGGTGGTCGCAACTAGCTCCTCGGTGCCCTTACGAAGGAAGTTATCGACTCCTCACTTAACATAAAAGCAATACAATCGTAACAAGCGTTCCTACCAAGAATTCATTTAGCATTCACTCTGTGTTTATATTGCCGTCACACGTCGAGGCATTTAATACGCGCATAACCCATATGCCGTCGAACCTTAGAAGTGTTCTACTGAAGGCCAAGGCCTTTTTGTCCGACCCAATGCGCCGTGCTGCGGCTCTAATAGCTGTCGCTTTAGTTGTTGCAACGCTCACGAAAGCTGCGCCGGCGCAGTCGCCTGACAGCGGCAGCCGGCAACCCGGCTCAAGTTCACCCACTGGAGCTTTGAAATCGGCGGCCGCAATGAGTTTGGCGCGTCTTCCACTAGGATTTGAGCTCAATAAAGGTCAGATGGATCCTGCGGTGAAGTACGCGGCGCGAGGAAGTCAATACACTGTCTTCCTTACACGTTCGGAGGCCGTGTTTGCGTTGCCGGTGAGCACGGAAGTCCCCACCACTTTGAAGTCCATTGTCCAGCAAGGTGCGGCGCGGCAGGTGCGCAAGCCGCCAGTCTGGACCTCAGTTGGAATGCGGTTGGTTGGCGCTAATCCGGCGCCAATGTTCACAGCGAGCGACCAACTCCCTGGGACAAAAAACTACTTTGTCGGCCGCGACACTAGGAAGTGGACCACTGGAGTGCCACTGTATTCACGCGTTGAGTCAGGCAACATTTATCCCGGAATCGATCTTGCATTTCGCGGCATAGAGAAGGAGCTTGAGTTTGACTTTCTGGTCAGTCCGGGTGCCGACCCGAGACGAATCAAAATGGCTTTCGAAGGAGCCCAGCACATCAAACTTGAGACTTCAGGTGACTTGATAGTGTCGTCCACGGCTGGCGACCTGAGAATACATCGGCCAGTAGCTTATCAAGAGGCGGCTGATGGAAAGCGCACGTTGGTTCCTGCGAGGTTTGTCGAGAGAAGGGATCGAGGAATTCAACTGGCTCTGGGTTCTTATGACCGTCGGCGGCGGCTGATCATCGATCCTTCGGTGACCTATGCCACCTATCTGGGAGGAGTAGCCCAAGACGAGGGTCTCGGAGTCGCGACCGATGGCGGTGGAAATACGTTCCTTACAGGCGGCACAAACTCACCAGACTTCCCCAACACCGGCGGAGGTCTTAGCTATCAGGGTGGCTTCGATGCCTTCGTCACCGCGTTCAACTCCAGCGGGCAACTTCTATTTTCCACTCTCTTCGGCGGCAGTGGAGACGATGTCGGCACCAGTGTCGCGGTGAATCCCGTTGGGTTCAACCCTGGAATCTTTGTCACTGGCTACACTACTTCGACTGATTTTCCGGCGTTCGTAAACCAGACACAGTTGGCCGGGACCCAGAACGCCTTTGTTTGCATACTGGAGTACCCTACCGGCTACTTCACCATGTCTTCAACGTATCTCGGAGGGGAAGCCGTCGATTCTGGGTTAGCCGTAACATTTGACAATGCTGGCATCGGGTACGTCTATGTCGCCGGCCAAACCACCTCGCAAAGCTTCCCAATCAGCTCTCCTTTGTTTAACGAAACTCAGCTCAACATGGGCGGCGGCTCAGGGGCCTCCGACGGGTTTGTGACCGAGTTGTATCCCGATCTGTCTGGATTTTATTTCTCGACATTTCTGGGCGGGGCCAATCAGGACTTTGCAGCAGGAATTGCCCTCGACAACCCCGATATTACGAACCACCACATTTACATCACCGGTGGGACTGCTAGCGGGGGAAGTACATCCCCACCTTCCTTCTATACCACTCCAGGCGTGATTCAGCCCACGTGTGGGACTGATGGCAACTGTAACGGGGGTCAAGATGATGCATTCGTTACAGTGATTTGCAATTATCAAGATCCTCCCTGCAATGCCATCGGGTTGGCGCCTAATTATGTGTATTCCACTTTTCTGGGAGGCAGCAGTAAGGACGACGCGTTTTCCATTGCGGCCGATTTGGCAGGCAATGCCTATATCACAGGTCAGACGGCGTCCACCGATTTTAAGTTAGCGAACCCTCTGCAAGGCACACTGAAAGGCTTACAAAATGCATTCATATCAAAGCTGAATCCCACCGGTACTTCATTAGTATTTTCCACTTACCTGGGTGGGAGCGGCACCGATGCGGGCTTGGGACTTGCAATCGATGACAACAGCAACGTCTACATCACTGGCCGGACTAATTCTTCCGACTTCCCGCTACAATTCCCTACGCAAGGCACAATTGGAGGAGGAACTGACGCCTTCATCAGCGCAGTCAATTCGTCCGGGAGCGCATTAACCTTCTCTACGTTCCTCGGCGGATCGGGGGACGAGGACGTTATTGGTGGCTCCATTGCTGTAGATTCTTCACAGAATGTGTATGTCACCGGGGACACGAATTCCACCAACTTTCCCACTCAGAACGCCTATCAGAGTTCTATCGGAAGCACGGAAAACTGCACGATTGGTGGAAATCAGGTCCTTTGTCCGGATGCGTTTGTAGCTGTACTGAATGTTGTACCGCCCAGTTCTTCTACCCTCACCGTGACGGTGAACGGAGGGCCGAATGGGGCGGAAGGTTCAGTCAGCAGCGAGCCCGCCGGTATTGATCAGTGCTCGGACAATCCCAACGATCCGGGGATCTGCAGTGCCAGTTTCGCCAATGGGACCCTGGTAACCCTCACAGCGACGCCCATCAATGACGCATTTAGCGGCTGGAGTGGGGACGCCCCTAGCAGTTGCGGGATGAATCTTACCTGTCAAATTCAGATAACCACTAATGCAAATGTGATTGCAAACTTCAGCCCGGTATCCGAGCTTTACAGCCTTGCAGTACAGGGGGCTGGCATAACCGGATCGCTTCCGGGAACCGGCACGATCACCAGTTCTCCGGCTGGTATCAACTGCGGGACGGGCGGGCAGATTTGCAACTTCGATTTTGCCCAGGGTACACAGGTAACGCTGACCGCGACGGCGGACCCGGGTTCGTACTTCTATGGTTGGAGTGCGAACCTCGCGTGCTCAGGCACCGGACTTTGCGTCATCGTGATGAGCTCCAACCAAACTGTTGACTACACTTTCCTATCCAACAGTGGTCCTCCGCCGCTACCTGACTTCACCTTGACTGTAACTCCGACGTCACTGGGGGTTGTCCCAATAGGAAGCCAAGGTGTGGCTGGAATCGCGATAGGAACCCTAAATGGATTCACCGACACGGTAAACCTGAGCTGTTCGGTTAAGCCAGCCTCGGCATCCTCTCCCTCCTGCACGGTGACTCCATCTTCGTTGACCATACCGCTCAACGGAGCGGGTAGCGCCACGTTGGCGGTAAACACTACCGGCCTGGCTGCCTCCAGGAGCAGACACTCTGCGACCGACATTCTTGCCTTCTCTGTTCCATTCTTGGGAGCTTTGCTTGGTGCGGGTGTGAAGTCGAGATATCGGAGGGGTTGGCGAAACTTGCTGAGACTCTTGCTTGGGTTCACATTACTGGGCGTGATGGCGTTCCAACTAGCTTGTGGCGGGAGCGGAGGTGGGTCGCAGGGAGGTGTTGCGCAGGCTGGAAGCTACGAAGTCACCATTACCGGGCAAGGACAGACTACGCTCATTACTCATACCGTTCAGGTGGCGGTGACCATACAGTAGCATTCAACCTCTTATTTGCCATACCCAAGCTGGAAGTGCTTTCCGGCGATCCAGAGGCACCCATGCCACCAAGAAACAAGGCGAGATAGGCAGCAAAGGAAGCAGGTCAGGATATAACATTGCTGGCGCGAGGGCGACGTCTGGAGTATCAGGGTTCTCTTGCGATTACCTCGCAGAGGTCTGCGCGCTGGTGTGATTGGCATTCCGGATTCAGCAAGTCTGTTCCATTGCACACTGTCGCGTCAGAGTTCAGCTGAGCTGGCTGAAATCTGAATTCGAACTGTG
>Ga0181526_10001903_pt1 | contig 19043 bp, 10 predicted proteins | sample PEATcosm2014_Bin_35_FD_119750 | JGI IMG/M metagenome (GOLD analysis project Ga0181526, IMG submission 119750) | Peatland microbial communities from MTU Mesocosm Facility, Houghton, MI, USA - PEATcosm2014_Bin06_30_metaG | ecosystem: Environmental > Terrestrial > Soil > Wetlands > Peat | place...
AAACGATCACATTCGACTTTGTGAGCGCGACCAATCTGTTGCCTACGCAGCACGGTCACATGCAGCACGCGGTGTTTACGCTGATCGATCCGGATCATCACACGGAGTCGTGGCAGTTTGCGATGGCGGACGGCAAGACCATGGGCGGCGTGCTCGACCTGCATCGCGCCAAGTAGCGGGCGATAAGCTGATTCACGAGGTGTGTGGGACGCGGGATGGACCTTGAGTGGAACGACAATCAACCGATTTATCGCCAGCTGCGGGACCGCGTGGTCGCGATGATTCTCGACGGCGTTCTGAAGGATGGCGATTCCCTGCCCTCGGTACGGAGCGTGGCGGCGGAGTATCGGGTCAATCCACTCACGGTCTTGAAGGGGTACCAGCAGCTGGTGGACGAGGGACTGGTGGAGACGAGACGGGGCCGCGACTGTGAGCCAGCCTATTTCTGCGTGGGGGCGGTTTTACTGGTCGGTTCAGCGCGAGCTGTGGGAGAATCGCGCGGTCTATGTTGCGCCGCTGGCGGTGGCGGGACTGATGGTGTTCGGGGTTCTGATCAGTGCAGGCCACATGGTCAGGAACGTCCGTGCCGCTTTGCCGCTTGATCCGATGCAGCGGATCGACGCGATCGCGCGCCCTTACAACGTAGCGGCGACTGCGATCATGGGGACGACGTTGCTGGTGGGGATCTTCTATTGTCTCGGGGCGCTGCATAGCGAGCGGCGCGATCGGAGCATCCTGTTCTGGAAGTCGCTGCCTGTCTCGGATCTCGCTACGGTGCTGGCCAAGACAAGCATCCCCATCGTGGCGATTCCGGCGATCACATTTGGGATTACGGTTGCGATGCAGGCGATCATGTTGGGGATCGAGACGGCTGCAGTGGCAGCAAGGGGCATAGACCCGCAGCAACTCTGGTCGAATTTGCCGGTGTTCTCGATGTGGCTAATGCTGCTGTATCACTAGTGACGGTTCACGCGATCTGGTATGCGCCGATCTTTGGGTGGCTGCTGCTGGTGTCGGCGTGGGCGCGCCGCGCGCCGTTTCTCTGGGCCAGCGTGCCGCTGGTGGCTGTCGGGATTGTGGAGAAGATTGCCTTCAACACGTCGTACTTTGGGGAGCTGCTGCTCAACAGAATTGGCGGCGGGCCGGAGAGCTCGAGCTTCACGAGTTCGGCTATCGCCATGGACGGAATGACGACGATCACGCCGTGGGCCTACCTGTTCAGCCCCGGTCTTTGGATAGGCCTAGCCTTCACGGCGGCCTGCCTGGCTGGTGCGGTGCGGCTGCGGCGGGTGCGGGGGCCGATCTAGGGCGTTGTGGGCTGGACTCGGGATCGCTGCGCCGCGCACACAGGGGGCATTTGCATCGTTTGCGTCGGTTCCTGAATCAACCTACAATAGGAATATTGCAGGAAAGGTTTGTCTTCGACAGAGATGCCCAAAGAGAAAATTCATCCGAACTATGACGCAGTGCGCGTGATGTGCGCCTGCGGAAACAATTTTGAGACTCGTTCAACCCACAAGGGCGATATTCACGTGGAAATCTGCTCGGTGTGCCACCCGTTCTTTACGGGCAAGCAGAGGCTGGTCGATACGGCTGGGCGCGTGGAGCGGTTCCGCCGGAAGTATGCCAAGCCGGGCGAGGCAACTGTCGCGAAGTAAGAGCGCGAGCAGCTTACGGTTGAGTGGGCCTCCGCCGCGGCGGAGGCCCACGTTCGTCAGGGTGCAATCCCTAAGGCCGGTCGAACAAGGCAGGGTCGATTCGCAGATATGACGCGTCGAGGATTCACGGTGAAGAAGAGCTGGGACAATCCGCGGGAGCACGCGATGCCGGAGGGCGTGCGGGTTCCGGCAGAGGTGCGGATTGGCTCGGTGCTCGTGACGCCGGCGACTGTGTTGGCGCCGATGGCGGGTGTGACGGATACGGTGTTCCGGCGGTTTATCCGGCATGCGAGTTTGTTTTCGAGCGAGCCGTCGTCTATCGACGGAATTCAACGGATCTCCCAGGTCCCCAAGAGCGAGGGGCCTGGGGCACCCAACCACCCCACAGACGAAGACCTGTCCGTGGGGACCCCGGAGGACCGCAACCAGAGCGCGCTCGACGCGGCTATCACGAATGCACAGTCGGGGTGTGGGCTGCTGATGACGGAGTTCACGTCTGCCGATGGGCTGGCGCGGATGCGGGAGTCGAAGCGGCGGCGCTATCTGACGTTCTACGACGACGAGCATCCGATCGGCGCGCAGATTTTCGGGTCCAATCCCGAGACATTGGCGGAAGCGGCGCGGATTGTGCAGGATACGGGGTTTGACCTGATCGATTTGAACCTGGGCTGCCCGGCCAAGCGTGTGGTGGGGTGCAATGGCGGATCGGGGCTGCTGCGCGATCTGCCCAAGATTGGGGCGATCTTTCGGGAAGTGCGCAAGGCGGTGACGATTCCCTTCACCGTCAAGTTTCGGATGGGCTGGAACGATGAGCAGATCGTGTGCGTTGAGCTGGCCAGGATGGCTGAGGCCGAGGGACTGAACGGCGTCGCGCTTCATGCACGGACGCGGGAACAGGGTTATACGGGCCAGGCGCGCTGGGAATGGATTGCCGCGGTAAAGCAAGCGGTCAGGATTCCGGTGATCGGCAATGGGGATATCCGGACTCCGGAGGACGGAGCGGCGATGGTGGCCAAGACCGGCTGCGACGGGGTGATGATCGGGCGGGCTGCACCCGCGAACCCATGGATTTTCAGACAGATCGCGCAGTATACGGCAACCGGGAGCTATGATCGGCCGACCGCCGAGGATCGCTATCGGCTGATCCGGACGTATTTCCAGATGCTACTGGACGAGGCCGAAGCCAGCCAGACACTCCCCAGGGATGCACGGATGGGTGAGACGGCCGGCAAGATGAAGCAGTTCGCGTCCTGGTTCACCCATGGCGTGCCGGGCGGAGCGAAGCTGCGCGCCGCAATCTACCGGGCGCGGACCGGGGCCGAGGTCCTTGCCCAGGTGGACGAGTTCTTCCGGGCGCCGTCCGATGGCGCCGGAGAAGTCGAGCAGGAACAAGGATCAGGCGATACATCTGCCTATCCCGAGAGCGCTCTCGTCTGCGATTGAGGGCCCTTGCGCCAGCCTAGTAACCTGGCTCAAAAAATTCCCACAACTTATTGCACTGATTGGGTATGACTTTCGACTTTTGTGTCATTTCTCAGTGGATAGGTAACCACTATAGTGGTTCTACTGGTAATTGTGACGCGTGACCGATTTGGACCAGGAGACTCGTGTTTAGAGTCGCTGATTCAGATCGGTAAGAGTTCGACCCCGTACGACGGCTGACCGGGCAGCAAGGCAGCCAGAGGGAAAGTTGATTGCGTAGATTACTCCAGCCTCGGGGACGGCTCGGGCTGCCGCTTGGCGGCCTCGCATTGCTTTTGCTTGCGTCGCTCTCTTGTCTGGCCCAGCGCTACAGCTTCCGTGAATACACGCAGGGATTGGGAAACCTGAACATCGCTGGACTCGTGCAGGATCGCACCGGGTTTCTCTGGGTGGGGACACAAAACGGACTCTATCGATACGACGGGAGCCAGTTCCAGGGCTATGGAGAGGCGCAGGGACTGCCGGACCGGATGATTCAGACGCTTTTCGTCAGCCCGGACGGCACGCTTTGGGTTGCGAGCTCGACGAGCCTCTTCTTCCAGCAGAGGAACGGCAAGTTCGCCCAGATCGAACCCGCGAAGCCTGGGGACCAGTTCCTGCCACGCGGAGGAACGATCTTCGCGTCGAACAAGCCGAACGAGGTGGTTGCGGTTATCAAGAACGGCGCGATTCTTTTGCGCAAAACGAGCGAGGATCATTGGGTTGTGGAGCCGATGCACCTCGAGGGCAATAACATCGAGAGCGCGTTGTATGCCGCAGATGGCGCACTCTGGTATGGCTGCGACAGCGATCTATGCCGGCTGGCGGAGGGCAAGACGACGCGGATGCGTGCGAGCCTTGGTTTGCCGGAGGAGGAGTGGACGAATCTGCTCCTGGCGCGGAATGGGCAGATCTGGATTCGCGGCGACCTGCACACGGGTGAGATCGATCCCCGGACGCTTCGTTTCAAAGCGCACGATCTTCCGGGCTCGTCGGCATCGGAAGCCTATCCAGTGCTGGTGGAAGATGCGCAAGGCAGAATTCTGACGCCCCAGGGACCTTCTCTGGCCATGTGGGAGAAAGACCGCTGGAGGATGGTGACGGAGCGGAACGGACTCTCGCGTTTTGAGATTCAGGATTTGTTTGTCGACCGCGAAGGATCGGTCTGGATCAGCGTTGTGGGTCACGGACTGAAGCGCTGGGTCGGTCAGGATCGCTGGGAAGGCTATACGGCAGCCGATGGGCTGAGTGACGACCTGGTATGGGCGGCTCTGCGCGATCGGAAGGGCAGGTTGTGGGTCGGCACGGAGTCGGGAGTCGACCTGATTCCAGCGGGACAAACGACGCCTCGACCGTGGAGCCAGGCGGGAATTACGACGACACGCGCGGGAGGCCTGGCAGAGAGTGCGGATGGAGCGGTGTGGACGGGAAGCGCCGCGGGTGCGCTGGTGCGCATCGACGGGAATACCCTGCAGGCAACGAAGTGGAAACTGCCTGAGACCTTGAATGTCGGAATCGACGACCAGCAGAATGTCTGGGCGGCGACGACTAGCGGACTGTACGAGCTCAATGCCGACTGGAAGCACAACACGCCAGTGCGGGTAGACGACGCGGTTTTCGTCAACCCGCGGCAGCGATTCTCCGATCTCTGCTCGGACTTGTCGGGGCGTATCTGGGCCACCGCGGAACAAGGGCTCTTTGTCCATGACAGCAGCGGATGGCACAAGATCGATCTCGGATCGGCAGGAAGCAACTTCGATGTGATTGCGGTCGACCAGCAGGGATATGTGTGGGCCGCGGGAGCTTCGCAGGATCTAGCCCGGCTGAAGATTGAGGGCTTCCGGGTGACCGAGGCGAAGCACATTGGAAGGCCTCCGCTCTTGTCGCAGCAGGTGGTTTCGCTGATGGTGGATCACCGGGGATGGTTGTGGGTCGGACAGGACGCAGGCCTGAGCGTATTCGATGGCCGCAACTGGAGGAGCTACACACAGGACGACGGGCTTCTCTGGAATGACACCGACAGTTTTGCGCTCGCAGAGGACTCGGACCACTCGATCTGGATTGGAACCTCGGGCGGCCTGAGCCACCTGCTCACTCCGGAAAACGCTCCGGCGGGTACGCCCCAAGCGCCGGCGTTTTCAGAGGTGATCTATGGGTCGAAGGCGATCGGCAACGGATCGTCGGTGGACTGGGGTTCAAGCTCGCTTGAGATCTCGATGGCGTTGTTGTCGTTCAGGGGAACGCAAGATGCGGGAATTCGCTACAGGCTGGTCGGCAGCCAGTCATCGCAATGGGAAGAGACGCGCGATCTCGAAGTGAACTACGAACACCTCTCCCCGGGAAACTATGAGTTCCAAGTAGCGGAGGTCGACTCTACCGGGCACCTGATTTCGCCGACCGCAACGTATTCGTTCCACATCCTGCCCCTCTGGTGGCAACGGCGGGACTTGCAGATTACGCTCGCGCTGATGGCTCTCGCGATCCTGATCTTGACGTGGAGAAAGCGCGTGGGAGCGCTGGTGGAACAGAAGAAGCACCTGGAGACCGCGGTGAAGCTGCGCACGAGCGACCTGGAGAAAGAGAAGGGCGAGCTGATGCGCACGCGCGAGCAGATGCGGCACTATGCCGAGCACGACGATCTGACGGGATTGTGGAATCACCGCATCATTGTGGAGAGATTGCGCATCGAAGTAGATCGGTCGCGGCGCGAAGGGCTGCCGGTAAGTATTGTGCTGGCCGACCTGGACTACTTCAAGCGCATTAACGACACATTCGGCCACCCTGCCGGAGACCAGGTGCTGAAAGAGGCCAGTGCCATTTTCCAACGCATGGTACGCACGTACGACTGGGTAGGCCGCTATGGTGGCGAGGAGTTTCTGCTCATTCTGCCCGGCTCGGGTTTTGTGCACGCTCGGCAACGCGCAGACGAGCTGCGCATCGCCATCCAGGAAGCCTGCGTGAAGGATGGCGATACAGCGATCCCATTGACCGCGAGCTTTGGTGTGGCCTCGGGCTTCCCTGCCAGCCACGAAGAGCTGATTCGCGAAGCGGACGAAGCACTTTACAAAGCCAAGAACAGCGGGCGCAATCGCGTGGTGGCGATGGAGATCGACTCTCGCCGGAGCGCGATACCACGCGTCGGCTAGGCGTATCTCAGGGCAGCGGTAAACGCACGGTTGCGCGTGCTCCTTCGCCATCTTCCCGATTGACAAGACGAATCTCGCCGCCGTGAGCACGGGCGATTTGCTGCGCCAGAGCTAGACCAACTCCGCTGCCGGTGGGCTTGGTTGTATAGAACGGCACGAACAGGTTCTCGCTGTTGGCGATGCCGAGGCCGTTGTCTTCGACGGTGATCTCGACGACCGACTCCGCCAGTTGCCATCCGATGCAGACGGGATCTGAGCCGTTGGCGAGCGAAGCGTCGACGGCATTCTTGAGCAGATTGATGAGCATCTGCTCGAGCTGATCCGGATCGGCGTTCAGTGCAGCGGGTGGTCCGGGCTGCAGCTGAATGGGGACGCGCTGGTCGAGCAGGGCCACGCGCTCAATCAACGGCGCGAGCAGGACGTTCTTCAAGTGCGGCGGCGGCAGTTGCGCAAGGATGCGATACGACTGCACGAAACGGTGCAGCGAATCCGCGCGGCTTTCGACAACGCCCAGACCCCGGCGAAAATCGCGGACGGTATCGTCGTCGCCCTCGATGCGATCGGCACGGGCGAGCAGGCTGCCGGCGATGGATTTGATGGGAGCAAGCGAGTTGGAGAGTTCATGACCCAGGACGCGAATGAGGCGTTTCCACGCGGCCTGTTCCTCTTCGCGCAAAGGCTGGCTGACATCGGCGAGGAGGAGCAGAGTGTGGGGCGCACCATCCTGACGAAAGGCGGCTTTGCGCAGGAGCCAGCGATTGGGCTTGGTGCCGAAGGAGTGGATACTTTGATCGGGCGCGGCGAGCAGATTTTCGAGGCCAAGATCGCGCGCCGTGCGGCCGAACGCGCGTGAGTGAGGGATGCCCAGGAGTTGGACGCCGGCTTCGTTCACGAGTTGGAGCACGTTTTCGCGATCGAAGGCGTAGAGCGGCGAGTGCATGACCTCGAGAATGCGGGCGAGCAGGGCGGTGGCTTCGAGAGAACGGACGCGCTGGCGTTGAAGGAGGTCGGCGAGGGCGTTGATCTCGGCGGCCAATTCACCGAGGGCATCTTGGGTGCCTGCTCCGCGGGCACGAAAGGAATAGTCCGCTTCGCGCAGGGAGGAGACGACGTTGGAGAGCGTCTGCAGGGGACGGACCAAGCTCTCGATCATCGAAGCGGTAATGAAGAGCAGATAGATAACGAGGCAGCCGACGGCGAGGACAGCCGGCGCGAGAGAGACGTCGTGCTGGTAAAGAAGGATGCCAACAAAGATCAACGTGGGAAGCGCAAGGAACAGGCAATAGAGCCATGCCCGGCGCACTGCCGAGGCACGCCGTCTGCGCACGCGCCGATCATAGACCATACTTTTCGATGCGCCGGTAGAGCGCGGCGCGACTGAGCCCAAGAGCCTCAGAGGCCTGAGAGATGTTGCCGTCGCAGCGGCGCAGAACCTTGCGAATCAGGAGGGATTCGACCTCGTCGATGCTCATGTTGTCGAACGAAGGTGCGCTGGGCCTCGCGGAGGCGACAGCGAGATTGGCGGGCTCGATCTCTTCGCCGCGGCAGAGAAGAACGGCTCGCTCAACGGTGTGCTCAAGTTCGCGCACATTGCCCGGCCATGGATATTGCATCATCTGCTGCATGGCGGAGGGAGAAAACGCCGTGACCTGCTTACGGTAGCGATTGCGATTGCGTTCGAGAAAGTGGGTAGCGAGGACCGGAATGTCTTCGCGGCGCTCGCGCAATGGCGGCAGGTGAATTTCGACGGTATTGATGCGAAAGAGCAGATCGTCGCGAAAGTTGCCCGCAGCGGCTTCTTCATGGAGGAGAGCGTTGGTCGCGGAGAGGACGCGTACGTCGACGCGACGGGTTTGCGAGGAGCCGACGCGTTCAAGTTCGCCGGTTTCGAGAACGCGGAGCAGTTTTGCCTGCTGGCGGATGGGCACGTTGGCGATCTCGTCGAGAAAGAGAGTGCCGCCATTGGCGAGCTCGAAGCGGCCGACGCGGTCGGTGCGAGCGTCGGTGAATGCGCCTTTGACGTGGCCGAATATCTCGCTCTCGAAGGTGCCTTCAGGGAGGCCGCCCGCGTTGACGGCGACCAGGGGCATGCGCGCGCGGGGCGACGCGGCGTGGAGGAGTTTGGCGACGATCTCTTTGCCGGTGCCGTGTTCGCCGGTGATGAGGACATTGGCGTCCGACGGGCCGACCTGCGCGATGAGCTCGAGGACCGGGCGCATATTGGGAGCGGCGGCGATGAACTCCGGCATGCCTTCGGCGCGGAGCAACCGGTTTTCGAGTTCGAGCTGGCGAGCGCGGCGCAGGGCCTGATGCAGCTCGGCGTGGACGCGGATGATGGAGATGAGGCGCTCGTTCTCCCAGGGTTTCTGGATGAAGTCGCGCGCTCCGCGCTTGATGCTCTCGACGGCGAGATCGATGTTGCCCCAGGCGGTCATGACGATGACGGGGAGGCGCGGGTCGATCTCCTGCAGCCGCGCGAGGAGGTCGAGACCCTCCTGACCCGAGGTGGTGTCGCGCGTGTAGTTCAGATCGATGAGGAGGACATCGTAGTCGCTTTGGCCGAGGGCCTCGAGCAGCAGTTGAGGCGAGCGAACGGTGTCGACATGGATGCCCTGCGGCTGCAGCAGCAACTCGACTGCTTCGAGGATAGAGGGCTGGTCGTCAGCGACGAGAACGCGGATTCGAGCTTGCTTACGAAGGTCTGTCATGATTTTTGTGCGCTCTCACGCCTACGGTTTTATGTCCTCCAGCATTGTCTTGTGGTTGGCCCTAGTCCTTCGGTGATTCTACGGCGCGCGCGTGACAACGCCCGATTTCGCATCGTCGATGGAGACATCGGTGCGCTCCAGGGTTTCTCCGATGGCACGGTCGATATCCACTTTTTTCTTCTCGTAGTTGGTTTGAGCAACGTCGAGGGCGGACTCAGCCTGGGCGAGAGCGTTCTCAGCGATGAGCGTATCGACGCTGGATTTGGCGCCGAGCACCTGTTCCTGCTTGGTGATGTCGAAGGTTTTCTGCGCCAGATCGCGGGCCTTCAGCGCGGCGTCGACACTGGCTTGCGCTTGCTCAAGGGCAAATTTCGAGTCCCGGACATCGAAGAGAATGTTCTTCTTTTCCTGCTCGTAGGCGATCTGGCTTTGTCGGAACGCGAGGACAGCGCGGAACTGATCGGCCTTGGCCTGGCGGTTGCGAATCGTGATGTTGAGAGTGAAGCCGACCTGGTATTCGGGCGCTGAGTAGTTGAAGGCATCCTTCAGGACACCAGGGGTGTCGCTGGGAAGGGTGCTGGAGCAGTAGCCAGGGCCCTCGTTTTGGTTGCAATTCGGGTTCAGCGGACCGCCGAGCCCGGTTCCGCTAAACGCGCCGTAGGCGTTGAGCGAAGGCAACAAGGAGTTATTGATGGCTTTCAGATTCTCCCGAGCGATTTGCATGCCGATCTCGTCCTGGGCAACGTCGGGGCGATTTTTTTCGGCCTCGGCAATGAGATCAGCGATGGACTTGGATTCGTTTGGATCCGACGCGCCTTTGGTATCCAAGGGCACCACAGGCATTTCGTCGATGGCCGGATCATCGGCCTTGGTGAGCGCGTTCTTCAGGTTCAATTCAGCGGCTCGCAGATTCGCTGCCGAGACGGTGAGATTGCCCTCGGCGGCGGCCACGGCGGACTGATCGGTCATGACCTGCATCTCAGGAATGGCCTGAAGCTGAAGCTGCTTCTGATCGTCTCGGAGGGTCTGATTGGCGAAGCCGAGTGCACGCTCCTTAATCTGTTCGTCCTCGTATGCATTCACCAGATCCCAATAGATGTCCTCGACTCCGGTTACCGTAGCAATGACCTGTGCCTTGAAAGCGTAGTCAGTGATCTGGAGGTTCCTCTTTGCGATGCGAATATATCTCTCGTTCGTGCCGAAACCGAAACCGGCCAGCAGGGGCTGGGTGACCACAGCCTGCCAGAACAGCTGAATTTGCGGGTCCACGATGTTGAGCGGGCTGTTCGACGTTTGACGCAGCCCATTGATGGCCCACTGAATACCTGTACCGGTGGGAAAATATTCCGTGAACTGCGTGGTGTAGCCGATCGTGTTGTTCTCGAGAAGAGGAACGCCGACAAGAACCGTATTCAGTTCCTGGGTTTTGGTGTGATCGACATAACCTTTGACCGTGAGTATGGGGTCAAAGGGATTCACAAAGGTGCCCTCACCCAGGGTGGATGTCACCAGACCACCGGCGCCGGCTGCCCCGGCTCCGGAGGAAGATACTCCCCCGCCGCCGGCAAGCCCGGACCCTGAGGACGCGCCCTGCGGGCTTGTAACGCTGGTGTTGACGCCGAGGGCCGAGTAACCAGCCTTGGTGCGAGCGAGATCGGTGAGTGCTGTGGGCAGGTTGTAGCGGAACGATGCCAAGTCGAGGTTGTCCTCAATGGCGAGCGCGATCGCGTCCCGCAAAGAAATGTAGAGTTTGCCATCGCGAATGAGATTCTGCAGGCGCGGCGAATTGGAGAGATCAAGCTGAGGTACGGTACTTGGCCTGTACGGTGCGAGCGGATTTCGTGAATGCGGCAGCGGCACGTAAAACACATGTTGCGGATCGATCGCCTGCTGTTGTTGCTGCTGCATGGTTTGCGCCAGGGAGGGCGACGTTGCTGAGCCACTCGTTGGTGCTGGCGCTTCGGGGGCGGGCTGCGTTGTCTGCGCATCTGCGGGCGTGGTTTGCGATTGCGCGGGCGCGATGGCGAGGGCCATGTTCGCCTGCAAGAGAAGAATTGCGGCAACCGATTGGGCACGCGTGCCAAAAGAAGAAGCGGTCATTGAGAGTTTCCCCTGGGGACGGTTCACTGTGCGGCGACCTCCGCTGAGGTCTGCAGCGCTTCGTCGCGCGTGAGCCACCCGTCGCGCAGCTCGAGGATGCGCGATCCGTAGCGCGCGTTCTCTTCAGAGTGCGTGACTTGAACGATCGTTGTGCCTTGGCGATTGAGCTCGCGAAACAGTTCCATGATTTCGCGGGCCTGCGTGGAGTGGAGATTGCCGGTGGGTTCATCGGCAAGAAGCAGCGAGGGTGCGTGGACGACGGCACGCGCGATGCCGACTAGCTGTTGCTGGCCACCGGAGAGCTGATTGGGGAACAGGTCCTTCTTGGCGACGATCTGAAAACGATCGAGGATATCGGCGACCATGCCGGCGCGCTCCTTCGACGGCAGATTCTTGTAGGACAGCGGCAGGTCGATGTTTTCGGCGACGGTGAGGTCGTCGAGCAGGTGATAGCTCTGGAAGACCATGCCGATACGCTGGCGGGCGAGGTCGGCGCGCTGCTTGCGGTTGAGTTTGTGGGCAGGTGTTTCGCCGAACCAATACTCGCCGAGCCAGCCATCGTCGAGGAGCGCGAGCACGTTCAGGAGCGAGGACTTCCCTGCTCCAGAGGGGCCCATGATGGTGACGAATTCGCCTTCTTTGATGGTGAGGGTGACGCGGCGCAGCACCCAGGTTTCGGTGTGGCCGGTGCGATAACTGCGTTCAACGTTTTTTAGGTCGATCATAATTCCAGCTCCGATCTCAATTCCTGACTCTTCAAATTATTCCGTACGAAGGGCACGCATGGGCTCGACGGCGGCGGCTCTGCGCGCGGGGACATAGGAGGCGATCATGGCAGCCACAAACAAGATGGCGGCCACCGAGAAGAAGGCCGTAAGGTCGATTGAGCCCACGTTGTAGAGTGTGGTCTTCATGGCACGGCCCACAAAGTAGGCGCCACCGAGTCCCAGGACCATGCCTATGCCCGCAAGGATGGCGCCCTCGCGCAGCACCATGCGCACAACCCGATCACGACTAGCGCCAAGGGCCATGCGCAGGCCGATCTCGTGTTCGCGCTGGCCTACGGCAAAGGCCATGACGCCATAGATGCCAATGGCTGCGAGCACCAGGGCAATGATGGCAAAGCTCGCATAGAGGACCAGGGAGAAGCGATCACCCGAGAGGTCTTCGTCGCGAATTTGCTCGAGAGTCCGAACATCGGCAAGGGCCACGGTGGGATCGACGGAATGAACCGCAGCGGCGATCGTCTTGGTCATCGCCTCAGGGTCGAGGGCGGTACGTACGCCCACTTCGATGAAGGGCCAAGGGCTCTGGGAGAACGGAATCAGTATTTCCTCGCGCTGCCGCTCGAACCCTCCTCCGCGGACGTCGTGGTAGACGCCGACGATCACCCAAGGTTGTTCGGGACCCAACTTCTGCACACCGGGAATGAGTTGCTCCACATTGAGAACCTGGCCGATGGGATCCTTGCCGGGCATCCAGTGCTGAACGAGTTTTTCATTTACAACCGCTACGTGGAGGTTGCCGGCATTGTCATCCTCAGTAAAGAAGCGTCCCTTCACGAGGTGAACACCGAAGGTCTTGAAGTAGTCGGGCGTAACCATGCCAAATCCGGCGGTGGGACGCTGCGATCGATCCGCCGATTGCTGCTCACCCGAGATGGTGAAAGGCATGCCGAAGCCCGCGCCCTCGAGCGGCAACCCGGTCGACCCTGAGGCGCTTTCGACGCCGGTAGTGGCCTCGATGCTGCGCACGATGCGCTGGTAGTAGCCGACGATCTGATCGCCGGTGAAGTTCATCCCTTTGTTCATGGGCAAGGCAAAGGTCAGGATGTGGTCGGTCTGCACGCCAAGATCGACATGGGCGAGATTCCAGAAGCTGTGCATGGCGAGGCCTGCTCCGGCGAGGAGAGCGAGGGCAAGCGTGAACTCGCCGACGACCAATGCCTGGCGGAGACGATGGCGCATCTTTCCTGATCCTGAGCGGCCACCCTCCTTCAGGGTCTCGGCGGGATCAAGTCGCGAGGCGTACCAGGCAGGAGCGCAACCGAAGAGAAGTCCGGAGAGTGTGGTGGCAGCGAGGGTCGCGGCCAGGACAGGCAAGTTAAGAGCCAGGTCGGCTTCACTGGGGAGCGTGTCGCGGGGCATGGCCGCGATGAATCCACGCAGCATGGCGTAGCCGAGACCGACGCCGACAGCTCCGCCCAAGAAGGCCAGGGCGAGGCTTTCGGTGACGAATTGAAAAAAAACGTTGCTCCGCGAGGCACCCAGGGCAGATCGAACTGCAATTTCGCGCTGACGGGCGGTGCCCTTGGCAAGCAGAAGATTGGCAACGTTCACGCAGGCAATCAGGAGGACGCATCCCACGGCACCGAGCAGAAGCCAGAGCGTGAGCTTGACGTTGTCGCCCATGAAGTCGTTCTTAAGAGGATGAACAATTGCGCCCCAACCGTTGTTGGAGCGCGGATACGCCTGAGCAATGTGGGTCGTGACCGCATCCATGTCGGCCTGAGCCTGCTGGAGGGTAACGCCGGGCTTGAGCCGGCCCATGACAAGGATCCAGTGAAAGTCATGATTCTTTTGTTCGGGCTTGAATGTAAGAGGCACGATCAGATCCTGATTGAGCCGGTCGGCCTGGCCGCCCGCGAGTACACCGACGATTGTGTAGGGCTTCTGGTCGAGTGTGATCTGCTTGCCGACAATGTTGGGATCGGCGCCAAGACGTTTCCACAATTTGTTCATGAGGATAACGACGTGGTCCTTGCCGTCAATATCCTCTCCGGGGAGAAAGTCGCGCCCGAGGGCGAAGCGATTGCCGAGCATGTTGTACATGCCCGGCGTGATCTGCTGGCCCCGCACCATCTCCGGGGCTTCTTTGCCTGCCATGTTGAATGAGGTTCCCGTAAAGGCCTTGAGCGCCCGGAAGGAGTGGTTCTGCTCCTGCCAATCGAGGAAGTCGCCGGCCGAGACGCCATTGCGGAAGCCCTGAATTTTGGACCAGACCATGACGAGCTGGTCGGGGTTGGGATAAGGCATCGGAGCAATCAGCGTCGCGTAAACTACCGTGTAGATGGCCGTGGTGGCGCCGATGCCGAGCGCGAGGGTGAGCACGGCAGCGATGGTAAAGACCGGCGCTTTGCGCAATTGGCGCAGCGTGTAGAGCAGGTTCCGTAGGATCGTGGCCATCCCTTTTCTCCTCTCTCCTTACTCGGTGCGTAGGGCTTGCATGGGTTCAACTGAAGCGGCTCGACGCGCAGGAGCAAGTCCTGAGGCAAACACTGTGAGGACGAGCAGCAGCGCAGCGGCGCAATAACTGATGGGGTCGAATGGGGCGACGCCAAAGAGCATCGAGCGCAGGAACTTCACGGCTCCGATCGAACCGAGACCGCCCGCGATCAGCCCGATGAGAACAACACTCGAGGCGCCGCGCAGAACGAGGGCGAAGATCCGTTCGCGCGATGAACCCAACGCCATGCGCAGAGCGAATTCGCGATGGCGTTCGAGGACCGAGTACGCCATGACGGCGTAGAGGCCGATCATGGCTACCAGCACGCTGCAAAGGGCATAGACGCCGAGCAACTCGGCGGGAGCGCGTGAGCCCTGGTACTGGACATCCGTGATCTCTTCGAGGGTGCGAACCGCTTCAAGAGGCAGGGATGGATCGAGGACATGAACGGCTTGGCGCAATTGAGGAGCGACGGCGGTTGCCGTGGTACGCGAGCGAACCGCGACGATCGCATATCCATAGCCCAAGGTGCCCTGTGCCAGGGGAAGATAAACGACCGGAGACGGCGGGTCGGTATCGGCGGGGTTGTGGTAGGCATAGTTCGTAACGATGCCGACGATGCGGCGAGGGCGTTTGTCTACGATGACACTCGCGCCGATGGCAGTGGCTTTCGGCCAGTAACGCTGAGCCATGGCCTCGTTGACGATGGCGACGTCGGGTGCAGTGCTGTTGTCGTGAACATCGAAGTCGCGCCCCTGCTGCATGCGAATGCGCATGGTGCGGAAGAAGTCGGGACCGTCGAGGTCGGTGACCACAGACATCGCTTCATCCTTCGCTGGAACGTATCCGGGAATACTGAAGTCCTGGGTGTTGCCTGAGCCCCAATCGCCGAGCGGGAGGTGGGTGGTGAGGGTCGCGGAGACGACACCGGGGGGAGTGCGCAGACGGTCGAGAAGCGCGGCGTGAAAGGCGATGGTCCGCTGTTCGTTGTAGCCGGAGCGGGAGAGATCGACCATGGCGGTGAGGGTATTGGTTCGGTCGAAGCCAGTATCCCGTTGGAGGATGGCGAACGCGGAACGGGTGAGCAGGCCGCAGCAGACGAGAACGATGAAGCAGATGGCGAGTTGAAGGCCAAGGAGGATACGCTGACCGATGCGGCCCCCGGAGCGTCCGGCGATTGCCGCGCCGCCAGCACTCAGAGCCTCCCGCTGCGAGACGCGCAGCGACTGACGCATGGGATACATGCCACAGAGAAGAGTAACCGCGATGGCAAGCGCGGCGACGAAGAGCAGAATGCTCGGGTCGGTGCGGAGATTGAAGACCAGCGGGAAGCCGAAATCGGGCATCAAGATATAGAGGGTGCGGGAAAGCGCAGTGCTTGCGCCCCAGCCCGCCAGTGCTCCGGCAAGCGCGAGCAGCCCTGTCTCGATAAGCACCTGGGTGACGATGCGTGCCGGCTTTGCGCCAAGAGCGGTACGAATAGCGATTTCGCGACGGCGCCGCGCCGAGTGCTGAGCCAACAGCGAAGCGATGTTGATGCAGACGAGGATCATGAGCAGCACCGAGGCGCCAAGAAGCACCGGAAGCTGCTCACCGATACCACTAAAGACGCCGCGCTCAAAGTGCGAGGAGTCACGCAGGTTCAGATCCCAGCCCGTGGACCGGCCATCGTTTTGCTGAGCGCCAAAAGCGCGAGCCAGGGTGTGGAGTTCTGCAGCCGCGGCGGAGTTCTGAATGCCGGGACGCTGGCGAACAACCGCTTGCAATCCGTAGTGGGCCAGCGGGTCCGGGGGAGCATCCTCGGAGAGATCGCGCAACGAAGAGAGAGGAATCCAGGCACCTTCCGCAATGCCGCCAAAGATGCCGGCAAACCCGGCGGGGGCCACGCCGACGATGGTGAACGCGTGCCGATTGACGGAGACAGTGCGGCCGACGATGTTGGGGTCGGCGTCAAAACGTTGGCGCCAGAGCCCGTCGGAAAGGACGATTTCGTCTTGCGCGCCATAGGCACGATCATCGGCGCCGGCATCGAATGCCCGACCGATATGCGGCTGGACGCCGAGCACCTCAAAATAGTTCGAGGAGACTGTGCCTGCGGGGATCGCGACCGGCTGCGCATCGGCTCGATTCAGATTGAGGGTTGTGAGGGCGAGCGCGGCGGCATCGCTGAATGAGCGCGCGTGCCGGCGGACAAACTGGTACTGGTCGTAATCGATCGAATAGCCCTGGTTGCCGAGCACGGTGGCGTCGATGAAGCGTAAGCTGCGCGCGTCGCTCACTTGCGGCCATGGGTTGAACAGAACTGCGTTGGTCCAGGTGGCGACGGTGGTGAGTGCGCCTATGCCAAGAGCCAATGTGAGCACCGCACTGAAGGTGAAGCCCGGCGCTTTGCGCAGCTGGCGCAGTGCGAAGCGAGTGTCGTGAAACAGTGCGGTCATCACAATTCCTCCTTTACTCGGTGCGCAGTGCCTGCATGGGTTCGATGGATGCGGCGCGGCGCGCGGGAACGATGGCCGCGGCAGCAGCGCAGAGAGCGAGCGCAAGCGGTGCGGCGGTGAGGGCCAAGGGGTCAAAGCTGCTCACTCCATATAGGAGGCTCTTCATGAGGTAGCCGGCGTAAAGCGATGCGGGAATGCCGAGCAGCAGACCGATCAGGATTTGCCCGAGAGCACCGCGCAGAACCAGCGACACGACGGAGTTGCGTGTGGCGCCGAGGGCCATGCGGATGCCGATCTCGCTGGTACGGCGAGCGACGAAGTAGGACATGACGCCGTAGAGGCCAACGCAGGCAAGAATGAGGGCCAGAATTCCAAAGAGGGTGCTGAGACGCGCGACAAGGCGCTCCTGATCGAAGTTGCCGGCGACCTGGTCAGAGAACGAACGCAGGTCGGTGACGCTGAGGTTGGGATCGATGGCCGCGAGCGTCCTCCGCATCAGGGCGTCGACATTGGAAGGAGGCACGACGAAGTCGATGATCAGGGCGTTCATGTTCATCGACTCCACCTCGGTGCTGATCATTTCGGGTTCTGTGTAGCCGGCGAATTGCTGGGCAAGAGGGCGAAGATAGACCGGATGCACCTCTTCGCGGGGATTATTCATTTTGAAATCGCGGAAGACGCCGACGATTTGCCATGCGCCCGAGTACTTTGGGAGATCGATGCCGAAGCGCTGGCCGATGGGATCCTGTTTGGGATAGAAGCGATGGACGAAGGTCTGATTGACAAGAACCACCTGCGGAGAAGAGGCCGTGTCCTGGTCAGTAAAGCTACGGCCGCGCACGATGGGGACGCCGAGGGAGTCTAGGTAGTGGGTGCCGACGCGGACCCATGTCGAGCCACATTTGTCACCGGGCTTTGGCGCTGGATGGCCCTGCTGGATCACACATTCACCCCAGTTGTCGCCTTCGAGCGGGCTATACGTCGCTAGGCTTACGCTACGAACGCCCGGCAAATTGGAAAAGCGATCTTCGATTCTGTGGTAGAGAGCGGGGAGACGATCAGAGGTATAGCCCGCGCCGTCGGGGTCGAGGTGCAGGACATAGCGGTTATGGGTGTCGATGCCGAAGTTCTGATTCTCAAGCTGAAACAGGCTGCGGGTCATGAGGATGGCTCCGCAGAGCAGCACGATGGACAATGCGGCCTGAAAGACGACCAGAGCACGTTGTGGAAGCGATGCGCTATCACGCGTGGAGCGGTTGACGCCACGCAATGCTTCGGCTGGTTGTGCGTGCGACGAAAGCCACGCGGGGCCCGCACCGAACAAGATGCCCGTGACGAGAGAGACGAGAAACGCGAACCCGAGAACGGTGAGGGAGGGATTGGCGTCGATGGGCATATTGTGCGCGTCAGGGAACGCGACAGCGAGGATGCTGCGGCATCCGAGATAGGCCACGCCGAGTCCGGCCAGGCCACCGAGGCAACTGAGGAGCACGCTCTCGACAAGGATCTGCCGGATGAGATCGCGGCGGGCAGCGCCGAGAGCCATGCGCACTGAGATCTCACTGCGCCGCGCGGTGGCACGGGCCAACATGAGATTGGCGATATTGGCGCAAGCGATGAGCAACACGATCGACGAGAGGATCATGAGCATCGTGAGACCTTTGCCGGAGTATTCCTGGAGGTTTTGAATTCCGCCGCCGCCGCGCGTCAGAACGACGTGCATCTTGGGGATGATCGTACCGCCGCCATTTTCAAGGAGGAGTGTGCGTGTCTTGAGCCACTGGCGCAGAGTCGCGGTGATTCTGGATTGGAGAGCGGGGATGCTTTGACCGGGGCGCACGCGACCCACGAGATAGAGCCAATGCGAGTCGCCATGATGCAGGATGGAGGACGGTCCGTGCAGATAAGGCTCGGTCTGAATCGGCACCCAGAGGTCGGGAGCAGTGTCCGCAACGCGATCGCCAAAGAAGCCCGGGGCAGCGATGCCGATGACCGTGAAGGGGTGAGTCTGGATGAAGATGGTGGAGCCGACGATGGAGGGATCACCGGCATACTCACCCTTCCATGCCTGGTAACTGAGAACCACGGTGGGCGTGGCGGAGGGTGTGTCGTCGGAATCGGAAAAGACGCGGCCGGACCATGGGCCAATGCCGAAGGTGGAGAAGTAGTTGCCGGAAACGAACTCCGCGTGCAGGGATTTGGGCACCGCGTTGCCGCGGCGGACGGCCCATTGCCACTGGCCAGCCTCCATCGCGGCGAGTTGTTCGAAGTCGGGCGTCTGGGCGCGCAGGTATTGATAGAGGTCGG
>Ga0181526_10001904_pt1 | contig 19030 bp, 18 predicted proteins | sample PEATcosm2014_Bin_35_FD_119750 | JGI IMG/M metagenome (GOLD analysis project Ga0181526, IMG submission 119750) | Peatland microbial communities from MTU Mesocosm Facility, Houghton, MI, USA - PEATcosm2014_Bin06_30_metaG | ecosystem: Environmental > Terrestrial > Soil > Wetlands > Peat | place...
CGCGAGCAGGGTGCCGATCAGCGCAACGCCGAGCCCGAGCCGGACGCCGTTGATGATCGGGTGGCGCATCGCCGGCATGTAGATCTTGGTCGCCATCTGCCAGGTGTTAAGGCGGAAGCTGCGGCCGACGCGGATCAGGACCTTGTCGATCTGGCGCATGCCGGCCGCGGCATTCAGCGCCATCGGGAAAAAGCAGGACAACGTGCCCATGGCGATCTTCGAGCCGGAATCGACGCCGAACCACATGATCATCACCGGGAAGAAGATGATCTTCGGCGTCGGGCCGAGATAATAAAGATAAGGCTCGAAGGCGCTGGCGATGAATTTATTGCCGCCGATGACGATCCCGGCGACGACCCCGGCAATCCCGCCAAGCACCATGCCGACAGCGATCTCTTTGGCGGTGACGCCGAGGTTCCAGTAGAAATCGCCGCTCAGGAGAAGCTTTTCCAGCGCGCTCCAGACGGCAGGCAAGGACGGCAATACGCCGCGGTAGAACCAGCCGGAGATGGCCATGAGCTGCCAGATCACCAGCACCGCGAGCACGATGGCTGCGCGCAATAGAGCAACCGGCGTCAGCCAGGGCCGGCCCGGCCGCGCCCGCGTCAGCCGACCGACTTCAGCCATCGCTCGGCCCTTTCAGTCACCATGAAGAAGATGACGCTGACCAGAATGACAAAACAGATCGCGGCGTAGACGCCGGGGAGGTCGTAACGTTCGGCGAGTTCGTTGATCAAGTGGCCGAGCCCGCCGAAATTGATCAAGAATTCGACGCCGACCACATTGATCAACGCAAAGATCAGCCCGAGCCGAATGCCGACAAAGATGGTCGGCAGGGCGGACGGAAACAAGATCTTCCAAAACTGCTGGGTCGGCGTGAGCTTGAAGCTGCGTCCGACATTGAGCAGCACGCGCCGCGTCGCCAGTAAGCCTTCCAGCGTCTTGAGAATGACCGGCGGCAGGCCGGACAAAAACGCCAGCATGATGATGGTCAAGGCGCTGCGCCCGAACAGCACCAAAAACAGCGGATAGGCCAGCACAAGCGGCGCCGAGGCAAAGGCCGCCACCCAGGTCTCGCAGGCGCGCCGGAACAGCGGCAGGCGATGCATGAAGACGCCGATCAAGACGCCGAACACCGTCAGCAGCAGGCCCGACGCCAGGCATTCCCAGCCGGTTTGCAGGAAGCGGCGCAGAATGTCCTCTTCGGTGATGACGCGGGCAAAACTTTCCGCGACCTCCGACGGCAAGGGCACGATGAAGCGGTTGATCAGTCCGACGCGGACCAGAATTTCGACGGCAACGAGCGCCAACACGGCCGAGCCGAAGCCGACAAGCGGCGGCGCCCAGCGGCGCTCCGTGAAGGCCGCGGTACTCACGCGCCATGCCCTTGCGGCTTGTGGTCGTGCGCATGCAGCGCGCGCGACTCGTCGTCGTTCATGCCGCGGCTTGCTTCCTCGCGCAAATCGCTCCAGATCTGCGCGACGTAGCGGCCGAAGGCCTCGCTCGACACGATCTCGGAGGTGCGCGGGCGCGGCAGCTTGATGTCGACGATGCGCTTCATCCGGCCTGGCCGATAGGTCATCACCAGAATTCGGTCGGCGAGCTGCACCGCCTCGGTGATGTTGTGGGTGATGAGCAGCATGGTCTGCTTCAATTGCTGCTGGATTTGCAGCACCTTGTCGCCGAGCAAGAGCCGCGTCTGCTCGTCGAGCGCGGCGAACGGCTCGTCCATCAGTAAAATCTTCGGCTTCGAGGCGAGCGTGCGCGCCATCGAAACGCGCTGGCGCATGCCGCCGGACAGCTCGGCCGGATAGCGTTTCTCAAATCCGTCGAGGCCGACCATCGAGACGAAATGCCGCGCGCGTTCGAGGCGTTCGCGGCGCGGCACGCCGGCGATTTCCAGCGGGAAAGCGACATTGTCGATGACATTGCGCCAGGGGAAGGTCGATTCTTCCTGGAACACCATACCGATCGAACGATGCGGACCGGAAATGGTCTCGCCCGCGACGGTGACGCGCCCGCCATAGCCGGTGAGCAGCCCGCCGATGATGTTGAACAATGTCGACTTGCCGCAACCGGATGGACCGATCACGGCCAAGAATTCGCCGGAGGCGACGTCGAACGACACATTGTCGAGTGCCGTGACATCGCCTTCAGGCGTGGCAAAGCGCATGTCGATGCTGTCGGCGACGAGGATCACCGGATCAGCCTGCGTCAGCGGCGTCACGCGACTGCTGGTCGAGGCGACAGCCATCGGATGCCCAGTTCCTGCCGTTAGCTGCCGGCGCGCGTCATCGCAGCTGTCATCACCGCGGTGTAGCCCGGCTCGACACGCACATCGACGACCGCCACCCCGCCGGCATCGACGGCGGCGATCGCTTTTTCCAGAACCCCGGCGAGATCGCCGGGCTTGGTGACGGGGCCGAATCCCACGGCGCCCTGGGCGCGGCCCATGGCGGCGAGATCGACCTCGGGATCGGACATGCGCTGGCCGATCCATTTGTTCTCGACCGGGCGATTGCGCGCCCGCGCCATCCGCTCCTGGTGCAGCTCGTCATTATAGAACGAGCGATTGTTGCACAGCACGAAGAGCAGCGGGATCTTGTAATGCACGGCCGTCCACACTGCGGTGACGCCCATCAGAAAATCGCCATCGCCGCAGAGCGCGATGGGCAGCCGGCCGGTGCCCTTGAGCGCCAATGCGGCGCCGACCGAAATGCCGGGGCCGCCGCCGACCCCGCCGCCGCCATCGGAGCCGACATAGTCGAGCGGATGGCGGAACGGAATCCAGCTCGCGTCCCAGGACAGCGGCAGATGCGTATAGGTCACCGGCCGGTCGCCCAGCGCTCTGCGCAAAGCTCGCGCGACGTGTTCGTTGGTGAAGCCCGACGGTTCCTTGTCGGACGACGGCCGCGGGCTCGGCATGGCGTGGGGCTTCGTGCTCTTGCCGACTTCCTTGGCGAGTTCCGGCACGACGAGATCGGGATCGGCGGAGAGGAGAAGATCGACGGGCGGCAGCGCCTGATGATCCATGCTCCAGCCGTTGTGGATGCGGTGGTCGAGCGAGATCTGGATCACCTTCACGGACGGCGACGGTCCGAAGTAGCGCAAGGCACCGCCAAGATCGACCCAGTCGAGACTCAGAACGACGTCGACATTCTTCAGACCTTCGACGCTTTCAGGGCTGAGCGCGCGCGGCGAGCCCATATAAAGCGGATGGTCGGTCGGAAAACTTGCGCCGATCTTCAGATCAGAGACCACATAGGCATTGAGCGCTTCGGCTAGCGCGACGCGGGCGTTCCACACCGCCGGATCGCGCGAGGTGCGGCCGGCGAGGATCAGCACCTGCTTGGCACCTTTCAGCATCGCCGCCGCCTGGCGGACAAGCTCGGCGGGTGCCGCGGTCGCGACCGGCGGCATATAGCGGGCGATGTCGATCGGCGGCAGCTGTTCGGAAACCTTGGCTTCCTGCAGCTCGGCGTCGAAATTGATGTAGACCGGACCTTGCGGCACGGTATTGGCGATCCAGGTGCCGCGCAAAATCGCCTCGCGGGCAGCGCCAGGCGATGACGGCTGATCGTCCCATTTGGTATATTCGCGAACCAGCGCGCCTTGATCGCGCGCGGTGTGAATCCAGTCGATCCACGGCCGGCGCTTGGCGGCGTCGACGGGTCCGGTGGCGCCGAGCACGATGACCGGCATGCGGTCGCACCAGGCGTTGAACATCGCCATGGTGGCGTGCATCAAGCCGACATTGGAGTGCACGGCGGTGACCATGGCCTTGCCGGTCACCTTGGCGTAGCCGTGGGCGATGGCGACCGCCGCTTCCTCGTGCAGGCAGAGCAGCATTTGCGGCTTCGAATTGCCGAGATAATTGACGATGCTGTCGTGCAATCCGCGATAGCTCGCGCCCGGCGTGAGCGCGATATAGGGAATGTCGAGCGAGCGCAGCGCGTCGGCGATGACGTCACTGCCGAAACCCGGCGCATTGGCGCCGGCAGGCGTGGGGCGTTCGATCTTGGCGACGGCGGGATCGGCGTCGGTAACGCGTGCGGTCGCGGCGGGGGGCGGCGTCATAGGGGGCATTTCCTCGTCTTACGGTTTGGGTAACGTCGGCGGCCCGCATCCAACCGGATCGCGAGCGAGTTCACAAGCCAGTTCACGACTGCTAGCGCAAGCGGCCAAGACGCCCCACGCCGGCATGGCCGTCGCCCGGCCCGGTGCCTAATTTGCCCTGATGCGATTGAGTCATCGCCGGTGCTTTCGGGTCAATTCGGGCCTAGCCGTGGATCGCCTCAAGCCCGGTCGTGTCAGGCCGGACCCCGGCCATGACGCGCGTGTACGTAGCGTCGGTGATGCCGCACGCGATGGCCTTGTTGCGGAACTTCGCTATCCATGGATCGAACGGCACGGCCGCCGCGCTCGCCATCGGCGGCGCGATCAGGCTCGCAGCCGCGCCGGCGATGGCCCTTGGCGAGCTGCGCCGTACAATGCCCGGCGCCGACGGGTTGTTGCGCACTGTGAGATTCGCTCTCTTGCAATGCCATCTTAGAGTCCCGCGGCGTTGGATTGGCCTTTCCGTCGTTCTCTGCCGCGGCCGATGCTGGGTTATCGCGGATCGTATCGATTGCCGCCTGCGGCGCATCGGCTGCCGCGGCGGGTGGCGGATCCTCGATCGCCGTGACGGCAAACGGAATCGCCGGAGGCCGCGCGGAAGCATCGGTCGCTGGCGCGGCGAGCGAGGCCTCGATCTGTTCCGGGTGTTGCAGTCTGTCGGCCAGCCGGTCGAGACTCGCCGCAAAGCTTCCGATGTCGAAATTCAGCGGATCGTCGTGACCGTCGCGAATATTGGCATCGAGGGCGGCATGAAACGCCGGAATAAGCCAGCGGCCAGCGCGCACGCTTGCGATCGTATAGAGGAGCGCAAGCCGATCGTATTCCGCGGGCGAAAACGCAGGATCGGGCGAGCGTGAATCGCCGCCGCGCGGGCCCGTCCGCCGCGGCTGAATGAGCTCGATGTGGAGAAAGAGCCCTTTCAGCGCGCCGTTAAAATTGGCCGCCTGCTCGAATTTGGTCTCGCGCCACGGGATTGCAAAATCATGATCGACCAGCATGCCGCCGGCGCGATTGACGACGACATGGGCTTTGCCCCAGCCGTCCGAACAGGCGAAATTCGCCAGATTGTTGAATCCGGCGTCGCTGTCGATGTCGTCGGGAAATGCGCGGCGGCGGTAATTCGGCCCGCTGGTGTCGTGGATGACGAAGTATCGCGCCTCGGGCGCAGCGGCATCGTCGTCACGCGCATGCGAATCCGGTTGCCACAAATGCGCGGCAAAATCCCATTCAAGGTTTTGCCTGGAGAGAAATTCACTCAAGACCTCGCGCGACGGAAGGCCCGTGGTTTGACCCATTCGGGTCGTCAGCGCCGCCGGCAGTGTCTGCAACGGGGGCGCGAGGTTGCGGGTCTCGTCCATGCCGCGCATCAAGCACATTGCCTGTTCGGCGGGCGTGCCGGCAAAGCTTAGCGTCTCGGGGTCGAACGAGCATGGGCCCATAGTGTCGATGAAATACGGCGGGCGGAAGTGATTGGGCTTACAGGTCACGCTCAAGGCGGCATGGCCGGAGCAAAGAAGCGTCGCGCAGGCGACCCCGATTTCTACAAGTCTGCCACCGGCCGGAAGCATAGCGCGCACGAGCGAAATCCCGCATTCGAGATGCCGTACTATCGCTAGCAACGCGCGTCATGCCAAGCGGTGCCGCGCCGGCGACGACGGCAATGAATAAACGTTCAGATTGAAACGTTCAGTTCTTGGCCCGCTCGACATAGCTGCCGTCGGCCGTCATCACCACGATCTTGGTGCCGGTGGTGACAAAAGGCGGCACCATGGTGCGCACCCCGTTCGAAAGCTTTGCCGGCTTGTAGGACGAGGCGGCCGTCTGACTCTTGATCGCAGGCTCGGTCTCGACCACTTCGAGGACGGCCTTGGGCGGCAACTCGATCGCCACCGGGTTGCCTTCGTGGAGGCTGACGGTCACCTCCATCTCCGGCGCCAGATAGGCCGCCTGATCGCCAACGATGTCGGCCGGGACCGCGACCTGGTCGTAGGTTTCCATATTCATGAAATGGAAGCCTTCGCTGTCCTGGTACATGAACTGGTGCTTGTGGTCCTCGACGAAGGCTCGTTCGACCTGATCGGTCGTTTTATAGCGCAATGCGACTTTCACGCCGTCGGCGATGCGGCGCACATCCATCTGGGTGACGGGAGTGCCCTTGCCGGGGTGGATGCTCTCGACGGTCACGATGACCCCGAGCTTGCCGTCGATTTCGACGATATTGCCTTTTCGCAATGAGCTGGCGATGACTTTCACGGCTGCCTCAAATCCAATAGCTATGATTCCGCGCGCACCATACCGATCTTGGCGCTGATCGCTAGCTATTTCCTCAATTCCTTCCGAACAAGGATGCCGCGGGCAGACAGATGCCGGAAACGCCCCATTCCTCGCCTTTTTGGGCGCCGCATGTTCACGCCGACCGCCGCCCGGCGCTATTGGCGCGGGGCCGGATCGTGACGGCCTTGCGCGCCTGGTTCACCGGCCAGGATTTCGTCGAGGTCGAGACCGGCGTGCTGCAACGGTCGCCGGGTAACGAGACCCATCTGCACGCCTTCGCCACCACGCTTGCGGCCACGGACGGCGGCGAGACCCGGCTTTACCTGCGTACATCCCCGGAATTCGCCTGCAAGAAGCTCCTCGCTGCCGGCGAGCGCCGTATCGTCGAATTCGCAAAGGTGTTCCGCAATCGCGAGCGCGGCGCGCTGCATCATCCTGAATTCACGCTGATAGAATGGTATCGCGCCGGCGAACCCTATCGCACGCTGATGGGCGACTGTGTCACCATGCTGCGGACGGCGGCGCGCGCGGCGGGAACCCGGACGTTGACGTTTCGCGGCAAGACGGCGGATGCCTTCGCGGAGCCCGAGCGGCTAAGCGTAGCGGCGGCTTTTACGCGGTTCGCCGGCATCGATTTGCTGGCAACGCTCGGTGGCGGCGCGCCGGACCGTGACGCGTTTGCGCGCGCCGCGCAGGCGGCCGGTATTCGCCTCGCCGACGACGACCATTGGGGCGATATCTTCAGCCGGGTGCTGGTCGAGCGCATCGAGGGCAATCTCGGCATCGGCCGCGCCACTATTCTCGACGAATATCCGGTGGTGCTGTCGGCCCTGGCACGGCCGGCCGCCGATCCGCGGGTTGCCGAGCGCTTCGAGCTCTATGCATGCGGTGTCGAACTGGCCAACGGTTTCGGCGAATTGAACGACGCGGCCGAGCAGCGCCGCCGCCTCGAACGCGAGATGAGCGAGAAAGCGCGCATCTACGGCGAGCGCTATCCAATCGATGAGGATTTAATTGCGGCGCTCGCGGGGATGCCTGAATCGTCCGGCGTGGCGCTCGGCCTCGAGCGCCTGGTGATGCTGGCGACGGGAGCCGCGCGGATCGATCAGGTGATCTGGACGCCGATGGAGGAGACGCAGAAATGAGAGCTTCTGGAACCCTGCGCAGCCTATCGGGCGATGTTGCGCCACGCACCGCTGCGGGCATTGGGCTTGCGGCACTGGAACAGGTCGCCGCGCGCTACGCGGTGGCGATCACGCCGGCGCTCGCCGATTTGATCGATCGCGCCGATCCGCGCGACCCGATCGCGCGGCAATTTGTTCCCGACGCGCGCGAGCTCGATGTGAGCGAGGTGGAAAACAGCGATCCGATCGGCGACGCCGCGCATAGTCCGGTCGAGGGCATCGTTCATCGTTACCCCGACCGCGTCTTGCTCAAGCTCGTCAATGCTTGCGCGGTCTATTGCCGGTTCTGCTTCCGCCGCGAAATGGTTGGGCCGGGGCGGGGAGGGCTTACGCGCCAAGTTCTGGCGGCAGCGCTCGAGTATATCCGCGCCACGCCGCAAATCTGGGAAGTCATCTTGACCGGCGGCGATCCGCTGGTGCTGTCGCCGCGCCGCCTCAAAGACGTGGTGGCGCAACTCGCGGCGATCGAACACGTCAAGGTGATCCGTATCCACACCCGGATCCCGGTCGCGGCTCCCGAGCGGGTCTCCGCCGCCATGGTGCGGGCCTTGCGCAGCGCCAAAGCCACGTTCGTCGTGCTCCACGCCAATCATCCCCGCGAACTAAGCCGCGAGGCGCGCGCCGCCATTGCGCGTTTCATCGACGCCGGCATTCCGATGTTGTCGCAGTCGGTGTTGCTGCGCGGCGTGAACGACGATGTGGCAACGCTCGGTGCGCTGTTGCGCGCTTTGGTCGAGTGCCGGATCAAACCCTATTATCTGCATCACGGCGATCTGGCGCCCGGCACGGCGCATTTCCGCACCACGATCGCCGAAGGCCAAAATTTGATGCGCGCCTTGCACGGGCGCTATTCGGGGCTGTGTCAGCCGGCCTATGTGCTCGATATTCCGGGCGGCTACGGCAAGTCGCCGATCGGCCCGAATTATTTGAGCGCGGACTCGCCGAGCGCCGACTTACTGACTGCCGACAGTTGCATGGTCGAGGATTTTAACGGACTGCGCCATGCCTATCCGCCGCCGGCGTGATCTGCGCGGTGCTTACTCCGGCACAGCGAAAAATACTGCGGTCTCGAACTGATAGCCGCAGGCGTCGCACGCCCAAGTGTGCCGCACGCAGCGGTCATTGAAATATTCCGACCAGTCCGGCGCAAGCAGCCACTCGCCGCACTGCGCGCAATTGTTCTTGCTGTGGGTCGCGAGCCGCGCGGACGCATCGGCGGTCTTGGTTTGCGGAGCGATCATTTGCAGAACCATGACTTGCCTCCCTGATGTCCCTCTCCGCCCGGCGACCAAGCTAGGTCCGCTGTGTGGCGCTGACGTGGCGAAGCTGCGCCGGCTGTGGGGGTGTGGCGGGGAAAAATTCCGGTCGCATTGCGACGTTTCGATGAAGGCTAAGCGGCGTGCAAAATCGGGTGCTGGATGGAACCGGCTATGGCGGCGTTTGTTTTCCAGTGAGACGCTCATCGGAGGCCGCGATGCGATCTCGGCACGTCGGAAGAAGGGACGGATTCGGAGTCGGACAACTCATCCTGACGAATTTGCTTGTCGCCGCCTGCATCGGCTTATCCGTCGACGCAGCCACCGTCAGCCGAGCCCAGACGGTCCCTTCACCGGCCATCACAACGAACCCATCCAGTTCACTCACCTTGCCGCAGCAGCCGGAAACGCCGGTATCGCCAACCACGCCGGGAGCGCTGCCAGGTACCACAGCGCCCAACATCGCGGTCGGTACAAACCCGGACAGCGGCGCTCCCTGCATCGGCGGCGGAGCGTCGGCGATCGATGGCGGCGTGCCCGGCGCGCCGACGGCATCCAATCAGCCCGCCGAGCCCGGCCAAAGCGTTACCGGTCTGCCACCCAATACGAGCATTTACAGCCTGAACAACCAAACCTCAGATACCGCAAGTCCCGGGGCCTGCTGAGCGGCGAAACGCTGGCGATATCGGCGCGCTCGTGCGGCTGTGATCGCGTTTCCGCGGACCAATCCGAATAAATCTCGGACAGCCCCGCCTGGTGCCATTGAATCGCCTCGGATTTTGCGCGAGCCCGATTTCAACCTGACGGCGGTTTTCTGTGCGATGTGGCAAAAGGGCAACAACGCAAACCGAGATTAACGACTATACTCGTGGGCATAATTTCATAGGCGGGGCGCTATGAAGAAAGCCATTTATTGCCTGCTCGGGTTACTCGGATTTATTGGCACCCCAGCTTTGGCGGCCGATATGCCGGTGCGGTGGGCAGCCCCCGAGGTAGGCCCCGCGATCTGGAACTGGACCGGTTTTTACATCGGCGGCGGATTGGGTGGCGACTGGTCGCGCTATGAGACCAAGATGACCACAGTGAATGGCGCAACGCCATTATTTGCCGCAGGAGATATTGGGCGCTTGAATGCGCTTGGCTCGCCTACGATCTCGACTTTGACCGGTGCGGTCGGCGGCAGGGTTGGCTACAACTTCCAAGTGGACCATTGGGTGTTCGGCCTGGAAGGCACTGCCTGGTATTTCAATTCCAATAAATTCGCGGCCGCAACTGGCAATCCATTCGCCGGCGTCGCCGGCGGTTTCGCGACGTTCAATTCGACCTCCTCGATGGATTGGGTTGCGACAATTGGGCCGCGGTTCGGCTGGAGCATCGATCGTGTGCTGCTGTATTGGACGGCCGGCGGAGCATTCGGAAAGGTGAGCTTTGCGGATTCATACTCGGCCCTAAACGGCGTCGGCCCAAACTCCGAGGCGACCTCGGTGAGCCAGACGCGCGCCGGCTGGACCGTTGGCGGCGGACTGAATTACGGCCTCAACAATAACTGGGTCTTGAGCGTCGACTATCAGCACATCGATCTGGGTTATCTTAAAACCAGCGGTCTGGTCACCACGACGGCCGGTGCGAATACCGCGACCTTCAATTTCTCAACGCTTGTCCATACCGACATCTTTACGCTCGGCGCCGCCTACAAATTCTGAAACTCTTCGCCACAAAACTCTTCGCAACAACCTGATCTGACACGAATCGGATGCCGTCCCTCCGGTTGTTGCAACGTTGCGCGGCGACCGGCCGGTGTGGCGCGCCCTACGGGACTCGAACCCGTGTTACCGCCGTGAAAGGGCGATGTCCTGGACCGCTAGACGAAGGGCGCGGGATAAGCGCGAAGCGCTTACGCCAAGGCGCGCGACATATAGAGAGGTTTGATTTAGAGCGCAATCGCATCGGATTACAGCGAATTCGCTCTGTTTATCGCGACGGCGGCGGCTCCGTCGAGCCGCTTGGTTACGGCACTCCGCCGATAGGGCAAAGATCGAGACGGGGTAAGAAACGGCCGCTCACCATTTCCCGATATTGGGCATCGAGGTCCACGGCTCCTTGGGCGGCAAGGCCTCGCCTTTCTGCAAGAGTTCGATCGACTGCTTATCGGGCGAGCGGACGAAGGCCATCATGCCGTCGCGCGGCGGCCGGTTGATGGTCACGCCCGCCTTCATCAGCTTCTCGCAAAGCGCATAGATGTCGTCGACCTCATAGGCGAGGTGACCGAAATAGCGCGCGTCGCCGTAATCTTCGCCGCTGTCCCAATTGTAGGTCAGTTCGACGAGCGGCGCCTGGCGGCTGGCCGGCCCCTTGGCGACAAGCTCGCCGTCGGCGGGCGCCGCCAGAAACACCAGGGTATATTTGTTCTTCTCGTCGACCCGCCGGCGTACTTCCGTGAGGCCAAGCTTATTGCAATAGAAGTCGAGCGCGGCGTCGAGATCGCGTACGCGCAGCATTGTATGAAGATAGCGCATGGAAGAACCTCCGCTGGACGGTCAGTGCAAGATGCCAGTGTCTGGTCGGGACCTGGTGTATAGATAGGCAGCCTATGGCCGATGAGAATGGAGCCACGGGAGTGTGACCATGGAATTGAGACTATGAATGATCGCGCCCGATCTCGATAGCGCCATAGCGCGGCTCAACGACCTGGTCCACGAGTCACGAACCATTGTGCCGTTTACCGGCGCCGGGATCTCGACCGAATGCGGTATTCCCGATTTCCGCTCCCCCGGCGGGCTGTGGACCAAGAACCGGCCGATTCCGTTCGACGAATTCCTCGCCAGCCAGGAAGCGCGCAACGAATCCTGGCGGCGGCGCTTTGCCATGGAAGACCGGTTCGGCGGCGCCCGACCCGGGCGCGGCCATCGGGCGCTCGCCAGTCTCTACCGCTCCGGCAAAGTTCCGGCCGTGGTCACGCAGAACATCGACAATCTGCATCAAGCGTCGGGAATTGCACCCGAGCACGTCGTCGAATTGCATGGCAATACAACCTTCGCTTTATGCCTCGATTGTAGCGAGCGCTATGAGCTTACCTGGGTCCGCGGCAGGATGGAGGCCGGAAATGGCTGCGCGCCGGACTGCCCGAACTGCGGCGGCTTCATCAAAACGGCGACCGTCTCGTTCGGCCAGGCGATGCCCGATGCCGCAATGCAGCGTGCCCAAGACCTGGCACGGTCGTGCGATCTTTTTCTGGTGATCGGCTCGTCCCTTGTGGTCTGGCCGGCGGCCGGTTTCCCTTTGATGGCAAAGCGGAATGGCGCACGCCTCGTCATCATCAACCGCGAGGCGACCGACTTCGATGAGATCGCCGATCTCGTGGTGCAGGAGGACATCGGGTCGGTGCTCGAACCGTTCATCGCACACTGAATAAAATCCGCGTTGTGCACAGGCATGACGCTTTTATCTCACTGTTGCATTTTTGTACTTTTCCCTCGGAAAGCCGGTGTTATCCTCTTTTCAAGAGATTCGTGATGCGCCCGTAGGGCGCCAGCAGCGGCGGCCACGGCGTCATGGCGTCCGACGAAATAGAAACAAAGTCCAATAGAACGGGCCTCGGGCCCGATGTACCCCTCGGCGGCGATGTCTCGCCGCGGGTCAGCGAAATATCCGGTGTCATCAAGTGGTTCGATGTCGCCAAGGGCTACGGTTTTATCGTTCCCGACAACGGCCTGACGGACGTGCTTTTGCATGTCACCTGTCTGCGTCGCGACGGCTACCAGACTGCCTATGAAGGTTCGCGGGTGGTCTGCGAGGTTGTGCCGGGGCCTAAGGGGTTACAGGCGTTCCGCGTTCTCTCCATGGACGAATCGACGGCGATCCATCCGGCGCAGATGCCGCCGATGCGAACTCATGTTACTGTGACACCGACGAGCGGTCTCGAGCGGGCACAGGTCAAATGGTTCAATCGGTTGCGCGGCTTCGGCTTCCTCACTCGCGGCGAGGGGACGCCGGATATATTCGTTCATATGGAGACGCTGCGCCGCTTCGGTCTGACCGAGCTGCGTCCGGGCCAGTTTGTATTGGTACGCTTCGGTCCCGGCCCCAAGGGCATGATGGCCGCAGAGGTGAGGCCCGAGAGCGGACCGCTGGGACCGTCCTCGCACTAGTGCCGAAAATCCTTCGCAACTACCGGTCGGCCGTGCGCCGTGGCGCCGCTGTTCTGCTCGTTGTCGGCTTCGCCATCCTCGGCGCTATCGCGTCTGGGCGGGCGGGCGGCGACGATACGATCAAGATCGTCAGTCATTCGGGGGTGCACGCCTTTTCGGTCGAGCTTGCGACCAATGAGTTCGAACGCGAGCGCGGTTTGATGTTCCGCAAGGAGTTGCCAGACGGTTACGGCATGCTGTTCGACTTCCATACCGACCAGATCGCCAATTTCTGGATGCGCAATACCTACATCCCGCTCGACATCATCTTCATTAAGAGCGACGGCCACATTCTTCACATCGCCGAGAATGCCAAGCCGATGTCGGATGATCTCATTCCGTCCGGCGGCCCGATCCGCGCCGTGCTCGAGGTCATCGGCGGCACGGCGCGCAAGCTCGGCATCGCGCCGGGCGACACCGTGACAGGCTCGATCTTCGCCCCAGGCCACTGATCTTTGCCGACGCTTTACTTGCCTTGCTGGGCGAAGCCGAAAGCGCTATCCACAACTGCGGCCGTCGGGGTATAGCGCAGCCTGGTAGCGCGGCAGTTTTGGGTACTGCAGGTCGCAGGTTCAAATCCTGCTGCCCCGACCAAAATAAGTCACTGATTTGGCTCACGTTCGAAAAAACTACGCGGCCCCGATCCTGCCGGGTAATTTGAATGGGCACCGAAAGAGAAAAACGCTATGACCGCGCGCATCTATAAGCCGGCCCGCACGGCAATGCAGTCCGGCACCGCCAAGACCAAGGAATGGACGCTCGACTACGAGCCCGAACAGCCGCGTGCCGTCGAACCGCTGATGGGCTGGACCAGTTCAACCGACATGAAGCAGCAGCTGCGGCTTCGTTTCGATACCAAGGAAGAGGCCATCGCCTATTGCGAGCGCAATGGCATCGCCTATGAGGTGTTCGAAAGCACGCCATCGAAGCGGGCGCGCATCGCCTATTCGGATAATTTCGCCGCGACACGGCGCGGCGCCTGGACCCACTGAACGCGTCGTGCCGGACTACGGCTGCGGGCTTCTCGCCTTCGCGAGATCTGTCCGTTGCTGCTTCAGGTGGGCAGCTTATGCAGCACACTGTCCGACGCGCTCTCCGCGTGACCGGGCACATTGGCACGCTGGCGTAAGAGGGAGATGAAGCGCTCTTCGGGCATCGGCTGACCAAGCAGAAAACCCTGACCGTAGTCGCAGCCCATGCTGACCAGCGCCAGCGCATCGGCCGCTTTTTCGATGCCGACCCCGACGGCGATGCTGCCAAAACTGTGGGCGAGATCGATCACCGTCTTGCACAAAGGGGCATTGACCTTGTCGGTGCCGCAATCGGCGACGAAAACCCGGTCGAGTTTAACTTCGGCGAACGGCAGGGTCTTCAATCGCACCAGCGAGGAATAGCCGCGGCCAAAATCGTCGATCGCAAGCTTGACGTTGAGATGCTCCAACCGCTTCGTGATGTCGTGGGCCAGCGCGAGATCGGTCACGATCTGCTCTTCCATCACGTCGATGATGAGGCCCGGCCATTTCTCGGATTTCGAGCGATAGGTCTGCACGATATCGGCGACATCGACCTTGGCTAGCGCGATCACCGGAATGTCGACCGCTATCCGCAGATTGACGCCCAGCTTCGCGAATTTCAGGCCGGATTGCACGGCTCGGGCCAACGCCATTTCGGACAAGGCGACGAGGCTCGATTCGAGAGCGCCGGGCAGGAAGGCAGTCGGCATCAGGACGCCATATTGCGGATGGCGCGCCCGGGCAAAAGCCTCCGCTCCGATTAGCTGCTTCTTGCGCAGATCGATTTTCGGCTGGTACCAGAATTCGATCCAATCGTTGGACAATGCCTCATCGAGGTCGAGACGGCCGGCGACCGCCGGCGGCTGACCGAGCCTGTGCTCTTCCAGAATCCTCAGGATGACGCTCGTCTCGAACGGCTTACGCAACACCGGCAGCATTTGCAGCCGCTGCTGTTCGCCGATGCTCTTGACATGCGCGAGCACCGCCGAGCCGCGGCTGCTCATGAGTTGCACGCGGCCGCGATAGCCGCCCACGCTAAGCGCGACGACGCTCGCGATCGCCTCGGAAGATTCCAGCGGAACGTCGAGGAATACGAGATCGGGGGAACGCTTCTCCAGCGCCGCGCGCAGTGTGCTGCCGTCGGCAAATTCTTCGGTGTCGATGCCGGCGCCGTGCAGAACAAGCGATAGAAAATGGCTGATGCTGCCGTCGCCGTCGACGACGAAGCAGAGCGGGGCGCGGGTTGCGCCGCTGGCGGCGGCAACCGGTGCGGCGGATGCGGATTGCGCCGGTTTTGCGCTCATAGGCTCACGTCTTCAGCCGCTAATGAGGGGGCTTGCGCCGCTATAGGAAAATTCAGCCCATCATTTAAGGAAATCATTAATCTTCGGTTTCGGGCGGTCCAGGCCTTATCGAAGGATCGTCCGTTGGACTTGGGTCCTTACACGAACGTGTGACTGCCGCTTGTGCGGTCGTCGTCGCGATTGTGATTGGCGCCGACGCTCCGCTTTACCTTAAAAGCCGTGTGTTGCATCAGATTTAACGAGGGAGAGACGTGATGGCTGACGCACAGGGTCGCGGGTTTCTGTTGGCGCCATTGGTGGGCGCCTTGATGCTGATCCCGTTATTCGGCTTCAGCGTGAGCCCACTGCAGGCCGCCGAGCCGGCGGTGGTCATTCCTCCTCCCACCGTGGATCTCCAGGCGCCCGGCGGCGGAGAACTGCAGACGGCCGTGTTGGCGGGCGGTTGTTTCTGGGGCATGCAGGGGGTCTACCAGCACACCAAAGGCGTCACCCAGGCCGTCTCAGGCTATGCCGGCGGACAGAAGGACACCGCGCATTACCAGATGGTCGGAACCGGCCGCACCGGTCATGCCGAGTCGATTTCGGTGACCTTCGATCCGCGTGTCATTTCATACGGGAAAATTCTGCAAATCTATTTCTCGGTGGCGCACAATCCGACCGAGTTGAATTATCAGGGCCCCGATGAGGGCACCCAATATCGCTCGGCGATTTTCTACGCCAATGACGACCAGAAGCGCGTCGCCTCGGCCTATATCGACGAGTTGCAGAAAGCGCACGCGTTCAGTTCGCCGATCGTCACCAAGCTCGAAGCATTATCGGGCTTCTATCCGGCCGAAGACTATCATCAGGATTTCCTGGTCCTGCACCCGAACTACCCCTATATCGTCTTCAACGACCTGCCGAAGGTCGGCAATCTGAAAAAGCTATTTCCCGACTATTATCGTGAGACTCCGGTCACCGTGATGGCGTCGAGCAAGCCGAGCGAATAGTAGCCGCGCACCTCTGCGAAATTTTGCACTGCACAATCGCGTTTTAGGCAATGCTATAGCCTTTCGTCGCTCTCCGAAGTATCGTTGCTGAAGGAAGCGGGGGGACACCCGGCTCCGCAACAGCGAGCAAATGGGGAGGCACGCCATGGCTATGGCAACCACGACCTTAGGGACGCTGCCCGAGGCCGAACACAGCGCGCAATTGCGCAAAGCCGTCATCGCATCGACGGTCGGCACGGCGATCGAGTGGTATGATTTCTTTCTCTACGGGACCATGGCCGGCCTCGTCTTCGGCAAGCTTTATTTCCCGAACGAAGAACCGCTGGCAGGTACGCTGGCCGCCTTCGGAACCTATTTCATAGGCTTCGTCGGGCGCCCGATCGGGGCTGCGATCTTTGGTCATTACGGCGACCGTATCGGCCGTAAGGCGACGCTGATCGCGACGCTGATGTGCATGGGGCTTGCGACTTTCGCCATCGCCTTCGTGCCGACCTACGCCTCGATCGGAGTCTGGGGCGCGGTGCTCTTGACGGTGCTGCGCGCGATCCAAGGCATCGGCGTCGGCGGCGAATGGGGCGGCTCGGTGCTGCTGGCGATGGAATGGTCGCGCACCCACGGCCAGCGCGGTCTGGTGGCATCCTGGCCGCAATTCGGCGTGCCCTGCGGGCTATTGTTGTCGACCGGTGCGGTTGCGCTGTTCAGCGCCTGGTCGGGCGACGACTTCTTGACCTGGGGATGGCGGCTGCCGTTCGCGATGTCGATCATTCTCGTCGGCATCGGCCTGTGGATCCGGCTCGGTATTCTCGAGACGCCGGTGTTCCAACAGCTCCTCGACAGCAACAAGATCGAAAAGGCTCCGATCACCGAAGTGATCAAAAAGCAGCCGAAAGAGATCATTCTCTCCGCGCTGTTGCGGCTGTCGGAGCAGGCGCCGTTCTATGTGTTCACCGCCTTCGTCTATTCCTACGCCGTCGGCATGATGCATATGTCCCGGAACTTCATTCTTGGGGCGGTGACGGTGGCGGCCTGCGTCTCGTTCTTCACCATCCCGATCGCCGGTCATCTGTCCGACCGGATCGGGCGCAAGAACATGTATATGATCGGCGTCGTCACCATGGGGCTGTTCGGGTTCCTGTATTTCGGCATGGTGGATACGGGGATTCCGGCGCTCGTCTTTATCGCCGTTGTGCTGTCGCTTATTCCGCACGATATGCAGTATGGGCCGCAAGCGGCATTAATCGCGGAATCGTTCACGCCGCGGCTGCGCTATAGCGGCGCTTCACTGGGCTACCAGCTGGCTTCGATCATCGCCGGCGGCCCGGCGCCGATCATTGCTACGGCCTTGTTCGGCGCCTACCACTCCGGCTACGCGATCGCCGTCTATATCGCGGCGATGGCGGTCATCAGCCTGATCGCGACCGCGATGATGCCGGACTATACGGGCAAGGACATTTCGGACGACGCCTATAGCGACGACTAGGCTCGACGATCAGCCGCCGCGGGACCGATTCTAGGCACGGGCCCCGCATCCCTCCTGTTGCGAAAGCCCGGATCCGATGCGTTCGGAGCCGGGCTTTTGTCGTCGGTGGAGTCCAAATCGCGCCGCGAACCCGGGACTGATAATGCCGTCGTGCTAAAGCACCAGCCCCGTTTCCGGGTCGATCAGATGCATGTGATTCATATTGGCCGAGAGCTGCATGGATTCGCCGGGGCCCAAGGCGCTGCCCGGGTCGACGCGGCCGCAGACTTCCTGGCCGTCGACGGTGAAATAGACCATCGTCTCCATGCCCATCGGCTCGACGACGTCGAGCGTCGCCGTAAACTCGCTATTCGGATCGCGGTCGCTGCGCCGCGGCTCGGTAATGTGCTCGGGTCGCAGCCCGAAAATCAGGTCCTTGCCGGTGAGCGCCGCAAAGCGCGGCGCGCGCGCGGCCGGTATCGGCAGGCTGATCGTGTCCGAGATCCGCAGCCGTTGCCCGACGCCGTTCTGCTCCACCCGGCAGCGCAGAAAATTCATCGCCGGCGACCCGATGAAGCCCGCGACGAAACGCGTCCGCGGATGATGATAGAGGTCCTGCGGGGTCGCGATCTGTTCGATCAAGCCGCCGTTCATGACCACGACGCGGTCGGCGAGCGTCATCGCCTCGACCTGATCGTGCGTGACATAGACGGTCGTGGTCTTCACCATCTGATGCACGCGCTTGATCTCGGTGCGCATCTGCACCCGCAGCTTGGCGTCGAGGTTCGACAGCGGCTCGTCGAATAAAAACACCTTCGGATTGCGTACAATGGCGCGGCCCATGGCCACGCGCTGGCGCTGGCCGCCGGACAGCGCCTTCGGCTTGCGGTCGAGAAGTTCGGCGATGTCGAGAATGCGCGCCGCATGGTCGACGCGCTTCTTGATCTCGTCCTTGGGAAACTTGCGCAGTTTCAGCCCGAACGACATGTTCTCAAACGCCGTCATATGCGGGTAAAGCGCGTAGTTCTGAAACACCATGGCGATGTCGCGGTCCTTCGGCGGCAGGTCGTTGACAACCTCGCCGCCGATATAGATGTCGCCCGCGGTGACCTCCTCGAGGCCGGCGATCATGCGCAGCGTCGTCGACTTGCCGCAGCCCGACGGGCCGACCAAGACGACGAATTCGTTGTCGGGAATATCGAGGCTGATGCTGCGCACCGCCTCGACATCGTCGTAGCGCTTGACGAC
>Ga0181526_10001908_pt1 | contig 19004 bp, 20 predicted proteins | sample PEATcosm2014_Bin_35_FD_119750 | JGI IMG/M metagenome (GOLD analysis project Ga0181526, IMG submission 119750) | Peatland microbial communities from MTU Mesocosm Facility, Houghton, MI, USA - PEATcosm2014_Bin06_30_metaG | ecosystem: Environmental > Terrestrial > Soil > Wetlands > Peat | place...
GCTGGTCCGATGGTCCGGGAACGCAGCTGCACATCGTGCCGGTGTACGGGAGCTCACCGGCGAGCGCTGGCGAAGAAACGGGCCCAGTTCGCGGGATCGTCGCGTACGACCTGGGACTACGGACCGCCGTTGCAGCCCGGTTCGGGCCATGGCTAGGGTCGCTTGCGCCGGAGAGGGCATCGAGCTGGAGTCAGGCGCGTTGAGGAAGATCCACCATCCCAAAATTGTGCAGCGATCGGACCGTCTGTGGATGGTCGTCTGTGACGACTGCGAGCGCGACCACCAATCCGCCACACCCATCGGGATCAATTGTCCCGTTGCGTCCCGAGACATGGCGCAGCGCCTCTGGGAAAACCATTCCGAACGTCGAAGTGCACCTTCGATGCGGCGAGGCGCCTGAGCGTTTCTCACACGGACCGCCATCGGCTCGCCGGCGGAGTCGGTGCTTCGGGTGAGCTACTCGGTGGAGCTCGACGAGCGCGTGCGCCGAAGGGGCCCTACAAACGTTCGACCCAATTGACCACCGGGGACCGAGGCATACGCCACGCAAACCGGGGTATGTCAGTTCGTAGTGAATCGTACGCTCGAAGTCCACGCCTGGCTGCTGGCCGCGCTGCTCGTCGGGGTGCTGGGCTTGATGGCGTTGCTCCTGTTCATGCTGCACGTCCATGCCGGCGACGTGGCCTATATCGCCCACACGCACCGACCGATCATCGTCGTGCCCACCGGAACCCCGCCGGTGGTGTCGACCTGAGAGGGGCGACGCTCCGATCCTGGGCACCGTCCCCTTCGCTCCAGGGCGTGCCGACATCCTGGCCAGCATCGTCACCGTGGCGGGGACCCTTGCTCCGTGCCGTCGAACGCGCCACGGTTGGTCCCGACGGGGAACCCCTACCAGGTCCGTCGCCCGCCCCTGATTAGGGTCGGTACAGCCGGAGCGTCGGAGGCGGGTGTGGCCGCATCGGGATGGTTCAAAGATCCTTATGGGCGACACGAAGCTCGTTGGATGTCCGGTTCCACGCCGACCTCCCTGGTCCGTGACGGGACCGTCGAGAGCACCGATCCCCCGCCGGAGGCAATGAGGGGTGACGTCGCCGTTGCGCTCGAAACGGAGCCGGGAGTCGAAGCTGACCACCACCGTCCGAGCAAGAGACGAGGGTGGGCCCTCTGGCTCATCGTCCTCGGAGTGCTCGCGATCGTGGGGGGCAACCACCTCATCAAGACCCCCAGTCTCCCGTCCCAACGATTCGTTCCTTCACCTGCGGATCTCGCCGTGGTGTCCAAAGGGGGCACGGCCGCTCCCCCGGGTTGTTCGGATTCGGCTGCGAGCTCGGCGCCCGACTACGCCCTCGGAGTGGGACCCGGCGATGCGGACACACAGTTCAACGTCTATCCCGACACCGTGATCCTCGTATTCGGCACCGAGGAGTACAGCCCGGAACTCTCGGCGCCGTCGCCGGCGTGTGCGCTCTACTCCGATGGTTTCGGCCCGTCGGCGACCGCCTACTACTACCTGGAGCGGCCCGGCAAGATCACCGTCTATTTCATCGATCGGGCTGCCCAGGTCTCCGTCGTGAGGATCGACGTCACGTCGTCGTCTCCGCCCGCCACACTCCCGGGGTGGGTCCTCATCCTCCTTGGTGGTCTGGCCTGCGTCGGCGGCGTCGTCCTGTGGTACAGACGACGGGACAGGTACGACAACAACGCCCTCCGACGAGCAGACGACGCTGAAAGAACTGGACCTTTCGACCCTCAAAAGGCTCAGCGAGCCGCATGGGACGCCCTCGATCAGAGCAGTGGCCAGTGGTGAGGACACACGGGCTCGGAGCGCCTGCCTAGCTCGGCTGGACGGTGGAGCGCGGCCGCCACTCGTAGCACACGTCGGGCGCGTGCTCCTCGTTGTCGCCCGTTGTCGTCGCAACGGCGACGAACCCACATCCCTCATAGAAGCGCCGTGCGTCGACGTTGCTCTGAAAGGTCCAGAGCTTGAGTCCGGCCGGACGCCGCCTCATCGCATGGTCGAGCAATGCCGCACCGATGCCGTGTCGCGTTGAAGCCGGGTCGACATAGAGCTGATCGACCCACTCATGGTCCAGCACCATGAGAGCGACGACCTCGCCCGGGCTCCCAGCGACCCAGACCTCACGGGTCGGAAGAACCACCTCCTCGAACCACCTGGTCACTTCCTCATCGGTGTGGACGGTCGGGGGGATCGACGGAATCGAGGCTGCCCGGGATCGGAGCCACAGCGCAGCGAGAGAACCCGCCTCGCGCGGGAGGGCTCTGCGAATCTCCATGGCACATGTTGTCCCATGGTCGATCTCCTGGGACGGGTTTCTCACCCGTGCCGGAGGTTGTCGGCTTGTCGCACGCGTGGCACGCACGCTGCGCACGTTCGTTGCGTTCTCGTCCAAAGCGCTCGCCATTTCGGCGCCTGTATGTTTTCATGACGTCTCCGATGCGAGCACTGAGGAGGTGCACATGAAGATCCACTCGACGAACCGTCAGATGCCGATGCTGTGCGCCACCGCCGCCGCGGACGATCGCGCTCTGCTGGCCTGACCAGCATCGAGCTCGCGGGCGAGCGCCGATGGCGGCGCCTCGCGCCTCCGGGCCACCGGCCCCACGTCGCCGCGGCCGCTGTCACACCCCCCGTCACTACTTCTTCTCTGTCCCCAAGGAGCACCGATGCACCCCGAATTGCTACGAGCCCTCGCCAAGGCCCGACACGAGGACCTCCTCGATGACCGCCGAATCCGGGAGAAACCAAGAGTCCGACCCGAAGACCATTCTCCGCGGTTCGCTCGTTCACGGCGGCGCGTGGGATCGCTGCTCATCTGGGCAGGCGCACGCCTGCTCGGTGACCAACCGGCCGCGCTGGAGCTGGCGCACAAGTAGCCCTCAACCCACGGCCGCATTGGCGGCTTCTGACCGCGCGCCGACATCGTCGTCGCGGCTCCCACTGGCTCTGACTCCCGGCAAGGGGCCCCTTGGGCTATTCCCGGGCGCCTTGTCCCCTCTTGACGAAGACTGCGACCTGGTTCCCACTCTCCGAAGTGAACGGTGACCGGTCCCAGCCGCCCCAACGATCCTCGAGCTCGAACCCAGTGAGCTTCGCCATGAGGAGTAGCTCCGACGGCCAGATGTACCGGTACGGAGCGGAGTGGCGCACCAGGCGACCGTCGACCTCCATCCAGTGATGGGACCACGCCACCTGGCCCGCGAGGTCGTCGAACGTCTCGATGCCGACGTGGTCGGAGTCCAGCCTGAAGACCCGGGCCATCTCGGGCGGAGCCGCCCGGCCGAGCTGGGGGACCATCAGCTCGACCACGAAGCGCCCTCCCGGGACGAGGTGGGCGGCCGCGTTCGAGAACACCGCGATCTGTTCCTCCTGGGTCGTGACGTTCATGATCGAGTTGGCGACCAGGTACACGAGCTCGAAACTGTCGGTCAGGCGCGTCGTGATCATGTCGCCGATCGTGACGGGAACTGCATCGGCGCCCGGCTTGCCTCGGAACTGCTCCACCATTTCAGGCGAGAGCTCGAGGCCGCGGACTGGGACGCCCCGTGCGCTGAGCGGCAGCGCTATGCGGCCCGTGCCGACGGCGAACTCGAGGGCAGCACCATCGCCAGCCAGCCCGGCGAGCAGGTCGACCATCGGGTCGACCACCGACGGCTCCGCCAGAGCCGCGTAGGTCGCGTCATAGACCTCTGCGATCTCCCTGCCCCAGACGATCGATCCCATGGCCCGATTCTGCCATCAGCTCGGATCGGAGAAGGTAAGGGCATCGAGACCCTGACGCGCAGAAGGGGCCCGTGGGGCTCCTAAGACCGTGCGCTGTTCGATTGCCGGCCGGGGCGCCCCCACCCGAGGATCGGGCTGCTGGTGGCTGGTCACCATCGAGAAGGCAGCCCGGCACTCGGGGTGAACGAGGAGCTCCGACCGACGTGCCCGCCGCAACAAGTCAAAGAGCTGGGCGCTGGGACGCGGGGTCAGTCGAGCAGGGCTCTGTCCCCACGTTCTCGCAGCAGCCGATACCAACCGGAGTTCGCCGTCCGAGCGATCTCGGGATGCTTCGTCATATCGGAATGCTGACACCGTGCGCCGTAGGCGCATAAGAAGAGATTCGCTGCGTCGAGCAACTCGCGCTCGGCCGCGTCGAACCTGGCACCTCTGATCAGTTCGTAGTCACCGACAAAAGACCGCATCTCGTCGACGCTCGGCAGGGGATCGTCCTCAGAGTCGGTCCAGTCAGCCGTGAACTGGGCCGCCGTGTTCCCGACCACGACCGCTTCGGGAGCGGCACAGACCGAGTCCCAGTCGTAGATCGCGCAGATGTCGTTGCCATGGAAGGCCAGGTTCTCGACTCGCCAGTCGAAGTGGCCGATCACCACGTTCGAACCGGCCTTTTCGAGTCGACGCCGGGCGAGCACGGCGAGACTATCGATCCATTCCGCGCCATTGGCGGTGCCGTCGAAGTCGAAGCGCACGTCATGCGGCTCGAACCACAATGGTGCACCGACCGGCCTCAAGAGGAGCGGCGCTCCGATGTCGACGTGTCCGACAAGAGGTGTGGCTGCCGAGATGAACGTGTGAAGCCCCTCGGCAATGGCCCGGCGTACGGCAGGGTCCCGAGCACTTGCACGCCCTCCACGTCGTAGCTCTTCGATAGTGGCGATCCCATTGACGAGCGGTTCTGGCTCCGTGAGGGGCCTGGGCGCGGGAAGGCCCTCATCAGCCAGAAATGCCTGCACCTTCTGGACGGCGGCCAGACGAGCGAACGAGACATTCCAGCGGTGAATCTTCACCACTATCTCGGAATTGTCGCTGACACGCAGACCGGCAACGATTCCGACTCCGGGGCGATAGAAGACGCTGTCACCAATCAGCCCGCACCGTGAGCTGACGAACGACTCAATCATCGTGGCAATCTCGTCGGCCTCCCCCGTGCCGAGAATGGCCCGTTCGACAGCGGGGTCCCACTCCTCGCACGCCTTCCTCACCAGGGTGACGAGCTGAGGCACGGCCATAGTCTCGCGTTGTCCGAACCACCTCTGCCCCTGATCCCGCATTGCTCACGACGACGGTCTGAGAATGTCCTTTAGACCGATCTCAAGGTCGGGGTCGGAGAAGGCGAACCCGCTCGATTCCAGGACTGCGGGCTGCACCCGGGCGCTGGTGAACAGCAGGGAATCGGCGAGCTCGGACCCCAACAGCAACCTCGGGCCGAACCTGGGCACAGGTAGGCGGGCCGGTCGGGACAGCACCGCGCCGAGGATCCGGGTGAATTCGCGGTTGGTGACGGGATTCGGCGCCGTCAAGTTCACCGGCCCGCGTATGTCGTTCTCGAGCAGCCACGCAATCGCCCGGATCTCGTCGTCGAGGGTGATCCAGCTCCACCACTGCGCACCGGATCCGAACCTTCCGCCCAGGCCGAGCCTGAACAGCGGCAACAGCTTTGGGAGCGCGCCGCCCTCCTTGCTCAAGACGAGGCCGGTGCGAGCGCAGACCACCCTCACGCCGGCCTCTGCCGCGGGGGCAGCTTCGGCCTCCCAGCGGACGCAGAGCGACGCGAGGAAGTCGTCACCCGGTGGGCTCTGCTCGGTGAGGACCTCGTCACCTCGATCACCGTAGAACCCGACGGCCGATGCGCTCACCAGCACCCGAGGCCGGTGATCGAGACCAGCCAACGCTCCGGTGAGCAGCGCAGTGGAGCGGATACGGCTCTCGACGAGAACCCGCTTGCGCGACTCGGTCCAACGACCGTCGCCGACACCTGCTCCTGCCAGGTGGACCACCGCGTCGGCACCCTCGAGACCACGGGCATCGATCGTGCCTGCCTCTGGGTTCCAGGCAAGCGCGACCTCACCGGGAGCAACCGGGCGGCGCACGACCCTGACGACGTGATGGCCGGAACTGGCGAGATAGGAACACAGTGCTCGGCCGATCGGGCCGCTCGATCCCGTGACCACGACCTGCATACTCGTCACAGCATAGGTGGCCCTCTGCCGCGATCTACTTGTCCCGTTCCCGGCAGCGAACGGGTGGCATCAGGGCGGATTCGAGCGCCTCGCCCAATCCACGCAGGACCTCCGAGCGTCTCTCGCCAGATGGCCGCTGCTCAGTGCCGGGGAGCTGCCGCGTGATGTTGGGTCGGCCTGCGTCGAACTAGTTTGGGCTTCGTTCACCGACAGAACGAGGAGCACATGGCTGAAGGAACTCCCATCTCCTACGAGGCGCTGGCAGTCGGCACGCCGGTTCTCAGTTCGACCGGCAACCAATTCGGCACGGTTGAACACGTCTTGCAGATTCCCGAAGAGGACCTGTTCGACGGCATCGCCGTCAAGACCCATCACGGCCTGCGATTCGTCGACCGGGATCAGATCGTCGAGATGACGACGGCCGCAGTGCTGTGCGCTCTCACCGATGAAGAAGCGGCGGCGTTGCCGGCGCCTGAGGGGACTCTGGTCCTTCACCCCGATACCGCTCACGACGAGGGACCGTCACTGTCCGCTCGGTTCGGACGCCTCTTTGGCCGGGAACGTTGGAAGGAACTCGAATGACCTAGTCCCGGCGAACGGGCAGGCTGCGGCGTCCTGGTACATCGGGATTGCCGCCATCGTTGCCAGTGGGACCGGCGTCATCGTCGACGAGGTGTTCCTCCGCGGTGGAGAGAGTCACGAAGGCGTCGTGTACGACCTGACCGTCGACACGAGCCATGGCTCCCTCGAGTGCTGCGCGGCCATGATCCTTCCCGGGTATCGACCATGGCGTAGGAGCCGAACCTTCCTGTCCCTCCAGCCTTCGGCGCACGTCGATCAGTGGGTTCTTCCTGGAGGGATGTGGTCCTGGGTGTCGCCGGCGTGAACGCAACGCGACGGGAGCATGAAGCGTTGAATCAGGGAGGTTGGAACGCGATCTGTCTCTGGAATCGGCCGACGATCGGGAGGTGCCGGCTGCGGCTCCCGAAGGCATGCCCGGCCGGGAAGGGACGAGATGAGAGCTCCTGTCACCCACAAGGCGAAGATCGGGGGCCGCGTCGGCTTGAAGCTCCTGACTTTCGTCGCCCTCGTGGCGTCGCTGCTCATCGTCCTGCCGCAGGCCGCCTTCGCGACCACGGCCTCGGACGACTTCAACCGGGCCGACGGCCCCCTCGGCGCCAACTGGACCGACATCAGTGACGGCGGTCTGGCCATCTCGAACCAGGAGGTAGTGGGAACCAGCGACGGTCTTTCGGGTGACATTCGCACCGGCGAGACCTATGGCAGCGACCAGTACTCACAGATCGAGATCACGTCCACCCAGCTCAGTGGCGGCCAGTGGGTCGGCCCTGCGGTTCGGGCACGAGACAGTGGCCATGATGCCTACGTCGGTCTCTACTTCTGGGATTTCGGCACCCCCGAGCTGATGCTGTTCGAACGCTTCGACGATGCCTGGACCCAGATCGGCTCCACCTACAACTCCGGAGCTCTGGCCGCCGGGACGCAACTGGCACTCTCGGCGACGGGCTCCGACCTGACGCTCTCTTTGAACGGCACCGCCGTCATCACTGCGACCGACACCAGTCTGACCGGTGGTGCGCCTGCCATCGTTGCCTTCAGCACCGCCACGGCCGGCGACTGGGCCGGCGGCGACATCTCCTCGCCTCCTGCCGATGCTCCCGAAGTTCCGATGGTCGTGCTCTTCCCTGCTGCGGCCGTCGGCCTCCTCGGGCTCTCCGTTCTCTATCGTCGACGTCGCACCTCGCGGCTGGGAACGACCCCCTTCGAGAAGGCGGGATAACTGACTGACCCAATGTGCCTGCCCCGCGTCACGAAACAGCGGCGTCGGGGAGCAGATGGGCTCCTAGCGGTTCACCGGCGACATGTCGGCGTAGCGGTCGCCCTTGGCCGGAGCAACGGTGTCGAGGATCGCGAGATCCTCCTCGGTCAGCTCCACGTCGAGCGCGGCCACGTTCTCCTCGAGGTACGTGCGCCGCTTGGTGCCCGGGATCGGCGCCACGTCCCGGCCGGCCGCGTGGACGAAGGAGAGGGCGACCTGCCCGGGCGTACAGGCCTTGGAAGCCGCGAGCCGGTCGAGCACCTCGACGATGGCGATGTTGTCGGCCAGGTTGTCGCCCTGGAAGCGAGGCTGGTAGCGGCGGAAGTCGGATTCGTCGAGGTCGTCGAGCGAGCGCATGGTGCCGGTCAGGAAACCCCGCCCCAGCGGGCTGTAGGGGACGAAGCCGATCCCGAGCTCCCGCAGGGTCGGGAGGATCTCCCGTTCGGGGTCCCGCGACCACACCGAGTACTCGGTCTGCAGCGCCGAGATCGGGTGCACGGCATGGGCCCGCCGGATGGTGTCGGGCGCCGCCTCCGACAGGCCGAGGAAGCGCACCTTGCCCTGCGCCACCAGCTCGCCCATGGCGCCAACCGTCTCCTCAATGGGCGTGTCGGGATCGACACGGTGCTGGTAGTAGAGGTCGATGTGGTCGACGCCGAGGCGTGAGAGCGACCCGTCACAGGCCTCGCGCACGTACTCGGGCCGACCGCTCACGGAGCGCCTCGCCGGATCGCCGGGGTCACGCACGATGCCGAATTTGGTGGCGATGACGGCTTCGTCGCGGCGCCCCGCCAGCGCCTTGCCCACCAGCACCTCGTTCGTGTGCGGCCCGTACATGTCCGAGGTGTCGAAGAAGGTGACCCCGAGGTCGAGCGCCCGGTGGATGGTGGCGGTCGACTCCTCGTCGTCGCCCGGGCCGTAGAAGTCCGACATGCCCATGCAGCCGAGCCCCTGGCGCGAGACCTCGAGGCCCTGGGTTCCGAGAGCGATCGTTTCCATGCGTGCGTACTCCTCCGGTCGGTCCGACGAACCCCACCCTACGCGTGGGCCGTCCCGGACCGACTCGTCACCCCGAACCGGCGTTCGTGGAGACGCTGTCCGCCCGCACGAACACCGCGCAGCGGCGTTCCTCGGCCATGACCCGGTCGAACTCCGCCCAGTCCCCGTGGCTCCCGCCGGCTGCCCTGAACACCGAACGGATGGTCTCGGGCACGTCCAGCCCGAGGTCCGACCCGTCGTCGGGGCCGACGAGGCGGACCGGCCCCGAGACGGCGGCCCACTCCCAGCCGTCCTTGAACACGAGCGTCGCCCGGCCCGCCGTCCGCACCAGGGCGAGCTTGCGGGCCCCACCGCCCACCACCGCCGCGCCCCCGGGGGATCCATCGACCGGATCGTCCATGACGCCGGCGTTCACGACCGACGCGTGCACGCTGCCGTCGGGTCGCGCCACGCCGAAGACGGCCAGGTGGTGGTCGGCCGCCGCCAGACGGTTCACGAGTTCGAGGTCGGCCATGTGCAACATTCTGCCGCGGACGGCCGGCGCGCGCAGCCCTACCGCGAGCGACCCTCCTCGACCGCCACCCCCGTCGCAGCCAGGTGGTCCAGCCGCTCCGCGTAGCTCTCGCTGTCGATGTCGTACACCCACATGACGAGTGCGTCCTGCCCCGTCACCGGGTAGTAGTTCTTGCGTACGCCGACCGGGGCGAACCCGAAGCGGCGGTACAGGGCCTGCGCCGGCTCGTTGTTGGCCGCCACCTCGAGCGAGATGTGCTTGACCCCGCCGGCCCGCAGGGTGCGGATGCCGTCCACGATCATCGTCGTGGCCACCCCGGAGCGCTGGTAGGCGGGAGCGGTGGCGATGGTCGTCATGTGCGCCTCGTCGTCGACCATCATGAACCCGATGTAGCCCGCCATCTCGTCGCCGTCCCACGTGGCCCGGTACAGCCGGCCCTTGCGCAGGGCCAGCTCGGAGTTGAAGACCTCGGGTGACCACGGCTCGGGGAACACCCGGCTCTCGATGCGGAGCAGCTGCCGCAGGTCCCGGCGCCGGAGCTTCTCGATGCGCAGCGTCACGACGACACCCGGCTCAGGCCCGCTCCGCGCGTGCGAAGTTGCTCGTTGCGTCCGCCTCACGCATGTAGAGGGGAACCACCCGGCCGGGCGCGACTGGCGATTCTCCCGCCCCGATGCGCGCCAGGGCGAGGCCCAGGAGGGCCGCCGGGGGCGGGAACGCCAGTGCGGGCGCCGTGGCCCGGACGCCGGACACCGGCTCGAGGACGGCGCGGTAGCGCTCGGCGCCGTCGCCGACCGCGAGCACCGGGGCGCCGCCCAGGCCGTCGAGCGCGACCGCCAGGTCCATGGGCGCGCACAGGGCGGGCGCCATCGGCTCCGCCACGACCTCCCCCCTCTCCCCGACTTGGCGCACGGCCGCGAAGACCTCCGCCCGGCGCGCGTCGACGCAGGCCAGCACGAGACCCCGGTGGCCCGCCGCCGCCGCACCCGCGGTGAGGATGTCGAGGCTGGTGGCGCCGACCACCCCGATGCCGAGCGACTGGGCGAGCCCCTTGGCGGCGGCCACGCCCACCCGCAGGCCCGTGAAGAGCCCCGGGCCGATGTCCACGGCCACGACCCCCAGCTCGGCCGGGGTCAGGCCGACCTGTGCCAGCAGGTGCTCGAGGGCGGGCGTGAGCGTCTCGACGTGGCGGCGGCGGCCTGTCAGCGCGAACTCGGCCTGGACGCCCGTGGGCGTCCGCACCGCCACGCCAACCGTCTCAGTGGCGGTCTCGATCGCCACGAGGGCGAAGGGTGCGGTCGGGACCAGGCTGCTCACGGTGCCCGCCGCTCGGGGACGGGCGCCAGCACGTCGGCCACCTCGTCCGCCCGCTCGGCCCAGCGACCCCTCCCCACGACCGAGACGGCACGCCGCTCGGGCGCCCCGAGCGCGTCGGGGACGGCCAGCGTCACCTCGAGCGCGCTCTCCCCCAACGCTGGCGCGGCCAGGTCACCCCATTCGACGACGGCGACGGCATCCTCCTCGACCAACTCGGCCAGAGCCAGGTCGGCGATCTCGTCGACCGACCCCGTGCGGTACACGTCGGCATGGATGAGGCCCCCCACGGGGCTGCCCGCGCCGCAGCGGTAGTGGCGCACCAGCGCGAACGTCGGGCTGGTCACCGGGCCCGGCACCCCGAGTGCGGCAGCGAACCCCTGGGCGAAGACCGTCTTGCCGGCGCCGAGGTCGCCCACCAGGAGCACGACGTCCCCGGCGCGGCACAGGCGGGCCAGCCGTCCCGCCAGCTCCCTCGTGGCGGACGGCGAGTCGGTCGTGCGCTCGACGGGCCAGGTCACGCCCGGCCCGCCGCCACGAGGCGCTTCGCCCGGACGAGGTCGGCCCGCATCTCGGCCATGGCCTCCCCGCCGGCCCGCAGCACGTACGCGGGGTGGTACGTGGGGACGAGGCGGGCCCGGCCGCGCTCGAATACCTGGCCGCGCAGCTCGCGGATGCCCCGTGTCGTCTGGAGCAGGAGCTTGGTGGAGAAGTTGCCGAGCGTCACGATGACCAGGGGGTCGATCACGGAGATCTGCTCGGCGAGATACGGGCGGCACGCCTCGATCTCGCCGGGCGCCGGGTCCCGGTTGTTGGGCGGCCGGCACTTGACCACGTTGGCGATGTAGCACTCGGCCCGGGTGAGGCCGATCTCCTCCCACATCAGGCGATCGAGCAGCTTGCCCGAGCGGCCGACGAACGGCTCCCCCGCCAGGTCCTCCTCGCGTCCGGGGCCTTCGCCCACGAAGAGCAGGTCGGCCCCGGGGTCGCCCACGCCGAAGACGACCTGGGTCCGCCCCTCGGCGAGGGCGCACCTGGTGCACGTCGACGCGGTGAGGCGCAGGCGCTCGAGGACGTCGGCGTCAGGCACCGGGCGCATCGGGGCGGTTGACAAGGACCCGGGGCATCCGCGGGCCCACGCCGCACACGACCTCGTAGCTGATCGTCCCCAGCATGGCCGCCCAGTCGTCCGCCGTGACCGCTTCGTCACCCTGCCGGCCGAGCAGCACGACCTCGTCCCCGGGGCGCACCGAGTGGTCGCCGCCGCAGTCGACGACGATCTGGTCCATCGTCACCATTCCGGCCAGCGGGCGCCGGACCCCCCCGATGAGCACCTCGTAGCCGGCGCCGAAGAGGGCCCGCGGCACCCCGTCGGCGTAGCCGATGGGCACCGTCGCCACCAGCGAGCGCGCCGGTAGCGGGCGCAGCCGGCCGTAGGAGGGGCGCTCCCCTGCCTCCAAGGTGCGCACCGCGACCACGCGCGCCTTGAGCGACATGGCCGGGCGCAGCCGCTCGCCACCCGCCTGCGCGTCGAAGGCGGCCTTCACGGTGCCGCCCGGCAGGTACCCGTAGAGTCCGAGGCCGCAGCGCACCATGTCGTAGCGCGAGAGCGGGAAGGCGATGGCGGCCGCCGTGTTGGCGGCGTGCAGGACGGGGGCGGTCACGCCCTCAGTCGCCAGTTCGGCGACCAGCCGGTCGAAGAGACCGAGCTGCGCCTCGGTGTACGCCCGGTCCTCTGCGTGCTCGCCGTCGGCCACCGGCAGGTGCGTCCAGATGCCCTCGAGGACCAGCATGGGCTCGCGCCTCACCGCGGCGAGGGTCTCGGCCAGCTCCCCGGGCGCGACGCCGACCCGGTGCATGCCGGTGTCGACCTTGACGTGGACCGCGCTGCGCCGGCCCGACGCCCGGGCGCCGGCGCCGAAGGCCTCGATGGCGTCGGCGGAGTAGAGGGTCGGCGTGAGCGCATAGGCCAGCGCCGTGTCGACGGCGTCGAGGCCGCACTCGCTCAACAGCAGGACGGGCGCGTCGACGCCGTGCCGGCGGAGCTCGACGCCCTCGTCGACCAGTGCCACGGCGAGCCGCTGCGCACCACCGGCCAGAGCGGCGCGGGCCACCGCGGGCCCTCCGTGCCCGTACCCGTGGGCCTTCACCACGGCGCAGAGCTCGGCCGGCGCCACGAGCCGCGCCAGCACCGCGGCGTTGTGGCTCACCGCGGCGAGGTCGATCTCGGCCCAGGCCGGACGCGAGCGCCCCTGGGCCATCGTCACGGCGGCGTCCTCGTCCGCGGGGTCCGGCACCACGAGCCGCATCGGCGCGCCCTCAGCCACCGACGTCCCCTTCCCCGGTGTCCGGCTCGAGCAGCGAGGACAGCAGCTCGGCGAGCAGGCCCGGCAGCTCGCCGGACACCAGGCCCTGTGACGGGCCCAGCGACGCCGCCCGCCCGTGCGCGTGCGCGCCCAGCGCCGCCGCCTCGAAGGCGCCGAGCCCGCGGGCGCAGAAGGCCGCGATGATGCCCGACAGGACGTCGCCGCTGCCGGCGGTGGCCAGAGAGGGACCACCGGCGGCAGCCAGGAGCACGTCGGGCGCCGCAGCCGCGCCGGCGGGAGAGGCCACGGCGGTGAGGGGGCCCTTGAGCAACACCACGGCACCCGTGGCGGCGGCCAGCCGGCGGGCCGCGTCCAGGCGGTCCCCGCCGGGCGGCGAGCCGGCGATGCGGGCGTACTCGCCGTCGTGTGGGGTGAGGATGCTCGCGGCGTGCCGCCCGTCGAGCAGCGTGCGCGCCGACGCCGCGTCACCCAGCGCCGTGAGCGCGTCGGCATCGATCACCAACGGCACGGGCACGGCCGCCAGCAGGGCCCGGATCTCACCGGCGACGGCGTCGCCGGTGCCGAGCCCGGGCCCGACGACGACGGCCTTGCACTTGGCGGTGGCGTCCAGGAAGGCGCCCGTCCATCCGACGGCCGGCAGGCGCATGCGCACCACCTCGGTCGGCCACGCAGCGGCAGGGTCTCCGGGCGAGCCCAGCCGGATCATGCCCGCACCGGCGGCCATGGCGCCCCGGGTACACAGGATCGCGGCACCCTCCATGCCCGCCGAGCCGGCCGCCACGCCGACGGCGTTCGTCCACTTGTTGACCTGGCGGGGCCGTGCCGGCAGCAGTGCGGCGACATCGGCGTCCTCGACGAGGAGCGCCCGCGGCGTGGGGAACCCGATCCCGATGTCGGCCACCTCTACCGTGCCGCTCAGGCGCGGCCCGTCGCCCTGGAGCAGCCCGGGCTTCAGCGCGGCAAAGGTCACGGTGCGGTCGGCCTGCACGGCGTCCCCGGGCGCCTCGCCGCTGTCGGCGTCGACGCCGGAGGGGATGTCGATGGCGAGCACCCGTGCACCGGCGCGCGCGGCCGGGGCGTCGTAGGAGCCCCGGAACCCGGTGCCGTAGGCGCCGTCGACGACGAGGTCACAGGGCGGCAGCACCATCGCGCCCGGCGCGTCGGCGGCCTCGAGGACACGCACCCGCGCCCCCCGCCGGGCCAGCACCGAGGCGGCGACCCTCCCGTCGGCGCCGTTGCTGCCCTTGCCGGCCACCACCACGATGTGCCGGCCGTAGGCGCCGCCCAGCATCCGCAGCGCGGCATGGGCCACCGCCGTGCCGGCGCGGGCCACCAGGGTCTCGTGGGGGACCGCGTCCAGGGCCGCCGCGTCGGCGGCCCGCATCTCGTCGCGGGTCAGGACGGGGCGCACGAGGTTGCCCGCGCCCGCTCGGCGACGACGAACGCGATGGCCACTCCGTCGGTGTGGGTCAGCGAGAGGTGGAACCGACCCGCGCCCTGGGCGCCGGCCAGCTCGGCGGCGGTGCCGTGGAGCACGAGGAAGGGGGCGTTGCGGGTGGCGCCCGTCCCCGTCGTCCGGCGGACCTCGACGTCAGTCAAAGCGAAGCCGCCGATGCCGGTGCCCAGCGCCTTCATGACCGCCTCCTTGGCGGCGAAGCGCGCCGCCAGGCCCTGGGCCACGTCGGCCGATCCGGTCGCGTCGGACTGCTCGGATGCGGTGAAGCAACGCGCCGCGAAGCGCGGGCGGCGGTCGAGCAGGCGGCGGAACCGCGCCACGTCGACCGCGTCGACCCCGACGCCGACGATCGGGCTCACTCGACGGTCACCGTCTTGGCCAGGTTGCGCGGGCGGTCAGGGTCGTGCCCGTGCAGGCGGGCCAACCGGTAGGCCAGCTGTTGCAGCGGCACCACGCCGACCACCGGCGCGAGGAGCGGGTAGGTCGGGGGGACCCAGAGCACGTGGTCCGCCGCGGCGGCCGACTCGTCGTCGCCGTCGTCGGCCACCAGCACGACCGTGGCACCGCGGCTGCGCACCTCGGCGATGTTGGACAGCATCTTCTCCCACAGTGGATTGCGGGTCGCGATGCCGACGACCACGGTGCCCGGCTCAATGAGGGCGATCGGCCCGTGCTTGAGCTCGCCGGCCGGGTAGCCCTCCGCCCGCAGGTACGCCAGCTCCTTCAGCTTCAGCGCGCCCTCGAGCGCGACGGGGTACCCGACGTGGCGCCCGAGGAAGAAGAAGTCGCGGGCGTCGGTGAGCTTGGCCGCCACGTCGTCGACGTCGCCGACGCGGGACAGCGCCTCGCTCACCAGCCCCGGCAACACGTCCATGGCGTTGAGGATCTCGTTGATCTCCGCCGCCGGCTGGGTGCCGAGGATCTGCGCCAGGTACAGGCCGAGCACCTCGAGCGCCACGATCTGGGCCAGGTGGCACTTCGTCGACGCCACGCCGATCTCGGGCCCCGCCCGCGTGTAGAGCACACCGTCGGCCGCCCGTGCCATGGAGGAGTCGACGACGTTGGAGACCACCAGCACCTTGGCCCCGAGCCGCTTCGCCTCGCGCATCGCTTCGGACGTGTCAAGCGTCTCGCCGGACTGGGAGACACCCACACACAGCGTGCGCTCGTTCAGCACCGGGTCGCGGTAGCGGAACTCGCTCGCGATGTCGACCTCGGCCGGCACCTTGACCCAGTGCTCAATGGCGTACTTGGCCACGAGCGCGGCGTGGTAGCTGGAGCCGCAGGCGACGATGAAGACCTTGTCGATGCGGCGCAGGTCGTCGGCGCTCAGTCGCATCTCGTCGAGGATCAGCTCTCCGCCGGTTCCACGCCGGTCCAGCAGCGTGTCCGCCACGGCCAGCGGCTGCTCGTGCATCTCCTTGGACATGAAGTCCTCGTAGCCGCCCTTCTGGGCCGCCTCGACGTCCCAGCTGATCGTGAGCCGCTCGGGCTCGACCACCGCCCCGTCGAGCGTGGTCACCGTCAGCGTCCCGGGAGTGAGGACGGCCAGCTCGTCGTCGGAGAGCGCGAAGACCTGGCGGGTGTGGCCGATGAGGGCGGGGATGTCCGACGCCAAGAGCGCCATGCCGTCGGCCAGCCCGAGCACGAGTGGAGTGGAGCGGCGGGCGGCGACGATGGTGTCGGGCTCGTCGGCGGAGATGACGGCGATGGAGAACGCGCCGCGCACCCGGCGCAGCATGGCGCGGGTGGCCTCCGCCAGGGACGCGCCGGCGGCCATCCCCTGCTCAATCAGGTGGGCCATGACCTCCGTGTCGGTGGCCGACGTCAGGGTGTGCCCGCCGGCGACAAGCTCCGCCCGCAGCTCGGCGTGGTTCTCGATGATCCCGTTGTGGACGAGGGCGATGCGTCCGGTGCAGTCGACGTGGGGGTGGGCGTTCTCGGCGGTGGGGCTGCCGTGGGTCGCCCACCGGGTGTGCCCGATGGCGGCGGCGTGGCCGGTGGGCGCGTCCTGCGTCAGCTCGGCGAGGGCGGCGACCGACTCGGTCCCGCCGGCGGCCCGCGCCCTCCAGACGCCCCCGTCGACCACCATGGCCACCCCGGCCGAGTCGTAGCCCCGGTACTCCAGCTGGTGCAGGGCGCCGAGGAGGAGCGGCACGGCGTCGGCCTCGCCGGTGACGCCAATGATGCCGCACATAGTGGACCAGGCTACCTGGGCGCCTGCGGCTCGATCTGTCCCAGCACGGCCTCCACGACGCCGGCGAGCCGGGCGGCCACCGCGTCGGCCTGGGTTTCGGCCCGCGCCTCGACCATCACCCGCACCACCGGCTCGGTGCCGCTCGGGCGCAGCAGCACCCGGCCCTCGTGGCCGAGCTCGGCCTCGGCCTTCACCACGGCCTCCCACACCTCGGCGCAGTCGGCCAGCCGCTCGGGCTGGGAGACGGGCACGTTGACCAGGCGCTGGGGCACCCGCTCGACCAGCCCCACCGAGAGGCCGGCCAGGGAGCGGCCCGCCCGCAGCACCAGGTCGGCCAGCGCGATGCCGGTGAGGATGCCGTCGCCGGTGGTCGACAGCGAGCGGAAGATGATGTGGCCCGACTGCTCGCCGCCCAGGCTCAGCCCGTCGGCGTCGAGGGCGGCCAGCACGTGGCGGTCCCCCACGTCGGTCTCGCGCACGGCGATGCCGCGGCCCTCCATGGCCAGGCGGAAGCCCAGGTTCGTCATGACGGTGACGGCGACCGTGTTGCCGGCCAGCCGCCCCCGCTCGGCGAGGTCGAGGGCGAAGAGCGCCAGGAGCGCGTCGCCGTCGATGATGCTGCCGGTGTGGTCGACCGCGATGACCCGGTCGGCGTCGCCGTCGAGCGCCAGGCCGATGTCTGCCTGGTGCTCCACCACGGCGAGCGAGAGCTGGGCCGGGTCCGTCGAGCCGCACCGTTCGTTGATGTTGTCCCCGTCGGGCGAGTCGTGCAACGCCGTGACCCACGCGCCGAGCTCGGCGAGCACCCAGGGTGCGATCTCGCTGGCCGCGCCGTTGGCGCAGTCGATGACGATGCGCAGGCCGTCGAGGCGGCGGCCCTCCGTCACCGCCAGCAGGTGGTGCCGGTACACCTCGATCGCGCCCGGGTCCGTCGCGATCCGACCCACGCCGTGGCCCGTGGGGCGCCGCGGTGGGCGGTCGGGGTCGCTGAGCACGCCGTCGAGCTCACGCTCTATCTCGCACTCCACATCGGTGGGCAGCTTCGTGCCGAAGCGGCTGAACAGCTTGATGCCGTTGTCACCGAAGGGATTGTGCGAAGCCGAGATGACGGCGCCGGGCGCCTTGCGTTGCTCGGCCACCGCAGCGACACCGGGGGTCGGCAGGACGCCCAGGTCGACGACGTCGGCCCCTTCGGTGGCCAGGCCCGCCGAGAAGGCAGCCTGGAGGAGCGGCCCGGAGCGCCGCGTGTCGCGCCCGACGACGAAGGTTGGGGCGGGGAGGACACGGGCGGTGGCACGTCCGAGGGCGAGCGCCAGCTCGGCGGTCAGCTCCTCGTTCGCGACCCCGCGCACGCCATCGGTGCCGAAGCGGGCCGGCGCCATTCGCGTTTCGCTTGCTACCGCTTGGAGTACTGCGGCGCCTTGCGGGCCTTCTTCAGGCCGTACTTCTTGGACTCCTTCTCCCGCGCGTCGCGCGTGAGGAGGCCCGAGCGCTTGAGCGCGCCACGGAGCTCGGGATCCATTTCGCAGAGGCTGCGCGCGATGCCGAGGCGCATGGCGCCGGCCTGGCCCGAGATCCCGCCTCCGTCGATCGTGGCCTCGATGTCGTAGGACTCCGCCGTGTTGGTCACGCGCAGCGGCTCGGTCACGAGCATGCGGTGCGTCGCCGAGGTGAAGTACTTCTCGATCGGAAGCTTGTTGACGGTGATGGCGCCCTGGCCGGGGCGGAAGCGGACGCGCGCGACCGCCTGCTTGCGGCGACCGGTGGTCTGGCTCAGTGGTACGGGCATTGCGGTGGTGGTGTCCTTCCTTGGTGCGCGGGCTCAGCCGGCCCGGCGGGCCTCGGGCAGTTCGAGAGGCTCGGGCTTCTGGGCGGCGTGGGGGTGATCCGGGCCGGCGTAGACCTGGAGCTTGCCCAGCATCTGGCGGCCGAGGGTGTTCTTCGGCAGCATGCCGCGCACCGAGCGCCGGATCAGCTCGTCGGGGTGCTCCTCCAACAATTCGGCGTAGCTGGTGGCCCGGAGGCCGCCGGGGTAGCCGCTGTGGCGGTAGGCCATCTTGGCCTCGGCCTTGCTCGAGGTGAGCACCACCTTGTCGGCGTTGACCACGATCACGTGGTCGCCGGTGTCGACGTGCGGTGCGAAGTAGGGGCGGTGCTTGCCGCGCAGGATGGCGGCCACGGACGAGGCGAGGCGGCCGAGCACGAGGCCATCGGCGTCGACGACGTACCAGGTTCGCTGGATCTCGGTGACCTTCGGTGAAAATGTGCGCACAAGACCGATCTTTCGCTTCCGCGTGGTGAACGAGCGCACGCCTCGGAGAGCGGGCTCAGGGCTCCCGGGGATCCCGCGAGCCGATCTACCAGGATAGGGCGCC
>Ga0181526_10001909_pt1 | contig 19002 bp, 13 predicted proteins | sample PEATcosm2014_Bin_35_FD_119750 | JGI IMG/M metagenome (GOLD analysis project Ga0181526, IMG submission 119750) | Peatland microbial communities from MTU Mesocosm Facility, Houghton, MI, USA - PEATcosm2014_Bin06_30_metaG | ecosystem: Environmental > Terrestrial > Soil > Wetlands > Peat | place...
CAACGTGGAATGCCGCGCAGACGCTCTCCGGCCCCATGCAGCTCCAGTGGCTGCCCAAGTCACAAAACGGCCTGATGGTGGGCGACTACATCGCGACCGCCTTTACCAATGGCGTGCCGCATGGCATATTCGCGGTAGCCGCGGCGAAGTCGGGCAGCACATTCAACGAATCGATGTTCACCGCCCAAAGCTTGACGGTTGCCGAGAACGGCCCACAGCTCTCCTCCGCTGGCGACAAGCCGCTGCATCGTTTATCGGATCCGATTGAGAGAGAGCAGCCCGAAAAAGGCGTAGTCCCGCCGTCGAAGAAGGCGGAGAGGAACGCGAAGTGAAGGAAGGTGTAGGTGAGCTGCGGCGGTTGCCAACGCGGGGCTCGCCCGCTGGTTTGATGACGCAGTAGCCACCCAGCCCCGCATCCGTGAACGCGGTTTACCGCGATTGGAAACAGCGTTCCGCCTGGAGGCCTTGCACGGCTTTGCTTACCACGCCCAGAACCGCAGCCCGCGCGCGGGAGAATTTCAACATCTCCGCCCTTCCGGAAGAGGCGCTTGGTGAAATCAATCGAAATCAAACCAGACAGAGGTTCAATGAAGTAGTGAAGACCGGCAACCCGGGTTTCATTCCACGAGGTAGATGATCATGCAAGAGGAACAAATACGTGAAGCTCTGAATAAACACTGGCAGGCGTCGGCAGCCGGCGATGCAAACGCGGAACACGACATTTACGATGAAGATGCCATTTGTGACTATCCGCAGTCAGGCGAACGAATCCTCGGGCGAAGCAATTTGCAGGCTTTGCGGAGTCATCATCCAGGCAAGCCGGCGGGTTTCAACGTCAAGCGAATTCTCGGAAAAGGCGACCTCTGGATCACGGAATACACAATCGCCTACCAGGGGCGGCCAGCGTACACGGTAAGCATTATGGAGTTCCGCAACGGTAAGGTCGTGCACGAGACACAGTATTTCGCGGATCCCTTCGAGGCGCCAGCGTGGCGGAGCCAATGGGTTCAGCTGATCGCGTGACGCCGCATTAATTAAGGCGGAACTGGCTGGGTTACCCGCCATTGGGAAGTTGAATTCGATCCTGTTCAGGATTGGGACGCAAAACCATCACTAGTCTGGGCAGGAACGCGACCCCGACCGAGCGGCAGGTTGCCGCGTTGAGGCAATTCAACGCGGAATACGATTTCAGCGAGTCGGATTGGAGCACCGAAGCCGCCCCCGGAATCCGACGAGCCTTAACTGCTGCCGGTTGTATCCATGCGGCGCGCATCCCCTCCGCACGCTGGCGGTCGCGGCGACGGACGACGGGCTGCTCGCGACGGTCTTGAGCGCACCCTCCCAGTGTCAGGCGCGCGCGGGCGTAGTCAGCGCATCGATCGGCGGGCGCCCTCGCCGGCGGATGAAGGCCCTGTTCCCGGACAGCGCCCCGTCGCCGAATCGCCCCAGTAGTGCTGAAGTCGATGGCCGCGAAGTTCGGCGCGTCTTTGAAGCATCCGAGCACGGGCCGTTCATAGACGCTACGAGATGCTCTCCATTCCCGCGCCATATCGCGCCATCCATTGGCACCAGCCGACCACTCCTCCGGTTTTCGTCGGAGATTCGCGCTTTCCGACCTTACGATTGCCTTGGAGGTTCTGAATGCAAGGGTTGTCTCGCGCATTGTTGTTGATGGCGTGCTGCGCTCCCTGGGCGCTGGGGCAGGATACGGACGGTCACACGTACCCGAAACTCGAATATTTTGCCGGCTATTCTGCCATTGACACCAACAACCATACGTTCTTTTTCTCCGAATTCAAACCCGTGACCGGTCTGGACTACTACGACGAGCACGGTCAGGGGTTCGATGCCGAGGTAATCCGCAATGTGAGCCGATACTTCAGCATCGTGGGCGACTTCTCGGCACACCTCAGCTACAACCGGATTCCCGTCCAGCAAGCCAAGGGAACGCAAGACATAAAGATCAATCCGGAGTTGTTTGACTTCCTTGCCGGACCAGAGGTCAATGGCGCAACCACACCCGCATCACCCCTTTTGCCAATGCGCTTTTCGGTCTTGCCCACTCCACCGCCACTCTTAACACCAGCGGACCGCTTGCCAACCTGTCGTCAACCGACGCACAGACCGGATTTGCGATGGCCTTTAACGGAGGATTCCAGTTCCGGACCACGCGGAGGGTCGGTCTCCGCGGCTTTCTGACTTACAGCCAGGCGTTTGTAGGGTCCAACGTCTTGCCTAGACAGAGGGTGGACGCAGCCGGATGGTCCATCGGCCTTGTCTTTCAGTGAAAAGGGTCCGCCCAGCAGGCGGCGCATTGCAGGCGTTATCATTATCGGGACAGCGTAAACTTTTCAGGGCCAAAATGGACCTCCGATTACGATGTTCGCGGTGTCGGGCGGGCACATGAGTCGAAACCAGATTCTTTTTCTCGTGCTACTGATCCTGCATACGTTCGCGGGTTACTCATTTTGCTATTTGCTGTACCTTCAGTTCCGGCAATATCGGCTCGGAACGCCGGCGTGGGGTGGTTGGACATGGCGGGCGCTCACCTGGCATTCGCCATCCACTACCTCAACCAGATGTGGATCTTTCTGTCGTTCACCTTTTCCCAAGGCGCCGCGGCCCAACCGTTGTTTGCCGCCAACGTCGCACACGTCGTCACCCGTCCACTCATAGGACCGCTGGTGCTGCAGCGGCAAGGATGGTGCTGCGCTTACGGCGTTCCGATATAATGGGACGCTATGAAAAACGTGGTTACCACTGTAACGCGTCCCTTCCGTTCCCTTACAAGGACCGCATTCAACGTAGACGGAATTTGCGCCGGGCAGTAGACTAGCTGGAGGGGAAACGGAGCGCGTTTTGCGCTGGCAAACAATTCTGCTGACGGTCGCCGCCTTACCGCTGTGTCTCGAAGGCGAAGTGCTGCCCATCCGCTCCTATACAACCGCGGACGGGCTGGCATCCGACCACATCGACTGCATCGTCCCCGATTCCCGCGGGTTCATCTGGTTCTGTACGCCTGAAGGATTAACAAGGTTCGACGGCTACCGCATGGTCACCTTCGGTACCGCCGATGGGCTCCCGCACCGCTCGGTGGACTCTTTTCTGGCGACGCGTTCGGGCGCGTACTTCGCCGGCACGGACCGCGGTCTTAGCCAATTTGATGCGCGCGCGGGCGGCAACAAATTTATCGCTCACCGGCAGGCGAGCGACGGCTTCGACAGGCCGGTCTACCCTCTACGGGAGTCTCGATCCGGCAGGATCTGGTGCGGAATGCGCGGGGGACTCTTCGAGGTGCTGAGCGGCGGCAGGTTTCGGCGTCAACCACTGCCCGGACTGGGAAGGACCGCCGTCACGGACATCCTCGAGGATCCGGGCGGCCAACTATGGGTGGCCACCATAAACGGCATCTTCGTCTTCCGAAAAGACGGCGCCGTGCAACGCATTGCGAAAGAGGACGGACTGCCGGGTAACTGGGTGAACGCGTTGCTCTGGGACAGCGCCGGCCGACTGTGGGCCGGTACCCGCGGTGGGCTGGCGCTGCTGCGCGATGGAGGCGCCGGCAGCCGGTCTGGCGTCCAACGAGTCTACGCGGACAAAGGGTCATCCGCGCGCGAAGTGATGGCGATGACCGAGGGGCCGGATGGCGCCATCTGGATGGGCACCCAGGTTGGAATCAGCCGGTTGCTTGCGGGAAGCGGCGACCCGATGTTCCAAAATCTGACCCGCGACCAAGGCCTCAGCGACCGCCAGATTGTGGCGTTGGCCGTGGACCAGGCGGGGAATGTGTGGGCCGGAACGGAAGGCGCCGGGGTCATGCGGATTGCGTCCGCCGGATTTGTCACATTTCGCGAACAGGATGGGCTCGCTACAGATCGGGTCTACTCCGTCTTTGCGGATCGGGCCGGAAGCGTAGTCGCTGTGACGGAGATAGGAACTGTGCCTGGGCGTTCCGTCGCGATTTTCGATGGCGCCAGGTTCCGCGCCGTGGTTCCCAAGGTGTTTGGCGATCACCCGGATTGGGGACAGCACCAGATGCTTCTGGAGAGCCGCGCGGGAGATTGGTGGGCGGCTACCAAGGCGGGGCTGTGCCGGTTCGCGCCTTCGAGCGTGGCGGGCCTGGCTGGAAGACAGCCGACGTGTTATGCGCAAAACGTTGAAGTATTCCGCGTCTTCGAAGATTCGAAGGGTGGCATCTGGGCCTCGGGGCAAACCGCACAGGGGGATCGTTTGCTGCGATGGGATCCCGAGCGGAATGCAATCTCCTCGTTCGACGACGGTCCCAATCGGCATCAGTTGGCCAGCGCCATTGCGGAGGATCGTGGCGGCAACGTCTGGATGGGTTTTTGGGGCAGGGACGGTGGCGAATTGCTCCGCTACGACGGCCGGCAATTCACCCGGTTTAAGTTTCCGGATGGCGCGCCGGCCACCATCTTCGCGCTGCTCATCGACCACGGCGGCCGATTGTGGATCGCTTCCGATGGCGCCGGCCTCGCCGTGCTAGAGAACCCCGGCCAGGCGCCATTCCATCCACGGACTTATGACACCAATAGCGGACTGGCAAGCAGCCTGGTAACAGCTCTGGTGGAGGACAGGGCCGGCCGCATCTACGCCGGCACGGGAAAAGGCGTGGATCGTTTGGACCCAGCCACCGGCCGCATCAAGCATTTCTCCGCTGCCGACGGCTTGCCACATGGAGAAATCAGGTCCTCGGCCCGCGACGGTGCCGGCAATCTCTGGTTCGCTACCACGCAAGGCTTGTCGCGGCTGACGCCCACGGCGGACCGGCCCCCTACGATCCCATCCGTGCTGATTACGGATCTGGAGACCGGAGGCCGGCGCTATCCGGTTTCGCAAGCGGGAGCGGCCCTGCTCCGGCCGCCGAAATTGGATCCGTCGCGGAATCAGCTTCAGGTCACATTTGTGGGCTTCAACAACGAGCCCGGGGAGAGCCTTCGCTACCGGTACAAGTTGGACGGGACGGATAAGGCGTGGCATGACACCAGCGAGCACACGGTCAACTACGCGGCGCTCGAACCGGGCGGCTACAGTTTCCTGGTGAAAGCGTTGAATTCGGGCGATCAGGCGAGCGCCGTTCCCGCCGAAATCGACTTCGTGGTTCTGCCGCCGCTCTGGGGCCGTTGGTGGTTTGAAGCTCTGGCTCTGGCGGCTTTGGCCTCCCTGGTTTGGGCGACGCACCGCTACCGCGTGGCGCAGGCCGTGAACCTGGAGCGCATGCGCATCCGCATCGCCACCGACCTGCACGACGACATCGGCGCGGGCCTTTCCCAGATCGCCATTCTGAGCGAGGTGCTGATCCGGCGGTCCGGCGAGGATCAAGGCCTGAGCGGGCCGCTCTCCGGCATGGCCGGTTCCGCGCGCGAGCTGCTGGCTTCCATGAGCGATATCGTGTGGGCCATCAATCCCCGCCACGATCACCTGCGCGACTTGCAGCAGCGCATGCGCCGTTTCTCGAGCGACCTGTTCGGCGCGCGCAACATCGATTTCGTCTTTCGCGCCCCGGCCGTGGATCGGGAGCTCAAACTGGGCGCAGACATGCGCCGTGAGATCTACCTGGTATTCAAGGAGGCCGTCAACAACATCGTGCGCCACGCGGACTGCACGCAAGCGGAGATCGATTTTTCCCATGAGCGCGACTGGCTGGCGTTGCGCGTCAGCGACAACGGCAAGGGATTGCCCGAGGGCGAATCCGGCGCCGGTCACGGTCTCTTGAATATGCAGGCCCGGGCCAAGGCGCTGGGCGGCGCGGTGAGCATCATTTCCGCGGCGGGCCAAGGTACGACGATCGCTCTGCGGGTTCCGCTGGGGCGCCCGCGCGCATTCCCCTGGCGGAAGCGGTCCTAACGAACACCCATCCAAATGAATGGTGACAAACCCACCGCGCGTTACTAAACTGGGGGGCGGGATTGATCCCGCGCGGGGCTTGAGCCCCGCACTTCAGACAGAGAATGATTCGGGTAGGCGCGTTACTAAACTGGGGGGCGGGATTGATCCCGCGCGGGGCTTGAGCCCCGCACTTCAGACAGAGAATGATTCGGGTAGCCATCGTCGAAGACCAGGGAGAGATCCGCGAGGGCCTGCGAGCGCTGATCTCGGGCACTCCGGGTTACGGTTGTGTGGGCGCGTGGCGCTCGATGGAAGAAGCTCTGGCGCAGATCGGGCACGATGTGCCGGACGTGCTGCTGGCGGATATCGGACTGCCGGGCATGCCCGGTACCGAAGGTATCCGGCTCTTGAAGCAACGCTATGCCGCCCTGCCCGCGCTCATGCTGACGGTGTACGAGGACGACGAGCGCATCTTCGAGGCGCTGTGCGCCGGCGCCTGCGGCTACCTGCTGAAGAGCACGCCGCCCGCGCGGTTGTTGGAATGCCTGCAGGAAGCCGTCGCGGGCGGCGCACCCATGTCGCCGCCGGTAGCGCGGCGGGTAGTCGAGCTATTCCGCGACTTTCGGCCGCCGGAAAAATCCGATCGCAAGCTGACCCCGCATGAAGCCCGGCTCCTGGGCCTGTTAGTGGACGGCCATAACCTGAAAACGGCCGCCGCGGAGATCGGTGTCAGCCGCGCTACGGTAGCCTGGCACATGCGCGGCATCTACGAAAAGCTGCAAGTGCATTCGAAATCGGAAGCGGTGGCCAAAGCGCTGCGCTCCCGCATGATCCGGTGAACCCGCGCAAAATACCTATTCATTTGGATGGTGACTCGTCCGCGCGGCCGCTGTATAGTCGCAATTGACCGAGCAGACGATTATGAAACCGGCTGCGAACTCCAGTACCCACCCAAGAGAGGAGATGTCTTATGTATCGCATGAACATAAAGAAGGATGCAGTCGGTTTGACGATGGCAATAGCAATGGCGGCGGCGCTCTGTGGCGGCGCACAAGCCCAGACGATGCCGGCCGGGTCCGCTCTGCCGCGGCTGGTAAGGTTCAGCGGTACAGCCAAGGATACGGGAGGCAATCCCGTGACCGGCGTCACCGGCATCACGTTCGCGCTCTACGCCGAGCAAACCGGCGGCGCGCCGTTGTGGAGCGAGACGCAGAATGTCCAGGCCGGCGCGGGCGGCCATTACACGGTGCTGTTGGGCGCGGCCAAATCCGAGGGTCTGCCGGCGGATCTATTCACCACCGAGCAGGCCCACTGGGTGGGGGTCTCGGTCGAAGGGCAGGCCGAACAGCCCCGGATACTGCTGGTGAGCGCGCCCTATGCCCTGAAGGCTGGAGATGCGGAGACTCTGGGCGGACTGCCGCCTTCGGCCTTCCTGATGGCCGCGGCTCCGGCTGGTGGTTCCGTTGCCAAACCGCAGGCGATGCCCGGCGCCTCCCCGGACGCCACGTGCGCCGCGATCACGAGCGATGGCACGGCCACCGCGAACGAGGTCGCCAAATTTACCGCTGCCTGCGCCATCGAACCTTCCGCGATATTCGAATCCGGCGGCAACGTGGGTATCGGGACCACAGCCCCCACCTCTACCCTGGATGTGAATGGCAATGCGGCGGTCACTGGATCGATCTCCTCCACCGCTGCCGCCACGCTCGCAGGTGTGAGCCTGCCCGCCTTGGCAACGGCTACCGCATCGGCTGGCGGTATCTCGAACTCACTCCAGATGATTGCGTCTTCCTATAACAGCACCAAGGCAACCGCGGTGGGCGAACGTTTCACTTGGCAAGCCGAGCCGGTGGGCAACGATACCGGCAGCCCCAGCGGATCGTTGAATCTGCTCTTCAACACCGACAAGACGACGCCCGCGGAAACCGGCCTCAGCCTGGCCAGCAATGGACAGATCACCTTCGCCAGCGGGCAAGCCTTTCCGGGCACGGGGACCATCACGGGCGTAAGTCCGGGATCGGGCCTGACGGGCGGCGGCACTACGGGAACAGTCACGGTGGGGCTGACCAACACCTGCGCCAGCGGTCAGGTGCTGGAGTGGAATGGCAGCGCCTGGGTGTGCGCCGCCGTCGACACCGGCACGATTACGGGAGTCACCGCGGGTACCGACCTCACCGGCGGCGGCGCCAGCGGCAATGTCACGCTGAATCTGAACACTTCGAAGACGGACGCACGCTACGCGCAGTTGGGAGCGAGTAACTCGTTCTCGGGCGTGCAGTCCATAACGGGAAAGAGCAGCGCGCAGACCCTTACAGTCACGCAGACCGGCACGGGGGCCACCGGCGATGCCATTCATGGCATCACCTACGCTACGGGCGGCACCGGCGTGTTTGGGGAGGGGGCCATCGCCATACAGGGATACGCGAACACCGGCGGGCTGGCCGGGCTATTTAGAGGCGCCACCGAGGTGACCGGAAATGGGAACAACACGGTGATCGGCGACCCCGGCTGCGGTTCCGGCTATGCGGGCATCGGATTCATCGCCGCGACTCTTTCGGGCTGCATGAATTATGCCTTGACCGGCGGATTTAACGGCGACACCTATATCAACAGCGGCGGGACCGCCTCCATCCACTTCCGCAGTAACAACAACGAGTTGGCTAACATTGACGATCTGGGCAATGTCAATGTGATTGGGCAGCAGGGCGGCGGGAATCTCGCGGTGGCGCGAACCGTGACGGCCGGCTTCGGTATCCCAGCCAACATAAATCCGAACGTGGGCGTTTATGGCGTATCCATCAGGCCAAGCGCGAGCGCGGGAGATGCCGGAGTGTGGGGCGACACCGGCGACACCCTCTACATTGGTGTGCTGGGCACCGCTCACACCGGAACAGGGGGGATTTTCTTAAACAACAGTAGCCAATGGCCCACGCTGGACGCCGACAACCCGAACGGCGGCCCCGAAGGTACCGTCTTCGGAGCCTACGGACCCGGTCAATCTTGCGTTATTGACACCAAAGGAAACCTTACCTGCACTGGCGTGGTCTCATGGGTGCAGCCGGCAGGCGCGCAGAAGGTATCTGTCTATGCGACGCAGTCCACGGAGAACTGGTTCGAGGATGCCGGCTCCGGACAACTCTCCAGCGGATCCGCGCGCATTGTGTTCGACCCGACCTTCGCACAGACGGTGAATACCAGCGTGGAGTACCACATACTTCTCACTCCCAGGGGCGATTGTGAAGGCCTCTACGTGGGCAGCCAGACCGCACAGGGATTTGAGGTGCATGAGCTGCGCGGCGGCGGCTCCCATATCGCCTTCGACTATCGCATCATGGCCAAGCGCAACAGCTTTGAGACCGTTCGCCTGGCGGAACAGCAACAAAAAGCTCTTCGCGAGCGAACGGCGCACCGCGGCGCGCAGTTGCCGGAGCCCAAAAAGTAAGTATGAAAAGGAGATCGGTCATGAAACACTACAGCGTATTCTCACTCGTCGCCGGAAGCCTGATGGTGCTAGGCGCCGCCGCCGCACAGACGCCTGCCGGGTCCGCTTTGCCGCGGCTGGTAAGGTTTAGCGGGATAGCCAAGGACCCAGGAGGCAATCCCGTGACCGGCGTGGCAGGCATCACTTTCGCGCTCTACGCCGAGCAAACCGGCGGCGCGCCGTTGTGGAGCGAGACGCAGAACGTCCAGGCCGGCGGGGACGGCCATTACACGGTGCTGTTGGGCGCGGCCAAATCCGAGGGTCTGCCGGCGGATCTGTTCACCGCCGAGCAGGCACACTGGGTGGGGGTTTCAATCGAAGGGCAGGCCGAACAACCGCGCATCCTGTTGGTGAGCGCGCCGTATGCCCTGAAGGCTGGCGATGCGGAGACTCTGGGCGGATTGCCGCCTTCGGCCTTCCTGCTGGCGGCCCCGGCCGGCGCTTCTGTTGCTAAGCCGCAGGCGACTCCCGGCGCATCTCCGGACGCCACCTGCGCCGCGATCACCAGCGATGGCACGGCCACCGCGAACCAGGTCGCCAAATTTACCGCGGCCTGCGCCATCGAGCCTTCCGCGATATTCGAATCCGGCGGCAATGTGGGCATTGGGACCACGGCACCCACGGCTGCTCTGGATGTGAATGGCAATGCGGTGGTCACCGGCTCGATCTCCGCTACAGGCGCCGCCACGCTCGCAGGTGTGAGCCTGCCCGCCTTGGAAACGGCTACCGCATCGGCTGGCAGTAACTCGAACTCACTGCAGATGATTGCGTCTTCCTATAAAAGCACCACGGCAGCCGCGATCGGTGAACGTTTCACTTGGCAGGCCGAGCCGGTGGGCAACGATACCGGCAGCCCCAGCGGATCGTTGAATCTGCTCTTCAACACGGACAAGAAGACGCCCGTGGAAACCGGACTCAGCCTGGCCAGCAATGGACAAATCGCCTTCGCCAGCGGGCAGACGTTTCCAGGCACGGGGACTATCACGGGTGTCACCGCGGGACCGGGCCTGACGGGCGGCGGCACTTCGGGAACAGTCACGGTGGGGCTGACCAACACCTGCGCCAACGGTCAGGTGCTGGAATGGAGTGGCAGCGCCTGGGCGTGCGCCGGCGTCGGCACGGGCACCATTACGGGAGTCACGGCGGGTACCGACCTCACCGGCGGTGGCGCCAGCGGCAATGTCACGCTGAATTTGAACACTTCGAAGACGGACGCGCGCTACGCGCAATTGGGAGCGAGTAACTCGTTCTCGGGCCTGCAGTCCATAACCGGAAGCAGCAGTTCGCAGACGCTTACCGTCACGCAGACAGGCACGGGAGCCACCGGCGATGGCATTCATGGCATCACCTCCGCGACGGGGGGCACCGGCGTATTTGGGGAGGGGGCCATCGCCATACAGGGATATGCGAACACCGGCGGGCTGGCCGGGCTATTTAGAGGTGCAACCGAGGTGAACGGGAATGGGAACAACACGGTGATCGGCGACCCGGGCTGCGGTTCCGGCTATGCGGGCATCGGATTCATCAACGCGACTCTGGCGGGCTGCACGAACTACGCCGTGATCGGCGGAGCCGCGGGCGACACCTATGTCAACAGCAGCGGGACCGCCTCGATCCACTTCCGCAGCAACAACAACGAATTGGCAACCATCGACAATTTGGGCAATGTCAACGTGATTGGGCAGAATGGCGGCGGGAATCTCACGGTGGCACAAACCTTGTCGGCCGGCGGCAGCCTCCCAGCCAGCAGTCAGGACGTGGGCGTTTATGGCGTCGCCGCTGGACCAAGCGGCATGGACGGGGGAGAAGCCGGAGTATGGGGCGACACCGGCGGCGCCGGGTATGCGGGCGTGCAGGGCACCTCCTTCATAGGATTCGCGGGAGCTTTCTTAAACAACAGTAACACATCGCCCGCACTGTACGCCTCTAACCAGAGCGGCGGCGACAGTGCCGTCTTCCAAGCCCTCGGCCCGGGCGCTGCCGGTTGCACTATTTTCGCCAATGGCAATCTTACCTGCAGTGGCACCATCGCAGGTGTAGTGCCAGCGGGCGCGCAGAAGGTATCTGTCTACGCCATGCAGTCCACGGAGAACTGGTTCGAGGATACCGGCTCCGGACAACTTTCCAGCGGATCCGCGCACGTTGCGTTAGACCCGACCTTCGCACAGACGGTGAATACCAGCGTGGAATACCACGTATTCCTCACTCCCAGGGGCGATTGCCAAGGCCTCTACGTGGGCAACCAGACCGCGCAGGGATTTGAGGTGCATGAGCTGCGCGGCGGCAGCTCCAATATCGCTTTCGACTATCGCATCATGGCCAAGCGCAACGGCTTCGAGACCGTTCGCCTGGCGGACGTGACGGAGAAATACCAGGAGACGGAGCGGCAGCAAAAGGCGCTTCACGAGCGAACGGCGCAGCGGCGTGCTGTATCGCCGAAATCGCAACACTGAGGCCGGCTGAATGCCGGCCTGCGGCCAGGATTGGCTGTCCTACAAGACGCAGGCCAGCCAATTCCATGACAACCTCCGCGTCCCGCTTCCCGTGGTTGAGACTGCTCTCTTGCTGGACGCTCGAGGATGGCCCGTACATCGTGGCCTTGCACGGCGTCCGCGCGGTCGTGAGGTTAGGCAATCGTCACGAAGCATCACCCTGCCCTTTGACCGCAAGCGGCGTGGGATCTTTGCCGCGCGATTGTTGGTCTCCTGCCCACTCCCTTGCGAGCATCGCGAAGACGACGTCGTCGACCCATTGGCCCTTGAGCCAGAGGCTCCCGATCATATGGGCCTCCTGGCGGAAACCAAGCCTTTGCATGAGTCGGATCGAGCCGGTGTTGCGCGGGTCGATGGAAGCGGAGACGCGATGCTTTCGAAGTTTGCCAAACAGGTAGCCGACAATGGCTCGCAACGCTTCTGTGGCGTACCCGCGGCGCTGGAATCGCGGCGCCACGCTAATTCCGATTTCCGCCAGCCGAGAGTCGTCGAGAACGTGGATACCGCAATCGCCGATCAACTCTCCACCGGAGCGGAGTGCTATGCCAAGTTGGTACCGAGCTCCGGGTGTGTCCGGGTCCATGCCGGCCAGTTCTTCAAAATAGGATCGGAGCTGGTCCACCGATGCGGGTTCCCAAGGCTGGTAGCGTGATACCTCCGGGTCCGAGCGATAAAGCAACATGAACTCCGCGTCGGCGGGCCCAAGATCCCGAAGGATCAGTCGGTCGGTGACGATGTCCTGGAACACGTTTTGAACCCGAGGCGAATCGAGCGCTCTCGTCCCAAATCATAGCGTAATCCGTCGCGGTTTCCCAGGACGTGACACCGTTCGGGTTGGAGTTGCCGGCTGATAAACGAAATTAAGGTGCACGCGGCCAGCGAACTGCCCCTTCGAATGCGGTCGGGGGCACCGGGGTGATCATCATTCGCCTCTCCTCTCTATCCCTCGTAATCCTCTACCGTGTCAAGGAAGCGTTCTTAGTCTCGATCCGTTTCCAGCCGCCGAAGTGCTTCCGCGCGGCTTGGATTGGCCTGAACAAATAGCCGCACGCACCGCTTTCGCCCCCACCATCGTCGCCTGTTCGCCATCGTCGATTTGGTGCAGAATTGCCTTGCGTTGGCGTGTGGGCCAAGACCGGGGAGACCGGCGTGGTCGCGCCGACGGGCACCGCTGCCTCCGGAAATGGCCGACCAGCATCACGCTGCGCGAAGCGCCAACCAATCCCGCGCCGGTCCGAGGCCGCGCCGCTCGCGGGGGGCAGCGCCGGGCGGCGTTGAAGGGGCTAGGGCGGGCGGCGTGACGCCGCGGCCGCCGGCTCGGCTAGCGAGGTCCAAAATGAACCAGGAGGAGTATTTGGGGCAGGATTAGGGCGTAGCACGTCTGGTTTACCTGTAAGTCTCGTTATTTCAGCACGTTTTGGGCCCGGATCGAAATCCATCGGCGCATGCAGGAAGCCTGAGGTCGGATGAGGTCCGGAGGGGCGAGGAAGGCCCGGTTTTCCCACGCCTGTGCGCAGAGTCTACCTTGACACGTAGAGGTCTGGCGTTCGAGTCGCTACGGGCCCACCACACGAATCCCGGAGTGCGGACATCGTCATCCGGCGAACAGGCCGGCCACCGTTACGAGATTCGTCTGCATTCGTCGTGTATCGTTCATCGTCTGTTCCTCAACTTTGTGCGCCTGGGAGGACGCGGATTATAAATGCCTGAGAATGGGACTTACGGCAGCACTTGGAAATTGAAGTAGCTGCTCAGCGTGCCGCTGGGCGTCGTGACCTCCACCGGGCCGGTCGTAGCGCCGGCTGGTATGAGCGCCAAAATATGGGTAGGCGTGAAGATGGTGAAACTAGAGGGAGCACCGTTAAAGGTAACGCTAGTCGTGCCGGTCAGATCGGTTCCCAGGATATCGATATATTCCTCCGGTGGGCTGGCGACGGGCGATGTCTTGATGAATGGGGCAAGTCCCATGGACAGGCGATAGACCGTGCCATTGTCGTCCTGCCCACCGGTGGTTGTCCCGTAGAGGTTGCCGTCCGTGGCCTGCGTCAGCGCGCTGCAGGGCGATGCACCGTCGGATGCGGAGAGGCTTTTCAGGCTCTTGAACACGCCGCCGGCGATCTGGAAGATCGTACCTAGGTTGTGCGCGCCGCCAATTCTCGTTGTGCCGTAAAAGTTGCCATCGGTCGCTTGCACCAATCCTGCTTGGGGCTGTTCGCCGTCGGTATAAACAAAGCTGTGCAGGGTCGTCAGCTTGCCCTGTGGTGTGATTTTGAAGACTGTGCCGCAGCCGTCATAGCAGTGGCTGCTGGTTCCGCCCCAAGCAGTGGTCCCATAGAAATTGCCGTCGGTCCCTTGTATCAATCCGGCATAGGGCGTGGCGCCGTCCGCGCAGTTTTGAATGGAGCAGAAAGTGTAAAGCGTTGTAAAGACACCACCGGACGTTATTCGGAAGACTGTACCGGGTTGGTCGGCTCCCAAACCGCCAGTTGTCCCGTAGAAGTTGCCGTCGGTCCCTTGCACCAATCCGCCGCGGGGGTAGCCGCCGTCTGTGCATCCGGGATCGGCACAGAAGCTGTGGAGCGTAATCAGCGGGCCATCGTAATATGTGAACTGGTAGATGGTGCCACCTGCGCCGTTCGCCCCATATTCTGAGGTCATCCCATAGAACTTCAGGTCGGTGGAGCTTTCTATCAGTCCGCCAACAGGCGTGGCGCCATCGGCGCAATTGGCTAAGGCGCAAAAGCTGTAGAGCGTACTCAGTGTGCCCTCTGCGGAAATCTGAAAGAGCGCGCCATTGTCGTTCATCCCGCCCGACGCGGTGACGCCATAGAAGTCGTCCGAGAGCCCTAGCAACAGTCCGGCGATGGGACCGTTGCCGTGCCGGTGGAGACGCAAAAGCTGTAGAGCGGATCGATCCCGCCCCTTAGCGTGAATTTGAACACCGTTCCACGCAAATCCGCTCCACCTCCGTAGGTCGTTCCGTAGAGATTCGCGTCTACCCCTTCGACCAAGGTTCCATAGGGGAAACTACCGTTCGTCCCATCAAAAAACTTGAGTACGGTAAAGGTTTGGGCAGGCGACGCGGCCACAGTCGCGACGCAGAGCGCGGAGAAGGCCAAATCCCTCTTCCAGCGGTTTCGTGTTTGCATGCTAATCGTGTGTTTCATTTGTTTCATTTTCCTTTGCATTTGTTTTCGTTTCCTTTTCGCTCTCTTGATTGAATTTGCGCGGGAGCAGCTAATTTTGCCGCGTCCTCAGTAGGCAGAATACGGTTTGGCGCCGCCGCTGTGAAGTTTCATCGCCCATTGAAACGGTCACAAGGCAACGTTACATCTTGTTTGCAATAACTTGCGATCTGGTGCCTGATGGGGAGCAAGCCCCGGAAGAGCGCAGCCGCATCCAGTCCGTCCGCCATCCGTGCGCAATTGGCAGCGTTGGACCTCCGCGTCGAATACCTCGATGCGCTAGAATCCGCAGACCCTGCCGAACTCGCGACCACTTGGGCTCCGATCCTCTGAAACACAAAATGCAGAAAGACGTCGGTCAAGCATTTGCGGATGGGAAGCGATATCGCCGTCGGGTTTGAGCTCCGAGTAAGCCGGGCGCCGCCCCGTCGTCGCATCCGGCCTCCGCAGAGGCGTGATCTCGATCCCTTCCGAACGAGAAACGTGGTCAGGACGGCGGTTGGGCATGGGAGAATGGCGACTACGCCGTCTAAATCGAGGCGGCGGTGGGATCGAAGCCGCCGATTATGTGCGTTCACTCTTGCGTAGGATTCCGATATCCCGCCCCGGCAATTCTAACCGTATCGTAAACGGTCCAGGCGGTTCGCGCGACGATGCCGTGCATCTCGCACGGGGACAACGAGCCAGTCCGAGATCATCACCGGCGCTGGGCTTTCCGCATACATCGGCCAAAACTCGACAGCCGCCGCAACCGGTACTTCGCCCTCTCAATATAGCCAAGGGGCTCCGCCCCGGGAAATCCCTGGGGGCGCGACCCTTGTAACAGTGTTACATTGCCTGCGCTCGGCTGGCGACTCCCCCCCACTTGGACCACTTGGCGTACCTCCCATCCCTTTACTTTAATCATGCAGAACGGAAACGCAGTCGGAATGTATGATGACAACACGACACCGGCCTGGGCGATGCTCCGGGCGCCTGGAGCCGTGCTTGGGGTCGCAGGGGCTGGGGATTTGCGCATGTCTGGCCAGCGTGTGATGACGTCGACTCTTACACTCACCTCGCCAATCTGGCGATTGTTCCAGCGTGCTTCGCGAGCCTGACCGATAAGGACGGTCCGCTGACGGATTATCTTCAATGGCACGCATGGACGGTCTACGGCTGGACGCCCGACCACGTAGGTCCACCGCAGATGCCAGCCGATTACAACCTCGATCTCTGGAGATATCTCCCAAAGTTTGACGCGCCCAAGAGCTTCATATCCCAGAAAATTTCCGAGCTTGATAATGAGCGCATCCGGATTCTGCGGCCCATTTATGAACCATTATCGTCCAGCCAAACAGTTCAGGCGCGAAAAACAACGGAGCTAGGGCAGGAGTTCGAAAGCGATGTTGCTGGAGAGCGTGCCGCCGGGCGTTACGACCTGCAACGTTCCGCTGGTAGCGCCGATTGGTACATGGGTAATGATCGCCGTGGGAGAGAGTACGGTGAATTCGGAAGGCGCGCCGTTGAAGGTGACGCTGGATGCGCCGGTCAGATTCGTCCCCAGAATCGTAACCGGCGTTCCGATCTTGCCGAACCATGGGACCGTCTTCACGAAGGGCGCGAGCCCCATAGACAACCGGAAGACCGTGCCGTACCCGTGGGATCCTCCGGTAAGAGCTGTGCCGTAGAAGTTCCCGTCCGTGGCTTGCACCAGCCCGCCGGCCGGTGCGCCGCCATCGTTACCACTGAAGGTGTGCAGCTTGACGAACCCACCGTCGGAGGTCAGTTCGAAGAGGGAGCCTTGCTGGTCGCCGCCATCCCGCGCCGTGGTCCCGTAGAAGTTGCCGTCCGTGGCTTGAATCAGCGTCCCGGTCGGAGCCACGCCGATATCCGGCGTAAAACTATGCGCACTGACCAACGTGCCGGCGGGAGTGATTTCAACCAGCATTCCACCATCGACTCCGCCGCCGTCTTGCGTAGCGGCATAAAGGTTCCCATTCGTGGCTTGCACGAATCCACCCGCCGGCGCGTCTCCGTATCGGCCAAAGTTGTAGAATGGCGTGAACACGCCGGTGAGGCTGAGGGAAAAGGCCGCGCCATCTATGGTAGCCCCGCCCTGTTGGGCGGTCCCGTAAAGCAGTCCATTAGTAGCCTGGATCACCGGGCCTATGGGAGCCGAGCCATCGGACCCCGCGAAGCTATGCAGCACAGCAAAATCTCCCGCCGGAGTGATGCCGAAGATCGTGCCTGTTACCCATGATGCCGTACATCGCGTATCGTTTCATGTCCGATGCGGACGTGGCAGCAGTGGTAGCTTACCTGAATACCCTAGCGCCCGTCCGCCATCGGCTGCCCAAGACCAGCCTGGAGTTTCCGGTGAATTTCCTGGTCAAATTCGCTCCGCGGCCGACAGGCCGCGTGCCGTCCCCGGCGATTACCGATCCGTTACGGTATGGCAAGTACCTCGTGACCCTCGCGGGCTGCGGCGAATGCCATACGCCCAAGGATAAAAATCATCGGCCCCTCCCTGGCATGGATTTTGGGGGCGGCGAGGTCCTTGCCACCAAAGCCGGTACCGTGTTGACGGCCGACATCACCCCGGACATGGATACCGGAATTGGGAAGTGGTCGCCGGATTTCTTCCAAAAGAAGATCTATGAATACAAGGATTACGCGGAGCATGGGTCGCCGCCGCTGGCCGGGCCGCAAGCCTTCACCATGATGCCGTGGCTGGCATTTTCCGGGTTAACGGCGGAAGATATCAAAGCCATCCATGCGTTCCTGCGTTCCGTGAAACCCGTGCGGCACTCTGTGGAAACGCACCCTGGCGCTCCCAAGATAGTATCGGCGCTGTAGCCCAGCCCAGCCAGCAAGCGGTCATTTCGAGGTTACAAATCGGGACCCAGCGGGAGAGCGCAACAACAGGAACGATGGCACGATTATCGACCAGGCAAACCGTCCCAAACGCGCTGCCAGGCGGCTGCCTTCAACCGGGCGGCCTCGGACAGCCATGTCATGCACGCCCCTGGCGCAAATTTGCGCCGGCCGATAATTTCCGAGTCCACAATTCCGTAGCTCATTGTCGGCGAGCAAATTCGGAGAGTACACCGATCGGAAGGAGAGTCGCACGATGCTGCCGAATCCGCTGCCATAGGTTGTAGTGCGCACCGCCGCACCGGAGGAGGATGCCCCTGCCTGCGGTCGGATCTGCTACGACGCCTTCTCTACGATCGGTGGAGTTCACGGTTTCCCATGCGATTTTCCGGTACCGGACGCCAGCATCGGCCTGCTGTCGATGATGTTTGCGAATCCCGGTTTCCATTGTGTCGTGGCGGAGGCCGAAGGCCGGATTTGCCGGCACAAATTCCCTCGATGAGCGGTCCACGATCTTTCGGTGTAGGCCGCATCACCATTGACCCCAGCGTGCAAAATCGCAGCATGGCCGAAGCCGTAGGCGCTTGCAAAGGGGCATCCGGCCTGTCTGTCTCACCGGAACTTCGGACGAGGAGACGATCGCAAGAGGCATGGATTGTTTTGGAAGCAAACGCGATTTGGACCGCGTCGAAATCCCGTTAAGATCGGGGACCGTTTTGACCATACCGGACTACTTCTTTCGAAATCGTTATTGGGACCGTCCGGGTGCCCGTCCGATTTGTGACGCGCGAACCCTTTCGGGGTATCACGCCGGAGAGAAGGACCGTCTCTGGCTCCAGGAACTCGAACCGGCCTGTTAATTCCGGAGGAGCCATCCGCACTCCTTCATCTTGTCCGCCGTCAGCCCTTCGCCCCATCGGCCGGCCGCTTTTCCGGCAAGTTGCAAAACGAGCATTCCTCGACCTCCAGCGGCTTCATCTTGCGCAGCGGTTCCGCGCGCAACGCCGGCGTGAATCCGCTCCGCGTCCGCGCGACGTACACCAGCGCCCTGCACAAATGAAAGCCCGCTCACCGGGAAGCCGAATCATTCATCCTCCAAAGCTCATGTCAGCGCCTGCTGCAAGTCGCCGATGAGGTCTTC
>Ga0181526_10001916_pt1 | contig 18959 bp, 11 predicted proteins | sample PEATcosm2014_Bin_35_FD_119750 | JGI IMG/M metagenome (GOLD analysis project Ga0181526, IMG submission 119750) | Peatland microbial communities from MTU Mesocosm Facility, Houghton, MI, USA - PEATcosm2014_Bin06_30_metaG | ecosystem: Environmental > Terrestrial > Soil > Wetlands > Peat | place...
CGTCAGCGGTGTCATGTTCACCCTCGATACGGAGACCGGCTTTCGCGACGCGGTGTTCGTGACGAGCTCCTACGGTCTGGGCGAAACCGTGGTCCAGGGGGCCGTCAATCCCGATGAGTTCTACGTCTACAAGCCGGCGCTGCGCGCCGGACGCCGATCGATCCTGCGGCGCAATCTCGGCACCAAGGCCATCAAGATGGTGTACGCGCCGGAAGGCTCGCAGGAGCGCGTCGTGACGGTCGATGTATCGCCGCGGGAACGCGCCCGGTTCTCGCTGAATGACGCGGAAATCGAGCAGCTCGCACGACAGGCGATGACGATCGAGGAGCACTACGGCTGCCCCATGGACATCGAATGGGGCAAGGACGGCGCCAACGGACGGCTCTACATACTGCAGGCGCGGCCGGAGACCGTGCAGAGCCGCGCCGGCCGCAGCATCGAACGCTTTACGCTCAAATCGCACTCACGCGTACTCGCCGAGGGGCGCAGCATCGGCCAGCGAATTGGCGCCGGCCGCGCGCGCGTAATCCGGGACGCCGGCGAGATGGAGCGCGTGCAACCGGGAGACGTGCTGGTCGCGGACATGACCGATCCGGATTGGGAGCCGGTGATGAAGCGCTCCGCCGCGATCGTCACCAATCGCGGCGGTCGCACCTGTCACGCGGCGATCATCGCACGCGAGCTGGGCATCCCGGCGGTGGTCGGCTGCCGCGATGCGACCGGTGCCATCAAGGACGGCCAGGAGGTCACGGTCTCATGCGCCGAGGGGGACACCGGATTCGTCTACGAGGGTCTGCTCGGCATCGAGGAGCGGCAGATCCAGCTCGATTCGATGCCGCCCGCGCCGGTGGACATCATGATGAACGTCGGCAATCCAGATCGTGCCTTCGCATTTGCGGCGCTGCCTAACCACGGTGTCGGACTGGCGCGGCTCGAATTCATCATCAACCGCATGATCGGCGTGCATCCGCGCGCACTGCTCGAATTCGACCGCCTCGGCATCGAGCTGCAGGCGCAGATCCGCACGCAGATCGCAGGCTACGCCGATCCGATCAGCTTCTTCGTCGACAAGTTGAGCGAGGGCATCGCGCAGATCGCGGCTGCGTTCGCGCCGCAGCCGGTCATCGTGCGGCTGTCGGACTTCAAGTCGAACGAGTACGCCAACCTGATCGGTGGCAAAGCCTACGAGCCGCACGAGGAAAACCCCATGCTCGGCTTTCGCGGCGCCGCGCGCTACATCGACGAGACCTTCCGGCCCTGTTTCGAGCTCGAATGCCGTGCGCTGCGCCGCGTGCGCGAGGAGATGGGTCTCACCAACGTGCAGGTCATGGTGCCGTTCGTTCGCACCTTGACCGAGGCGCGGCAGGTGACCGAGCTGCTCGCGGCCAACGGGCTCGAGCGCGGCAGGCATGGCCTCAAGCTCATCATGATGTGCGAGCTGCCGACCAACGCGGTGCTGGCCGAGCGCTACCTCGAGTTCTTCGACGGCATGTCGATCGGCTCGAACGACATGACGCAGCTCACGCTCGGGATTGATCGCGATTCTGCGGTCGTGGCCAAAGCCTTCGACGAGCGCGACGATGCGGTCAAGGTGATGCTGAGCATGGCGATTTCCGCTTGCCGCAAGCAGAACAAATACGTCGGCATCTGCGGCCAGGGGCCGTCGGATCATCCGGAGCTCGCGCGCTGGCTGGTGGACCAGGGGATCGACAGCCTCTCGCTGAACCCCGACACGGTCATCGAGACATGGATGTTCCTGGCCGGTGTGCAGGACTGAGGAGCCTCCGCCATGCGCAGCGTCTGTTTCGTCTCGGATCGAACGGGTGTCACGGCCGAGACCATGGGTCACAGCCTGCTGTCGCAATTCGAAGGGCTGCAGTTCCGATCCGTGACGATGCCGTTCGTTTCGAGCGTCGAGCAGGCCAGGGGCGTGGTCCGCCGCATCAACACCATCGCGCAGGAAGAAGGCGCGCGTCCGATCATCTTCTGCACGCTGGTGGACGATGAAGTGCGCGCCACCGTCAAGCAGGCCAACGGCCTGTTCCTGGATTTCTTTGCCGCGTTCTTGGGTCCGCTCGAGACCGAGCTGCAGATGGAATCCGCGCATGCGAGCGGCCGGGCGCTGCACGGCGCCAGCAGCGATCCGGCCTATGCGGCGCGCATCAACGCCGTGAATTTTGCGCTTGCCAATGACGACGGCGCCGGGCAGCGCAACTACCGCAGCGCCGAGGTCATCCTCATCGGCGTCTCGCGCTCGAGCAAGACGCCGACCTCCCTCTACATGGCGCTGCAGTACGGCATCTTTGCCGCCAACTATCCGCTGGCCGAGGAGGACCTCGAGGCCGGTGCGCTGCCTGCGGTGCTGCTGCCCTACAAAGCCAAGCTCTATGGGCTCACGATCAAGCCCGAAAGGCTGCAGCAGATTCGAACCGAGCGCAGGCCCGGCAGCCGCTATGCATCGGCGCAGCAGGTGCAATACGAGGTGCGCTCGGCGCACAGCCTGCTCGAGCGCCTGAGCGTCCCCTATCTGGACGTAACCGATTGCAGCATCGAGGAAATCGCGAGTCGCATCCTGGATCACATGGGATTGGACCGACACGCCCGCATGTAGCGGATTACCGCGCAGCCGAACATGCGCGGCGTCACAGTCTTGCACGCGCCGCATCCCCTAGACTTAAGCCCGCCATGAGCGAGAAGCCGCCGCGCCGGGAGCAGCCGGAGATCGTCGTGGGCAGTCCACTGCCTTTCTCGGTCTTTGGCGCGGAAGGTCAGCTGCTGCTCGCCGAAGGCAGCGTCGTCGAGACCGACCACACGCGAAGGATGCTGCTGCTCAAGGGGGTCTATCGGGACAGCAGTGACGATGCAGAACCGCCCGCAGAACAGACCAGCGCCCCCGCGGACCCCGCTCAACAGTCTCCGCTGGCCGCACTGCGCCGCGACTATGGCGCCACGAGCGTCGGACGCCGCTTCGCGCTGACCGTTGCCTCGAGCGATCGCGATGAGGCCTACAGCGCGTGGGTGATCGGGGTGCACGACAAGAGCATGATCCTGACCGCACCCCGCCGCAGCAATGGCGCGCTCGTCAGCGTCAAGGTGGGCCAGGCATGGGTGTGTCGCGCATTCCAGATGACCTCGGCGTTCCGCTTCCGGAGCACCGTCACGCGAGTCGAGTTCGAACCGTTTCCGCACGTGCACATCGAGACCCCAAAGCACGTCGAGCGCCGCACGGTGCGCAATCGGCCGCGCGCGACCGTGTTCGTCGAAGCCCGCATTGATGCACCGCTCTCCACGCCTGCCGTCGTGGTGGATTTGAGCGTCAGTGGCGGACGTCTGGCGGTCGAGGAAGGCACGCGCATCGAGCGCGGACAGAGCCTTCCAATCGGCATGAGCTTCGAGCTCGTCGACTCGAAGTTCGACCTGTCGCTCATGGCCAAGGTGGTGCGCGTGTTCGGAGCGAGCGACGGGCGACATCCACGTGTGCACTTCCACGGCATCCAATTCGAGGGCGCCAACGATCTCGAGCGCCTGGTGCTGCACGGCTACGTGAGCGGCCAACTCGCCATGGAGCTCAATTCCCTCTGGCAGCTGCTCTCGAGCGCGACGCCTGCCGGCGTCGAATCCCCGCCCGGCGCCAGATAAGCCGACCGGACCACCCGTTGCCAGGCCGGCGTCGGGGTTGCTGCGCCGCTCGCGGCGCCTCTGTCCATTGGCGATAATGACCCGGTCATGCCGAGCGCGTCCGCCGAGCCGATCGATCGCGTGCAACAGCGCCTCGTCGTTGCCGCGTTGCGTACCGTGCTGCCCGAGCATTGCGTGCTGCATCGGGAAGAGGACACACGGGCCTACGAATGCGACGGCCTGACGCTCTACCGCCAGCTCCCCATGGCCGTCGTGCTGCCCGAGACCGAAGCGCAGGTCGCGCAGATCCTGCGCGTCTGTCTCGAGCGGCAGGTCCCGGTTGTCCCGCGCGGCGCCGGCACAGGCTTGTCGGGCAGCGCGCTGCCACACGCGAGCGGTGTGCTGTTGTCGATGGCGAAGTTCAATCGCATCCTCGAGATCGATGCACGCGCTCGAACGGCCACGGTGCAGCCCGGCGTGCGCAATCTGGCGATCTCGGAGGCGGCGGCGGCATACCGCCTCTACTACGCGCCGGACCCTTCAAGCCAGATCGCCTGCACGATCGGTGGCAATGTCGCGGAGAATTCAGGCGGCGTGCACTGCCTGAAGTACGGCCTGACCATTCACAATGTCCTGCGCGTGCGCGCGCTGACGATGGCGGGCGAGGTCATGGAATTCGGCGGCCACGCGCTCGACGCCCCGGGTCTGGACCTGCTGCCGTTGATCGTGGGCTCTGAGGGCATGCTCGCCGTGACGACCGAGGTGACGGTGAGGCTCGTGCCGGTGCCGCAACTGGCCCGCTGCATCATGGCGAGCTTCGCCCAGGTCGGCAATGCCTGTCGCGCGGTCGCGGCGTTGATCGCCGCGGGCATCATTCCGGCAGGTCTCGAGATGCTCGATCAGGCCGCGTCCAGGCTGGTCGAGCCATTCGCGCACGCCGGCTACGATCTGGACGCCGCGGCGGTACTGCTGTGCGAGTCGGATGGGACACCGGAGGAGGTCAGCGCCGAAGTCGAGCACATGAGCGAGGTGCTGCGGGCCTCCCACGCCACGCGCGTGCAGGTATCGGAGAGCGAGGCCGAGCGGCTGCGATTCTGGGCCGGGCGCAAGAATGCCTTTCCGGCTGCGGGTCGAGCCGCGCCCGCCTACTACTGCATGGACGGCACCATTCCCCGACGCCACCTGGCGCAGATGCTGAGCGCCATCCAGGACATGGAGCGCAGGTACGGGCTGAAGTGCCCGAACGTCTTTCACGCCGGCGACGGCAATCTGCATCCGTTGATCCTGTTCGACGACAGCGATGCGGATTCGGTGGCGCGGGCCGAGGCGTTCGGCGCGGAAATCCTCGAGCAGACCGTACAGCTCGGCGGTGCGATCAGCGGCGAGCACGGCATCGGCGTGGAGAAGCTCGATCAGATGTGCGCGCAATTCGACCGCGCGACGCTCGATGCGTTTCTCGCCATTAAGCGCGCCTTCGATCCGACCGGCCTGCTCAATCCCGGCAAGGTCATCCCCTCGCTGCATCGCTGCGGGGAATACGGCAAGCGCCGCGCCGCCGCGCAGACGTCGCGGTCTTCCGAACTGCCACGGTTCTGATGGAACCCGCCCTAGCGGCACTGGCGCAGGAAATCCGAGCGGCGGTCGCTGCTCGCCGGAGCTTGCGCATCCGCGCCGGCGGCAGCAAGGATTTCTACGGCAACCCGGCGAGCGGCGCCGTGCTCGATCCGCGCGCGGTGCACGGCATCGTCAGCTACGAGCCAACCGAGCTTGCTCTGGCAGCGCGTTGCGGTACCACGCTCGCAGAAATCGAATCGCTGCTCGCAACGCACGGTCAGATGCTCGCCTTCGAACCGCCGCACTTCGGCTCTGCCGCCACGATCGGCGGCTGCATTGCCAGTGGTCTCGCTGGGCCCCGCCGCGCATCGGCGGGCTACGCCTACGGCGGCGTGCGCGACTTCGTGCTGGGAGCGAAGCTGCTGGATGGTCGGGGCGAGCTGCTGTCCTTCGGCGGCATGGTCATGAAGAACGTGTCCGGCTACGACGCAGCGCGGCTGCTGGCCGGCTCGCTCGGCATCTTCGGCGTCATCGTCGAAGTCTCGCTCAAGGTCGTGCCGCGGCTGCGCGCCGAAGCGACCCTGCAATTCGCGAGGACCGAGGCGGACGCGCTGCGACAGCTCAACGCGTGGGGTGGCGAGCCATTGCCGATCTCCGCCTCGGCCTGGCACGAGGGGATGCTGTCGGTGCGCCTGTCCGGGTCGAGTGCGGGCATCGAAGCGGCGGCGGCCAGGCTCGGCGGCCAGCGACTCGATCCGGATGCGGGTACGCGTCTGTGGCACGGATTGCGAGAACACGAGGACGCCTTTTTCGACGGCGACCTGCCGCTGTGGCGGCTGTCGGTACCTTCGAGCGCTCCGCCACTCGAGCTCGCGCCGCGGCAGCTCATCGAGTGGGGCGGGGCATTGCGCTGGATTCGCGCGGACCTCCCAATCGCACAGGTGCGCGCACGCGCGCAGCAACTCGGCGGCCACGCTACACTGTTTCGAGGCGGTGACCGCTCGCAGGGTGTATTTACGCCCGTGAGCGCGGCGCTTGCCGCAGTCCAGCGACGCCTGCGTGCTCAATTCGACCCGCACGGCATATTCGACGCGGCGCGCCTGGATCCGGACCTTCTGCATGCAGATCACACTCGCTGAATTCATCCGCGACACACCGCAGGGCTCGGAGGCCGAGGACATCCTGCGCCGCTGTGTGCACTGTGGGTTCTGCACGGCGACCTGCCCGACCTACCAGATCCTGGGCGATGAGCTGGATGGCCCGCGGGGTCGCATCTACCTGATCAAGCAGATGCTCGAGGGGATCGAGCCGACGCAGAGCACGCAGCGACATCTCGATCGCTGTCTAACGTGCCTGAACTGTGAAACGACCTGTCCGTCCGGGGTGCAGTTCGGGCGCCTGATCGATATCGGCCGCGAGGTCGCGCAGGAGCGCGTTGCGCGTCCCTGGCATGTCCGGCTCGGACGCTCGCTGCTGCGCGAGCTGTGCGCGGGTCCGCTGTTCGCGCCACTGCTGGCAGTCGCGCGTGCGCTGCGCCCGCTGCTGCCGCGGCCGCTGCGGCAGAAAATTCTGCCGCGCCGCCGGCCCGGTACGTGGCCCACCCGGCGACACGCCCGCAGGATGTTGCTGCCGGCCGGCTGCGTTCAGCCGAGCCTGGCGCCGAACATCCATTTCGCCACCGCCCGCCTGTTCGATGCGCTCGGCGTCGAGCTGATCCTGGAGAGCGGCGGCGCGTGCTGCGGAGCCATCCGCCACCACACGGACGATCCGCCGGGCGCGCTCGCGGACGCACGGCGCAACATCGATGCCTGGTGGCCGCACCTCGAGAGCGGCGCGGAAGCCATCCTCATGAACGCATCCGGCTGCGGCGCAATGGCTCGCCAGTACGGCCATCTGCTGCGCCTCGATGCAGCCTATGCGGACAAAGCAGCGCGCGTAAGCGCCCTCATCCGCGACGCGGCCGAAGTGCTGCCGACGCTGCTGGCGCCGCGGCTGCCGGAGCTCGCGCGGCGCAAGCCCGAACGCATCGTGTTTCATCCCCCTTGCACGCTGCAGCACGCCCAGCGCATTCGCGGCGTGGTTGAGGCGCTGCTGCGTGACTGCGGCGCCGAGGTGCTGCCGTTCAAGGATGCGCATCTGTGCTGCGGCTCGGCTGGCACCTATGCCCTGTTGCAGCCGGTGCTCTCCGGCGCATTGCGCGATCGCAAGCTCGAGGCGCTGCTGGCCGACAAGCCGGACACGATTCTGTCGGCCAACATCGGCTGCATCGCGCAGCTGGCGGCGGACGCACCGGTCAGGGTTCAACATTGGATCGAGTGGGTGGAGGCACGGCTCGAGGGCGGCGAAATCCGTTGATTTGCTAGACTGCGTGGACACTCCCTAAAGGTCTTGAGGACGTTGAACGATCCCCACGTCACAGCACCCGCGCCCGACTCGACGAATGCACCGGCGGCGTTGCCGCTGTACAGCGAGGTGCGCGTCGAGCGCTGGAACGATGGCACCATCGAGCAGACGGTCGACCGCGTCGCCGAAGAGGAGCCGGTCGCGCTCACCTACCAGCGTACCCCGCATGTGGTGATGCTCACCACGCCGGCCGATCTCGAGGATCTGGGCGTCGGCTTTACGCTCAGCGAGGCGGTGGTGCAGAGTGCCGATGAAATCCGATCGGTCGAGCTCCTACGCGAGGACGGCCGGTACGAGGTTCGCATAGGCATCGCCGGCGAGCGCTTCGCCGCCCTGCTGCACCGGCAACGCAACCTGACTGGACGCACCGGCTGCGGCCTGTGCGGCGCCGAGACGATCGAGCAGGCGATCCGGCATCCGCCGCCCGTGGGCGCGGGATCGGCCGTCTCGCTGACGGAACTGCACCAGGCGCTCGTCGAGCTGCAGGCTCGACAGACGCTCAACGCCCAGACCGGTAGCGTTCACGCCGCCGCCTGGGTGCTTCCGGGTCGCGGCATTCAGCTGGTACGCGAGGACGTCGGCAGGCACAACGCCCTGGACAAGGTCATCGGCGCCTTGACGCGCGCGCAGATCGATTGCCGCCTCGGCTACGCGGTCATCACCAGCCGCGCCAGCTACGAGATGGTGCAGAAGGCCGCAACCGTCGGCATCACGCTGCTGGCGGCGGTCTCAGCGCCGACGGCGCTGGCGGTCCGACTGGCTGTCGACGCACAGTTGACTCTGGTGGGTTTCGTGCGCGCACACCGTCACGTCGTGTATGCGCATCCGCAACGGCTGAGAGCCTGAGCCGGGAGCCTGATCAGAGCCCCGCGCACGGCTCCTGCACGTCGCTGTTATTGAACGGCGCCACTGGACAGTTCACATAACGCAGCCTCACGCCCTGCGGCGTGAGCGTATCGGCCCGCATCGCCGGCGGCGCATTGCCAATGCCCGTTCCCAAGGCCGTTCCGGCATTGGCGATTCCAAGAAACCCGATGAGATCGCTCTGATCCGTGCCATCGCCCGAGACGCCGATGGCGCCCACCAGCTGGCTGTTGCGATAGATCGGAAAACCGCCACCGAACAGCGTAATGCCGTTCTTGAGTTGCGGTATCCCGGTACACCCGCTGGATCGATTGTCCGCCGTCAGCGAGAGCAGCAACTGGTTGTTGATCAGGTCGAGCTCGAGCCCGTTGGTGAAGATGCTCCACGACGCATAGGGCTTGGCCAATGGACCATTGGGAGTGCCCTCAATGCCGTCAGGAAAAAACGGCGATGCGATGTTGCCGATCGAGCGGGTCGAGAAGGCGATGCCGTCGGCGAATTGATTGGCGTTGCCGAAGAAGCTCTGCGCCGCGGTGACGTAGCCGCTGATCGATGACTGCGTGGTGTCAAAGTATGTTGCCGGCGCCCGTGCCATCAGAGTTGCGGCCGCAACCGGGTTTGAGAAGAACGCTGCTGTGCGCGCCTTCTGCGTCACGACGTCGACACTATCGACCAGCGTATCGGGGGAGCGGATGAAGCCGAGGATCGCGCCGTTCGTGTCGACCACGACCACGGACACCTGCGCCGTGAGGCCAGCGGGCTGACGGACCTGGGAGCGCGTTTGATTGGCGACCTGCAGCGAGCTCTTGAGTATCTGGGTGACCTCCGCGGCCGTGAGCAGCCCGTCGGTGCCTGCGATCGGCGGAAATCGATTGTTGTTGGCCGCATCCACGACGACGTAATCGCCGATGCCCGCCAGGTCCGGATTGGTATCCGCGCGGATTCCCGAGGCTGGCGTGCCGTACGCCGCGCCGGCAGCGATCGGGCTGCCGCCGTACCCGGTCACATTGACCAGCGCGCCGGCTACGCCGTTGATGCTCGAGAAGGCGGGCGCTGCCGCAGGATTGCTCAAGAGCGCCTCGCTGTTGTCGAAACGCAGCGTCAGGCCGCCGACCTCGATGTGATCGGCACGGATTGCCTCCGGTGCGGCAAAGCCGGCGCTACCGGCGACCGCGATGAGCTCATTCTGGTCGGGCGCGTCGTCTGTCAGGTAGTCGGTGACCACGGAGTACTTGCCATCTGAAATCACTCCGATCGCTCCAACCACATTGCCGTTCTTGTAGAGCGGCAAGCCCCCGGGTTGGGCTGCAAATCCAAGCGGCGAACGCTTCGGTCCGATCGTGCCGGCGGTGGCCTGCTGGCTGACGTCCGAGCAGGTCAGCTGCGAGAACTGCACGCCGAACAGCGGTCCGGCGGGTGCGTTCGCCTGTCCGGGATTGAAATGTTCCTGGATGATCTGCCCCGCCGTGCGCGAGGAGAAAGCATTGCCGGCTGAGGAAAAATAAGCTGCAGTGAGTGCCTTGGCGATCGCCGCCAACTCCGAAGGCAGCACCGAGATGCCTTCGAGACCCCCCGTGGCGTTGCGCGCGCCGTTGATCGTGAAGGTCGCAGCGGCAGTGGACATCTTGAAGATCGCCAGCACATTGCCGACGCGGTCGACCACAGCTATGGTGCCACCGATGCCCCGTGCCTGCGCTTCAGCGACCGCCTGCGCAATGATCTGCTCGACGTCGGTGATACTCAGAGCCTGTGCCGTCGGTACCTGAATCGCACCCGATGCGTCGTGCCCGCTCCCGCCACAGCCGACCAACTGCACACCAAGCATCGTGCTCGCGATGATCGCGAAAAGAGCCGTTCGCTTCATGCGCTATCCCTCCCTGGCGACTGCAGTTACCCGAACCTGCTCAACAACACGAACAACACCACCAGCGTGATGACGAAGGCGATGCCCGCGATCACCAGCACCTTCTTGAGCTTGCCGCCCGACGCCGCGGCTCCCGCGCCCGTGCCCGCGCGCGCGGGCGCGCCGAAGAGGTCGGCGGCGCCGCCCTTGGGCAACTGGAAGGTGCATTCCACCGAGCCGAACGCGATGCGATCGCCGGAGGCCAGATAGCTGACGTTGCAACGCTTGCCGTTTACGAACGTACCGTTGGCCGAGAGCTGATCGATTACTTTCCATCGATTGCCGTCATTGACGATCTTCGCGTGCAGCGCCGACACGCCGACGCGCTTGATCAGTATTTCGCGCTCACCCTCGCTGCCGACGTTCCATTCCTTTTTGCCGGCCGCGCTGGCGCGCAGCTGAATTCGAGTCGAGCCCTCGGACTCACCGGGCACGATCAGTGAAGGTGTATCGACGCGTCCATGTGCGGCCTCGGCCACGGCCCCCGCCATCGCGCGGCGCCGTTCGGACTCCATCTGCTCGGGGGTCATGAACTGCGTCTTGTTACCCCCGGCCGAGGGCGCATTGTCGATCCAACCCGCGGGCACTTTCACTCGTTGGCTGTCGGCAACCAGATCGGCAGCGGCGGCGGGCGCTCCGCGCGCAGCGGGAGCAGCAGCGGGCGTTACCGGCGCTGCCGACGCTGCCGCAGGTGCGGCCGAAGGAGCCGGAGCCGCTGGAGCCGCCGGAGCCGCCGGAGCCGCCGGAGCCGTCGCCGAGGTGGCAGCCGCTGCGCGTGCGGGCGCTGGCGTCGGTGCAGGCGCCGCTGCCGGCAGGTCGGCCGCCGGCAGCACCGCCGGCTTGGCGGCGGGCGCGGGCGGCGCAGCTGCCGCGGGTGCCGCGGGTGCCGCAGCGCGCCCCGGTGCCGGTGCCGGTGCCGGTGCGGATGGGGGTACGGGCGCAGGCGCGGGTATTGCCGAGACGGCGGGAAGCGGGCGGCGGACGGTCAGATCGCTCGGAGGCTCCGGCAATTCAATGCGAAACAAAAACTCTTCAACGTCGAATCGCACACGATCGTCGGAATTGAGCTGAACCTTCGTTGTAATGCGCTTGTCATTGACGAAGGTGCCATTGGTCGAGCCCAGATCCTGTACCGATACCGAATCTGGGGTGACGATCAGCCGCGCATGCTTGCGCGAGGGGCTTCCCTCCACGAGTTTCAGATCGCTTTCGATGCTGCGGCCCACCGAAAGATCGACCGTGAGCAGGATCTCCGGTCCGTTGGGTATCTTCGAGAGCTTGAACTTCTTGTCGGCCATAGTAACCGGCGATCGACCTCTAACGGCCTGCGCGCAGGCGCCAGACGATGACGACAACGGCGGCTGCAAGCAGCACGCCGGCCAGTGCGGCAATCCATCCTACGACTGCGCTGTCGAGCCTGGCGAGTTGCGCCTTCAGGCCGCCCACGGGACGAGTCCCGTGCTGCACGACGATCACGCTGGTGTTGTCGCGCCCGCCCTTGGCCAATGCCCCATCGAGAAGCTGCTGCGCTGCCTGCTGAGGATTGGCGCTCGATTGCAGAATATAAGCGATCTCGCCATCGCGCAATTCCACCGGAATACCGTCACTGCACAGTATGATCCAGTCCCCTGCGTGCAGTGGGACGCTTCGATCGGATGGCACCGGTGAGCCCATGCCGAGCGTCTGCAGCACGACGCTTGCGTTCGGATGATTGCGCATCTGCGTTTCGGAGAGCGGCTCGCTTTCGACCAGCGCCTCGACAAAGGAATGATCGCGCGTGAGGCGTTGCAGCGACTGGTCGCGCCACAGATAGGCGCGGCTGTCGCCCACCCAGACGATTCGGCAATCCTCGCCGCTGATCTGCGCGCAGACGACGGTCGATCCCATGCGCTGATCGCCTTCGAGTCGTGATGCCGCCTGTCGTATGGCTTCGTGTGCCTTCAGAACCGCGGCGGTCAGGTCCACGGTGCCGACCTCGCCGAGCAGCGTCTCCTTGACCAGGCGGCTTGCATCCTGGCCATGCTGGTAGCCGCCCATGCCGTCCGCGACGAACCAAAGATGGCGATCCGCGTCCCAGCCGACCACGTCCTGGTTGTCGCCCTCGCGGGCGCCCGGATGAGTCAATGCAGCAAATTCGTCCATGGCTCAGAATTGATTCAGCAAGCCGCGCGCGACATCGGCGAACTGTTTGGGATCGAAGCTGTTGGCGTTGCGGACGGCGTTGTAGAGCGCATCGAGCGCTGCCTTGCGCCGATCATGATCGCCGAAGGCGTAGCTGAGGCTGTCCACGCCCATGACGACCTGCTCGGCCGCGCCGAAATCGCTGGTCTTGTCGTCGGCAGCGTAGCGGATGACGGTCTTTCGGACCTTGGCGATCTCCTCGGAGGTGTACTGCCTGCGGGCCCAGCCGTCGCGTTCATCGATCCAGGCGTGCAGCTTCTGCGCTGCCGCCTGCGTCGCGGCCAGATCGGTCTGGCCCGCACGCGTCAGGCCGTCGCCGGCATTAACCAGCTCGGCAAGGGATTCCGGCGCCAGCACCTCGGTCAGCACCTGCATCATGAGGAGCTGAGACTTCTGCAGGCGCAGCGTACCGGGCTGGATTCCGGCTCCCGCGCGGGCGCGGCTCCAGCGCTGCTTGTCGGTGCCGTGATGGCATGCAAAGCAGTCATAGAGCGCCAGCTCGGGCAGGAATGTCCCCGCCACCGGCAGGCGCGTCTGCAGCAGCTCCAGGTAGCGTCGCGCGTTCTCTATCTGGCCCGTGACCCACAGATTCATGTCCGCGATGCGGCCCTTGCGCTGGATGTAGTCGGCGTCGATGACCACGTGCGCGGGCTGATTGACGGTGAACACCTGCAGCTCGAATCGCAGGCGCGGATGGCCGGCGCCCATGATCACATGGGTCGCAAACTTGTCGCGCGTTCCCATGTGACACGACAGACACAGCTCGGCGCGACGCAACGGCTGCTCGCTCGGATACATGCCGCGCGCGACGTTGTCGGCGTGCGTCGCGGCCTTCTGTGTGTGGGTCTCGATCCACTTTTCCGCCCCGCCGTGACAGCCTTCGCAGCCGACGCCGTCCGAGAGCTGGAACTTCGGACCGCGCTGCGCCGCCGGCACGTTGTCGGCATGACAGTCCAGGCAGATCTTGGAGGTGGCGGCGCTGGCCAGGCCTAGCTTCGCGGCCATGGACTGCGACAGCGAATTGCTCAGATCGCGAAACGCCCGCGAGTGATAGTCATCGTGCGACCAGATACGGTATTCGTTGAGCGCCACATTCCGGTCCTGCTGCGCGCTCAGCTTGCCGTGACAGACGCTCGAGGCGCAGCTTGCCACTCCCAGGTGCTTGAAGTCCGGCGGCGGCGACTCGCCGGCCGCGACGGCGCCGCCCAGTGACATCAGCACGACCGCGAGGCTCGCTCGCAAGGCATTCATCATCGCTCCGATTGCATCCTCAACCGCTGCCCGACGGCAGCGCCACTCTAATGTGACGTCTTGGCCGTCTGCGCTGTCCGCTCCGCGGGCGCGGTCGTGGCGCGCACGAACCACGGATTGCCTGCCTGATCGAGGTAGAGACGCTCGGTCTCTTCGGCGCTGAGCGCCCGTGTGCCCCGGCGCCCGAAAACCGCGATCTGGCCGCCCGTCTCGTCAACGGCGCGATCCCGGTCCAATCCCTTCGACAGGCTCAGCGCGGCTTTCGACGTGGCGTAGCTCGCAATGAGCTGCGGCTTCGGCTCCGGACTGAACCCGTAGAACTTGGGTTGCGACTCCGGGGACATGAGCTGGATCACCTTGAGCCCGCCTGCGCCGTCGGCGACGTACGCAAATAGCGACGCATTGGTCGATGCAACCACGACATCGCGGCTGTCGCGCAGCTGCCCGTCGGCCGTGAAGCGCTGTTGTTCGCGCATCGCCTCCGGGCGCTCGACATTGACGATCACCAGACCCTCCGCGCGCGCGGCCACATAGGCATAGGTTCGAGCCACATAGACGCGCTGCGCGTCCGCGATGGCGATGCTGTTGTTTGCTACCAGGCGCGGCGTCGCGGGATGGGTCACATCGACCACCTCCAACCCCTTGGCGTCGGTAACGAACAGATACCGGAACTGCAGTGCGCTCGCTCGCGGGTCATCCATCGGCAGTTGCGCGACCAGCTTCGGCTGCAGCGGATCATCCACGCTGACGATCACCAGCGCGCGCGGCGTCGTCACGTAGATGTAGTAGCCGCCAATGGTCAGATGTCGCGCCCCGTTGAGCACGCCGCCGGGATTCCAGGTCACGGCGCGCTTCAGGAAGTTGTTGCGCGACTCGCCATCGGCCAGGGTATTGACATTGGTGAGGATCAGTCCTTCCTTGGCGTCGGTGATGTACGCATAGTTGTACAGCGGGTGAAACGGCGACTCCTGGTTGTCGATCCGCATCTTGTCGCCGACATTGCGCGCCGGATTGATCGGTTGGTTGGTCGGCAGCGCGACGCAGGTGGCGTCGGCCGAGGCGATGTGCGTGTTGTCTCCGAGCGGACTGAACGGCGAGGTGATCACGCCCTCCGAGAATCCCTTGTTGCCCACGCTCGCGACGTCGTAGACCTGCATGCCGTGCCGGCCCTCGGCGACGTAAAGGAACTCGCCGCGCAGCTGCAGGCACTGCGCCTCGCCGGCCGAATGCTCCACGGCGTGCTGCAGCCTGCGACCGCGCTTGAGGTGATCGGCGTACCAGTCAGGATAGGCGTAGCGATGCAGGTAGCTGCCGATTACCGCCTGCGGCTCGTCCCACTCCGTGACCCGGACGGCATTGATCTCTCCGGCTCCACCGACGTAGGCGTTGTAGCCGATGAAATTGATGAAGTTGGTGCCGTACATCAACAGTTGCGCCATGATGGCATTGTTGTCGTTGTTCGCCGAGAGATGGCAGTCGTCACAGGTCTTGGTCTCGACCTTGCGCTCGGTGTGCGGATAGTGCGCGTTGAACACCTGGCTGCTGAAGCCACTGGCCGAGATCGGCGCCTGCTGGATGTAGATATGCTCGCGACTGGCGTTGGTGGATGAAAGCACGAGCGCCGAGCTCGAGCGGAAAGGCGCGATCTTGCCGCCCGCGGCAGTCTCGCGGTGACCCAGCATGAACATGTCATCGCGCGCGACCTGCGGATTGTAGGTTGCGTAATTGCGCGTCACGCCGCCCTCGTAATGATGACGCTCGGTCTTGGCGTTGGCCTCGATCGGCAGATGACACCCCCCGCAGCTGGTGGTCCACGAGGTGTGGCACGAGTAGCACTCCATGTCCTTGTCGCTGTGCGCGAGTTGCTCGAGCGGCACTCCCTGGCCCCAGCTCTGGCCGGACGTGTCGCGACCCATCAGCTTGGCTCGCGCGGCCTTCTCGTTGTACTCCGCTCGCCCGGGTGTCACCGAGTCCTTCACCAGGCTCACGCGCCATTCGAGGTTGGGATCGAGCATCGAGCGCTGGTAGAACTTGCCGTTGATCCACTCGAAGCGGCGCCGTCCGTCGGGCGTGCGCAGCGCCATCAGGTCGACCCCGCCGTTGAGTGCCGCCGGACCTGAGGTGTAGGCGTTGGGGTAGCTGCTGACGGTGCCGTGGCAATCCTTGCAGCCGATCTCGACCGCTGCGGCCACCTCGCCGTAGATGTGGCCGCTGCTGTGGTTGTCCTGCGAGTAATGGCAGTCGACGCACTGCATGCCGACGTCCACGTGGGACGATGACATGTGCACGGCTTTCTGGAACTTCTGCGGATCGTCATCGGCAACGATCGCGCCCTTGGCGTCGAGCAGATTGCCCACGCGATCGCGCTTGAAGATCGCGCGGAAATTCCAGCCATGGCCGTGATAGTCGGCGAACTGGGTATCCTTGAGCGTGGGATTCAGATCGGCCACGCCGCGCAGAAAATCCACATCCGCCCACTTGCCGCGCGGAGCCGCACCCTCGGGGTTTCGGTCGAGCACCTCGCGCGTGCGCTTGATGGAGGGATACTGCTGCTTCTCGGGCCACATGGCCGGCGCGTCCGATTCGTAATCCCACATCGTGTAGCCGAGCATGCTGTTCATGAACATGTTCGGCTGGTGCATGTGGCAGACCATGCACTGACTGGTCGGGATCGCGCGCGTGAAGGCGTGACGCAGCGGATGGCCGGGCTGGGATTTGTCGATCGTCGGATCGAGCGTCTGTGAAGTGCCGTCGTGTCCGGCCGACGCGTAAACGCTCGAGTGCTTCGGGTCGCGATCATTGGCATACACGACGTGACAGGCCGCACAGCCCGATTGGCGGTAGTCGCCCGGCTGATCGTTGGTTCCCATGAACCAAAGGTTCGGATCGTTCAGGCGGGTCTTGGCTATATTGATGAGTGGCACGGCGATCCGCGCGCCGGTGCCCGGTCCACGATTGGAGGCGCGGATGTCGGGGCGACCGGGCTCTTCCAGACGCTGCTGCTCGCCGGTCGCATCGGGCAGGCCGGTCTCGGTGAACAGATTGCCGATGTTGCGGCCACCGCGCTCGAAGATGCGGAAAATGTCGCTCGGCTTGACTGTCTCCCACGCCGGCAGCGGATACAGCTGCGGCAGAATGGCCGCGTTGTAGGCGGCCTGCCGGTCCTGCATCACCGGACCCTTGAGCACGGTGCCGATCCCCTCGCGGTTGTAGGATTCACCGAGGATGTAGTTCTTGAAGTCCAGGATGCCGTTGTTGTAGGACGCCCCGCCCCAGAACATGGCGGCCGTGGCGTGCAGGCTGCGGATCGAGGCCTCGATGATCTCGCGGTGACAGGCGCCGCAGGCCTCGCGCGCCACGCGGAAGTCCGACGGATTCATGAAGCGGATGAATTCGGGCGCTTCGCGATTCAACAGCGTATAGGTGCGCTGCGGGTTCGCGCTCGAGGGATAGTGCCATTCCGACGGGTATCGCGGCAGCACGTGCGCGGCATCCATGCTCTTCTGGTACTCGGCGCTGCCGCGCTGCACACCCGTCCCCAGAGTGACAGCGCCGTCGCCGCCGTGGCAATCCGTGCAGCCGAGATTGACGGCGGTGTTGCCGTGCATGCTGGCATTGTCGGTCTGCGTGTGGCAGGAACGGCAGCCCTGGCTCTTGCTTTCCGCCGCCGCCGGAGACTGCTCCATCGGCGAAGGAGGGGCGGTGACGTAGTGACGTTCCACCGGCTCGCCGGCAGTTGCGGCTGCCCACGACATCAGCACGAACAACGATCCGCAGATCAGGCGCGTCGCCGCATGCATGTTGGCGTCTTTCATCAGTAGGCCAATACGACGTTAACAAGAAAGTAGCTGGGATTCATGTTCGGGAACAGCGCATCGAAGCCGCTGGCGGTAAACAGGCGCGCGTAGGCCGCGCGCAGCACGATGTTCTGCGATTGCAGCGGCCGGTATGTGACGGCGACCGAGGCGTCCTCGCCGATGTGCTTCTGATCGAATGCCTGATTGCGCAGCGCCGCGATCACGGCCGTGTTGGCGAAGAACAGGCTGTTGAGATTGAACGCGACGCGCAGGGTCGGCAGCACATCCAGATCCGCGCCGATACCGCCCAGGATCAGACCGGGATTGTCGAAGTTGGATTGCCCCTCGTCCTTCGAGGAGCGCAGATCGGCCAGCACCCCGTTGCCGCTCGACAGCGTCACGCCGCCACCGCCGATCAGCGGCACCGCCTGGCTGATCCAGTAGCTGGTGTCGCCGCCCGCGAATTGCGGGTTCTCGAAGATGGCGTCGAAGCCGGTGGCCTTGTGATCGTAGGGATTGCTGTCGCCCGTGGCGTACAGTCCCGACAGCCGGATGCGAGCCCAGTCGAGGTCGCGCGAAATCTCCAAGGCCGCGAAGCCCGCGCTGATGTCCACTCGCGATGGAACGAACACGCCGGGCGTTTCATGACCGGTCGCGTAATAGAACGAGGCAGTCGCATTCGTGCGTCCGAAGTGACCATCGCCGTTGTAGCCGATGTAGACCACGTCGTAGTCGTGCGGCATCTCCAGGCCGATCGCGGCGGGGCGCACCAGAAAGCCGTCCTTGTTGAAGTACTCCGCATCACCCTCGGTGTTGTGGTTGTAGACCACCGTACCCTGGGAGGTGAAGCCCTGCACCGGCATGTCCTGCCAGTAGAGATTGGCCACCACGATGTCGTCGTGACGCAGCGGTTGCGTCAGATCGTTGAGGCCGCTGTTCGTGTCCTTTTCGATGCGGCGGAAGTAGGCCAGGTTGTACTGGAAGATGTTGTTGTCGCGCGTGCCGAACAGCCGCACGCCGAGCTGATTGTCCTGGAACAGGAAGCCGCGGAAGTCGCTCGAGAACGGCTGGATGCCCACGCGAATGCTGTCGAAGTCGAAGCGCTCCGACACGTCGCGCAAACGCGTCTCGACGAAAGCGTTCTGCAGGCCCACGAATTCATCCGAGCGCGTCGTGCCATCGCGCGGATCGATGTTCAGCAGACCGGATTCCTGCACTGACGCATAGTTGTAGTTGAGTACCGGCGTCACCCGGATCTGCCAGTCGGGCGGTTTGAACACGGTGTCGCCCTTGTAGAGCACCAGGTCGGTCGCCACGTTCTGCGACAGCTCGTAGCCGGCCGGTCGGCCGAAGACATCGTTGCTGCCCGGCCGCTCGGCCGAGGCCAG
>Ga0181526_10001917_pt1 | contig 18956 bp, 13 predicted proteins | sample PEATcosm2014_Bin_35_FD_119750 | JGI IMG/M metagenome (GOLD analysis project Ga0181526, IMG submission 119750) | Peatland microbial communities from MTU Mesocosm Facility, Houghton, MI, USA - PEATcosm2014_Bin06_30_metaG | ecosystem: Environmental > Terrestrial > Soil > Wetlands > Peat | place...
CTTGAGGAATTCCAGCAGCTTCTCCGGCTGCTTGGTCTCGTGGCGCTGGTAGTCCTGCCAGATCATCTGATCGGTTTCGGTGGCGACGACGACGGCCTTTACGGTGGTCGAGCCCACATCCATGCCGACGGTGTAAACGGCCAGGCGGCCAGACTGCGCGGCCACCTCGCGGGACTTGGCGAGGATCCGCGCGGGCAGCGACTCAGCCACTGGCGCGGGATTCAGAAGAGCGTCGAGGGCGACGTCTACCTTGGGATTAGGAGTGTCACAGCAGCCCCCGGCGGGGCTGGAGTGTCCGTGTTGGTGAGAATGACCCACTAGGCCTCCGTGATCGTGCGAGTCTGTGCCCGCTTGGTTCTCCGGTAGAGCTGGCCTTCAGGCCAGCGTCCGCAGCAGTTATCAAACCTCAAGCCGGTTTCAGCCGGCGACACAGTTCTCGCGGGCTAAATCCCGCGATTCATAAAGAACAAGTCGCGTGACGCGAACCTGAAAGTTCGCTCTACCCGACCTTCACCTAATCCCCGAAGTTGCCTTCAACCCTTCTGAACCCATGCTTCGCCTGCCGGAACAACCACTCGATGACCCGCTTGTCGTTGTAGCAGAAGGCGAGAATGTGGTTCAGGGTCGAAAAGCAATTCTTCTGGCACTCTTTCTTCATCTCTTTGAGCTGCTTGGTTTCGAACTTGTGGTTCTCGATGGTGCCCCAGTCGTACCCGGCCGAGTACATGGGGAAGCACGGTGCCAGCGTGCCGTCGACGCGCACGACCAGCGAGTTGTGTCCCGCGCGGCAACCCCAGTCGTGCAACTCGCCCTGCACGAAGTTCTTCATCTGCGCCAGGCGCTCCACGGAGTTCACCATGTGATAGCCCGACCTCTGCTTCTCAATCAGCCAGTCGATCAACTCGGCGGCCGCGGCGTGGTGCTCTTCGCGGATGAACGTGGGGTTCGAGTACAGGTGCTTGAAATGCGGCTGCTCGGTCATCGGCGACTCACATATATGGTAGTCGGTCGCGATGCCATTGTCGTGCGCCAGTTCCGTCAACATGCGAACGTCGTCCATGTTGTTGGCGCAGATGTTGATATTGAGAAACACCGAGTAGCCATACTTGTACTGCTTCTTAACGAGGTACTCGAAGTGACTCCGGATCGGCGCCATAGCCTTGGGCAATCCTCGCCCCGCCACATCGTCCCAGGCGTCAACCGCCAGGTTCACGACTCCGACGCCGGCATCGGCGATCTTGTCGATCACCTTGGGCCACATCAGCCGGCCGTTGGTTGGCAGATAGACCCAGAACCCCTTCTTGACGGCGTAGTAGATGATCTTGTGGGCGAAATCGGGACGCAGCAGCGGCTCACCACCCATCAGCGCCAGCACTCCCGCTCCCGTGTCGTGCAGCCAATCGATGGAGCGCTTGGCCGTGTCCTCGGTCATGCCGCGAACGCTGTTGTCGAAGGCCCAACAGTAATGGCAGTCGAGGTTGCACTTCCACTCGTTGAACAGATAAGCAATGATCGGGTGGAAATCGCCGGGCAGCACTCGCGAGCGAATCCACGGAAACGCCCAGCCCCGCATCGCGCGATAGATATGCTTGGCAGACCACGAGCGTCGCTGGCCGTCCTTGGGGAGGTAGTCCTCGTCCGGCGCGTTCATCAGCTGCGGATGCTGCGGGAAGACCGGGGTCGGCAGCTTCTGCTCCTTGCCGCTCGGAGGGGGTGGGAGCAAACGCGGCTGCTCCGGCGGCTTCATCAGCAGCTCGTGTAATTCGACATCAAGGCGATATGACGGCGCAGCTTGCGTGCCTTCCGGCACCTGCACTTCCGGCATGGGGTAAGTGACCTCCGTGTTAGCGTTCAAGCCAAAGAACCAACTGCAACTAGTCGCCGAAGGCGGCGGCCGCGGCCAGCCTGCGCGCCGGTATCGGCGGGACGCGCTTCAACCGGGCCTTACCGTTCATCAGATCGCTGACATGCAGCACGAAGTTGGCTGCGACGCCTGCATATCCATGGCGATGCGGCACCGGATAGAAGACGTTGCGCAACTCCGGATGTTCGGCGACGTAATCCTTAATGTCGTCCAAGCGCTTGCCGGTTGACTTCAGGACTTGTTCGAACTCCATGCGGGCCTTGACCTTGGCTTCGCCCAGCGCCATCTGGACGCGACTGTGAGCGTTGATCTCGCCTTCGCCTGAGGTTTCGATGGGCAGGAAGATCATCTCCTTGAAATGATTGGCGACGGCCGACTGGACGCCGTCCGACTGCGACGAAGGCATGCAGCCGAAGGGCTTCAGCGCCAGCACCATGTGGCAAAGCTGGTTCTTGGTGTAGTAAACGTTCTTGCCGACTTCGAGATGTCCTTCGCCGCCGCGGGCGAACTGGTTGTAGAAGGGATTGGCCATGTCGGCCATCATCTTCTGGTCGATGAGTTCGTGGGCGACGTTGCCGAGTCCCTGCACCACGCGCTGATACTGCCGCGCGTAAATGCGCTCGCCGACGCCAATCATCCACTGCTTCTTGCGGAACTTCAGCTCGTTCGCCGCCATCTTTTGCAACTCGTACCACTTCGGGTGCTTATACGGAGCATCGAGTGAGCGGCGGGCCACAGCGCGCGCCTTCACCTGGTACATCATGTACATCACCCAGGTGCCGATGGGCTCAACCAGGACCTGGGCGCCTTCACGCTCCAGGAACTCGAACATGTGGAAGTTGCCGTCACCCTCGGTGATCTGCGCCCAGAACTCGCCGATGATCTTCACCACTGGCTTCACGCGTAGGCGGTCGACCTCGATGGTGTTGAGCTGCTCGCGCACCGACGCCAGCGCGTCTTTGTAGGGGTTGCCGTAAAGCTGCTCGCGAACCTTCAACAGGGAGTTGACCCAGACCTCCCACTTCTTGCCTTTGTTGGCGCGGACTTTTTTCGCCATCCACTCCGGCAGGTCTTCGTGGTCCTCGAAGGGCTTGCGCTCGCGCAGCAGTGTGCAAAGCGCGTCGACTGAGGACTCAAAGACCGCGTCGGTCTTGCCCTTCTCGACTTCATAAGGACGGATGCGGTAGATCATCTCGTTCATGATGTCGCCGAGGTTGAGAGCGTTGAACATGCCCATGCCGAAGTCCACGGTGAACTTCAGTCCGGCCTCGCCCGAGGCGGCTTTCACGCCGTCGTTCTGCTGGAAGAGCAGCACGCGGAAGCCGTCGAAGCCGGCGTTCTGCAGCGCCAGGCGATATTCCGCTTCGTACATGCCGAAGCGGCACGGCCCGCAGGAGCCGGCGGTGAAGAAAATGTAGTTGTCGATGATCTCCTGCTTGGTGACACCGCGCGACTCGAGGGTCTGGAGATGCTGGACCAGGTTGCCCACAGTGAAGTAGGTGGGATTACACTGGCCGTTGTTGCCGTATTCCTTGCCCAGTTGAAATGCCGAGACGTTGGGCACCGGCATAACCTCGCAGCGATATCCGCAGCCCTGAAAGACCGCCTGGATCACACGCTCGTGCTTCCAGGTGAGACCGCCGAAGAGGATGGTCACCTTGCCGCGCTCCTCGGCGCCGAAGGGCCGCTCCACGGGACGTGTGAAGTGACGGACCGGACGGCTGTCCAGCCCCATCATGCTCTCCAGTCGGGCGCGTTCCTGCGCCAGCTTGCGTTGAATCTCTTCCTCGGTCCGAGGACGCGTCAGTTCGTCAATAGGGAAATCGATGCGAGTGACAGGCATAACAGTCTTCCTCTTTTTCGAGTGGAATTGATGATTCTTGGTTTGTCAGTGACCAATGTACATGCACCAGGATGGCGCGGCGCAGACGGACCCCGAGTGGGTAAATTGCAGAGACGGCCGATAGGGGTGAAAACTCTCACGGCGTAAGCGATCTTTGCAACCAGACAGTTTGTTACAGCAAACGGCGGAAGTACGACCTACCCCAAGCTTGCCCGATATTATCCACTTAAGATGCAACCTGCATCAAGAGGGTAGAACGTTTTTTTGGCAATTTAGTTGCTGAGCCGTTTACCGGGCACCTGTGGGCCAAACACAAGCTGTGTCCACTACCGGACGAAGCAAATATTCGCACACATAACTTTCGACGTAGATGCAGTCTGAATGCTTCAGGGTTCACCAAATTCCTTTGTCGATTCCGGTGAATTTAAAGGCGACAGCCCCGCTGATCGCCGGCGTAGGAGTCCTTCGACTCGTCCGCCGGGCGGACTTGCCGAGGACGCCACTTCGGGAGAGGTTCAGGGCAGATTTTCGCGGCGGTTGGAGCTTGAAGGGCGTTGCCGACGACCTGGACTTCTGACGATGCGCTGCACATCAACGTCGAGACTCGCGCCGGATTGATTTGCCCGCGCCGGGAAATGCTCTACACTCTAAATTGCATTGAAATCCCTGGGCGATGCCGGCTGGAGGCTGGATTCGTGTCGAGATTCGCCGAGCCCATGGCTCGACTGATTGAAGAGTTCAAGAAGCTCCCCGGCGTGGGCAGCAAGACCGCGCAGCGCTTCGCATTTCATCTTCTGCGGGCGGGCGACGAAGATGCCGAGCTGCTGGCCGAGGCCATCCGCGACGTGAAGGCCAGCCTTCGCCTATGCTCCATCTGCAATAACATCACCGACGTTGATCCCTGTGTTTATTGCACTAGCCCGACGCGCAACCAGCGGCTGATCTGCGTGGTGGAGGAGCCGACGAACATCGGCGCCGTCGAGAAGACGCGTCACTACAACGGTGTCTATCATGTGCTTCACGGCGCGCTATCGCCCCTGCATGGCGTTGGCCCGGAACAGTTGCGCATTGCCAATCTTGCCAGGCGGGTGGAGGCAGGCAGCGTCGATGAGTTGATCGTCGCGACGAATCCCACCATTGAAGGCGAAGCTACGGCGACCTATCTTTCGCAGCTGTTTAAGTCATCGGGAGTGAAGGTGACGCGGATTGCCACCGGCGTGCCCGTTGGGAGCGATATCGAGTACGCAGACGAAGTGACGATGCAGAAGGCGATGGAGGGGCGGCGGGAGCTCTAGGAGAGCTGATGTTCGCGATTCGCTACTCGCTTTGACCAACCACATCATTTGGCCGCTGGTTTGCCACGCAGCTTGACGAAATACCCATTGATGGAGTCTCCCCATTCCTTGCCGGCTTTTTCATCTCCCTTGGCGAAGTGCTGGACATGCTCATTGGCCTCGGGCACCAGGGCGGTGCGCTCGTAGAGAACCGTTACGCCGGTCTTCTGCGCGCCGTCTCGCGTGAGATGAATGTCGATTAGCGTTGCCATCGCGTCATTCAGCACGTAGCTGTATTGAATGTGTCCGGCGGCAAGATCGAAAGCCGTGTTGACCCACACACTGGAATGATCGCCATGCTCCACGCGGAAGACCATGCCTTGCTGGTCGTGCGCGGGGAGGGGATAGATGAACTGCGGATTCCACTCCGGGGCCCACTTGCGCTCCTCGTTTGCGCCGAAGAGCGGTGCGGCCTGTTCGAGCGGAGCATTCACGACGAAATGGAACTCGATGCGGGTGTGGGCCAGCGCCACACCGGAAGAGCCAGTGTCTTGGGCAGATACGGCGCAGCAAAGGACAACTCCCATCAGCAAGGTCAACGTGACGTTCAGCAAAGCGGAAACCTCCGGCACAAAACGGAACATAGCAGAACTACGATTGTCGCGCATCTTTCGTGACTACGCCCTTACGAAATCCTTACGAAGAATTTATTCCGGGTTTATGGAGCGTGATATCCAATCAACTGAGCGCGGAAAGGCGCGCCCAGAAGAATATGTCAACTCAGGAAGTTTTCGTTCAGCAGTTTGCCCGGCTCTTCCATCATTACCATGAGGCGTTGTCGCCGGAGTCCGAGCAGACCACGCAAGCCCAACTGGCGGCGTGGAATTCCGTTCCACCCGATGAACGTGACCGCATGATGGAAGCGGCGCGTCTGGCAATCGTGGAACTGGAGAGTAACGCACGTCCCGAAGACGATTCGCGCAAGTATTACGCCAAGCCCGGCGAAGCCGAGTGGGGTTGCTAAAGGCCGCGTCGAATAAAAAACGGCGTCCAAACGGACGCCGTCAGTGAGAAAACCAAACAAACTGCTACCGCGTGGCTCCGGCCGTCAACGCCGCGCCGCCGTTAGAAGCATTGGTTACGTCGCTCTGCTGCTTCAGCCACGCTGACAGCGGTCCCTGCTGTTGATCGCGCAGCTGCACGCAATTGTTGATCGACTCGATCGCCTGCTTCTGGTTGCGCTCCGTGCCGGGGAAGGGATGCTGCTGGAAGAACTGCTGCACCTCGGCGGCTTTTTGCGCGTCGCAGAAGCTCTGCGCGCCATAGAGGAATATTCCCACCCCGCCCAGACCGCCTCCGGTCTTCTTCATCAGGTCGTCAAAGTGCGCCCGCATGAAGTTCCAGGTCTCGTCCTGGCTCTTAGGATTACGCAGCAGCGGGATGACGATGTAAAGGTCCTGACCACGCACCGCTGGTGTTAAGGTGGAATCGAGCGTTTCCTTGGTTAGATTCGGCTGAGGGAATTCCGACAGGGCGTAGAAGTAGCCGTAATACTGTTCTGGCGAAGAAGCCTTCTGCATCTGCTCCTTGAACTGACTGTAGAGTTGGGCGTCGCCGTGCCGCGCCGCTACTGCGATTACCGCATGCGCCAGGGTGCCGTCTACGGAGCTCGGGTCTTTCATGTAATCCTGCACCATGACCCGGGCCTGCGCAATGACCTGAGGGTCATCACCCATAATTCCCAGACCCTCGAATAGAAGCGTGCGCTTCTGCTTCTGCTCGGGAGTGTCATTTGGGCGCCCGTTGTATCCGAGCTGTTGCAGGACAGGAGAAAACTGGGTGCGCAGCCATGCCTGGAAAGCGGGACGGTCGGCGTCGGTGACCAGGTGGTCGTTGATCTCCGTTAGGCGGTCACCGAACGAGTCCAGCAGCGCAGAGCCAGGCGTGTTCTTCAACTGCGCGCCCAGCGCCAGGTAATCGCCCACACTGTGCTTGTCGACCCGCATCAGTGCCCACTCATTACCAATCAAGGCGATGCGTTCTTCCGGGGTGAGCGCGGTGTCCACGGCATTGCCCAATTGATGCAGGGCCGCGCTGTCGTAATCAAAGCGGTAATAGCCCATGGCGCTGGAGTCGGAGAAGACAAACTTCGAACAGCCCTTCAAAGTGAACTGCTGCTCGCGCTGGGTCAGCAGGAAACACTGCTGATTACCGGCTGACGTTCCGTTGATGCCCTTGGCGCAAACCGGAATCTGCCAAATCTGCTGGTCCGGCTGGTTGAAGGCAGCAGGAGTGTCGAAATAGCGCTGCTGCGAAAGTTTTAGAGTTGTGTTTCCGCCTTCGCATTTGGCCTCGACGCCGACAAATGGCACACCCTTCTGCAAGACGAAGGTGGGCATGATCTCGTCGATGGGCTTTTTCGAGGCACGCGCCATCGCACCCCAGAAGTCGGCGGCGGTAGCGTTGCCGTAGGCGTGTTCTTTCAGATAGAGGTTGACGCCGGAACGGAATGTTTCGGGTCCCAGATAGGATTCAAGCATGTGCAGGACCGACGCGGTTTTGCCATAGGCAATACCGTCGAAGAGCTGCTCGATTTCGGCGCGGGTTTCAGCTTCCTGGTGGATGGGGCGGGTGTTTATCACGGAATCGCCGGCCATAGACCGATCGATCTGGGACACCGTCTCCTGGCCTTCCATCCAGTCGGGCTTCCAACTGGCGATAGGATGCGGCGTCATCCAGGTGGCAAAACCTTCGTTGAGCCAGATATCGTCCCACCAGGCCATGGTGACCAGATCGCCAAACCACTGGTGCGCCATTTCGTGGGCAATGGTTTCAGCAACCCCCTGCTTCGCATACACGGACGCTGTTTTGTCGTCGATCAGCAGGGCGGTTTCGCGATAGATAATCGCGCCCCAGTTCTCCATTGCGCCGGCCTGGAAGTCAGGCACCGCGATGTTGTCGAGTTTGGGCAGCGGATACTTGATCCCGTAATAACTGTCGTAATAGTGAAGGAATGCCTTGGAGGCGGCGAGCGGGAACTGCGCCAGATTCTCCTTGCCCGGAACCGTGCAGACGCTCACCTTCACGCCATCGGTGTGATCGGAGACACACTTCCAATCGCCTACTGTCAGCGCGACAAGATAGCTCGACATCTTGGGCGAAGTGGCGAACTTGATGGTGTGCTTGTCGCCGGGACCGGGAGTGTCGGAGACGATTTCGCCGTTGGAGATGGCCGTGTCAGCCTTGTCAATAATCGCGGTGAGGTCGAAGGTCGCCTTGTATGCCGGCTCGTCGAAGCTGGGGAAGGCAACGCGCGCGTCGGTCGACTCCATCTGCGAGACGAGATACTTCCGGCCCTTGTAAGTGCTCAGGTAGAAGCCGCGAAGCTTGTCGTTGAGATGTCCGGTGTACTTGATGTGGAGCGACGCAGCACCAGCAGGAATTTGATTGTCGAAGGTAAAGGTCGCCGTCTCAGTCTTCTCGTCAAGCGAAACCTTCGCGGTTTGGGTCTGTCCGCCGGCAGTCGCAGTAACTTCGTGGAAGTCGATCTCCACCGCGTTCAGAGTGATGGTATTGCTCGGCTTGCTGAGTTGGAGATTGATGGCCTCGTCGCCATCAAAGGTGTTGTTGGCGAAGTTGACGTTGACGGCGAGCGAATAGTGATCGGGAGACGCGCCACCGGGCAGGCGCTGCGCCATCGCTGTGCAGCAGGCAAGCAAGCTGGCTGCGAAGACAAGCAAAATTTTTTTCATAGACACACTCTCAGAACTGGAAGATACCCAACAACTATGAAAGGCAATACGGGACGAAGGGATAGTTAGTTCCAAAAAGCTGTTACGAACATATTAGACGATAGGAAGCAGAGTGTGTGAGCGACTGTGATAAGCAGCAGATTTACGTGTCCATTTCCGCACAGTGTGGACAGTAGTGAGTAGGTCATCACCCAGGGCTGGGCACGCATGCTGATGTTCAAAGACCTGCGTCGATTATGGCGACGGCCTTTGCCGCCTCCGGAGCTGTCTGATAGTCTGCAGGATTGGTAAGTTGCGGGCAGCCGTCTCACTACCTGAGGGTCGTGACGGGCGACACAGCGCGGCACTTATAGGTTCGTTTACTTTTTCCATGGAACATCTTTTGGAGGCAATTTGACGCAATTCAAGAAGCAATTTTTCTCGCTCGTACTGGTTGCCGGTCTGCTGGCGCCGGCAGCGTTCGCCGGCAGCAAGGAAGATCCGCATGACTTGCTTTCGAAATCGTTTCAGCAATCCGGCATCTGGAACCAAGGGCCGGTGAAGCTGGTGGCGGAGGTGCAAATCCCCAAGCCTGACGGCACAAAGGCAAATGTGGAGTACACAGTTTCCTGGGTTGGGCCGGACAAGTGGCGCGCGGAATGGACGGCAAATGGATTGGACCAGATCGCGGTTCTGAATAACGGCAAGCTATCGTATTTCAGCAATCAGGCCACGCCGATTGTGCGCATAGTCGAATTCGAAGCCGCCCTGGCTGCGCTGGATGGTGGCAGTCCCGCGGGGCCGTATACCTTGCCGCCGCTGGATTATCAGAAGGCGAAGATCGACGTAACTAAGAAGAAGGTCAACGGAAGCGATGCGAAGTGCCTGGCGTTTGGTCAGCCGGCGACAACGTATTGCATCGAGACTGCGACGGGCCGCATGCTCAGCGCCGATGGCGATCTGGGCACATTCGAATACAGCGACTACGTGACCTTCGGAAACAATGCCTACCCGCAGACGGTGAAGGTCAGCTATGTGAAAACGCCGATGGAGGATGCCAAGGTGACGGTGACGCGCGGCGACAAATTCGCGGATGCGCTGTTTAACGCGCCCGAGAAGAGCACCAGCGTGGACTTCCCCTCCTGCGCCGACGTGGACAAGAACTTCACCGCGCCGCAGCTGAACAAGACTGTGGCGCCCAAGCTGTCGGATGCCGCAAAGAAAGCCAAGAAGTACGGCATGGTGTGGGTGCTGGCCTCGGTAGGCAAGGACGGTTCGGTGCAGAAGGCTACGCCGCTCGGGGGCGAGCCCGAGTTGACCAGCGCAGCTAGCGATGCGGTGAAGCAATACAAATTCACGCCCTATATGCGCTGCGGGCAGGCCGCGGAATTTCAGAAAGTGGTGGTGGTGCCCTTCGCCCCGCCAGCGCCGCTGCCGCAGCTATAGGAACCAGCAGGGAGCGCGAAATGTCCCCACCCATGCGAGGAAGGAAGCCTGGGTGGGGCTATTCCACCACCTGGTGTATTACTTGTGAAATGCCTCGGCGTGCACCTGCACTTGACCGGCGGTGAATCCGGTTGCAACCGCTCGCGCAAACCGCCTTGCACGAAGAAAGAAATTTTGAGCTCACGCCCTTGGATTACAATTGACCGGGAATTTGTTTCATCAAGCGGCTTCAATTGACGGAGGACCGAGACAATGAGGGCAATTCTCGTCGGCATAATCGCAGCCATTCTTACACTCGGACAAGCGGCCCACGCCCAAGGCCTCGCGGGAGCGTCCGACGTGACGGTGCCTCCTATAACAGGATCGACTCTGTCAGGGTCGTCGATGGCAACATCCGCCGAGACGACGATGTCCTCCATGCCGTCATCGCCAATGCCAGCATTCTCCATGCCGGCGTTTTCTATGCCGACATCGCCAATGCCGGCGTTCTCTATGCCGACGTCGCAGATGCCGGCGTTCACGATGCCGACATCGCAGATGCCGGCGTTCTCGATGCCGACATCGCCAATGCCTGCGTTCTCGATGCCGACATTCTCTTTGCAGGGAGGCTCTTCCAACGCCGGAAGCGTCAGCTCGGCCGCCGGCGCGTCAGCTGAAACTCAAGCAACCCCTAACGCTGCCGCAACACCTAATGCTGCCGCAACGCCTGCGGCAACGCCTAATGCTGCCGCAACGCCTGCGGCAACGCCTAATGCTGCCGCAACACCTAATGCTGTCAGTACGCCCGATGCCGTCAATACGCCCAACGCCGTCAAGTGACCAGCCACACCCGTGAGGATGTGGTTGCGCAAGCGAATAGTGTGGGCGAAGGCGCAGCACGGTGCGCCTGAATGGCCGCGGACTGGCGATCGGACGGACGTGGGTGGCGATTGTGGAGAACTATCAGCAGGCCGACGGCAGCGTGCTGACTCCTGAAGTGCTACGGGCGTATGTTGGCGCGGATCGGATTGCGGCGAAGAAGTTTTGAGTTTCGAGTTTCAGATTTCGAGTTGCGAATCCCGACTTCGAGAAGCCACATGGCCCTGTATCAGGGCACGGCTTCAGCCGTGCCGCACAGGCGCTATCAAGAAGCTTGGGCTTCAGCCCCTGCTCTGCAGGGGCTGAAGCCCTGACCTTCTCTGCGCGTCTTTCGGCACGACTAAAAGTCGTGCCCTGATACAACCCAAGAAGTTATAAGATGCCCTGACCCCTAGCTCTGTCCCGAAATTTTCAGCCGCAAATCTTCCGGAATGCGGTCGCGGATTTCGTCCGGCAGCTTTTCCAGTCCCACCCGTGCGCCGAACATGGCAACATCCTTGACGACGAGCGGAGCCGGCGTAGCCACGGCGACCAGCAACCACAACAGCATCGAAAGCAGGAAGCCGCCCAGGGCGCCGATCTCGAGCAGAAAGGCATGACGGGGATGGAAATGGCGAATGACTCCATACGCCAGAAGGAAAACCACCATGGACGCCGAGGCCAGCGCCATCAACCCGATATCGATGCCGCGATGCAGGCGCTGTCGCGAGTGGCAGAAGGCGCACTCGGCCAGATGGGCCTCGTAGTCGCCGCACATTTCAGGGGCAAGGCCAGAGATGTCGTAGCGCCACCCGGCCAGAATCTTGCCGACGACTGGGTCAGTGCATTTTGCCATGGACTAGACTGAACGCCTCGCGCGCCCTGGGAGGTAGGCTCATAAGGCGTCTTACTACAGACGAACCGCCGCCAGCGGTTCATGCTGGGCTGCCAGCATTAGCCGATTGTGCAGCAGGCTGGGCTGCCGGCCCAAGGCACGTTCCGCTGTCATACGCGCAATCTCCGGATGATTATTCTGCTCCGAAAGGTGCGCCAGTATCAGGAACTCTGCACTTCCATCATAGTCGGTCGTCAGAAAATCCGCGAGTGCGTCATTGGACAGATGGCCGACGCGGCTCATCACGCGCTGCTTCACGCTCCAGGGATAGGGCCCCCCGCGCAGCAACTCCAGATCGTGGTTGGATTCGATCATCAGCACCTGGCATCCACGCAGGTGATTGCGAACGCTGGCCGGCATGTAGCCAAGGTCAGTGCAGATGCCGACTTTAATGCCATCGCTGCGGAAGGTGAATCCCACCGGATCGACGGCATCATGCGGAATCGTGAACGGGGTCACGGTGATGTCGCCCACCTGGAAACCAGTGCCGGAGGTGAACAGCTCGCGGCGATCGAGGTTGACGCGATGGCCGGCAGCGTCGCGCGCACCGCGTTGGTATTCCTGATACGTCGAAGCCGTGATGTAAACGGGAATTTTGAGCCGCCGAGCCAACACGCGTAATCCGGCCACATGGTCGGTGTGCTCGTGGGTGATGAGGATGGCGTCGATGCCACACGCGTCCTGGCCGCAGAGCAACAGACGCCGCAGAATCTCGCGGCAGGAAAGACCGGCATCGATCAGCAAGCGGGTGGCGGAACTCGACACCAGGGTGCAGTTGCCCTTGCTGCCGCTCGCCAGGACCGTGACCGACACTGCCATAGTCGCGAGCATAACCGGACGCGAGCGTCGGGGGTAGTAACAAGCTGGTTAACTGCTGTGGAAGACAGCGCGGCGATTCACCCTTAGACCCCGGTTCGGGACGAGATTTGCACAGGAAATGGGCAGCTTACACACAAAACGCACAATTTCGGTCATTTTTCTGCTTGAGAGTTGCGCGACTTTCAGGCATTCTTTCACGCAATCGAGGCACAGCTAAATTGCGTGCCGCTTCCCGGTTGAGTACGGCCATTCGGCGATGAGAGGCGATTCGGACCGAAGCGCGGGGCCCCCCAGCAAGCGCCGGTTTAGCGCTTGATGGGGTGCAGAAGCGAACTGCGACCCGGATCCTTTTCCCAGTGCAACTCGTTGCGCCAGGGAATTTGCCGCATGCTTGGCCGTCGCGACCGTTAAGGCAGATTGGGCTCCGCGTGACTTTATACGGACTACACTCGGGCCACGAAAGTGTCCGAGGACGTTCCTCCGAGTCCGTACCTCTAAGTGCGCAACTGCGCAACACGCTGGCGTTCATCGCCATTGCTCTGGGCTGAGCGAAGGAAGCCACGCTACGTCAGGTGACGTTACGGCTGCGTCTCAATCGCGACCCGAAGGTGGCTGGCCTTCGGGTCGCATACTTGTTGGGCAAGGGCCCGTAGTCAGTTGCCAGTATTGAGTTTGAATATCCCGTGAATTCCCGGCCGATGCAGCTCTCCGGTGCTGCCCAGAACTGGCCGCCGAATGGTAAACTACTACCTTCGCTCTTATGGAATTGCTGCTTAATTTGATCTGGGTCGCCTTGGCCATCGGGTCATTCGTGGTCTTTACGCGGCGCCATCAGTTGACCAGCGACGGGACTGTCTACTGGCGTTCCTTGCTTACGCTTGCCTGCGTGCTCTTGCTGTTGTTTCCCATTATCTCTGCGAGCGACGACTTACATCCCACGCAAGCGCTTATGGAAGAAGCGACGAAGCGGGTCCTGCATTTGGCTTCTCCGCTGCACTCCCCAACCGGCAGCTCAGCTCCTCACATGTTGCCGATGCTGCCGCTGCTCGGATTGCTGCTCGCGCTGGTGAAGTTGCGGCCCCTAACACTACTCGAGTCTGAGCCGTGCCGGCTTGACGGCCATGGGATTTCAGGCGACGCCCGAGGCCCTCCTTTCCGCTGCAATTGACCGACTCGGTCAGCGCCGAGTATCCCGAAGACAGTTTTCAAATCTATTTTGCGTTGCAGTTCGGTTCCTTTTTTGTAAGCGGCATGAATTCGCCCCGGTGAGGGCGAATCCGCTTACCAGAAGAGAGTTCGTGGAATGACGAAAGCTAACCACGCGCGCCGTTGCCGGCGTCCTATTGCCTTTCTTGCCTGCTCATTATTGTCCGTCTTCATACTCCTGCCCGGCACGGGATGCTCGGGTGACAAACCGGAACCAACGTCGACAAAAGTCGTGGAAACCAATGCCGACCCGAATGTTTTCACGATGCAGAACCCGAATCAGTTTGCCCTGACTTCGGTCCAGGTTCGCAAGGTCAGCGACGAAGTTCATGTCAACTGTGCAATTACGCCCGACGTAAATCTCTCGGTCCCGGTGGTCTCGCTGGGCGGCGGGATGGTGGTCGAAATCAAATCCAAGCTCGGCGATTACGTGAAGAAGGGGCAAGTTCTTTTGCTCATCAACAGCCCTGACCTCACCGGCGCTTTCGCGGACTACCAGAAGTTCAAAGCCGACCAGGTCCTGGCCGAGAAGCAACTGGCGCGGGCGCAGCTTCTCTATGACAAGGGCGCCATCTCGCAGGCTGATCTGGAAGCCGCTCAGGACGCTCATGCCAAGGCCGATGTGGATTTGCAAGCTGCCATCGCCCATGTGAAGGTGTTGGGCGGGGACATCAGCAATCCCACTACCCTGCTTCCGCTGCGTGCGCCTATCTCCGGCACCATCGTCGATCAGCAGATCACCAACGGGACCGGCGTCCGCTCTCTCGATAACCAGCAGGCGCTGTTCACCATCGCCGACCTTTCGCAGGTATGGGTGATTTGCGATGTCTATCAGGACATGCTGCCGCAGGTGCACGTTGGCGACAGCGCCAATATCAGTGTGAACGGCTACGCTCACGATCAGTTCGCCGGAAAAGTCATCAACATCAGCCAGGTACTGGATCCCACCACGCGCACCGCCAAGGTGCGTATCGAGTTGCCGAATCCCAATGGCATCATGCGCGCCGGCATGTACGTGACTGCGATGTTTCATGCTCGCGCGCAAGTGGAGCGCCCGGTTGTGCCAACTACAGCCATCATCCAACTGCACGACAGCAATTGGGTGTTCGTTCCCCTGGGCGACGGGCAGTTCCGCCGCGTCCGCGTGGAGCTGGGACCGGAAGAGCAGGGAGGGTATCAGCAAGTCAGCAGCGGTCTAAAGCCAAACGACCAGGTGGTGACTAATGCTCTCCAGTTCTCCAACGCCACCGAGGAGAAGTAGCGCATGATTCGATATCTTGTCGATTTTGCGCTACGCAACCGGATGATGGTGCTGGCGATGGGGATCCTGCTGCTGGTCTGGGGCATCATTTCCTTCCACAAACTCCCAGTGGAGGCCTATCCCGACGTCGCCGACAAATATGCCTGGGTGATCACCCAATGGCCGGGACGCGCCGCGGAAGAAGTCGAGCAGCAGGTCACGATTCCCATCGAAATTCAGATGAACGGTGTCGGTCACCTGGTACACCTGCGCTCGTCGTCGCTGGCTGGGCTGTCATTCATCACCCTCATCTTCGACGACGAATCTGAGAATTTGCAGAACCGCCAACAGGTGCTGGAAAAGCTCACCATGGTGACCCTGCCTCCCGGAGTCAATCCGCAAATAGGACCAGACTTCAGTCCGGCGGGTCAGATTTACTGGTACACCCTGGTCAGCAGCGATCCCAAATACGACACCATGGAGTTGAAGACGCTACAGGACTGGGTTGTCTACAAGTACCTGATGTCGGTGCCCAACGTGGCTGCGGTCTCGATCTTCGGCGGAGAGACGAAGGAATACCAGGTCCAGATCGATCCTGACAAGCTGGTGGCGTATGGCTTGTCTATGGCCAGCGTCGAGCAGGCATTGGCAGCCAACAACGCCAACGGCGGCGGCAGCTACATCGAGAAGGGACAGCAGGCCTTCAACGTTCGGGCTCTCGGCCTGATGCAGACGACCGATGACATCGGCCAGACTGTAGTAGCCGTGAAGAACGGCACCCCGGTGCGCATCCGCGATATCGGTGTCGTAGTCGAAGGCCCGAAGATCAAGCTGGGACAGATCGGCAAGAGCATCCGGCGGCCTGATGGATCTTTACTGGACAACGACGATGCGGTCGAGGGCATTGTGCAGTCGCGCAAGGGCTCGGAGACCGAGGGCGTGCTACGCGACATTCACGAGAAAGTGAAGTTCATCAACGAGCGCGTACTTCCCCCGGGCGTCAAGATTGTGCCGCACATGGACCGCGATGATCTGGTGCATTTCACCACTCATACGGTATTTCACAACCTGACCGAAGGTATTCTGCTCGTCGTGATCGTGCTGTTCCTGTTTCTGGGGAATGTTCGCTCTTCGTTGATTGTTGCGCTTACCATTCCGTTTTCCTTGTTCTTCGCGGCCATTCTGCTGGACCTGAACCATATTCCCGCGAACCTATTGTCGTTGGGTGCGCTCGATTTTGGCATGATCGTGGAAGGCGCGGCCGTGATGGTGGAGAACATTCAGCGGCGGCTGTCGGTACAGACAGAAAGTCACAGCTCACCCGACGAGGTGATTCGAGCGGCGGCCCACGAAGTACAGCGCCCGGTGTTCTACGCGATCGCGATCATCATCATCGCGTACATGCCGATCTTCACCTTGCAACGGGTCGAAGGGCGTCTGTTCCGGCCCATGGCGTGGACCGTCGCCTTCGCCCTCCTGGGCTCGTTGTTCTTCTCAATTCTGCTGGCGCCGGTGCTGACCTCTTTCGTCTTCCGCAAGGGCGCCAAGGAGTGGCGCAATCCGCTGCTCGACTGGGTGAACCGACGTTATCAGCAAACTCTGAATTGGATCATTCCTCGCCGTATGCTCACCTGGGCTGCGATGGCGCTGGTATGGGCAGTCAGCTTGTACCTCGGCTTTGGCGGTGTTATCGGCTCGGAGTTTCTGCCCCATCTTGACGAGGGCGCCATTTGGGCCCGCGGGACCCTCGCCCCCAGCACCGGTCCGACTGCCGGCCGGGAAATCATGGACAAGGCGCGCCTCATCTTCGCCGGCTTCCCGGAAGTTACGCAGGTGGTTTCGCAAGTGGGCCGTTCCGATGACGGCACCGATCCGACAGGTTTCTTCAACACAGAATATTACGTCGACCTGAAACCCCGCGAAAAGTGGCGCGCCCAGTTTCACGGGCGAAAAGAACTATTGATCGACGCGATGAACGACGCCGTCAGCAAAATTCCCGGAGTGGGTTGGGGCTTCTCGCAGCCCATCGAAGACAACATGGAAGAGGCCGTCAGCGGCGTGAAGGGCGAACTCGCTCTGAAGGTTTTCGGCCCTGACCTGAAAGACCTGGAGGCCAAGGCCACCGAGATCGCCGGCGTGATGAGCACGGTGCCCGGCGTCGCCGACCTGGGAGTGTTCCGCGTGCTGGGGCAGCCGAACGTCGATATCTCCGTCGACCGCGCCCAGGCTGACCGCTATGGCATTAACGTAGCGGACGTGCAGGATGCAATCCAGACGGCGGTTGGCGGCAATCCGGTCAGCCAGATTCTGCTGGGCGACCAGCGCTTCGATCTGGTTCCGCGCTACCAGCCGCAATTCCGCGGCACCATCGACCAAATCAAGAACATTCGCCTGCTGGCCCCCAGCGGAGAGCGGGTCTCGTTGGGTCAGCTTTGTAGGATCAGCGTGGACGATGGCGCCTCCATGATCTACCGCGAGGCCAATCAGCGATACATCGCCATCAAGTACAGTGTGCGCGGGCGCGATCTGGGCAGCACCGTGGAAGAAGCCATGCACAAGGTGAACCGCGAGGTGAAGTTACCGCCCGGCTACACCCTGGACTGGGCGGGGGAATATGAGAGCCAGAAGCGCGCTAACCGCCGCCTTGCGACGGTGATCCCGATCACGATTCTGGTTATCGTGCTGGTGCTCTACTCCATGTTCCGCTCCTTCAAGTGGAGCTTCCTAGTGCTCCTGAACCTGACGCTGGCGCCCATCGGCGGTCTGCTCGCGCTTTTGGTTACCGGAACTCACTTCAGCGTTTCCACGGGCGTCGGCTTTCTGGCTCTGTTCGGAGTGTCGGTGCAGACCGGCGTCATCATGGTGGAGCACATCAACCAGCTCCGCGCGCGCGGGCTGGCAACCAGCGAAGCTGCGGTACTGGGCGCAATGCGACGGCTCCGTCCTATCATGATGACCATGCTGGTCGCCTCCCTCGGTCTGATCCCGGCAGCACTATCCCACGGCATCGGCTCCGATTCCCAGCGTCCGTTCGCCATCGTGATTGTGGGAGGATTGTTGACCGAGTTGTTCCTCAGCCTGGTGCTGCTGCCGGCACTGTATGCGGTGCTGGCCGGACCGACGGATGTGTTGCCGCAGGAAGAAGAGGAGATCTCCGAATGAGAAACGTCTCCTCCGTACCGGCGCATACTATGCGGCTATCGCCATGCGGGCTACAGGAAAAGTCTGTGGTTGGCGGTTTTGAAGGGACGCAGCTTCAGCCATGCCCTGAGCCTGTCGAACGGGTGCGCCGAAGCAAGCCCTTTGTATTTGTCATCACGAGCCAACTTCAGTCGGCGAGGGATCTGCTTTTCGGACTTCTCCCGCATCCTGCTCGCAAGGAATTCAGCACCACTCCACGCAACGGAGCAAGAATTCGCCATTCTCTTGCTGCCATCGTGTTGCTCGGTGCAGCGTTGCATCTTTCTGCTCAGACTCAATCCCAACCGCCAGGGCCGGCACAGCAAACACCTGCGCCCGGAAAGCCGGAAGCACCATCGGTAGTCATCACGCTGGACCAGGCGATTGAACTTGCCCGGCAAGGCAATCCCACCCTACTGGCGCAGCGCACCCTGATCTCGCAAAACCAAGAGCAGGAAGTGACGGCCAATCTTCGTCCCAACCCCACGCTCTCGTCGGATGCGCAATATCTGCCGCTGTTCAGTCCGGACCAGTGGTCCTCGAACTACATCGACAATACGGCGCAGTTCGATCTGGGAATTGGGTATCTCTTTGAGCGCGGCAAGAAGCGCCAGCACCGGC